>Ga0190284_1000288_pt1 | contig 33093 bp, 31 predicted proteins | sample 48691812_MG_FD_161668 | JGI IMG/M metagenome (GOLD analysis project Ga0190284, IMG submission 161668) | Hydrothermal vent microbial mat bacterial communities from Southern Trench, Guaymas Basin, Mexico - 4869-18-1-2_MG | ecosystem: Environmental > Aquatic > Marine > Hydrothermal vents >...
CGTCGCTGTTTGCACATACCAGCTGATTCCCATCGTCCTCCCAAAAGCAAAGGGGGCAGATTTCATACTCGCCCTCATTCGTCAGCGTTTTGTACCCACAGCAGGGGCAGGTGAACAATTCTCGGTTAGTCATGTCATCTGGCCATAACAAGTTATTCTAGACAAAATCTCCTTTACGCGGGTTCTCCGAACTCCTCGTCGTTCGTCCGGCGTCAGACCTCTCGGGGCGGATGCCAGGCCAATCCCTCCCGGACGACCGTAAATCAACACTCCCATGAGCAATCCAATCAAAGACCATTTTCCGTGTAACTCCTTGTCCAGGTTGGATGTCTTTCCATTGCCATTGCCCTGGAGTCCCAACTACGGAGCGTCGGGTCGTTGGAATCCACGGGTCACAAAAGCTCGGCCATGGCTGGACTTACGGAAGACCGCCGATGAATATAACACCCAGAATACCGTTGTTATGGAGATTGTCAATAAAACGGAGATTCAGTTATGACGGAGGTGGGAGAAAAGCTCAAATCGGTTCTGGACGGATTCGCTCAGGACACCCTTTTCTAACCGTTTCAAGCAAACCGATCAAGACCATGCCGGATAGGGGATTTTTCCAATGCAAGGAGCCGCATGCGACGATCCGCTGGGTGCGAAACGAGGTTGGAGTGGCGCCCTAACCTGCATGGTATGCAGTGAAGAAGGTGGATGAGTTTGCGAAGAGAAGGCGTCAATCCTGGGAAAAGCTGATTCAGGAGGTGCTTGAAGCGACTAAGCCTCAGATTGAGGGGCTCCCCATCTTTTGGATTTAAAAGTGATCGAATTAAGGTGGATCGGGTCCAGGGGTAGCCTTCCAGATACCTGGCGGCGCTTGATCGCCGGGTACTGCCGAGACCGTCCAGAACGGTGCAGTGCTCCACGTGCGAAGCCGGGCTCACTTTGGGATGTCCTGGAGAAGGGAGTGCTGCGCGATTTCTGCGCGTCAGCGTTTCGAAAGCTTGTGGTCTCCTGGGTATCTCGCTGAGTTCGATGCTCTACCGATATGAGCGCCACCGTCGTCTTGCGGCTATAGAGCCCGCATACCGTGCGCCGGGCTGTCGCATCTCCCATCGCACCCTCACGCCGGATCTCCCACTACGGAGTCAAGTCCTCAATGTCCCGGTTCGCCTGGCTGCATTGCTTGAATCCGCGTTACGACGTACTCACGCGAGTGAGATCACAGGGTCAAACGAAATCTCTGGGTATGGGCGATACACCGAAGCCATCGGGGAAACCCAACATCCTGTTCATTGCCGCGAACGAAATGCGCCCGCAACTGGGTTGCTACGGCCATGAAAAACCGCTGTCGCCGCATATCGACAAGCTGGTCTCGCGCGGCACGATTTTCAAGTGCGCCTTCTGCAATGTGCCGGTGTGCGGCCCCTCGAGGGTGAGCGTCTTGACCGGCATCCGGCCGCGGCCCAACCAGTGGCGGTGCAGCGATCTCATGGTCGACGACACCACGCTCCCCGCCTATTTCAAAGAGCACGGCTATCATGCGCTGTCCAACGGCAAAGTGCTCCATTTACTTGAACGACCGCACGGAGGATTGGAGCGAACCGCCCTGGCGCTCCATCGAAATCTACCACGGGAAAACGGACCGGGCCAACTACAATGCCTACGGCATCTGGCAGGATGAGCGATCGGCAAAGGCGGTCAATCCCAATTCGCTGCGCGGGCCATACTGCAAAGCGGTGGATGTTCCCGAAAACGCCTATCAGGACGGCAAGGTCGCGGAAAAAACCATCGCGGACCTCGAGCGCCTAAAAGCGATGAACAAGCCTTTCTTTCTTGCCTGCGGGTTCTGGCGGCCCCATCTGCCGTTCAATGCACCCTGCCGTGTCAGCGGATACTCGATGCGTGAACTCAATCTGCTTGATCCTTACAAGGTCTGGACATGGGATCCTGCCGCCCGTCGTCCGTATAGAGGCTATCCGAAGAAACAGTTACCGATGTGGCATCGTTACCGCGTCGAGTTTCACATCCGATGCCCCGGAAACGGTGAAGCCGATCCTGCCGGCATCGGCGCGGGCCTTGACGTGGAGGTCGTATTTCAGCTCGTTCACGTCGCCGTGGTAGATCAGGTCGATACCGGGCCACAGCTCTTCATAGACGATCTTGCCATAGGCCATAGGTCGAGCACCCCGTCTTCCAGTCCTCCGGCCTGCCACGAAAATAGCTGAAGACCGCCTCCTGTCTGTCGCGGCCTACGGGTTTCACGCTGTTGGCGCCCTCGAACTCGAAACCGATCTTGATGATGTAGCGCTCGATCTCGCGCTGCAGCGCCCCCTCTCCGGTCCGCGTCAGTGCGATCGTGATCCCCAACTCCGTGAAGTAGAGGGTCCTGTCCGTCCCTTGAACGTAGAAAATGACCTCTTCCACCAACCGCCCCTCATTGGCAATGAAGTAGAGCGGAAGGCGACCGATCTTGCTCCATCACCACCCAGCCCTGATGCAAATGTACACCCCGGCTTCGAAGGGAGGCTGCGTGTTGGCCGTCAGGGAGTGAGGATCGAAGGACCCGGGGATTGCAGCGCTGCAGAAGAAGGTGCGGCCGGAGACATACACCGTGGTCTCGTCGGCCGGTGCGCCGTAGACTCCCGCACTCAGTGTCATCACGCACCCCACGTAGAACTCGCCGTCCACCGTCACCGGCGCCGTCAGCGGCACCACCGTCACCGTGTTCGTGTCCACGTTCTGAACGGTCGTCTTTTCACGCGCCAGCAGCACGCAGTCGCTCGGATCGCCGTCGTTGGTTGGGTCGTTCCACACGAAAACCTCACAGGGTGAGCCGTTGCCCGGTGAGGATCCCGGGTAGACGTAAGAGCCGTAGATCTGGTTGACGCTGACGATCGTCTCGTGTCCCGGGATCGTGTCGTACTTCTGGAGCCAGCACAAATCGCCGCCGTTTGTCAGGCCGTAGAGGTTTTCACTGGAGCCGTCGTCGTACTTGTACTCGGTGACCGGCGGCTCCTCTTCGACGATCTCGAGGACCATCAGGTTGGACAGCTTGGCCCGGGGACCGCCGATCGATCCGATCAGCGCCTGGCAGGGGTGGCGCGAGCCAATCCCCCAGGGAAGCGGAACGACCGCTTTACGGCTCAGAATACCGGTCTGGGATACGATACCGAGATTCCACAGGCCAGAAGGCGGCAGGACCAGGTGTAGATCGCCATATTGCGTCGCAAGCGGTGGAGTGTGCAAGTTCGTACCGAGCGCCAGTGTGGCCGCTTGGCCCGGCACTCCTACTACCTTGATGTCGACTTCGCCTCCGGGGAAAAGATTGCCCGTTGAGTAGAGGTGGTAGTGAAACTCATCAGCGCCCATATCGACGCCGCCGAAGACACGGCGCGGATCGTCCTCGAAATCGGTGGACGGCAACGATGCATGGCAGATGCCGGTATCGCGGCAGGGAGAATCGAACCGAATATGGAAATCTCGATTGGACTCATCGCAGAAGAGCGGATCGGCATCGATCATGCCGGGACCCCAGTTGAGGGTACAACTTGGATCGACATAGACACTTGCCTGACCGCCCTTGACGTCCGAGTGGCCGATGTTGAGGGTCGCTGGTGGCCAGCCGCACTCTCTGACACTTATTTCTTGCCCGATACCGGCCGAGTTGTTCCACAAGATTGTGTTAAGCACTAGAGTTTTAGAATCCTGTGCACAGAAGAGACCACCTCCGACGATTGCCTTGTTCTCAACAATCGTATTATTTATAATAGCAACATCAGCGTTGCTACCAATAAAAACACCGCCACCGTTAGCAATGCCTGACGCCGATAAATAATTGTCTACTATAATATTGTTTGAGAGCAGTGGTGTGCCGAATATAACGACTGAAATACCTCCGCCAGCATCCACTCCGCCATTATTTATTACAATATTTCCGCTAATAAGTGCGCAAGTATGATCGTAACACATGATCCCACCACCGCCATAATTGGATTTGTTGCTGCATATAACATTCTCCTCTATAATAGAGAAGTCCGCCGCCATGTTGAGCCCCCCACCATTCCAGGCATGATTGTCCGTGATGATGTTATTCTTAATAACTGGCGCTCCTTTTTCCAGACAGATCCCCCCACCGTTCCAGGCCGCATTGTGGAGGATTGAATTACGTAATACAAGAGGTGATGAATCATATATATATATCCCTCCGCCCATACCGAGAAATGCTCCTCGCACTGAATTGTTTTTAATGATATTATAACGAATCGTCGGTGAAGAATAGTGGCACCTAACTCCTCCACCATAATACCAATTGCTGGACGCCCGATATGATCCACAACCATTGGTAATCGTAAATCCCTCAAGAATGGATTGTCGTGTTTCATGGTTATTAAAAAGAACTACCGTTTCTTTCTGCCCACCGTCGATGACAGTGACATCAGGACCGAGCTCGCTCTTCAAAGTGATCGCCTTACCCCCAAAGCTGATGTTCTCCATGTATGTGCCCGGCCTCACAATGATCGTATCGCCTGTTGACGCTGCGTTGATCGCACCTTGGATCGTTGCGAAATGGTCCGGCACGTAAATCTCGATGCCGCAGGCACGTCCGGTGGTGATAGCGATTACCAAAAACAGTCCCAGACATCCATGAATGGCATAAATCGGCTCCAAATACCACTTGAGTCCGAAATCCTCTATCAGGTATTTCGAATATTGTAACACAATCAAAGCTCTCGTCGGAGGATTGGGTGTCAATTGGAATGCTGTACGGATTGAGAAACGCTCTGCCGACGGCCGTCTCAACAGCCACCTCTTCCGTGAAGACGATCAGTAGCCCAACCGTCAGGGAGGGCGGCTCGGTGTGAACTCGAGTCCGACAGCATGCGATTGATCTCAGTCACGACGAATGACGATCGGTAAAAATCGGAGCAATCACCCGGTAACGACCATACGACTGCCGATCGCGCCGTCCGTCACCGTCGGGTTTCTATGGATCAATCGATCTTGCTCCATCACCACCCAGCCCTGATGCACATGTACACCCCGGCTTCGAAGGGAGGCTGCGTGTTGGCCGTCAGGGAGTGAGGATTGAAGGACCCGGGGATTGCAGCGCTGCAGAAGAAGGTGCGGCCGGAGACATACACCGTGGTCTCGTCGGCCGGTGCGCCGTAGACTCCCGCACTCAGTGTCATCACGCACCCCACGTAGAACTCGCCGTCCACCGTCACCGGCGCCGTCAGCGGCACCACCGTCACCGTGTTCGTGTCCACGTTCTGAACGGTCGTCTTTTCACGCGCCAGCAGCACGCAGTCGCTCGGATCGCCGTCGTTGGTTGGGTCGTTCCACACGAAAACCTCACAGGGTGAGCCGTTGCCCGGTGAGGATCCCGGGTAGACGTAAGAGCCGTAGATCTGGTTGACGCTGACGATCGTCTCGTGTCCCGGGATCGTGTCGTACTTCTGGAGCCAGCACAAATCGCCGCCGTTTGTCAGGCCGTAGAGGTTTTCACTGGAGCCGTCGTCGTACTTGTACTCGGTGACCGGCGGCTCCTCTTCGACGATCTCGAGGACCATCAGGTTGGACAGCTTGGCCCGGGGACCGCCGATCGATCCGATCAGCGCCTGGCAGGGGTGGCGCGAGCCAATCCCCCAGGGAAGCGGAACGACCGCTTTACGGCTCAGAATACCGGTCTGGGATACGATACCGAGATTCCACAGGCCAGAAGGCGGCAGGACCAGGTGTAGATCGCCATATTGCGTCGCAAGCGGTGGAGTGTGCAAGTTCGTACCGAGCGCCAGTGTGGCCGCTTGGCCCGGCACTCCTACTACCTTGATGTCGACTTCGCCTCCGGGGAAAAGATTGCCCGTTGAGTAGAGGTGGTAGTGAAACTCATCAGCGCCCATATCGACGCCGCCGAAGACACGGCGCGGATCGTCCTCGAAATCGGTGGACGGCAACGATGCATGGCAGATGCCGGTATCGCGGCAGGGAGAATCGAACCGAATATGGAAATCTCGATTGGACTCATCGCAGAAGAGCGGATCGGCATCGATCATGCCGGGACCCCAGTTGAGGGTACAACTTGGATCGACATAGACACTTGCCTGACCGCCCTTGACGTCCGAGTGGCCGATGTTGAGGGTCGCTGGTGGCCAGCCGCCAAATTCCTTGACACTGATCTCCGGCCCCATGCTAGCTGAGTTGTTCCACAAAATAGTATTGAGCACCAGAGTTTTGGAGTCAGACGCGCAATATAACCCACCTCCCATATCAGCGGTGTTTCCTACAATGGTGTTGTTGATAATAGTGACGTCTGCGTAGCTTCCGATCGCAATCCCACCTCCTTGTCTGTAATGTGGGTCTGTTAAGTAATTATCCACTATAATGTTGTTCGAAATTATTGGAGTTGAATAAGTGTCGACAAACAATCCACCACCGCTACTTTTTCCATCATTATCACATATAATATTTTTGTTAACTTTCGCATGAGAATGATCACTGATTACTAATCCACCTCCACCGTAATTGGTTTTATTACCAATTATAAAGTTTTCCTCAATGAGAGATGATTCAGCGAATATACTGATTCCTCCTCCGCTCCAGGCAATATTATTTTCAACTACATTCTTAGCAATAATAGGAAATCCCTTTTGACAACAAATTCCACCCCCTTCCCATGCAGCGTTGAGGAAAATCAGGTTGCGAGTAATCAAAGGATTTGAATCGTAAATATATATTCCCCCTCCCATCCCAAGATAGGCACCCCTTACAGAATTATTTTTTATGATATTATATCTGATTGTCGGTGACGAGTAATGACATCGGATACCCCCGCCGTAATAGACATTAGCAGCCGCCCTATAAGAACCACAACCATTGGTGATCGTAAACCCTTCGAGAATGGAATGTCGAGTCTCGTGATTGTTGAAGAGGACGACCGCTTCTTTCTGCCCACCATCGATGACAGTGACATCAGGACCGAGTTCGCTTTTCAAAGTAATCGCTTTACCTCTAAAGCTAAGATTCTCCATGTATGTGCCCGGCCTCACAATGATCGTATCGCCTGTTGACGCTGCGTTAATTGCACCTTGAACCGTTGCGAAATGGTCCGGCACGTAGATTTCGTTGCCGCAGGCAGATCCAGCGATAATTGTAACCAACAAGATGGCAAATAGAAAAATATTTTTAGACATACGCAGCTTCCTACTACACATTGCGTCACAGCGGTTATCCAATTATTCCTTATTTTAACGTATCGAAACCACGAAATCAACATCTAACTTACACCAACCCATCGCGTTTTTTATAAACCAGGTTAGAAAGTGCATAGCCAACCACATTCTATAGATTCAGAGCCCCGGACATTGCACAGAAATTTCCGCGTCGTGATTTATTCGAGCGAGTGATCCTGTGCAGGATTCGCAAGGATTTTCCCGATACGGATCGTCTTTGTGCTTGGAACTTGTCCCGGAAATTATCTCGCAGCCGAGGATGCGATTGATGCGTATGCCCCAATTAGAGGCTTTCTATCTATATCGTGTCCGGAGCTCTGAGAATAAATTGCGGTTCAATTATTTATTCCAAATATGGGAGAAAGCCCGAGAATATAATTGATTTATTCAACAGGCTATCTCTCGTCCCATCCAACATCACAACGAATTGCTAATCCTCCGTTCTTTGGTCTACTCTCGTTTTCGAAATCAGTTGGTGCGTACAAAGACAAATGCCCACTGTCCACACACGAATTAACTCCGGCAGACAACTTGTACCAGATCCCTGTGTAAACAGGCTGTGTCGTAATGATATTAGTTCCTCCCAAAAAACCTCCTCTCACACAACAATGATCAACAATAGTGGTTGAGCCCGAGCCGACGAATATTTCATCGGCCGTCATAGCACCGGTAGAGCTGTTGCCATAAACGATTGTATTGCGAATATCAGCGTTCGCAACTACCGTACACTTGATACCGCCGCCCCTCGGGCCGGACGCGACATTCGGCACCGCATTAGCATCCAAGGTGTTGTTCCAAACCTGAGGATTGCCGCTCACGACAAAGATACCCGCGCCGCCCCGCGCATTGGATGTGAGCGCAGCGTTGTTCACGAATAGATTATTATATAACTTGGAGGGTAACAGAAAATCAGCAGTATCATAGTAGATTCCAGCTCCTGCATCATTGATCTGGTTGTTTTGGAGGGAGTTGGAATTGATTTCGATCGAACTCACAGTTGGACTGCTCGTATAGACGTGAATACCACCACCGCACCCCGAGAGCTGATCTTTATTGTCGTTGATATGATTCCATTTGATCGCCATTGAACTCACATCTTCGAGATAAAGACCAGCGCCACCGTCTAAAGCAGCTATGCCTGATGTGAAATTGCCGAATATGTCATTAAAAAGAATTCGCGTGCTGCCGTTCATGATGTAAATACCACCACCTCGGTAGTAGGCTACATTACCTTCGATCGTATTGTCGTTGACAATCAACTCGTCGTTGATGCTATTGCCACAACTACATAGAAATATGCCTCCACCTTGACCAGCGCCAATGGCCACATTGTACTTAATGAGATTTCCTTTATATCTTTCCCCGATTTCCGGATTCGACTCGGAACAGTAGATACCTCCACCGTATTCTGCGGTGTTTCCAGCGGCTGTGCCACTAGAAACTCCAATCGAATTGTTGATAATCAGTGGGTCTGAGCCGTCGTCACAGGATATACCGCCTCCAAAATCAGCATTGTTTATAGTGATCGTATTTCCATCTATTAGAGGAGACGAATCATAACAGTAGATGCCTCCACCATCATCAGCCGAGTTTTCAGTTATTGTGTTGTTTTTGATTTCGGGACATGATTGGTTTCGACAGTAGATCCCACCACCGAATATATACGATACATTATTTTTAATGATATTGTTCATAATAGTCGGAGATGTATTATCACAATAAATCCCTCCACCCTCGACACTAACGCCATTCGTAATCGTAAAGTTCTGCAGTATAGCTCCAGAATCTTCTCCGTTTGCGAAGGTTACAACACTCGCCGATTGACCGCCGTCGATAATGACTACCGCATCATCCACTGCCATGATATGGAGATTTTTACCGTTATAATTGATTGTTTCGTAGTAAGTTCCGGCAGAGACGACGATCTGATCTCCATCGCATACCTCGTCAAAGTTTATCGCTGTTTGAATAGTTCGAAAATCGTCAGGCACATACCATATCTTTGAAACCTGAGCAGATGCCATATTGAGTGAGAACAGAACACAGACAAAGATTAGGGCTGCAATACTAAAAGATTAGGGCTGCAATACTAATAGAATTGCGCATGACTACTATTACCTCCTTCTTGATAGAAAAAATCTACAAACGGCAAGTACAAAAGCGCATTGCCGATCGGAAGAATGAGATTTTCAAATCTCCATTGTTATTTGATCGTACGCAATGGTGTGGAATCGCGGAGGTGAATCTATTGCGACGAATGAAATCCAGATTTCGTATCGTGAAATAAACCCTACTCAGACTGTAAACCCTACTCAGACTGTGTGATAAATAACGGTACAAATCCTAACATTGAACGAATCACGAAAAAGATTAACATATTTAAGGCAAAATAAAAATAAATTCATAAAAATTGATCGAATAAAACAGAAGGAGCTAACGATAAGGGGATAGGAATTTCAATCCCCTTGGTCGATCTCGTGGCGTGCCGCGCCCTCCCGTCTGGCACAAACTGGGCCCTAAAACCTACCGAATAGTGTTGAAAATCTGAGACTGAGACGCTTCAAATCCGCAAAGGAAGCACTCCCGACCGGTCCGACCTCTTCTTCGGGGCAATAGTGTTTAAAATCTCGAACCCGGAGCATATTTCCTCCTCAACGCGCTTGACGGTCTCGTCGTTGATCTGGCGCTGGTCTTCGGATCCGCCGATCAGGCGGCTGGGTGTCCTTCAGGCGGCGCGCGGTCGTTTTTCGCGAGGTTCCCAAGTATTTTGTCGATCAAAACGGGCTTCGTTATCACAGAGACCACCCTCAATTCTGCGCCGCATCGAGAGCACGTGAGAAGCGATATCTCCCAGATCTTCTGAATGAGCCGCGCCCAGGACTGCCTTCTTCGTTTGGCGAACTCGTCGTCTTCAGTCAGGGGCTCATAAGAAGAGACCGTCGCGCCGATCCCTGCGGCCAACTCCTCGCCGCGGGCCTGCTTTCTCCTCTCACCGTGAGCGCGATCTTGTAAAGCACCGTCAGGATCTCGCATCTGGAGAAGGCATCACGCGATCCTGAACTCAAAGCGCTGGTGCTGCAGATCGACAGCCCTGGCGGCAGGGTCACCTGAAGCGGCTTCCCGACGGGAGCGTTCTGTACCATCTCAGGCACGCTTACCACGACTAACGTGCCAAATTCGTGATGCCCCTCGCGACGAAGGGATGCTGCGGAGGGGGGGGGCGAGCCTCTCCGAAAAACCTGGCCAGTGAGCCACGCAACTGCCTGGGGGAGCGATGTTGTCGAAACCGCCCTGTCGATCCACTTCACGGTCGTCTCCGGGTCATCGTTGACGGCTTCGGCGCCTTCGGCGGCCGGTCCCAAACGGCGGATTCCTGAATGGCCGAGTATCGGACAGGGCGCGTCTTCAGCGCAAGGCGGCGACGAGCCGGGGCCGCAGCCGCCACCGGGAGAAGCACCACGTTTCGGGGTGGCCGCGCTGCAGACACCGTGGTAGAATCGCCGGCCTTTGACCTGTCTAATACCTGCCGCTTTGTTTTGAACCCTCTTTGGATCAGAGAAAGCCCATGTCATTCAAATCAGGAAGAGTGACCTTCGCACGACTTCACGTCGGTGGACAGTCCCGGAAATCGGTGGATCAGAAACTTCTCGACACTCTCGCCGACCAGGCCTTTGTCGAGACCGAGGTCGGCGCCCCACAAGAGGTGGAGGCCGGTTTCGTGACGGGGGAGCATCTCTTCGACACCCAGTTCAGTTACGAGAAGAACGATTTCGGACAGTGCTGTCTTTTCGGCCTCCGGATCGATACCCATCAGGTGCCGCCGGCCGTCAAGAAGGCGTTCCGGATGATGCACGAGAAGGCCCTGGCCGCCGACAATCCCTCCGGGTTTGCGTCGCGGAACCAAAAACGCGAGGCCCTCGAGGCTGCCGAGGATCAAGCGCGGCAGGAACTCGCCAGCGGGCGTCATCGGCGGTCGAAGATGATCTCCGTGCTCTGGGATCTCCGCAGGCAAACGCTCTACTGCGGGACCTCGGGCGCCAAGGCTCTCGAGATACTCTGCCGGAAGATGCGGCAAGCTTTCGGCGTCGAGCTCTCGGTGGTCTCGTCGGGGTCTCTCGCCGCAGCGCTCCTCGAGAAGCAGGGGCTGGTGCAGCAATTCGATACCCTACAGCCGTCCCGGTTCACCGACGCTCCGGCAGCCGCGCACAACGACGATCCCGGTGAGGGAGGGTACAGCGGCGGCTACGAGACGCCGCCGATTCCGTGGCTGAGCCGGGCCATGAGTGACAAGGATTTCCTCGGGAACGAGTTCTTGCTCTGGCTCTGGTGGCGGACCGAGACCGGCTCCGGCGAAATCGAGATTCCCGGCACGAATGGGGAGCGCGCCGTGGCCGTCCTCGTGGACCGGGCTCTCGACATGGACTGCGCCTGGGGCCTGACGGGTAGGCAGAGTCTCAGGGGGACGAGTGTCACGCGGCTTCCCGAGGCGGCCGAGGCCCTTCGGATCGGCAAGTGGCCCAGAAAGCTCGGCCTCATCGTCGCCGATGGGAACGACCAGTGTGAGCTGACATTTGGCGGGGACAGTCTGTCAGTGAATGGCGCGAAGCTGCCCGACATCGACGACGTGAGCACGAATCGCGAGTTCGTCGAGGCGAGGCTGGAACAGGTGATCGACCTGACGGAGCTCCTCGACGGGCTCTACGGCGTCTTTCTTGCCAAGCGCGCGACCGACAAGTGGCCGACCGTGCTTTCGGAGATCAGTCAGTGGATCGAGGCCAAGCACGATAATACCGGTAATACGGTGCCGTAGCAATTCGTTCGATAGTTCAGATCCCACTCGACCACGTGGTCCCCGCGCTTCGGTGGAACGGCCGAGTGAGGTGGCGAGCAGCCGCGAGAGGATCGACCGGGTGCGCCTCGGCCTCGATCTGCTCGCGCCGGAAGACTCCGACCTCATTATCGAGCACCACTGGGAAGGGCGCTCCTTCGGCGAGATCGGCGAGCGGCTGGGAATCTCGCCCGATGCAGTCCGCATGCGGCACGTCCGCGAAGGGTACAGAAACTCGGCCGAGCCGCAATCCTTGATTTCCGCGGTAGTTATGAGTAGCATCTCCGGACCATGAAAAGTCTACTACAACCACTGCAACTGCTCCTCTTGATCCTCTCCGGCTGGATGAACCGTGATCAACAGCGGGTGGTTCATCGCCCCTTATTTTGCCAGAATCGATGGGCGCGTGTGGAGTGCAACGAAAAGCCGGAATACTGCCAGGTGGCCATCGACGCGACGAGGCCGGGCGAGATGTGCTTATTTTTCAAGAGCTCGGTCGAGAGCTTCTCGCAGAAGAGATCTTCTGTCGGTGTCAATTACCACCGTTACTTCCACTGATCGGACCTCGTCGAGCGAACCGGCTGTTCAGAAGACGCGAATTTATGAGCGGTCTCTTGTAGCAGCAATGTTAGGCAGTCCAACTGTGTCCTGGTCACGTGTGGCACCCTACTTCAATGGGATCTGAAGCAGTTGAATGTCCTTGATCCATATGGTACCAGTTCCTTCAAGGGTAAGGTCCAGTTTCACCAGGTCGGGTTTCTGGCCTTGCTTGAGGTAAAAGGGAATCTCATATGAAGTCCACTCGTTCGTTCCCGTAACTGCATTGTGGAGGCCCTTCGAGAAAAACTCTCCGCGCCCGGGCAATCTGCACCGCATCTCCAAGTAAGCCTTACGTTCGACGCCCTCGGTCTTCAGTTGTGCTCGGTAGGTCAGCATGCACTGCTCCACACCAGGATCTTGTACCTCAAAGAGGTGGATGGTCTGATGCTCAGTACTACTGGTGACACGCCAAGCGTCGCCCTCCAAGGCAATCAAATCCTTGGAGATTGTAGGATCGGATGTGCTGAACGACCCCAGTTCCTATGGTGGGCCAGTTGGCTGGGGAACACTGAACAACGACTTGAGCCATCCAAACATAAGCAACTCCTTCCTGCATTCTCGGCCTAGCGATATCACTACCGTAGGGCAGAAGAGCATCCACAAAGTGGTTGCCCCCGCCCAGATCACCCAAGCCGCCCTTGGCCTGCTTGATTCGGCTGGCGATTGCATCCCAGATATCCTGCGTCAGATCATCAGGACGCATTGATGACTTTACTAGTCGCATACCACACCCGCAGTCTGATAGGGCAAAGGCCCGCCAGTCTTCTTGGTCTGTCAAGACAGCCGTGCCAGTGGGCAAAGGGGATTTCCCAGGACAGGCGTCTGGCAGAAAGACAACATGCTGTGCCTTCAGTGTATGGGGCAGCCAGTTGTGAAGCACTCCTTCTGGCTCGGCAGATAGATTGGTTATCTTCATCTCTTCATCGAACGACGCTTTGCGGCTCACCCGCGGCGGCCGCAATTCTCCATAGATTTTGTCATACTCCGTTTCGATGCCGCCGGCGACGGGTGCAGCCGCTTGTTAGCTGTCTGGCTCGCCATTTCCAGATCCTGAACCCTTGAGACCATCAAGCTCGGATCGAAGAGAATGTTCCAGGCCCATGATGTTCTTGTATACGAGGCATCTCTGCCCCCGAACGTCGAACTTCAACTGTGCAGCATCTTTGACTAGCAAGACAGTTGGCCGACCACATCCCCAAGCATAGCCAACCTCGAGATAGACGTTTGGGTTTGCTCCGGAAAGGTCGGCAACTACCAGGGATGCGGAGGCGATGCGCGCCTTCACCCACTCGATCACATCGCCCGTAAAGGCTGACAGGTCAGCCCGCTCGCAAAGATATCCAGATGCATTCACAGCGCCCTGAATACCGTAGTGGAAGACATCGTCCATGTCCTCGGCAAAGGGCATGGCGACAAACACGTGAGGCTTGCTCTGGGAGTCATACCCTACCGATCGTAGTCGGTCCGAAGCTTCGGCTAAGGGTTGCGCGGTACCGCTCCGAGACCCGCGAGAGCCGTTTGGCAAGAGCTGATCGAGCAATACCGCGAAGCGCCTTGATCGGCCTGGATTTCTCTCGATTATCGTGATCTGGTCGAGGTCAGGCGGGAAGTCACCGCTGTCAATCGCGTCGAGCAGTCCAGCAACCTCGGATTCGAACGCTTCACTTTCGTCGAGACCGTACCCTGGGCCGTGAATGGTCAAAGCTACATGACGTGTGTTGGGAGCCTCTCCGGCGAGAGCTTCCAGCACCTTTCGGCCGAATGCGCGGATCTCCCGGTACCCGAACTGACGAAGAGGGCCAACACCGATGAACAGTATTTGCTTCGCCGCTGCTGCCTCCATAGCCGGTGTGATGTAGAACCCCTCAGGCTTCGGCAGCCGTGCCTCGATATCTGGGAAAGCGCCTGAGAGTGCGCGGACCGCAGCGCGATCTGCGCCGTATAGGGCGTTGGCATACTTCAAAGCCAGCACGTCGGCTCGGATAGCAAGCGAGTCGCCCTGCTCGACGGCAATACTGACTTTCAGTTGGGGTTTTGGGTTCATGTTACTCCCACACTGCTAACGATTCCGCGCTTACCAGCCCAAATCCGCCCTAACCGGAAGTACAAACATTGAGACACCACGACACGTGAATAGCGGGCACAACTGTTATTTCACCACGCGGGTTTGGGTCTGTGTGCAGCGCGATTGTTATGAAAATCGTTTATTATCCAGGTAGTTATAAATGGCCTCTTTGATGAGATTGACAGTATCCTGCTCAACTCCATATGTTTCATAAAAGTCAAGCCCCGGTTGAGTCTCTATATCTTTTTGTAGGTTTTTCAAATATTCAATTCCTTCTGTTTGAAGTCCTATTTCAAGAGAATCAATGATATTTTCCTTTGTAAATTCCGTTGAATTGATCGACATCATTGCGAGAAAATGCTCGATGGTTTCCCCTATTTCAGATCTCGACTCGTCCTCATCTTTAGCACTCAAATCGAATTTGTACAATGGCTCAGGATGCTGAATTAGATTCAAAAGGTTTGTTAACGTCGCCCTTGTTTCAGAAATTGAGCGCGTAAAATACGCCTGGTGTTCCTCTGAAAATGGTAACTTGAGGTTGTTGGCGATATTTTCAAATACTGATTTGGCTATCAAGGTTCTGTCTTCAATGTTATTTCCTTGATAGGACGTGTAGAAAACCACCGTTCTCTCAACAATTCCTTCAACGTTTGGACAGAATATAACGCTGATTACGTTCCATCCATCTTCATGCTGTTGGCATTCCACTTCTATTGAGGTCTTATTTTCAGAATCCCACCAATCAATCTTCACGGGTCCATAATCATAAATGAAATGTCTCTGGGGTGTTATGCCTACTTTACTCAATATTTCTTCCATGATTTAGTATTACAACCTCCCTTATTATTGCTCTGTTTTGTTCTCCATTATTTTTTGTTATTTTAGCAAATATATTTATGCGGTTATTTTATTTTTTCCACTTCACTATGTAAAGCCTAACGCTCTGCGGCTCACCCGCGGCGGCCGCAATTCTCCATAGATTTTGTCATACTCCGTTTCGATGCCGCCGGCGACGGGTGCAGCCGCTTGTTAGGCGCCGGACTCCTCGAACGCGTCCAACTGCACGTATCGCCTAGCGGCCAGGCTACGTGGAGTGTACACCGATTCGCAGGGAGTGACGAGGTTCTCATAAGGCGCCACCGCGAGGGGCTTTTGTGCCTCCACAAACGTGCTGACATCCGATATGGACAGCGCTTCCTCGTGCCCAAACCGCTTGAGAATACTGCCACGAAGACCTAGCTGGATTGCACGCCGCTCCATCTTACCTCCGGCTGGGTTATAATCGGGATCCCACTGAAGTCGCACAGGAGAGCGTCGGACGGCTGTTTGCCATTCTTCATGCGAGGCAAACCGAATCCCGTCGTAGCTCGATGGTACCGCAGCCTCCAATATCTCGTCGAAAAACTCCCGGCTTAGCTCGATTGCTAGCGTCACTTCTTGGCCGGGTTTCGTACCCCAATCTGACCGATACATCATCCATAGGAAGGTGGGCTTGACCCAGCTCATACGTGAGTAGCTGAACGGCCCACCGAATCGACCGTGCTTGGCTGCGTAGTGCCCGATCTCCGGACGATACGCTTGATATACCACAACCGAATCGCTGTCGCACTGTGCTAGGATGTGGCGCCCGGACTTCGGCCAACGCTCTACTTGACGCAGGTAGCTTGCTGTTTTCACTCTTCAGGTTCCCTCGTCGCGCATGCGCCTAACGGCACGGCCAAGCGGCTTGGTACGGCGCGTCAGCGCTGCACCAAGTCCAGCTTCAGCCGTTTGTTCAGCCTTCTCCGTTGAGTTTACGCGTGTCCAGGCACTGCAAAGCTCGGCGGAATACCCCTTCCACCAAGTCAATGTTTCTGGATGTCCACTTGCCGCGAAGCTTGGAGCCCAGAATCTCGCTGACCTTGGGCCATGGAATCGGCCCCTTGCCGTGTCGGCGCTGGGCGATGCTCGACTCTCTTCTCGTTACGGCCGCAATACCCCGATCCAGGCAACGGAAGGAGGCGCGGTCAGTCTCGAAATCGTCAAAGTTGTGCCGTGGACCGTGAAGCTGGAATGCGACACCGATACTCTTGTTGCGGTGTGGACCCGTATCGACACGGTCTCGCACTAGAATGCGATAGATTAACCAATAGAGCTCAGACACCGTAAAGCCCACGCATTTCAATCCATCGCATGATGCAAATGTGGCTAGCGAATGTTTCACGGTCTCCTGGTTTGTATTCAATACCAGATTCTGTTGGCTTCCAAACCACCCAACGATCGTCGAACGCGATGATTGAGCACTAAGGTTTTTATTGAACAGTGTCACCCATTCGTCGCACCACCAACGCGTTGGACCGACATCTTCAGCGACCCTCTCAGTGAACAATACTATCAGCATTTTTTCTATCATTCCATTCGGCTGAACTAGAATTTTAGAGGTCTCCTCAAAAAAATTCCGGGGTGGGAATCGGTCCGTGTAAGCCGGGCTGAGTGATCCCCATCGCCGTATGGGAAGCGGCATTATACCAAAGACTTAGAACGGAGAGAGCGTAAAAACTTGTTGCTTTTGGGCGGTGAAGGTCGCGGTTTAAATCAATACACATGGGTGGATGCTGGGGAGTGCGAGTACTGACCGCGATGAATGAAGTTGGATTGATGGAATGGATCAAGATTCGCTTTGGTCAGCACTGAAATGACGAGTACGGGAATCGAGAGGGCTGCGCACCGGAGGATAGGAATTTCAATCCTCTTGGCCGATCTCGTGGCGTGCCGCGCCCTTCCGTCTGGCATAAGGTGGGCACTAAAACCTACCGAATAGTTTTGAAAATCTGAGACTGAGACGCTTCAAAGCGGAAAAGGAAGCACTCCCAACCCACCCCACCTCCCCTTCGGGGCAAAAGTGACTAAAATCTCGAACCCTGAGCCTATTTCCTCCTCGCCGGGCTTGACGGTCTCGTCGTTGATCTGGCGTTGCTCTTCGGATCTGGCGATCGAAGAGGCCCTCGCTCACGATCCCATAACCATGGGGATTCCACTGCAGAAGGTTGCCCGCGGTGTGGATGGCAAGGACGGCGCAGCACGCCTTGCCCGCTGTGCTGTCCCGGGGTACGGCATCCTTCATGACCCGCTTGACGGCCTCAAAGGCACATCTCGGAATCAGCTTCAAAAGGCTTCTAGCGCGAAGCATAATCCCGCGGATCGCCTTGGAGATCGAAAAGGTCCAGACGCGATGAGGCGGCTGAGTTGACAGAGCGGAACTCCTTTGCCCTTGCGATACCCAATCTTTATCTTAGCTGTGAGCGGGGAGCGGTCGAGTGGCCGCTACCCGGGCGAGATTGTGAACGACGGGCAAGGAGTGCGAAGGTGACCACTCGTACCTATCTGGCATTCGATCTCGGCGCCGCCAGCGGGCGGGCTGTGTTGGGTTCGTTCGATGGTGAGGCGCTGAGCATGACCGAGCTCAGCCGGTTTGCCAACGGTCCGCTTTCAGTTCTGGGCCACCTCCACTGGAACGTCTTCCGGCTCTTCGAAGAGATGAAGAAGGCGCTTGCACTTTGCGCGGCGCGGGGCGGGACGGCTCCGGCGAGCCTGGCTGTGGACACCTGGGGTGTCGATTTCGGGCTACTCGCCGGGGACGGTTCGATTCTGGGCCTGCCCTACTCTTACCGCGACGGCCGCACTCAGGGCGCCATGGAATCGTTTTTCAACCTGGTGCCGCGCGAGACGGTCTACAGGCTGACGGGCATCCAATTTCTGCCGTTCAACACCCTCTTCCAGTTGCACGCCATGGAGCGGTCGGGATCCTCGCTGCTCGAGGCAGCAGAGGACCTACTCTTCATGCCCGACCTGTTCAACTATCTCTTCACCGGTGAGAAGGGGACAGAGCGCACTTTCGCTTCCACCTCCCAGCTCTTCGACATTCAGGCCGAGGAGTGGTCGGGGACGCTTTTCGAGGCCCTCGGGGTACCGCGCGACGTGATGCAGGCGATCGTGCCGCCGGGGAGCGCGGTGGGCACGTTGCTGCCCTCGATCTGCGCCGAAACCGGGCTCGAGCCGCTGCCGGTGATGGCGGTGGCGTCCCACGACACGGCCTCGGCGGTGGCTGCGGTGCCGGCAGAGGGAGATGGGTGGGCCTATCTCAGCTCCGGCACGTGGTCGCTGCTGGGGGTGGAACGGCCGAGCCCGATTCTCACGGTTGATGCGCGGGAGGCGGGGTTCACCAACGAGGGAGGGCTGGGTGGAACGGTGCGCCTGCTGCGCAATATTTCGGGGCTCTGGCTCCTCCAGGAGTGCCGGCGCGTCTGGGCGCGGGAGCGGGCGTTCACATTCGAGGAGCTCACCGCGGCGGCGCGCGAGGCCACGCCCTTCCGCACGCTCGTCGATCCCGACCGGCCGGAGCTGCTCAATCCACCCAAGATGACCGAGGCGATCTGCGAGGTGTGCCGCAACACCCATCAGAAGGAGCCTGAGGAGCCGGCCCAGTTCACACGGGCGATCCTCGAGAGCCTGGCCCTCAAGTACCGCTATGTGCTCGACCAGCTCCAGGCGTTGAGCGCGCGGCCGATCGAGCGGCTGCATGTGATCGGCGGCGGGGTGCGAAACGAGCTGCTCTGCCAGTTCACCGCCGATGCCACCGGCCTGTCGGTGATCGCTGGGCCGGTGGAGGCCACGGCGGCGGGCAACATCATGGTGCAGGCGCTGGCGTGCGGTGACGTGGGGTCGCGTGAGGAGATCCGCGCGGCGATCCGGCGGTCTTTCGAGCTGGTGCGCTACGAACCGCAGCGGCGCGCAGAATGGGAGGCGGCCTACGAGCGGTTCCGCGAGGTGGTTCGCTGATGGGGTGGCGGGAGCAGCCAGGTGGTGAACGAGAATCGAGAGTGAATGAGCTTCACGACGAGACAGGAGAGGATGCGATGGGGAGCGAGAAGAGCGAGAGCAAGGGATGCACGGAAAGCGCAGGCAGTGCCGGCGCCGTTGGGAAATCTGGGAACCCGGCCTACGCCGAAGCCTGCGAGCGCTACGCGGCGTGGGGTGTGGACACCGAGGAGGCTCTGCGCACGCTCGACGAGGTCTCGATCGCGCTGCACTGCTGGCAGGGCGACGACGTGCGCGGGTTCGAGCAGAGCGATGCCGGGCTGGAGGGGAGCGGTCTCATGGTTACCGGCCAGCATCCCGGCCGCGCGCGCACCCCGGAGGAGCTGCGCGCCGACCTGGAGACGGCCTTCGCGCTGATCCCGGGGGGCTTGCGGCTCAACCTGCACGCCATCTACGGCGAGTTCGACGGCTGCAAGGTGGACCGCGACGCCATCGGGGTTGAGCACTTCATCGACTGGATCGGGTGGGCGCGTGAGCTGGGAGTGGCGCTCGATTTCAACTGCACTTGTTTCGCCCATCCCAAGGCTGCCGACGGGTGGACGCTGAGCAGCCGCGACGAAGGCAAACGCGCCTTCTGGATCGAGCATGTCAAGCGCTGCCGCAAGATCGCCGCCGCCATGGGGCTCGCCCTAGGAAGCCCCGCGATTCACAACCTCTGGATCCCCGACGGCTCCAAGGACCTGCCAGCCGACCGCTGGACGCCGCGGCGCCTCCTGGAAGAGTCCCTCGATGAGGTCTACAAACAGGAGTTCGCCGCCGAGCAGCTCAAGGATTCGCTGGAGAGCAAGCTCTTCGGCATCGGTAGCGAGGCGTACGTGGTGGGGTCGCACGAGTTTTACCTCGGTTACGCATTGACCCATAAAAAAATGATCTGTCTCGACACGGGGCATTTCCATCCCACCGAGCTGGTGGCCGACAAGGTCTCGGCCCTGCTGCGATTTACCCCTGAACTGCTGCTTCACGTGAGCCGCGGCGTGCGCTGGGACAGCGATCATGTGGTGGTGATGGGCGAAGAGCTGCGCCAGCTCACCGCCGAGGTCGTGCGCGGTGGAGTGCTCGATAAGGTGCACTTCGCGCTCGATTACTTCGATGCCACGATCAATCGCGTCGGTGCCTGGGTGATCGGCGCGCGCGCTACGTTCAAGGGATTGCTAATGGCGCTGCTCGAGCCGCGCAACCGCCTCGAACGTATCGAGAGCGCAGGTGACCAAGGCAGTGGTTTCGAGCGCCTTGCGCTCTTCGAGGAGCAGGGGACACTTCCTTTCGGTGCGGTGTGGGAAGAGTATTGCGCGCGCTACGAGGTTCCCATCGGCGCGGAACTAATCGACGCGGTGGAGCGCTACGGTGCCAAGGTGGCTGGTGAGCGGTAGGGGGGCGGCCCGGAGGTGCTTCGTCCTCGGCGCGTTTTTCGCCTCGTGCTGACACACAAGCCGCGCCAATCCCGCTTGTACACGAAGCCAACGCTTGGTGAGAAGAGAAAGTGAACAAAGATGATAACAATACAAATCTGTAAATTTAAAAACGATGTCTGATCGGATAAAAGATTAATACAAAAGTGATTTTAAATTTGCACATTAGGTATTTGTAAGGTACTCTATAAGAGTAATTCATTGGGGAGCTCTGCTCCGGAAAAATCCGCTTTTCGGTCACACGGCGGATGGGGAGGGAGGGAGTCCGAGATGAAGCTCAGGAAAGGTCTCGGGGAGAAAATCCTCCTGAAGAGGATTGGTTTTTTTAACCGGATGCGGTGTGTCGGGGAGCGAGGGCTTGGGTTTTATCTACTCGATTTCGAACGCCGCGGGCTTCACCGCAAGCTGGGATTTTCAAAGACGAGTCAGTTTGCGCAGATGCGCTACCACGTCCCGCAACGCAAGACGCGCGAGCTGTTGAGAATCGCTCGTGCTCTCGAGGAGCTTCCGCTGATCGATGATGCCTTTTCTGAGGGCAAGATCTCATGGAGCGCCGTGCGCGAGATCAGCCGGGTGGCCACCAAAGAGACTGAGAGGGAGTGGCTCGAGCTGTCGCTGAAAAGCAGCATGCGCAAGATCGAGCAGGCTGTGAGCCGCGCGAAACACGGTGACCGTCCTCCCAAAGATGACTATCTCGTAAAAACCCTTTTTGGCCGATTTTAGCCATTTTGAGTCGTTGTAACTTGATTATTGACAACACCTCTCTATATCAATAATCATAGATATACGTCGAAATAGGGGTTTGTGCGACAGGATCAAAGATCCTTACGGCCTGTCACATGCCAAGCTCAAAGTGGTTGCAGAGTTACCCATCGAGGATCATGCACTCTGGCAGGCGGCTTTCGACCGCGTGGCCGCCAACTATGGAGGTGAGCTGGATGCAGCGACAGTGCTGCTCGTTCTTGCCAAGGACTATCTCGAGAAACCAATCAACGAGCGGGAAACTGAAACGCGTAGGGCGTTTCAGGTTGTTTATCATCGCTGTACTACGTGCGAACGTGCATGGATTCAAACTGAAGACGGCCCGGAAGGTATACCTACATCCAAGGTAGCCGCACGCGAGCCGCTGGCGCGGGTGGTGCGCCTTCCCATCGACAAGGCGGATGTGGGAGCCAGCCTGGAGGCGAACGCCGTTGACAGAGCGGATCTGCAAAAGGCGGTGGGTGACGGGGTAGCGGCCGAGCGGAAGGCTTCAGACCGGAACGATAGAGCGCAGCCGTTAGCAAGGAGGAACGGGTCACAGCAGACGATCGGAACGGGTGATCAAAACAGGCCCACGGTGACGGTCGAGGAGTCTCCTTCGCTCGAGAGATGTGAGTCTCATCCGGTCGACCCACGTGGGTCACTTTTGTCCGCTGATCCGACCCACGTGGATCGCAACCGACAAAAAAAACTCCTATTCGATTTCGGGCCGGCGGAAGCCTCGATGTCAGGGCGGGCACGGAAAAAAGTGCCCCAAGAGTTCCGCGATAAACCGAACACTCCTGCGATCCGCCAAAAAGTTCTGGGTCGTGATGGAATGACGTGCCGGGCACCGGGGTGCCCCAACAGGGCGGAGCTCATCTGTCACCATGTAGTCTTTCGGTCGGAAGGCGGCGCCACGGAGATCGCCAACGAGGTCGCCCTGTGCCAATTCTGCCACGGTTCGGTTCATGAGGGCTTGCTGCAGGTTAATGGCGGCACTCCCGGGGAGCTCGAGTGGTTCGACTCGGATGGAGAGGCGTTGTCACGATTCGAGGGGGGCTCGAGTGGCGTCCGGCTTGCCATCGATCTGGCGGCGACTTCGAAACAAGAAGTAATGTGAATCTCTCGACAGGGAGAAGGCCCTCCCTCGGAAAGCGCTCCGACCGCGGATTCAGAGGGAGGAGTGCCCTGACCGCTGATCACGAGGGAGGGCCGAATTGAATCAGTTGGAGTAAACGCCGTTGGAGGCTTCGATCGGTACGAGCGGGTTCGATTGGGATATGACTCCTTGAAAGTAGATCCTCGCCGACATCGCGTAAGGCGGGACTTTGACCCCGTAGATGTCAAAATCGCCGTTGGGATGGGGATCCATCATCACCGGTGTGTTACTGCCGAGATGGCCCACGAGCCTCGTGATGTCACACTGGGGCAGGTACTGGTTGGTATCTTTGAGAGAAGCCACCAGCCAGCCGGGTTCGGTTGCGCCCCACTTTCTCATCATGAATTTGAGCCAAGGACCTCCGGCCCATTTGCCGAGGGTGTAGAGGCAGGCGTTATTCCCTTTGGCGCCGATGCCATAATAGGTCATACCGCGGGCGGGATCGCATCCACCGAAGAGCTCCGCCGGCCACGTTGCCCACAAGGGGTAGCCGCCGAAATTGAAGGTGCCGCAGTAACCGTTTGAAGGATCATAGATATCGAAGGCATTCTCGGTTCCGGTGTAGCCGTTGCCATCCACGAGGGACGCAGAACCGAGTGCAAGACCGGTTCCACCGGTCGTGGGATCGCTCAGACGGCTGAGAGCGATCCCGATGCGTCATATGCCGTCCTTTCCGTCCAGAGGGAAGTCCCAGCAGAAAGCCGCGCCTCCACCTCCGCCTCCTTCACCGTCGAGTTTGACTGTAATCTGCCATATCCAACCGTAGCCGGGGGGCAGCGTAGGAAGGCCGTAGCCATTGGGAAGACCGGAGAGGCTGAAAAAAGCCTCCTGTAGACCCATCTGTCCCCAACCGGTGCAGCTATCGAAGAAGTAGACGGCGAAGGTTTCGCCCTCCGCGTCGATGTTGTTGGTTCCGTAAGTGAATGTGAAGCCGTCGATGATCTCATCGGGAAGACCGTTGCCCTGCTCGAGCAGCTCTCCCCAGTCGAGATAGAGATAACCGGTTTCCACGTTTGACCACCACTTGGAGATGGACGTGTTGGTCCAGATGGGATTGAGGTCTGTTGGCATGGGAATGGTGTTTCCGAGAACGTCGATGGCTTTCGATCTCACGCCGGCGACGTTCTCGATGTCGAAGCCCTGGGCGCATAAAAGCCCCGCCAGAGTTGAGATGAGTAAAAGAGTCAGAACAATTTTTTTCATTCTACACCTCCGTAAGAAGTGACAAGGAATCGCGGAGCTCGGCACAGATCTTCCGAGCACCGAAAACTTCCGAGTCGTCGAGATCCGGTGGTGGTGATGAGAAGCACCTCCTATAAAAGACCGGATGACCCCGAGCTTTCCTGGTCTCTCAGTCATAGAAGGCGCAGAAGGAAAAAAATCCTGATCATCATATTATTATTTTGAGCTGTTTTTTGTCCACGTTGCTCACTTCTGGAAATGTGAGCGTCTTATTCTGGTGGTAATCGATATCGTGTCCTACCCGCGCAGCGGGACTACTTCAACCCCCGGTGGTTGTCGATCATCGGGAAGGTCTCGCCGTAGATGACCTCGCGGATGTTGTCCTTGCTGAGGAATTCGTGGGGGAACCCGAGATCGACGTGGCTGACCTGGTCGAGGCGACGCAGTTCCTCTTCGCTCAGCTCGACGTCGAGACAGGCCAGATTGTCCGTGATCTGCTGCTCCGTGCGCGCGCCGACGATCGGCAGTATCACACCCTCCTGTTGCCGTACCCAGCTCAGCGCCACCTGCGACGGCGTGGCACCGTGCGCGGATGCGATCGACTTGACCTCCTCGGCGATGGCGAGATGCTCGTCGGGAACTCCGGCGGTCATGGTCTGAATCCGCTTCGATCCCTCGGCCTCGATCGTCTCGCCGGTCTTGGAGTACTTACCGGAGAGCACGCCACCACCCAGCACCCCCCAAGGGGTGACCGCCAGGTCCAGGGCGCGCGCCATGGGCAGCAGATCGCGTTCGGTAGTGCGCTCGAGCAGGCTGTACTTGACCTGGAGCGCCACGAAGGGCGTCCAGCCGCGCAGCTCCGCCAGGGTGTTCGCCTGGGATACGCGCCAGGCGGGCCAGTCCGAGGCGCCGACATAGATGATCTTGCCGGCCCTTACCAGGTCGTCGAGACCACGCATGATCTCCTCGACGGGAGTCATGAAGTCCCAGACATGCACCCAGTAGAGATCGATATAGTCGGTCCCCAGGCGTTTCAGGCTGGCATCCACCGCCTGCACCATGTTTTTACGCTGGTTGCCGCTCGCGTTGGGATCGCGAGGATCCATGGAAAGCGAGTACTTGGTGGCCAACACCCAGTGCTCCCGATCGGCGGCGATGAACTCGCCCACCCACTTCTCGCTCGTTCCATCGGTGTATTTGTTGGCCGTGTCGATGAAGTTGCCACCCGCCTCGCCAAAGGCGTCGAGCACGCGGCGGCTCTCGTCCTTGGGGCTGCCCCAACCCCATTCCTCTCCGAAGGTCATGGCGCCATAGCAAAGCTCCGAGACCCTCAAGCCGCTTTTGCCCAACAGTTTGTATCGCATGGTCCATCCCTCCTGCATTTGGTTGTTTTTTGACAGACGTTCCTGCCCTGCACGTTGCGATCATTCAGCCGCGGCCGCGGTTTCAGGCACGATGAGCAGGTTAGCATGGTCGAGGGATCGAATCACCCTCGTTCGTGCCTGTATCACCGCGCTCTCGAGCAGCCACTATCGCCACGAGGCCGGCGAATAACGGTGTGAACCGACCCTGCCGTCGTCGAACTGGTGCTCGCCAGCCGGCTCGAGAAGCGAGACCTCGAAAAAAACAATCCAGAGACCGCTTTCAATTTGTACGTCAAGTTGCATACCACAACCATCTCGTTCGTGCCTGTATCGCCGAGCGTTATTCGCCCAGCGTCGACAACTTACACGCGCCGAATGCAGGGCGTGTCCACGTAACTCGATCCACCGGTTCGAATCAAAAACGGACGCTCACCGATCACAGGCCACCACGGCCAACATCCGCAAGCGGCTGGGATGGTTGGTGCGGGACGCCACATCCGATTCGGTCCTCTTCTTCCACTATTCGGGACACTGGCCCCACATCCGCGTGCGGCGCTTCGGCACGGCGATCACCAGCCAGAACGCGGTGCTCATCGCCGGTTGCCTCTCGGACCAGTACTCGGCCGACGCCTGGATCGACAACGACTACCACGGCGCCTTGACCTACAGCCTCTACAACGCCATGCGAGATCGGCGCTTCTCGCTCTCCTACATCGGTCTCGTCCGGGAAACCGGGAGCTGGCTGGAGGACAACAACTACGAACAGATCCCGCAGCTCGAATCACGAGAAAACAGGAAGCGATGGGCCTTTTTAGGTCAGCAGGAGTACGCCACCTCGATCGCCACGACCACAACCTCGGAGGCGCAGTCGGTGGGCGAGACCTTCGGGCCGGCGGCCAAAACCCAGGAGGTCTTCGTTCACGGGATCGGCGATCATACTCCAGGATACTCGGAAGAGTGGCGCCGGGCGTTCAACCGTTACCTTGCGCTTCCCTTGGACAACTTCCACGAGGCGGTATGGGATGACGTGTTCGATGAGCGGCAGCGCGCCCTGCGGAACCTGCCTGAGCCCGCGAACCTGCAGAAGAAGGAGGAAGAGGCATCCATCAAGGCCGCCACCGAGATACGGGCGCTCTTCGAGGCACGGCAGGGCATGGTGGAGGACATCATCTGCTTGGATGAGGGTGAGAGGGGCGTCACCGCCATGGATCGTGTTGAGGACCGCGGTTTCTTCAATTGGCTGCTGAATTTCGACGAGTACATCGGTGATTTCATGAAGTACCTCGCATCGTCGAAGATCCGAAACCAGGTCAACAATTGGCTCAAGGACCGGCTCGCACCCTTGCTCCAGTCCGGGTACCCAGTGGCGCTCATCACACATTCCTAGGGGACGGTGGTGGGTTACACCACGCTCCGCGAGATCACCAACGGAAAGGTGGCCGTTCACGCGACCCTCGGCAGCCCGCTCTGGATTCGGACGGTGCGCCGTATGCTGGGCCCGGACGGGCGGCGCTACACCTGCGACTACTGGGTTAACGTGGACGCCCGGGGCGACATTATCGGAGGCAAGCTGCACGACGCCTACTACGTGAATCACGACTACAAGGTGCCGTCCGTGGGTGGCAGCCCGCACAGCTCTTACTTCCATCCGGACAACGCTCTGGTCCAGTGCGACATCGTGGCCCGCGTGATCAAGGAGATCTCATCGAGGATCTAGATCCGGCCTGAACAGATCGTCTCCCCACACCGTCGCAAAAAACCGGCGAGAGGCGAGCTCGAGAGGGAGAACTAACAGAGCGACCCCGGATCTTTCCGATCCATCAACGAGGAAGGATCCGGGGTTGACTCCAGGTTTTCCTCCTCCGATCCCAGTCATTGTTTGCGACCAGCGAGCGCGAAGGGAGGATAATGTCGATCTCTACGGTTGACGGCAGTAAACGGAGCGATTATTTTTGATGTAATGTTTTCTCAAGACTCGGGAACCAAGCTCTGAAGGGAAGTGAGGCCGATAGTATCCCGCTGAAGCCGGCTCCTCTCTTCGAACCTGGCCGAAACCTAAACACAAAGATCTCCATGGACGGATTGCAAGGAAACCAAACCATGATCCACTCGTAAAAAGTCTTTTTTTCACACATGTTCGTAAGTTGTTGATTTAACTCCTTTGTAATCAACTTCTCAATTTATGTAAAAAAGTAGATATCTCCTGAGAAAGGGGTTTCTGCGAGAGAGTCAAGGTTTCATAGGATCTTACAGGATTACCCTTTAACAAGTACCGTTTTACCTTGGAAAATCACTTTAAAATTTTCTATTGCCTCTGATCGTATCTCTCGCTATTCATGAATATTACTTAGTTTCGTAAATATTACTTCTTACCTTTCTAATACGCTTATGAAATACGTATCAACTATGACGATCTGTGCCAATATGTTTAGACTCCTTTAGCCGTGTATACATCCCCTTCAAATTGTGCAGCTTTACCCTTCCCACCTTTCAGTAAATCCCCTCTCCCGATCTTACTGGTCTGATCCTATTCTCTGCTGGTATTTTTGTCAAAGAATTTTTAATCGTATATCATTTGATGAGATCTTTAGAGCTTTTGTGAAAAAACAACCAAAGTATGTCTTTATAAACACGTTGGGTAGTAAATCTTTACATAAATTACAGGGATGACAGTAGTAAACGCTAATTCGAAAATTAAAATCATTTGCTGTGACAAACTAGATGTTTAAGCCTGAGGCTGTCCCCAACTCGCTCCCTGTGCATTCGTAACGCCTCGGCCGCCTGAACCAGAGAAGAGAGTCCTCCTGCCTGAGACAGCGATTTGGCAGGAGGACACTTTCTCTCTTTCGCTTCTCGCAGCAGCACAGCGGCCTCCTCCTTGGGCCTGCGGGAGCCTGAGGGTTTCCATGGCCCGAGCCCGGATCGATACATTGACTCATACCAATGTCTTCGGTCGCCTCAAAAATAGAAGACCCCTCATGCATTCGCTTGAGGGGATTCTTTCTCCTTTTGCCCTGTGGGACAGCAACCTATTTCTCCAGAAGATAGCCAGGAACTCCGTTCAATACAAACCAGGGGACGACAAGAAAGGTAGAAGAGCCCTTCTTGCGACTATTCAGTCTCAGATTTTAACATCATTCCGGCTGATTTCATCGCCCAGTTTGGGAAAGAAGAGAGGACTTACCTCGCGGCGAGAACGACGAAGGGGATTGAGATTCCTATCCTTTTATGTTACTCAAACCATGCCGAGGGGATCTGGACATCTTCTACAACGCACTCAAGTGCGCGCCCCTCGATCAGGAGTTCATCGTTTTTGCACTTTGGCAAAGGCGAGAAATTTAGGGGACTGCGGAATGCGTGTGCTGTTGTTGGATCCGGGGGGGCTAACGAGATGGGCATCGCACGGGCAAGAGTCGACTGCAGCCTTGCCCCGGTGTCGGCTAGATTTCCCGAGGCTTGTGTCGGCCGAGCGTCGCTGTGTGGAGATGGAAGCGGCATATGCCCCCAATCGTTGTGCGATCACGCAGAATCTGGCGGAGATGGAGAGATGGCACGAAGCTTACGGTGCCTCGATCGGATTGCTGTCCGTAGCGAGCTCACTTCGTGACGCGTCGGTCTCAGTGGAATACAGGAACCTGGAATATGAGGCAAGAAGTTCGAACGGAGTTGATCGCCGAGCTGTTGAGCGCCTCCTGAGCATGTCTCTTGATGGATGCGACGTGGTTGGTGTCACATCGATGACAGAGAGCTTTCTCCTCGCCAAAGGTATTCTCGGAATCTGCAAGGAGATCAACCCAAGTATTGTCACGGTTCTCGGAGGAGCGCACGCCAGTGCAGAAGGAGCGCCTCTCGCTGCGCACCCAGAGATCGATATCGTCGCCGAGGGGGCAGCGGAGGATTCCTTTCCTGAGTACTGCCTCTCAGGGGCAAAGGTTGATGTGCCGGGTGGGGCAACTCTCCGAACGGGGGGTGTGCAGGGGGTGCCTGGTTTTGCGGAGCCTCATGCGCCTGTGGAACTCTGTCATTCGCCAGCACTCGACATGCTACCGGGAGGCGACAATGGTTGCCGCCCCAACTGCGGAGTAGTGATGACCAGTCGCGGTTGTCGGTACCGGTGTACATACTGTGCAGAGTCCACCGTGTTGGGCAAGGAGTCACGCTTCAGGAGCCCAGATTCAGTTGTCGATGAGATCCAGTACCTGCATCGGCGCTTCGGGTTGAGGCACTTCTCCTTCCCCGACAGCTCTCTTGACCTGAGTAAGCCACACTTAATGCGGCTTGCAGAAGCACTTTCGAGTCTGGATGGGTTCACATTTGGCTGCAACCTCCGCCCGGGCTCCTTTGACGAGGAAATGGTGGCAGCGTTGCTCGAAGCTCAATTCACCAGTATCTATCTCGGCATGGAGAGTTTCGTAGACGAAATCCTCGCATCGATGCGCAGGCCCCCATACCGGACCTTCCTGCGATCCCTGGGTACGCTTATCGAATTGGGTGTCCCAATCATTGGCGGCGGGGTGATGGTCGGGCTCCCCGGTGAGAACCGAGAGACACTCAGCACTACGCGACTGCGCCTCGCAGGACTTATCCGAGATGCCCGACGAGCTGGATCGATACTTCACGTTGTGCCAGCCATTTACACTCCGTACCCGCCGACTGCGCCGTTCAGGAGCCCCTATGCCTTTGGGATGGAACTTCTCAGTTTGGACTTTGACTGCTACGACAGGCACACCGCTGTGCACCGACTTGCCGATTTGGCCAGCAGTGAGATTGTCGCCGGGTGTGAAGCTCTGTTCGGAACGATCCTCAAGGCGTATGAAGACTGACAGACGGTTTCGTAAGCGGCGGACTACCAGAGGGGGGGTGGATTGAATGACGGATCTGGCCGTGCATCGCCTGTTCGGAATGGGAGTCGAGGGGACATGGGAGCACCTAGTCCTATCCCCAATCCCAATGATGTGGGATGCTCTCTCAGAACATGCACAGTTCCAGATGTGCAGCCAAGCGTGGTTCCCCGCTGCCGCCCTGCATCACCGGTTTGGTCGTTCGCTTCTTGTCAAGCTTCGCCCAGGTGTGGTTGCTAGCACTGATTGCCTCCATTTTCTTCAGGCGGCAGACATTGTGGTAGGCACCGTAGTTTTTTTTGGTCTCGCAGGTTCGCTCAACCGGGACATCGCGGTTGGTGAGATCGTGACTCCAGAGAGCGTCGATCGATTGGAGGCGACGTCGTCGGTCTTCTCCCATGACGTTCGCGGTTTCGGAATCAGTCCGCCCCCAGAGGCAACCGCTGACCGTTCCATCAGATACGGGGGGCGATGTGCGTCATTGCCATCGCTTGCGCATGAGACGTCAGGCCAGCTGTCGACGCTCGTGGCTGAGGGTTTTGACCTCGTCGATCTCGAACTGGCAAGCATTGCTGCTTGGTGCGCACAGCGAGGGTTCCAGCTTCTGCCATTGCTGGTCGTCTCGGATCATCCGGAATCGGTGCCCATCTGGAATCAAGATTCCGTAGACTTGGCGGTCTTGGATTCAGTGCACATGGTGGTCCGGCACATATGCGCCACCATAGCGCTTGAATGATCTGAAAGTGAGGGAGGCCATTGAGCCGCAACGGGACTTGGATACCATCGAACGTAATCCTGGATTCGTCCGTGACGAATCACGCTGTGGCCAACGCTATTGTGAGCAACTGCGAAGATGCAGACGTGCACGTTACAGATCTGCGTGAGCGAGAGTCCGATGCGGAGCTACTGGCTCGAACTCTCCCCGGTACCGTTCAGCAGGTTCACGGCATGTCGTCTCTGGCGCGGCAGACCCTATTGCTGTTCGGAACAAAGGACGTTCTGCAATCGATGGCGGTTGGTCGTGTACCTGAACGCCGCTGCTTCAATTTCGTGAAGATACTTCCATACTCCGGTGTATGTCGGGCGTCTTGCGGTTACTGCTGGTTTAAGGACCCGGTGCTTTTGCCCAAGGTCAACGTGGCATTCTTCGAGCATCTGCCGGGCGAATTGCAGAAGCTGCTCGACGCCCGCGGGAAACCGCAGGTATTGACGTTCACGCATTACAAGACCGACTGCCTCGCCATAGACCATCTCACCGGTTTCGTCGAGAAGCTCTGCGTTTTCTTTGAAAGCGCGAATGGATGCTACGTCCAGTTCCTGACGAAGCAAGCAGACGTCTGGCCGATCCTGCAGTGCTCGCCAAAGCGCGGCACGGTTGTCTGCTTTTCCCTGAATGCTGAAGCCGTGTCAGACATCTTGGAACCAGGCACCGCGCCAATTGCTAGCAGGCTGCAGTCGGCGCAAGCCCTCTCCCGCAACGACGTACCTGTTCTCGTCCGTGTTGACCCGATGCTCTCGTTTGATGGATGGCAGGATGCCTATCGATCGCTCGCCTTGACTATTGCAGACGCCGTCCGACCACTTCAGATTACGCTTGGGACACCTCGATTCCAGAGCGCGTCGGAGATGTCACGAATTGCGGCTGCAATTGAGACGCCTGAGTCGCGAAGCATCATGACCAGTGAAATCGCGAAGATGGGACTGAACAAACCCGGTGTGCCGAGGGACGGATCGGACTGCGAAGCGGGCGCATATTTCAGGAACATGCCCATGTCCTATCCATTCGCGGTGCGTGTCGGCCTGTACAAGCGTTTCCTGGATTCCTGGCGAGCGCTTCGCACACATGTTCCAGTAGGCCTATGTGAAGAGCCTGCAGCCGTATGGGATGCTTGCGGCCTTCGGTGGCGAGGGGATAGGACGCGTGACTGCTCCTGCAACTTCGTTCCGGCGGCACCCGCCATCGGCGTGGAGGCGTAGAACATGCGTGCGGCGTGTGGTGCACAGAAAATCGACGTATGCATTATTGGCTCGGGTGGCATGGCAACGTTTCTTGCTGTTGTGTTGGCCGATAGTGGGCTGTCGATTAGGTGTATGCATCCGGCACGTGAGTGTGGGCTGTCCGAAATGCGCCTTCACGGAAGGGGATGCTCCAGGTCCGCCATCGTCGCGCATCAAACGCCTGAGATGTGTGCGGCTTCGGTCCGGCCGGACTTGGTAATCGTCGCCTGCAAGTGGCGGGATGTGCCGGAAGCCCTTAGTCTCTGTCAGCGGCTCTGGCGGGCCAACCTGCCCCCAGTCCTCATGCCGCAGAACGGGATCATTCAAGATGAGGTCGAGTTGCCGGCGGAATCGGCGGTCTTTCCGCTGGTCGCCTACGTCTCCGTTGAGTCACTGCGCCCCGGTGTCGTTTGGGTCAACGACGTTGGCAGCCTTCTGACTTCACTAAGGCTGCTTGATCGTCTGGTTCCCGGGTCCGAGCGACTGCTCGGGGACGGAGTGTTCCGATTCCTCCCGAAAGAGGAACTTGCTGCTGAGCAGTTCGCCAAGCTGATCCTTGCGTCGACCGGAGCGGTGATGGCGCTGAGGGATGTGACAGTAGGCGAGGCCCTGCTATCGGAGGTCCGTTGTGATATGGCTGCAGTCGTTCGTGAGTCAGGCGCAGTAGTAGATGCCAGGTTGGGCAAGCGAAGAGAGGCGCCACTAGTCCTAAAACAAGCGAACGCGGAGGGGAGAAATTTGCGATTTCATCGGCAAATATTTATACGTAACTCCCCCACCTGACCTTCGGGTAGGTCTTGTATTTGTCGCTCGAATTGTCGTTTTTGTC
>Ga0190284_1000290_pt1 | contig 32855 bp, 25 predicted proteins | sample 48691812_MG_FD_161668 | JGI IMG/M metagenome (GOLD analysis project Ga0190284, IMG submission 161668) | Hydrothermal vent microbial mat bacterial communities from Southern Trench, Guaymas Basin, Mexico - 4869-18-1-2_MG | ecosystem: Environmental > Aquatic > Marine > Hydrothermal vents >...
CCTGCTTCAGCGGAGAGCGACGAGCCGCAGCTCACACGATGCCCCCCCTCTTCCCGATGGTCCCAACCGTAGCCCGACCGGTTTAGGGAGGGCGGGACCAGCAGACATTCGTGATGACCTGTGGATTGCTCCACCATCCCTTCGAGCAGGACTGGGAGAGCAATCGGCAGGCGCATTGACGCCATATCGTACCGCGCCGCCCTCCCTGACGGTCGAGCTACTGCTGGCCGTGGCGGATGAGAGAGGGGTGTGGGGAGCGGATCGCATTCACGTAGAAGCCACCTGCTTCAGCGGAGAGCGACGAGCCGCAGCTCACACGATGACCCCGCCCTTTCGATAGTGCCATCCGTAGCCCGACCGGTTTAGGGAGGGCGGGACCAGCCGACATTCGTGATGACTTGTGGATTGCTCCACCATCCCTTCGAGCAGGACTAGGAGAGCAATCGGCAGGCGCATTGACGCCAGATCGTACCGCGCCGCCCTCCCTAAACCGGTCGGGCTACTGCTGGCCGTGACGGATGAGAGAGGGGTGTGGAGAGCGGATCGCATTCACGTAGAAGCCACCTGCTTCAGCGGAGAGCGACGAGCCGCAGCTCACACGATGACCCCGCTCTTTCGATAGTGCCAACCGTAGCCCGACCGGTTTAGGGAGGGCGGGACCAGCAGACATTCGTGATGACCTGTGGATTGCTCCACCATCCCTTCGAGCAGGACTGGGAGAGCAATCGGCAGGCGCATTGACGCCAGATCGTACCGCGTCGCCCTCCCTAAACCGGTCGGGCTACTGCTGGCCGTGGCGGATGAGAGAGGGGTGTGGGGAGCGGACGGTGTGTCAAAAACTGGCGCCAGGAGACGGATGCTGGCCTCTTTTCATCGAAATCGAAATCGCTATCGATCCGAAGAGTCACCAACGATCGGTTCCGCGTCACGGCCGAGTCGGCGCTGCGGCTGCTCACAACGCTGCCGCTGCTAACACGAGATAAGGACACTGCCGCCGCACTGCCGCGAAGGGAGCTGCTGCTGTTAATAGGTGCGGCAAGGCAGTGCCCCATGCTGCGGGATGGGCCGGGGGAGGTTGCTCTTAGCCCCCCCTCATCCCGGTGGTCCCATCCGTAGCCCGACCGGTTTAGGGAGGGCGGGACCAGCCGACATTCGTGATGACCGTTGGATTGCTCCACCATCCCTTCGAGCAGGACTGGGATTGCAATCGGCAGGCGAATCGACGCCAGATCGTACCGCGTCGCCCTCCCTGACCATCGGTGTTCGAATGTTTCATCCCGCGTTTTCGGTGTCAGAAGGCTGGCCGGCATCCGTCAAGACCAGGGTTGACCCGGCGGTATTGCTCTGTACTCTGATATCGAACAGCGCGCGCTCAAACACCAACCATCGGCCGGGGACTTCGTCTTGCGGCGGTATCCCACTCTTCCAAAGGAGGAGGCACCATGCATCGGGGAGCTCTGATCGTCTTGTTCTTTCTGCTTGCATGTACCGCACCGCAAGAAGTCACCCACCGGAACGATGCTTCATCCCGAAAGCCCCGACAACCTTTCCCCTCCACCCGCACCGTCGTGAAGCAATCCACCGAGATCAAACCCAGATGGGTGCTGGAGGAGGCCTACTCCGATCCCGAGCAGCCGGACTTCCGTTTCTTTTGCGGCTTCTCCTCGGGCCGCAACGATCTCGATCAAGCGCAGCGCACCGCGCACGCCGACGCCCTCGAGCAGGCCGCCGCCTTCCTGGAAACCCACGTGGTCAGCGACTTCGAGCGGATCGTGGAGAGCCAGATGGCGCGCGATCGGGATGTCTACCTCGAGATCGTCACGATTGAAGCCCGCACGCGCAGCGATGTGCTGATCGAGGGCGCCGAGCTGGCAGCCCCGGCGTGGTGGGTGCGCTACGACGACGGGACCTTCGATTGTCACCAGCTCGTCAAGATCGAGCACAAAAACCTCAATCCGCGGCAGGTCTTGATCCGCAGCCTGCGTAAAGCCGCGGCTTTTGCGCACGACGAGGCCGAGCAGATCGCATTCACGGACGGAATCCTCAGTCTGCTGCCCGGCGATCTCCTGGCTCATTTCGTCAAGGCCCGTGCGCTTCAGGCCTCCAACCGCCCCGCTGACGCTCTGGCCGTGCTGGAAGAGCTGCGCCGGCTCAATGGCCGCTCCGCTCTCGACCTGCACGACCTGGCCGCGGCCGCCGAGATCGACGTGCCCGACGGCTATCCTCGAGCGATCGACCTGGACGAGCTGATCTTCGCGCTCACCCCCCACTGGGAGATGGGAGTCAAGGGGCTCTTCGACATTGTCAACGCCGCGCAGAACGCATCGATCTTCAAGGCCCATATCGGCCAGCAGCACTACTTCGTCTCCGACTACCCGGAATACGACGCGGACGGAGAGCCCCCGCACCCGGTTTCGGTAATCCTCGAGAGTCCCGGCAGTATAGTCACCTGGTATGTCCTGTTCTGGATCGACGCGGAGGGCCTCTTCCAGGTCAACGACAGCGCGCCGGAACCCGATCGGATCCCGGCATCGAAAGGCATCAACCTGACCCTGGGAACCTGCAACGGCAGAGTGGACCTACTCTTGCTAGCATCGAGCAATAACGAGGAGTTAGAATCGCTGGTCAGGAATTTCGGACTCGTAGAGGGTCTCTCCAGGTCCGAGATAGAGACGCTGAAGGACCGCGACGAGACCAACCGGCTCTACGGCCTGGTGGCGGCGCTCGAGAAACTGGCGGCGCGTGAAGATTCCTTCGTCGCATCGGCCGCCTGGTTCGAGCAGGCGCCGTGACCGGGTGACCGGCCAAGCGCAGATCGAAACGCACAGATCGAAAAAATGAGATAACTTTTTCTCGTTCCCTCAGATCGACTCAGCTCATAACGAGGAGACCGACCATGAGGCCCTTAAAAACGTTTCAGATGATGTGTGGCGTTGTCGCGACCTGTTTTCTGCTGATCCCTGCGATCCCCGCGCAAGACGAGATCGAGCTGCCGATCACGCTGCGTAAGCCGGGCTGGATCGAAGCCGGGCCTGGAGCCACGCACCAGACCCGCCGCATCGCCCTGCTGCTCGGTGTGGCGCGTCACGCCGCTCACCCCGACTGGGATCTCGACTACATCGAAAACGATCTGAAGGTCATGCGGGCGGCCCTCGAAGACCTGCCCGGTTCCTTCGAAGTGAATACTCTGCGCAACGACGAGGTCACTGCCGAGGCGTTGGAGTCCCACCTCACCAGCGTGCTGCCCCGTCAGCTCGCCGGGTCGCACGACAACATCCTGGTTGTCTACTACTCGGGGCACGGCGTCATCCAGAACGGCCAGCGCTGTTATTTCACCCATCACACCGACCAGTCCAGCGACGGCTCACGCTACAGCCCGCTCATCAGCGAGAGCGACCTGGCCGGCTGGATCAACCGGCTCAAGGCGCGTGCCGACGTGAAGGTGCTCTTGCTCATGGACGCCTGTGCCACCAGCGAGAAAGCCCCGCGCGGCCGCCCGGGTCTACCGCGGCGAGCAGAAGATAGGTTCCACCCCTTTCAGTTTCACCGGGCTGGCCGAGGGCACCTATCGCGTCTCGGTGGACGCCGAGAACTACCTGAAACGTCATGTGGAGGTGCGCCTTACGCCCGAGACAAGCGGCAGGGTCTTTCGCGTGCCGCTCTACCCCAAGTTCATTGTGCTCGAGGGGCGGGTACGGCCCGAGCAGGGCACCCTGGATGAGTCCGATCTTAGCGATCTCAGCGTCGAGGTCCTCGGATCGCGCGGCAGCTTCCAGATGGGCTGGCACACGGCCGCGGCCCGCGTCGATGCCACAGGGAGTTTCCGCCTCTTTTTGCCACGCGACGCCGAGAGCACCGGGCTGCGCCTTCTTCGCGACAGTCGCAGAGTGGCATCTCTCGACTTCGATATCGACGAGATGACACCCTTCGATCGGGTCTGGCAGGGTAATCCCGTGCCGGTCTACACCTTGGAAGCGGTGACCCTAACGAGCGGCGCATCGGCAGCCAACGCCAGTTTGGACCTGTCCAAGAAGAATGCCTGGATCTTTGAGACCGCCGAGAAATACATGGCTTCCGGACAAACCGAAGACCTGGATATGGCCATCGAATACTTCAAGCTGGCCCTCGAGCAGTCCGGGCACGAAGCCACCCGCGAGCACTTGACCCTGCGCATCCGTCAGGCCTATGAGCGCCTCTTCCGCTACCTCTACGGCCGCAGCCTTTTCGAGCGCGGCGCGCAGATTGCGGGCGAGGCGGTGCGCGACTATCCGGGTGAGACCTTTTACGGCGACTGGAAAGGGACCTTCGAGCGCGAGAACATCCCCGCCACCTCGCGCCGGGCGCTTGCCGAGGCCACCGTGGCGCTGGAGCGCGACGAGCGCAGGAGAGCCGAGGAGATCTACGCCGAGCTGCTCACATCAGGCGAGCTGACACCCTTCTACCGCGAGCGCGTGGAGGCGAATTTGGCCGATGTGCGCGACGTGATCTTCCGGGACAGCTTTGATGAAGTCAACCGGTGCATCATCGAAGGCCGCGACGAGCAGGCGATCCCAGTGTTCACGGAATGCCTGCGCCTGCGCTCAGACGATCCGTTCTTACGCCCCATTCAGCGCAAGCTCGCTCGCTTTCTCGACGACGAGCCTCCGGTCGTGGAGATCCTCACCTATCTGCGCGAGGAGACTTTCTCCTGCGGCGGAGCCACCAACACCGTCAAGATCTTCCTCCATGAAAAGACGGGGTTGGAGTTCGTGCTGTTGCCGGGAGGCACATTTATGATGGGCTCACCGTCTGGCGAAGAGGGACATTACAAATACGAAGATCCACAACACAGGGTTACGGTCGAGCCCTTCTTCATCAGCCGCACCGAGGTCCCGCAGGGGGTCTGGGATCGGATCGGTGGCGAAGACGAACGGCACTGGCGAGGATCAAACCTCCCCATCGAAAACGTAAGCTGGAACGACTGCATCGCGTGGTGCAAAAAAGCAGGGTTGCGCCTACCCACCGAGGCGGAATGGGAGTATGCCTGCCGGGCGGGCACGAAGGGTCGTTTCTGCTTCGGAGAGAACGAGTCCGAGCTCGGTAGCTACGCCTGGTATAGCGACAATTCCGGAAGCCGAACCCATCCCGTGGGTCAAAAGAAGCCGAACGCCTTCGGGATCTTCGACATACACGGCAACGTGTTGGAGTGGTGCCAGGATACCAGGCACGGCGACTACTCCGGTGCCCCCACCGATGGCAGCGCATGGGTTGGTGAAGGCACGATCCGCGTCCCCCGCGGCGGTAGCTGGGGCAGCTGCGCCCGCTTCTGCCGCTGCGCTTTCCGCATCATCTGGGAGCCAGGCGAGCGCATCCGCAGCGCCGGCTTCCGGCTGGTTCTTGCCGCCAGGGGCAACAGGGAAGCCGGTCCGTTCTTTTGAGCTGGGGCGATGTGCTGCTGCACACGGGCAAGGCGCGAGCGTAGCCGCGACAAGCCCGTGCAGGCAGCACGGAGCCAAGGGGGGGGAGCAGGGGGGCTTGCCCCCCTGCTCAAAATTTTTTTGTACACTTTCTCGAGGCGGCTCGAAGAGGAACGGCGCCGCAGGATACCCAACCCACCGCACAAACTGCACGACACGCTCCGGCCCCAGTTCTTCACCACCCTCACCCTGCGCTACACGCGCAGAAGGGAGCGGCTCATCTCGGCAACCTCACGAGCCAGTGGCTGGCGAACTACTATCTGACGCCCTTCGATCGTTTCCTGAGAGGACATGCAGGAGCCGTGGCGGGATAGATCCGCTACATCGATGATCTCCTGATCTTCGGCACAGCCAAAGTGGCCTCGCGATCGCCATCACCGATCGGTAGCCCGACCGGTTTTGGGAGGGCGCCGATACTCCTTCGAATGGTATTGGCCTTTCGATTGCTCCCCCCAAGACTGCCCCTTTGAACCGCCGCCGTGCGCTGGTATAGTCGGTGGTGCCACGCAGCCCCCCGGGAGCGCCTAATCCGGTGGGGTCGCGAGAAGGATCCCCCCCCTCTGTATCGAGAAAAACGTGTTTGGCCCAAGTTATCCTGTGGAGGTTTGATGTCCATGATCGCACTCATGTTGACCCTGCTCCTCGCCCTGCCTGGACAAGGATTCGATCCCGATCCGGAGAACACCGCCCGTCGCTGGCTGGTGGTCTACAACTCGAACTGGTCCGATGACAACGGCAACGGTATGGGGGACTCGGAAGAGCTCGCCCGCTTCTACGCCGCAAAGCGCGGCATCCCCCTGCGGAATCTCATCGGGGTGGCCTGCTCCACCGGCAGTTCCTACTACTACTACAGCCAGACCGGCTGGGAGGCATTCTGGGACGAGATGGTCGAGCCGCTGCGCACGGCGATTTCGAGCGCACCTGAAGATTATGTCCTCGGAATGGTCTTCTGCTACGGGGTGCCGTACAAGCTGTCCGTCCAGGGCTCACGCGGGCTGGATACGACCCTCATGTGGCTCTGGGACCTGGGAACGCGGGCGACCCCAAAGTTCATGAGCTACGGTGACAAAGACGTGTACAAGGACGCCGCCCCCGGCTTCGGCACCGATCCCGGCCGCTTCGATCCGGCCACCCACCGCACCGTCAACGACAACCGCACCTACCTGGTGGCGCGTCTCGACGGCCTCGATCTACAGCACTCCATGGAGCTGGTCGAGCAGGCTCTCTACGGCGACGCCTACATCTCCTCACAGCCGGGATATTACACGGGCACCGCCTACTGCGACACCCGTTACGGCCTCTACTCGTGGGCCGATCTGATCGACTATCCCTACAGTCACAACCAGTACGGCGACGCCGACAAGGACATGGCCTACGGCCGCCAGTGGATGGAACAGGCCGGATTTACGCTTCAGTGGGAGCCCTACGGTACGGAGATCGGTGAGTCGGGTGCGCAGTGGGAGAGCGGCCAGAACGCCGAAACAGCGCCCGATGCGCTGTGGTACGAAGGCTGGTACAACTACGTGACCTATCACGATGTCTGGGAGTGGAAGGTCGGCTCGGCAGCCTGCGACCTCAACTCCAACTCGATCGCCAGTTTCCGCAGCACGAGCTGCAACTCGTTCCTCGGAAACGCCTTGCAGCGCGGGCTCACCTGCGGTCCGGGATGCATCGGCGAGCCTTACCTGAACGGACACCCCTTCCCCGAGGTGTTCATCTACTACCTGCTCAACGGCTACCCCTTCGCCGAGGCGGCCCGCGTGAGCGATCCCAAGGCCAAGTGGACGCAAGTTTACATCGGCGATCCGCTCTACCAGCCCACGCTGGACGGCAAGGTTCCGCTGCTCGACGACCAGCCGCCGCCGCCCTGCGAGGTCAGCGTCGAGCTCACCGCAACACAGGGCGAGAGGCGCTTCTCAACGGCGCTCGACACCGGCGGCTTCCTGCCCGACCTGGGCACGCTGACCTTGAACTACGGCGCCACCCCCGACTACGGCTCGACGGTGACCGGCGAGCACGCCCGGGCGCGGCTCTTCCACACCACGCTGATCAGCGGCCTCAGCGCCGACGAGCTCATGCACTATCGCGCCGACTACACCGATCCCGCCGGCCTCACCGGGCCGGGGGAGGATCTGATCCTGCACACGGCGCTCGAAACCCAGCCGGTTCTGGCGCGGGCCTATGCCTCGGACACGACCGTGCCCGCGGGAACGCCGTTCGCGCTGGAGATCGTGCTCGGGGCGCAGGACGGTTTCGCCTCGCTCGATACCTACAGCGCAACGATCACCGCCGCCCACATGGGCTGGCAGCAGCTCAACATTCTGCCCTATCTCGCCGGCGCGTCGGCCACGCGCTACGACTCGGCCGACGACTCGGTCGTCGCGGCGCGCATCGGCGACCTCGTGTTCACCAATTCCGGCAGCTATACCTTCGAGGTCAGCGCATCGAACGCGACCGGGAACGACTACCACAGCGTGACCATCGACGTGAATTGACGCGGAGACGTGGCCGGAAAGCGCGCCCAAAAACGATCCAGCCTGCACCGTTCGTACAGGCTGGGTCGTCGGAGAGGATCGAATAATGCATGTCGCTATTGAAGAACCGCTTGCTTTGCTCGAACGCTTATACCGAGACCCATCCCGCATGTAACCGATTCTCCCTGCAAGCCCCAAAAAAGACTCCATCCCCCGAAGGGAATGGAGTCTCTTTTATCTCATCCGGCTAACACAGCAGAAAGCCGGTGGGGTGCAGATGGAACCGCGGAAGGCAGGGTGTGAGGTGAGGATCGTCTACATCCCCATACCCATGCCGCCCATGCCGCCCATGCCACCCATACCGCCCATACCGCCCATGCCACCACCCATGCCGCCTGGAGGCATGGCCGGAGCGGCCTTCTTCTCGGGGATCTCGGTGACCAGCGCATCGGTATTGAGCAACAAGGTCGCGATGGAGCTGGCATGCTGCAAAGCGCTGCGCACCACCTTGACGGGATCGATGATGCCAGAGCGCACGAGGTCTTCGTACTCGCCCTTGGCGGCGTTGAAGCCGTAGCTCATCTTGTCGGAGTTCTTGACCTCTTGCAGCACGATCGAGCCGTCGAAGCCGGCGTTGCTGGCAATCGTCTTGAGAGGCACTTCGACGGCGCGGCGTACGATATTGACGCCGATCGTCTCGTCACCGGTTGTCTCCAGGTTATCGAGAGCCTTGAGAGACCGCAGGAGGGCGACTCCGCCACCGGGCAGGATGCCCTCTTCCACGGCGGCGCGAGTGGCGTGCAATGCATCCTCGACGCGGGCCTTCTTCTCCTTCATCTCCGACTCGGTGGCGGCGCCCACGTTGATCTGAGCCACGCCTCCGGCCAGCTTGGCCAGGCGCTCCTGCAGCTTCTCGCGGTCGTAGTCGCTCGAGGACTTGTCGATCTCAGTCTTGATCTGAGCGATCCGACCCTGGATATCGCTGTTGGAACCGGCGCCTTCGATGAGGGTCGTGGTGTCCTTGTTGACAATCACCTTCTTGGCGCGGCCGAGATCCTCGAGCCCGACCGACTCCAGGCTGATGCCCAGGGCTTCGAAGATGGCCTTGCCGCCGGTCAGGATCGCGATGTCTTCCATCATCGCTTTGCGGCGGTCGCCGAAACCGGGAGCCTTGACGGCCACGGCGTGCAGAATGCCACGCAGCTTGTTCACGACTACCGTCGCCAGGGCCTCGCCCTCCATATCCTCGGCCACGATGAGCAGAGGCTTGCTGGCCTGTGCGATCTTCTCGAGCAGGGGCACGAGATCCTTGATCGTGGAGAGCTTCTTCTCGTACACGAGAATAAAGGGGTCCTCGAGCACGGCTTCCATCTTCTCGATGTCGGTGACCAGATGGGGAGAGAGGTAGCCCTTGTCGAACTGCATGCCCTCGACCCACTCCACGGAGGTTTCGAGCGACTTGCCTTCTTCAACGGTAATCACGCCGTCCTTGCCCACGCGCTCCATGGCGTCGGCGATGATCTCGCCGATCGCGGGATCGTTATTGGATGCCACGGCGCCGACCTGGGAGATCTCGGTCTTGCCCTTGACCGGGATCGAGAGATTCTTCAGCTCCTCGACGATCGCGGCGGTGGCCTTCTCGATTCCCCGCTTGAGGCTCAGGGGATTGGCTCCGGCGGTGACGTTCTTGAGGCCTTCCTCATAAACGGCTTCGGCCAGAACGGTGGCCGTTGTGGTTCCGTCGCCGGCGATGTCCGAGGTCTTGGAGGCCACCTCTTTCACCATCTGGGCGCCCATATTCTCATAAGAATCCTCGAGCTCGATCTCCTTGGCCACCGTCACGCCGTCCTTGGTAATCGTCGGAGAACCGAACGACTTCTGGAGGATGACGTTGCGGCCCCGAGGCCCGAGAGTCACTTTCACCGCCTTGGCCAGCTTGTTGACGCCGAAGCGGATCTGTTCCCTTGCATCCTGATCGAAAGCGATCTTTTTTGCTGTCATTGAAAACTCCTTGCTCTATCCCGCACGAGAACCGGAATGAGGTTTTACTGATGTCTCTTTTTTTATTTTGGTTTTCTCGTCCTGTCGGAACGATATTGTGCGACGAACGCCCGATTCGAAGCTCAGGATCTACTGCACGATGGCCAGCACCTCGTCCTCACGGATCAAGAGCAAGTCCTCGCCTTCGACCTTGATCTCGGTACCCGCGTAAGAGGAGAAGAGAATCCGGTTCTCCACCTCGACCTGGAACTTAAGACGGCGACCGTCGTCGAGCAGTTTGCCGTCTCCCAGTGCCAGCACGACACCTTCCCGCGGCTTCTCCTTGGCCGTGTCGGGCAGAACGATGCCACCCCTGGTCGTGTTGGCGGCCTCGATCCTCCTGATGAGGATATAGTCGTTGAGCGGCTTGATCTTTTCAATCATGTCAACCATGTCTACCTCCTGCCTGCGCAGTAAAACTGTTCCGTCGTCTTTTTTAAAAAAAACAGTGTATCGTTGTGTATCGTTGTCCCAAAATCGGTACGTCCCGGGCACGCACCAGCGAAAGGGGATCCTGGGGCTGCCTGCCGGTCGCTGCTGCGATCCCCGTGCGAGGATGCTGCGCGTCACCGGACGAACTCTGAGGTCGAGCTCGCTACGAGCCGATCGCCGCCGGTTCGCATCATTCAACCTGCCGATACGCCGGGAAAAAGCCGTTACGCCGGGAAAAAGAACGTCTCGATCAGCTTGTCCACCGAGCTTCTCATCAGGCCGATCTGGATCGGCTTGGCGAGAAAGGAAAATCCACCCGCCTCGAGGGCCTTGAAGATCAGATCCTGAGAGGAATCTCCTGACATGAAGATGCAGGGCATCTTCCCCTTCTTGTGGCAGATGTATTTGAAAGCGTCGATGCCCGAAAGACCGGGCATGTTGATATCCATCACCGAGAAGGAAACCTTCTGTGCGATCGCGATCTCAACGGCTTCCGTCCCTGTCTTGGCGGAGAAGACCCTGAAGCCCTCTCCGATGAAATACGACGCCAGAGCCTCGCGCAAAGCGTCGTCGTCGTCCGCCAAGAGCATGGCCAGCATCGACCTGGTGACCTCTTTTTGAGAATCCATATCCATTGGCTTGGTCTCGACCCATCCAGGTTCGCTCTGTGAAACAACTCTCCACCGGTCCGTGCGGCACACTCCACATGCCGAAGAGGCCGCGACCGGGTTCCCATGTTGCCGCTCGCCCCGTACTGGCGGCGGTTTCACAGGCCCCGGTGGATCGAATGATCCGCCCGCCGGTGCAACTCACGCCACCTTGCGGGCCACCCCGAGGGAGTCGTTGCTGGTTGGCCAATGCTTTTAACAAAATAGATGCCAATCCCGCCGCGCCCTCGAATCCGCCGCAATCGCACGAGAACGGGGAGATACCGGACCTGGTCATACCCCCGGTTCGCGCCTGCATGCCTTTTTGGCAGGACCATCCCTCGACTCCTGGCATGAACGTGTCAATCTGACACCCATACAAACAATTGGTTCCGAGTCACGGCCAAAGCGGCGCTGCCGCTGCTAACTCGAAGCGGGTCACTACAGCCGCACAGCCGCGAAGGACGCTACCGATGCTAACGGGAGCGGCAATGTAGTGTCCCACGCTAAGGACGGGGTTGTCTGAGGAGGTCTTATCTTCCCGGATCTCTGAACACTTCTTCTCCAGGCCGCCTTGGCACGTGGATTTCAGACCGCTGGAAAAGACTGGCGTTCCTGTACGGCCAACCGCGGGCTATGAGGAAGGAGAATCTCCTTGAACAGCCCGAGGAGCGGGCATTAGAATCAACGACTTATTTTGACGCGGTAGACGAGCAATTCCGGAGAGACGAGAGATGATAAACCGGCCGAACCTCAGCGACAAGCACACGAAGAACTACCTGTTCGACAACGAGCTCACCGCGCTCGACCCCGAGATCTCGCGGCTCATCGATCTCGAAGACGAACGCCAGTTGCGCAAGATCATTCTGATCGCTTCTGAGAGCGTATGCCCATCAGCGGTGCGGCAGGCGCTGGGCACGTCCTTCTCGAACCTCTACGCCGAAGGGTACCCAGCGACCCGCATGGCGCGGTCCGAGGAGCGCCCCCTCTTCGCCCTCGAGCACCACCTCTCCTATTTCAGGCGCTACTACGACCAGCGCTACTACAAGGGCTGCGATTACATCAACTTCGTCGAATCGCTCTGCAAGCAGCGCGCGGCTCAGCTCTTCGCCACCGACCGTCACGACCGCCCTGGCCCCAAAATCCCGGCCTCGGCGATTTTCGCCAACGTTCAACCGCTCTCGGGCGCGGCTGCCAACAACGCCGTCTACAACGCCTTCGTCAAGCCGGGCGAGACGGTGATGGGACTGCACCTCTCGGCGGGAGGTCACCTGACCCACGGCAGCCCGGTCAACCGTTCGGGGATGAGCTTCAACGTCGTCTCCTACGTGGTCAACCAGGCCACGGGACAGCTCGACTACGATCAGATCAAGGCGATGGCCAAGGAGCACCAGCCCAAGATCATCATTGCCGGGTTCTCGGCTTATCCCTGGAGCATCGACTGGCTGGCGCTGCGCGAGGCCGCCGACGCCGCCGGTAACGGCTGCATCCTGCTGGCCGATGTCTCGCACCCCTCGGGCTTGATCGTGGCCGGCGAGTTCCCCAGCCCGGTGGGCATCGCCGACGTGATCATGACCACCACGCACAAGACCCTGTGCGGCCCGCGCGGCGCTTTGCTCCTCTCCACCGACCCGGAGATCGCCAGAAAGATCGATATGGGTGTGTTCCCCGGCGAGCAGGGCGGTCCGCACATCCAGTCGATCCTGGCCAAAGCGGTGGCCTTCAAGATCGCGCTCTCCGAGGAGTTCCACGAGCTGCAGCGCAAGATCAAGGCGAATGCGGCCTACCTGGGCAAGGCGATCCAGGACCGGGGGCTCAAACTGGCTTACGGCGGCACCGACTCGCACCTCTTCCTGATCGACCTGAACACGCTCAAGGGTGCCCAGAAGACACCGCTCCGCGGTGAGGTGGCCTCGCGCATCCTCGATCTGTGCGATATCACCCTCAACAAGAACACCCTCGCCGGCGACACCAACGCCGCCCACCCCTCGGGCATCAGGATCGGCACGACCTGGATCACACAGCGCGGCTTCGGCCCGGTCGAGCTGGATCGCCTGGCCGATCTGATTCACAAGGTGCTCACCAGCATCGAACCTTTCCACTACGTGGGATCGGGCTCGGAGCTCGGACGCGGCAAGATCGATTTCCGCGTCATGGAGGAGGTGAAAGAGGGTGTCCGTGATCTCCTGACAACGACGAGCCCCACCTACCCCGATCAGGCGCCTCTCTACCCGTTCCACTCGGCCCAGAACGAGGCGCCGCTCTCGGCGGTGCAAGCGGAGCTCGAAAAAGAGGACGCCCGGTTCGAAGACTGGTACGGCTTACCGACGGCGGCGTCTTTCGGCGGCGCGCAAAACGAGCTCGACGCGTTGCGCCAGGGCTGCGGCCTGGCGGATCTGAGCCAGACCCCGCTGCTCAGTGTGTCGGGGGAGCGGGCGGCCCACTTCCTGCAAACAGTGCTCACCTGCGAGGTGGCCACCCAGACACCGGGAACGGTGCAACGCGGCTTCATGCTCGACGCCGCAGGCACCCCGATCTGCGGCCTGCTGGTCCACCGTCGCGTGCAGGACGACAGCGGATTCGATCACTTCGCGCTCTCCCTCGATTCCCTCAACAGCCACGCGATCCTCGCCTGGCTCAGAGGGCTCTCGGACGGATATGTCTTCCTGGATGAGCAGGACGTCTACAAGAAGGCCGAAGGTCCGGTGGTAATCACCGACCTGCGGCGCACACCGCACGCCCCGAAGCAGCGGGTGCGCTTCGCGTTGGTAGGCCCTGAAGCCGCCGACACGCTGAAGGCTCTCTTCCCCGAAGCCGGTCACTTCGAGGACGGCATCTTCAAGCCGATCGATTACAACGGCACCTCCCTGACCATCGCCTACCACCCACGCCTACTGGGGATCGGCGGATTCGAGATTCAGATGCCCCCCCTCCAGGCGCCGGGTTTGTGGCGGCACATCCGCGCCGATCGCACCAAGATTCAGCCCGTGGGTTACGCCGCCCTCGCCGAGGCGGCGGGAGGCGCCGGCATCCAGCCGGTTGCGGCCAACGGCCCGAGTGCGGCGGCGCTCCTGGAAATGGAGCCCCAGGGCTTCGGCCTGGACAAACCGTGGTACATCGGCAGCGGCGACCTTCCGGCGGCGGCTGGCGGGGAGGCCAAAGAGGTTTACTCCTGGAAGCCCGAGGAGGGGCCGCTCAAGAGAACGCCGCTTTACGACGAGCACCGCAAGCTGACCCAGAAGGACTTTATCATTCCCTTCGCGGGCTGGGAGATGCCGGTGTGGTACACGCGGGTCAGCGACGAGCACCGGGCAGTGCGCACCACAGCCGGTCTCTTCGACGTGGCCCACATGGGGGTGATGGACTTCCGCGGTCCCCATGCGGCGCGTTTTCTCGATTTCTGCGTCTCCAACTACGTGACGCGCATGAATGTCGGGCAGGCTCAGTACTCCTACCTCCTCGATCCCGACGGCAAGGTGCTCGACGACCTCATGGTCTACCGTCGCGGCCGCGAACACTTCATGATGGTCTGCAACGCCGTCAACCAGGACCAGAACCTGGCGTGGCTCCAGGCCGTGGCTTCGGGACAGTTCCAGATCAGCCGCGAGAACCCGGCGACGCGCATCGAAGGCCGGGTCGAGGTGCGCGATCTGAAGGATCCGATCCACGGTGTCGACCAGCGGATCGACCTGGCGTTCCAGGGGCCGCGCTCGATCGATGTGCTGCTGAAGCTGGTCGAGGACGGCGAGATGAAACGCGGCTTGCGCGAGCTGCCCAAGTCGGGCCTGATGGACGTGGTCCTCGACGGGCTGGACGTGACCGCCTCGCGCACGGGTTACACCGGCGAGGATTACGGGTTCGAGCTCTTCGTACACCCCGATCAAGCGGTCGCGTTGTGGCAGGCGTTACTCGACGCCGGCGCACCGATGGGTGTGGTGCCGGCCGGGCTGGGCGCCCGCGACTCGACGCGCTGCGAAGCCGGCCTGCCGCTCTACGGACACGAGCTGGCCGGAGAATACGACATCGATCCGATCGAGGCGGGGTACGGATACTTCGTCAAGTTCCACAAACCGTTCTTCATCGGCCGCGAACCCCTCTTGAAGCGCTGGCTCAAACCGCGCAGAAAGGATATCGTGCGCTTTCGGATCACCAACAAGATGCCGCGCACGATCAAGACCGGCGACCCCGTGGTGGATCGTACGGGACGCTTCGTGGGGCACGTGACGAGTTGCGTGCTGGTGGATGGCAAGCAGATCGGACTGGCCCTGGTCGATGCGAAACACACCAGGATCAACACCAAGATCGCCATCTTCCCGCTGCCGCCTGGCGGCAAGGTGCCTCCATCGGCGCAGCTCGACGAGCTGAAGAAGGGCGACCGTCTGGTGGTCTCCGAGCGCGCCAAGGTGATCTCACGCTTTCCCATGCGGGGCTGAGCCATCTGAGCCATGTGGAGCCGAGCCATGCGGGGCTGAGGGTAAGCGTCTCCAGCTTCGAAAGCCCCAGAGATAGAGCAGCGCGAAGGCTCCCAGCAGGCTCCAGCCGATCGTCTCGCCGGCGGATGAGGGTGAGGCGATCAGAATCGTCGGGGCCGCCACGAGCAGGAAGCTTTGTACGAAGAAGCCGAGTAGAGCGGCACGGAAGCGCTTAAAGACCAGGATCGCTGCGATGGCCTGCACGAGGGCCAGAGCGAGCAGCATGGCATCGATTTGCAGTAAGGTCTTCATCCTTTGCCTCTTTCAGGTTGCCTCTTTCAGGATACCGGCGCCGGTTGCCGCGGTTCACTTTGCCTGAAGGCGCCGCCGACCGGACCGAACTCGGACTCAGCGAGCGGGAGCAAGAGCCCATGATCTCAAAAGATGTCCGTCAATGCATCCGCGAAGCACACCTCTACCTGATCTACACCGACTCCCTCTCCCGCTCCCCCATCGAAGACGTCCTCGTCCAGGCGGTGCGTGGCGGTGTCGACCTCGTCCAGATCCGCGAGAAGGAGTCGGCGCGCAAAAGGCTCGACCTGACCCGGCGGGCGCTGGAGGCTCTCCGTGGAATGGACGTTCCGGTTGTCGTGAACGACGACGTGACGATCGCCGTGGAGGCCGCGGCTCACGGCGTGCATCTGGGCCCTGACGATCTGGAGCCCCGGTACGCCCGCGAGCTGCTCGGCTCGAATATGGTCCTCGGCCTCTCCACGACAACCGAGGAGGACGCGCAGAGAGCGCTGGCCGCCGGCGCCGACTATCTCGGCGTGGGGACGATCTTCGCCACGAACACCAAAACGGGCAAGCGGATCATCGGTCCCGAGGGCGCGGCGCGCGTTTGCCGCGGCGTCCCGCTGCCTGCCTTCCCCATCGGGGGTATCGATCTGCAAGGCGCGCAGGCTTTGGCCCGCGCAGGGTGCCGCCGGGCCGCGGTCTGCTCGGCAATTCTCGGCGCCTCCGACGTGGAAGAGACGGCCGCCGCGATCCGCGCAGCGCTGACCGGGGGGTGCTGATCCCTATCTGTGGAGAGCAAGACTCTCTCGCACAGAGACGACAAGGGATCAGCAGTGCTCCTGGCGCGAATGCCGGGGAGACAGCCGCAACTGACATTCGATTCAAGATTTCCTCTCGCCAAGACGCCAAGATCGCCAAGGAATTCTTGGGGTGCGGAGAGCGGACGGTGTGTCAAAAAACTGGCGCCAGGAGACGGATGCCGGCCTCGTTACATCGAAATCCAAATCGAAATCGATCCGAAGAGTCACCAACGATCGGTTCCGCGTCACGGCCGAGTCGGCGCTGCCGCTGCTCACAACGCTGCCGCTGCTAACACGAGATAAGGACACTGCCGCCGCACTGCCGCGAAGGGAGCTGCTACTGCTAATAGGTGCGGCAAGGCAGTATCCCACGCTAAGGAATGGTCTGTCTGAGCAGGCCGGCTATTCTCCGCTAGACATTCTCACTCCTCTCCCCTCACTCCTCTTTTCTCCCCATGAGATTTAATCGCCGTAGCGGGCGCGCAGGGGCGGCGCCAGCCGCAGCATGAGCAGCATGCGCTCGACCACATCGACCCACTCATTCTGCTCGGCAGCAAGCTCCTCGATGCCGGGCGCAATCAACCCGGTATCGCAGGCCGCGCCGGTCTCGCGCTCGGCTTTGCGGCGGTAGGTCGTGAGCAGTCGGTCGCCGAAACGGCCGACCTCGTGGAAGTCCTCGCTGAAAAAGACCACCACCGGCACGCGCAGGGCGCCCAGGATCCGCAGCTCGTCCTGCAGCTCCGGGGACACGTCGCGGTCGATAATGCGTACGGACACCGCCGGCCCACCGTTCTCGAGCCGGCCCGCGGCGTCGGCGATCTGCATCATCATGGGCACCTGGCGGACGCAGTCGCCGCACCAGGCTCCGTTGTAGATCAGCACCCGGAGTGTGCGGTGGTAGCCGCGCAGGCGCTGTGACTGGCCGTCGGTGAGCGCCGGCAGGGACGCCATCATGTTGCGCCACTTGGCGAGATGCGCCGGGTCGCAGGCGGAGAGAAACTCCTCATAGATTTCTCCCATCTCGAAGTGCTTGCGCCACATGTCGGCGCGCTTGTCGTGGTACTTCGGTTTTTCGGTCATCGATCGCTCCAAAGTCTCGATTCACAGGGACTTGGTCACAGGGACAAGGCACACCGCTTGGAGAAGCATTGAAGAGCAGTGTCCCTTGCTGAGGGACTTGGTTACAGCAGCGAGAATCACAGCGAAAAGCAGTGTCCCCTGCTGAGTGATGAGCTCATAGCACTCAGAGCCCCTGCATCAACCGCTCGAACTCCTCTTCGCTCAGAACAGCAATCTCCAGAGTCTGGGCTTTCTTCAGCTTCGATCCCGGCTTCTCGCCCACCACCAGGTAGTCGAGGTTTTTGCTCACCGACGAGAGGATGCGCCCGCCCTCGGCCTTGACGCGCGCCTCGACCACCTTGCGCGGCGTCGAGAGGGAGCCGGTGAAGAGGAAGCTCTTGCCCGCCAGGGGCTCACCTTCGGCGGGGATCACGGTTGCAGGTTTCACCCCCGCCGCGAGCATGGCATCCAGGTTGGCGGCCTCCTCGGGATCGATCAGGAAGGCAACGAGGCTTTCGGCCATCTTGGCGCCGATCGCCTTGATCGCCTCCAGCTCCTCCTGCCCGGCCTCGTCGATCTTTCGGCGGATCTCCTCGATGCCGGCGAAGTGCGCCGCCAGGGTCTCGGCGGCCGTCTCACCCACGTGGCGGATGCCGAGGGCAAAGAGGAACCGGTTGAGGGGCAGGGTCTTCGCACGCTCCAACCCCGCCAGCACGTTCTGCGCCGACTTGGTGCCCATCCGCTCCAGATCGGCCAGGGTTTCCTGCTCCAGGGTATAGAGATCGGCCAGCCGCTTCACCTGCCCCTTGTCGACGAGCTGCTCGATCAGCTTCTCCCCCATACCCTCGATGTCGGCGGCGGTACGCTGCACGAAGTGCCGCAGGCGTGCCTTGAGCACCGCCGGACAGGCGCGGTTGGGACAGCGCTTCGCCACCTCGTCGGGATCGGCCACGACCTCGGTGTCGCAGACCGGGCAGCGGCCTGGCAGCTCGAAGGGTTCGGCGCCTGCGGGACGCAGCTCCTTGATCACCTTTACGACGTGGGGGATCACGTCGCCGGCACGTTCCACCACGATGGTATCGCCGACGCGCACGTCGAGGCGCTCGATCTCCTCCTGATTGTGGAGGGTGGCGCGGGAGATCTCCACGCCGCCGACGCGCACGGGATCGAGGATCGCCACCGGCGTGAGGGTGCCCGTGCGCCCCACCTGCACCTGGATCTCGGCGAGCCGGGTGGTTTCCTGGCGCGCCGGAAATTTGAAGGCGATCGCCCAGCGCGGCGACTTGGAGCGCACGCCGAGACGCTCGCACAGTTTGGCGCGGTTGACCTTGATCACCACGCCGTCCACCTCGAAGGGGATCGATTCGCGTTGATCGAGCAGCTCCGCGTAGTGCGCGAGTACCACGTCGAGGTCACCCACCGCCTTGTAGTGAGCCAATGTCTTGAGACCCATGGCTGAGAGCTTCGCGAGCACCTCTTCCTGGGTGGCGCAGGCAAACCCTTTGGTCTGGCCGAGGCCGTAGAAGTAGACGTCGAGCGGGCGAGAGGCCGTGATCTTGGGATCGAGCTGCTTGAGCGAGCCTGCTGCCAGATTGCGTGGATTGGCGAAGGGTTCCTCGCCGCGCGCCAGCCGCTGCCGGTTGAGTTGCTCGAAGGCCGCACGTCCGATGATCACCTCGCCGCGCACCTCGAGCAGCTCGGGGACCCCCTCGCCGGCGTCGGCGTCGGTGTCCTTCAGACGCAGCGGCACCGAGCGGATCGTGCGGATGTTCTCGGTTACGTCCTCGCCGACCTTGCCGTCGCCGCGCGTGGCGCCGCGCACCAGGATCCCCTTTTCGTAAATCACCTCTACGGCGAGGCCGTCCAGTTTGGGCTCGCAGGTAAAGTCGGATCCGAGGGTCTCGGTCTCGAGGTAGTTCTCGAGCTGTGTACGCCACTCCTGCACCATGGACGCCGAGTAGGTGTTCTGCAGGCTCAGCATGGCCGTGCGGTGGCGGTAGGGTTCGAGCACATCGAGCGGTGTCGCGCCCACGCGTTGCGAGGGGGAGGTGGCGTCGATCCAGTCGGGGTGGGCGACCTCGATCTCGAGGAGGCGGGCCATGAGATCGTCGTAGGCCTTGTCGGAGATGATGGGGTCGTCGAGCACGTAGTAGCGGTGGTCGTGGTCCAGGATCTGTGCCTTGAGGTCTTCGTACTCGGCGCGCACGGCATCGGGGCCCTTCTTGGGTGACATGGCGGTTGTCCTCTCTCCCTGCGGGTGGATTCCGGCGGCAGCGCGAGATCTCTTCGTCGCGCTGCCGGCACTGTCGGCACTGTCTGGCGCTCTGCGGCGCTGCGGTGCTGCGGTGCTGCGGTGCCGTAACACCGCCGCTCTGTGGCGCCTTACAAAATGAGCATGGCGTCGCCGTAGGAGTAGAAACGATACCGATTTTCCACGGCGAGGCGATAGGTCTCGAGCATTCTCTCCCGTTCGGCGAAGGCTGACACCAGCAGGAGCAGGGTGGAGCGGGGGAGATGAAAGTTGGTCACCAGCATATCAACGGCCTTGAAACGATAGGGCGGGTAGATATAGATTCCGGTGCGCCCTTCCCGCGCCTCTACGATCCCGTCGTCGCGTGCCACCGTCTCCAGCACGCGCGCCGAGGTGGTGCCGACCGCCACGATCCGCCCTCCTGCGGCGCGGGCGGCGTTGATGAGGTGCGCCGCTTCCGGTGTCATGGTGTAACGTTCCTCGTGCATCGTGTGCTGCCGATAGTCGCCGGCACGTACCGGAGCGAAGGTCCCCACACCGACGTGCAGCGTGAGATAGGCGAGCTGAACCTGCCTGGCGGCGATGGTGGCGAGCAGCTCCTGCGTGAAATGGAGCCCCGCCGTGGGCGCGGCCACGGCGCCGTCGACGTCGGCGTAGACCGTCTGGTAGCGCTCCCGGTCGAGATGGTCGCGGCTGTCGGTGACGCGTTCGCGCTGGATGTAGTGCGGCAGAGGCATGCGCCCCCTCTCGAGCAGCCCCGGCGCACCGTCGACATCGTCGAAGCGCACCAGCCACTCACCGCCACCGCGAAACTCGGCGAGCGTGGCCCGGCCGCCGCGGCAGAGTTCGAGCTGCTCGAAGACCTTGAGTCGGCTGGAGGGCTTGGCCAGCGCGATCCAGGATGCCCCGCCTTCCGAGGGTGGGGGGCGATCGCCATGCGGCGTGCGGTTCGCCGGTTCGAGCAGAAAGAGCTCCACCTTGCCGCCGGAGGCCCGCTGCGCCTCGAGGCGCGCCGGGATCACCTTGGTATTGTTCATCACCAGCACGTCGTTTGGGCCGAGATAGGAAGGCAGATCCTCGAAACCGCGGTGTTCCACACCGGCGCCGGAGCGATCGAGCACTAGAAGCCGGGATGCGGTTCTGAGGAGCGAGGGTTCCTGGGCGATGAGCTCCGGCGGCAGGTCGTACGCGTAGTCCTCGAGTGTTTCCATCGACTCCATCCCAAAATGGCTGCGGTCGCCGGCCCCATCCGGAAGGCTCCTTTAGGGGACCGAGGCGTTGTCTTATCAAATGCGGCACACCACCAAAACCATTTATTTTACCAATCTCCTTTACATAGGATCTCCCGCATCAGTATGATCTACCCCTTTCGCGCTACGTAAGATTTCGGCATTTGCGATTGACAAAACCACTCGCCTAGAGCCTAGAGATAGATGAGGCGGTCATCCGAGCTGTCGTTCGAGCTGTCTCTACAGTCGTTCTCTTTTTTAGCGTTTTCTTTTTTTGGCACCCATTCCAGTTGGCGTTTGTTCCTGGCGTTGAATCCCATGGAAACCTGGAAGATAGTAGTCTTGACCACCTATTTTGTGTTGATGGGAATCCTGTCCCTCTACGGACTCCATCGATACTTTCTAGTCATGCTCTATTACCGCCATAAAAAGAACGCACCCAAGCCTGCAGCCCGCTACACATCGCTTCCAGGGGTTTTGGTCCAGCTCCCGATCTTCAACGAGGCGCCGGTCGTGGAACGGCTCATCGAGGCGGTGTGCCGCTTCGATTACCCGAAAGATCGTCTCGAAATCCAGGTGCTGGACGATTCGACCGATTCCACCTGCTGCCGTTTGGCGCAGGATCTCGTGGACCGCAAACAGGCCGAGGGGTTTCACATTGACCGCATCCATCGCGTCGACCGTGTGGGCTTCAAGGCGGGCGCGCTGGCCAACGGCTTGAGGCACACTGACAAGGACTTCGTTGCGATCTTCGACGCCGATTTCATGCCCAAGCCAGGTATGATCGAGGAGATCATCCACCATTTCTCCGACGAGAAGGTCGGCATGGTGCAGGTGCGCTGGGGGCACATCAACCGCTCTTATTCGCTGCTCACCCATCTGCAGTCGATCCTGCTCGACGGTCACTTCGTCATCGAGCACACGGCGCGCAACCGGTCGGGCCGATTCTTCAACTTCAACGGCACCGCCGGGATCTGGCGGCGCTCGTGCATCGACGACGCCGGGGGATGGCACCACAGCACCCTGACCGAGGATCTCGACCTGAGCTACCGCGCCCAGGTCAAAGGCTGGCAGTTCGTCTACGACTTCTACGAGGTCGCCCCTGCCGAGCTGCCGATCGAGATGCAGGCCTTCAAGTCACAGCAGCATCGCTGGGCCAAGGGATCGATCCAGACCGCTCAGAAGAACCTGAAGCCGATCTGGTGCAGCAACGTGCCGCTACGCAACAAGATCGAGGCCACGTTCCACCTGACGAGCAACCTGAACTATGTGCTCATCCTGGTGGCTTCGGTTCTGATGCTGCCGGCTCTGCTGATCCGCGTTCGCGATCCGAGCATGGTGCGCAGCCTGTTCTTCGACCTGAGCATTTTCATGGCGGCCACCACGTCGGTCTTCAGCTTCTACTTCGTGTCGCAGTTCGAGGCCTACAAGGACTGGAAGCGCCAGATCTTCTATTTTCCCATGCTGATTTCGCTGGGGATCGGGCTTTCGGTAAACAACGCCCGCGCCGTGCTCGAGGCGATCTTCGGCAAGGATGTCACCTTCATCCGCACTCCCAAGTACAACGTCACCGCGAGCACCGACAAGGCCCGGCTCACCGGGAAGCGCCGATCCAGATCCACTCAAAAGTTGGTCTGGATGGGTCTCGAGCTGCTCCTGGGCACCTACTTCATCCTCATCACGGCCACCGCCCTCTGGTACGGCCAGTTCGTCTCGGGTTTCTTCCTGGGGCTCTTCATGATCGGCTTTCTGTGGGTGGGCGGCGCATCCCTGGCCAGTCACCTGAAAACCGCCACCGCCTGACCGCCAACCGAAATACGGTGCCGTAATACGGTGCCGTAGCAATTCGTTCGTAATACGGTGCCGTAGCAATTCGTTCGAAGGTTCAGCCGCCGTCCTGGCTTTGCGAAGAGGCACGAACCGCAATTCACACCATCACCTTGAACGTGCGATAGTACCATCGGTAGCCCGACCGGTTTAGGGAGGGTGGGATGACCCTGCAAACGTGATCACCGTTGGATTGCTCCACCTTCCCTCCGAGCTGGTCAATGCGAGCAATCGGCAGGCGGATCGACTCAACATCACACAGCGCCGCTCAAGTCACCCTACCGCATCGATCGAGAAGGCTGAAAGACCGCCGCCGTTGTGGACCCGCCGCCTGAGGAGCTTGCGAGCGCGGTGAAGGCGCACCTTCACGTTGGCCACGGGACTATCAGTTCGCGCGGCGATGATGGCGAGGGGTAGCTTGTCGCGATAACGCAAGATGACCACCTCCCGGTAGATCGGCGGCAGCGTATTCACACAACGCCAGAGATCGGCTACGTCCTTGCGCGCTTTTTCGATCTCCTCGCCACGGATCACGCAATGGAGCGGCGAGTTCCAGTAGCCGTCTTCAGACTCCGCGACCTCGAGGCGCAGCCTGAGACGCCGGTCGGCAGAACGCTTGCGCATCCAGTCGATCGTCACGTGGTAGCTGATGCTGAAGAGCCAACTCTTGAGCTTTTCGGAATCGTTGAGGCTCTCGAGGGTCTCAAAGGCCCGAATGAACGTCTCCTGACAGAGATCGTCGGTGACGTGACGGTCCGAGGTCATTTTCATCACGAATTTCCACACGCTCTGCCAGTGGTTGGTGGTGATGTTTTCGAATAAATCCCGATGAGACGTGGGGATCGTCGGTCCTGGTGCTGCGACCATCTTGTTTCGACCTCCGCAATCGGTGCGTCGGCCGTGCACAAGAAAATGGCCCAAGCCGCAGGTGGCATGACAACCTTTTTTGAGATTCTTTTTACGGTCTCAACAAAGCTCGCAGACTTTCGAAGGGTCACCGAGAGGGCTCTGAATCCGACTATTTCTCCGGCGGGACCGGCAAGAGTGAAGAGTCACCATTTGCCATGGCTGATTTGATGGCTTGAAGGTCGGCGAGCTCATTTTGCCAATATTCACACTGATCCCGTTTTTGATCCCGAAGCTCGTACAGTTTCACGAGCCGCTCGATGGCGGCGGTCCCCTCGTCGGCAAAGTAGGCGTAGGGGATCGCTTTCAGGCCGTCGTGACCCTTGAGCAGGAGTTGCTCGGCGGCCTCATATTGACCTAGGCCTGCCAGCGCCTGGCCGAGCGCGCTGGCGGCAACGAAGCGGTGATAGTGCCTGGGTGTGATGTTATCGAAGCCCTCGAGGGCCTCGCGCAAAAGTGGTTCCGCCTCGGAGTATCTCTTGTGGCGATTGAAGAAGCACCCTTTGTCGAGTTGGGCTTTGGCGTTGAACGGATGTGGCCGATTTCGAAAAGGCTCGGTTGTGATCGCGATCGCCCGATCGAGATGGTTCTGCGCCACGTCATGGTCCCCCATGTCCTCGAACAGCCGGGCCATCATGCTGAGAAACCGAATTTCCACGTCCCGTTTACCCTGAGTCCGAGAATTTTGTAGCCCCTCCAGATGCAGCTTGCGCGCCTCGTCATACTTGCCCTGGCGCCGCAGGGTCTCCGCCAGGCAATGCATCGACCACGGGGCTGATAATTCCCTCGGGTTTGTTTGTTTGCGAGCTCTCAAAGCTTCACGGTGGAGGCTCTCCGCCTCGGCCAATCGGCCGCGCCGGGTCAGAAACACGGCAAGGTCGCACCTGGCCAAGCTAGTGTCTTGATCATCCTCTCCCTGAATCCGCTCGCAATCCGCCAAGATCTTCCTGTATTCCTCTTCCGCTTCTTTGAAACACCCCCTGCGGTCGATCGCCTCGGCCAACCAGATCCGTTGATTCAGTGTTATACGATCCTCCGGCCCATGTTTTTCACACAAGATCTCGACCAACTTCCATCGAAGCTGCTCGATTTTCTCGTAGTCGCCTTGCTATTCCAGAATCAGTGCCAGGGAGTGTAGCGCCTGAACTGTATCGAAATCACCAGAGCCCAGCACCCTTCGCTGTCTATTGAGGCACTTTCGAAGGAGGGGTATTCCCTCGACATCGTATGACGCGGAAAGAGTGTTGGCGAAAAAAAACATGGCCATCAGCGTGCTCCGACGGTGTTCGCCGTACATCTTCCGCAAGCGATCGTACTGCGTGCGAAGCAGCTCCACGGCCTCATCGTAACGGGATGTAGTGCGCATGACTACCGCGAGATAGCAGACACCCTTAACCACATCCAAATCGCCCTCACCCAACGACTCCTTGGCCAGCGGCAAATACTCCAGCAGAATACGCTCGGCTTCGCTCGGCTTGCTCCATTCAAGAAGGTGGTTGACCTCGTTAAGAAGACATGTGAGGGTTTCCCGGTGACGCTCCCCCAGAAACTCGCGGTTCATTTTGATCGCGTGTTCGTAGTGAAAAGTCGCAGTTTCGAATTTATACATCCGCTGGTACACCTCTCCCAGGGCTCTATGAACACGTACCCTCGCAATCGGCGCCCCCTCGAGCTCGCTGTCGATATGCTCCGCGGCACGATTCAGCATCTGCTCAACAAACTCCACGTCGTCCGGGATTCTGGGATCGAACGCCACGAGCACATGGTTGCAGAGAAATTCGATCACCTGATCGTTGATGCGGGCTTGATTCTCGGCCTTCGTCTTCTCGGATATGATCTGAGGATAGAAGAAAAAAGCTATGTATCCCATAAATCCCAGTACGGCGAAAATAGCCACACCCACCGCGATGCTCGCCGCGGGATTCCGTTTAAGAAGCTTCCAGACAAGAGTTCGAAATCCCGCTGGTCTCGCCAGGATCGCATCGCCTGAGAGGAACCGGCAGAGGTCATCGGCGAGCTCACGCATCGACTGGTAGCGCTTCTCGGGCAGCTTCTCCATGGCCTTGAGGCAGATCGTACTAAGGTCCCTGGGAACGCGCGGATTGGGCTTTGTGGGGTAACACAGGATCCAGCAGCACGACCTTCCTCAGGATCTCGTGAGAGGTCTTGCCATCGAAGGGACGCACCAGCGTCAGCATCTCGTAGAGGGTCACACCCAGAGAGTAAACATCGGTCCTCAAGTCGATTCCGATGCGCCGGCAGGATCTTGAGAGCGACCCGTCGCCTGAGCGAGATCTGCTCGGCCTCGTACACCGTGCCCATACCACCCTCGCCGAGCTTGCGGATAAGCCGGAAGTCACCGAGGCGCTCGAAAGGCAGTCCCGCTTCCACCGGCTCCTCGATCTTTCCGGTCCCGGCGGGATCCGCGTCGTTCCTCAAGATCGATTGCAATGATTCATGATCCAGAAAATCGAACGGCTCTTCATGCTTGGCGATCATGGACTTGACGAGTTCCCCGAGGGCAGGATCGTCCCCGCAAGCCTTCGACAGAAACGCGGAGCGCTCTTGCCCGGACTCTCGCTCGAGAGCCTCGCAGAAGAGCTCCCTGAGCTTCTCGATCCGCTCGGGCAGCAGTGCCTCTTCCGCTTCCATCCTCTAACCCTCTATTTCCTGTTGGAGCCATGCTTTTACAAAGCTCCAATCCCTGATGACCGTTCCCTTGGAAACAGCATGTATCTCGGCGATCTTCTCGAAGGTCAACCCGACGAAGAAGCGCAGATCCACGATAGTGCACATCCACCTGAGCGACTCGTGCCTCTCCAGTTTGTTCAGGGCCTTCTCCAAGGCCTCCAGGTCATCGAAAGCCAATTCAGAGGCGGTCTCCCTCTGCTCCGATTCGCTCAGCTCGTCTAGAGACAGAGGGGACCGGCCACCGCCCCGCTTGGCGGCTCTCCGCTTGTGGGCTTCATCGATCAGGATACGTCACATGGCCCACCCGGCCACTCTGAAAAAATGCGCGCGGTCTCTGTACTCCGGGCCGCCTCCCGGCAGCAGTCGCAGATACGTTTCGTGAACCAACGCCGTCGTTTGCAGAAGGTGCCCGGGGCTCTCGTTGATCATGGCAGCATGAGCCAGATCGTGAAGCTCTTTGTACACGACCGAGAACAACTTCTCGCCGGCACCGCGGTCGCCGGCTGCCATCGCCGCCAGCAACACCGTCGTTTCTGTTGAGGTACCCACCATCAACAAAGCTCCTCCGCCTCGAATTATAAAAAATTCTTCGACTTCCTTGACTATCCCATCTTTTTTCCAGCTTCATATTTTAGAGGCGGTATCCCTCGGTAGTCAACAGTCAAGTCAAAGCGCGGTACTTTCTAAATACAGTAATGAGCGAAACCGGTCCTGCAGTAACCATTATCGACGGCCGTCAATCAGGAAGTGTCGTGACCTTCAACGGAGGCGAAACTCGCGACTCTGTACTGAAGGGTTTTACCGTGACAAATGGCAATGGAACCGTTACGGCAGACGGCAACTGTGGTGGAGGCATTTACTGCTCTAAGGCCAGCCCCACAATAACAGATAATATAATAGAGAAAAACAATATATCTTCAGTAGGTCACCCTGCAGGCGGAGGGATCTATCTTCGAGAATCAGGGACCGCTCTTGTCAGTCAGAATCTGATACGTTCGAATGATGGCGCCTGCGATGGAGGCGGCATATTGAGTGCTCCCGATGTAGTTCCAGAAGTCACGGACAACGTCATTTCCGAGAACAAAGCAACTACCGGCGGCGGCATAAAAACCCGTTTGGGAAAGTTCACTTACAATCTCATCATCGGTAACTTCGCCGGGGAAAATGGTGGCGGAGTTTGCAGTACCGGAAAAAATACAACTGATACTTTTTTTTACAACTGCACTTTCTCTCAGAACGTCTGTGGTAAATACGGAGGAGGTCTTTTTGTCTATTATGATCACACATCGACTGTAAAAGACTGCATCTTCTGGGACAACTATGCCACCTATGGGAAAGAGATATCCATCAACCAGTATGATACTGTTCAAAATCCGCCTTCGTATCTATATATCAGCTATTCCGACGTTGATGGCGGCCAAAGCTCCGTCTATGTCGAAAAAGACGGCAGCCAACTTTATTGGGGCTCTGGAATGATCGCCTCCGATCCTGAATTCACGACCGGTCCCGGAGTCAACTACCTCTACTACCCGAACTACTATCTCGCGCAGGATCCGTGCCAACCGGGTATGAAGAGTCCTTGCGTCGATACCGGAGACGGGGCTGTAATCGATGGCACCACGAGGACCGACCACGTTCAAGATCAAAACACCGTCGATATGGGCTTCCACTACTATCCTTTTGATCCTCCTCCTCCGCCCCCGCTTCCGCTGGCACTCTTCGTCTATCCTCGCCCGCTTGTCGCGGGAAGGGACGTATTGTTCACGGCCACCAAGTGCGACAAATATGCGTACGCCTACCTTGTTGCCAGTTTCAAAGGAAAGGGTAGTACATTCATTCCGTGGCTGAATGTTACGCTCGATTTGCACAATCCTATACTGGCCGATGACATCAAGCTCGCCGACAAGGCGGGAATTGTCTCCTGGAGAAAGAGAGTGCCCGCAGGCATGGGAGGTAAGATCTGGTTTCAGACGTTTCAGGCCGTTGAAGACGGTAAAGTCAGCAATGTCGTGGCGACGGCCATTCAGTAGACATCATGAAAGCGGTTCCCAACAGAATTCACACATACTGAAATTTGTAGTATCAAATCCGGCTTCCGATTTCTCGTAACCCTGTTAGAGAGGGGGATGGAACATCATCCATCCCCCTACTTTTAGCGTTGTATCAATTCCGAAAAATCAACGAAACGAAAACGCACTGCGGTCAAGCTCGACCTTGGTCTTCCTGCCGGCGCGGATCTCGAAAGAATGCTCGGCGTAGCCGATCGCCTCGTGCTCCAGCACGATCTTCCAGGATCCGGGTTCCCAGTTGGTCGTCAACTCGCAGATCCCCGTAGGATCAACTACACAACCACTAATGCTGTCACTGAAGGTACAGCCGTTTTCGACCGGGGTGTTTTCGATCATCACCGAAAGACTCTGGCTGCGGATCTCTTCAAGCCCGGTCATACGAAGGATTAATGTACCTTTGGAGGGCAGCACGATGCGTAGATTTTCTACCACGCAATCATGGTTGAGTTTAATTCCATCGAGGTGCCCTTGCCCCTTCTGAAAATCAATGGCGGTGAGCCTATAGTTCCCCGGTGGAATCCAGCGGAAACTGAACCTGCCGTCGGCGTTCAAAATGGATCTGAAATTCTTACCCCAACCCGCAGACGCCATAACAAAGCCACAACAGTCGCGCAAGGGAGCTCCCGTCCGCTCCTCGATTACAACGCCGCTCAGCCCGGTATTCGGGAGGTGAAGATCGCGTACGATCAGACCTGATTGTTCGAAAACGATCGTATCCAGGAGAAGCAATCTACGATTCCGGTGATCATCGGAGATTTCCACGCTGATATCGTATGTGCCCGGTTTCAACGGTCCGATCTTGAATTGACCCTGCGAGTCCGTTCTCGTTCGAAAAACGAAGGTTTTTGATTTCTCACCGTCGATTTTGAACCGGCTGTCGCTTTGGAGCTGGAGAATCATCTGCGTTCCGGTAAAGGTACCTCCCCCGCCGTCAAACAGCGTGCCGCGCCAGACGATCTGGTTCGGCCGGGGACCGAAGTTCACCTCCACGTCGCCGTCGACGAGCTCGGCCCGCCTGGTCTCGCGCAGCATCCGTCCGTCGAGCTTGGGGTTGTTCTCAGTGGGTGTCACCGAGAGAGTGTAAGAGCCGGCAGGCAGAGGGAGAGTCGTGTACCCTCCGTCCGTTCCTGTGGAGGCGCGCTGTGCTTCGGAAACACCATGCTCTAAAAACGACACGTCCACACCTGGCGCCGGCACCCCGTTGCCGTCGAGAACATGGCCGAAGAAGCGGTACCCGCGCCGCAGCCGGATCTCCACGTCATCGCGTCCCGCCAGGCCGTCGGCGTACGACTCTGCAAAACCTGAGTGCCGCGCGTAGATACGGTGAAATCCTTCCTCGAGACCGGTAACCGTAAACGTACCGTCTGCGCCGGATCGAGCCGGCTCCGCATCGGATCGGTCTTCTACACCGGTTTCTCCGGCCTGCTCGGAGAAGCTGCCGATCAAAAACGGCACCATTTTTGCGCCTGCAACAGGAGCGTCCGTGGTGTCGTCCACGACGCGGCCCGACATCGTCAGGCCGGGAGTAGGGTCGGGCGCGGATGCCGAGACATCGTCGCCTTGTGGAGCGACCTGCGGCGGTTGGCCCCTGGGATCCAGCAGCTCCCTTTCGACGGACGAGAATTCATCATCGTGTTCTGATTCATTCCCACCGCTGGTCGCGGTTCCCCCACCCCGATAGAGTACGGTAATATCGTCGCGGTCTCCAGACAGGATCCACCAGAGACACCCTGCCGCAAGCAAGAGGATCACTGCAACGGAGAGCAAGCATTTAATGCTCGGTGCCATGTCGGGCTCCCTGATCGATTCGCTGGCGGCAATGACCTACTGTCCTTTCCAGATCGAAACCGGCCCCGTCTTCGAAATCGAAGGGTCAAAAAAAATCGTACGGCGAAGCTCTCAAAGACGTCCGATCCGATCCGGCAGCCGTTTCCTGATGACTCGATTCTAAAGCGAAGGCGATCGAAACGCAACCGCACTGATCATGATAAAACGGCTCGAGACAACAACATCTTGATTTTTTTGCGTATCTGAGGTTTCCTGTCATATGAATCCCTACCGGTAGAAGTTCTGATCTGAAAGGAGAGGGCAGATGCGTGTTTTCCAAAGAATCGGCCTTGGCGTTTTGACTCGGACTCTCGTTTTCACACTGTTTCTGTTGTGTTGCCTGTCTCCGGCGTTCGGCGACATGGAGATCATCGAAGGTGATTTCTACCTCGATGGAGAGAGGTATATCGCCCGGGGAGTGGAAGTCGTCAGCGGCTGGCCTTCCGACAGAGAAACGGTCGGCCTGATCTTGGACCAGATGGTCGCGGCCGGCGTCAACGCCATCCGTATGCACAGCGGTTACCACCATATCGTTTTCGAAGAGGCGCAAAAGAGGGATATCTATCTGATTGCCGGATATCCTTGCACCTGGGACCGCTACTGTACCAACGAAGAAATCCTCGCCATCATCCAGGAGTATGCTCTCCATCAGAACATTCTCGCCTGGTGCATCGGAAACGAGCATTATTCGACAGATCTCACCGTTCCCATCGATTACCTCGAAGACTTGAACACATTCACCCACGACAACGATCCGTTCGGTCACTGGACTACTTATGCCAACCACATGGTGATGACCAGCCCCGATGTCGGCTTGAACCCGCTGCTCTATCTCCTCGGATACAGACCGGTGGATTTTGTCGATGTCATCGCATGGAATGCCTACCCTCTGCTCCGCGCGCTCTCATGGGACAATCTGGTCATCATGTGGTGGGAGGACAACCGCGAAGAGGTTGAAGAATTCTCGCCCTATCTTGCCAAGATGATGGACAAAGCCCTGGATCTCTATTCCAGATGGGCTCAAAACATACCCGAATGGGCCTTGCAGAGCTCGATGGGCCTGGGTTACTTCCTCGCTCAGTACGCGCGAAACGCCTACCTCCAGAACTGGGACTGGCAGACATTCACGTTCCATCACAAGCCGTGGATTCTCACCGAATGGGCCGCCACCGACGACCCTGCCGCCGTCGAAAACGACTTCCAGGTGATCAAGCTTTACGAAAAACTCTTCTCCCTCGACGGATATATGTATTTCAACTGGGCCAATGTAGATCACAGCATCGATGGCACCATCGACAACTTCGAGCTGTACGACACCATTACTCGGTTGTATACCAATTGATTTAACGAGACGAAGGAGCGGGAGATGAAAACGCTCATGAGCGTCTTCGTCTCCCGCTCCTTAGCTCCTAAAAAGCCGAAAAAAGACGCCCCGTTTGAACGGGGCGTCAACCGCGGAACTCTCAATGATTCTGCAGGTACTAATCAATATCTACAAGAAACAGCGTAAGCGCTAGAGAATTGAAGAAAAACTGTCAAAAGGATCTCTATAACGGTCTGCGTGGTAGGACGCTGTTCTATAGACATATATTTATTAAAGAAGATGAGAATAGTGTACACAATGACATCATGTCTTCGCGTAAATACTAATTTCCCACAAAATCAATTAAAAATCCCTTCTGCTATAGCTCTTCCATGGTTACTGTCTAAATAATAGACTTTCGACAGATTTCGACGGCACCCTCCGTTTCCCCTTGTCTTCGCCTAGCTAACCGTTCTCTTCGAAAACCTTCAAGTAAAGAGAAAGAACTCGGTTCAATTGCAGAACCCCAGACATGCTATTGGAATTAACGCGACTCTAAGACAGCCGAGGTGGCCTGCAGCACCAGTCTGAGCTCGGTGCCTGGGTAGCAGACTTCCAGGTTATTGAGCACTTCGCACAGAGTGGCCAGGACGCGGTAATAATGCGGGATTGCCATGCCGTGCAGTCGAACAACGAGTTTTTTGTTATCGTAACCGGGAAGAATATCCGCGGGTAGTCCGAAGACTAGCTTCATAAACTTTCGAGCTTCGTTTTCCCGAAATGGGAGAAGTGGCCCGACGAGGTTGGCCAGCTGCGTTTCAGCACGGTAGGCTACCATTTTAAACGTGTCGGTGATGATCTTGCGCTCGCGCTCCATTTGGACGATCGGTTCACCGGCCATGGCCTCCCGCGCCGCTTGAATCGACCGGTGGCTGCTCCCCGGGATGTTCCCATGCGGGTGGACGGTATCGAAGGTCTGGAGCTGATTGAGATGCGTCGCGAGGATGTTGAAAGGCTTCGCATTTGGAACGAACTGATGCTCAGTGAGCATCCCTTAGGCAGTTGTCGTCTGGTGGGACGACAGTTACGTTATCTTATCGGCTCCGAGTACGGATGGCTTGGCGGAATCGGCTTC
>Ga0190284_1000291_pt1 | contig 32855 bp, 21 predicted proteins | sample 48691812_MG_FD_161668 | JGI IMG/M metagenome (GOLD analysis project Ga0190284, IMG submission 161668) | Hydrothermal vent microbial mat bacterial communities from Southern Trench, Guaymas Basin, Mexico - 4869-18-1-2_MG | ecosystem: Environmental > Aquatic > Marine > Hydrothermal vents >...
TCCCACGAAGACCATCACCAACGCCCTCAAAACCTACTTGACCACCGGCGAACTTCCGCCGCTACCCACTTGATCCATTGCAGATGGCTGACCTCTTACCTCCTATCTTGTTCTCTTGTTCGAGTGACCATGTTTGGCAGCCGGCGGTACAGGTTTCACGGTCGATCAAAGCACGGAACGTTCGCCCAAAACAGCTTTTTCCAAGCGTGCGGGTCCAAGGGGATGTCGGCTGTTCCAATCCAACCAACGTGAGTATCCACGTAGACGGCGGTGCAGCGCTCACGGTGGCGAAAGGAGAAGTTCCCGCTCACGCAGCCTTGCCACCCGACAACCAACGGGGCGGAGCGTTCGCCGCGCACGTCACAGAACGCCAAAGCCTGAGCCGGCGACTGTATCTGGCTTTTTTGTCGCGAGCGTTTGGAGCGGCCCCGCCGCATCCCGAACGCTGAGGTGTTGGCGCCGTAGCTGGCCCAGCAGGGTTTGGGCCCGCCATCGGCGTAGCGATCCGGCTCAGCGTCGGCGGGGCAGGTGATCAGCGACTCCCCCTGCGGTCTTGGCGTCAGGTTCAAAATGCCAAGAAAGGCGGTGTTCTCCCACCAGTTCGCGCTGCCGGGCCTGCCATCGGGGGATTCCGCCGTGGGATACCAGTCCACATGCGCCTCCGCGTAAAACTCCAGGGCGTGCCCGACCTCGCGCAGATGGCATGCACACAGTGTGCTGCGCGCGTTTTCGCGCGCGTGTTTCAAGGACGGAACCACCAGGGCAATCAACAGACCGAGGATGGCGACCACGACCAACAACTCGACCAGGGTAAACCCACGATACCGAACGCGGTGACAGCACATCGTGATAAAGGTCCCCTACACACGCCGTGTTATGACCAACAGACCGTCGGCAGAGTGATAAGGCTCCGGCACGCGGCCCGTCGCCGGCGCGCCGGAGCCCGGCGTCCTCACCCCTCTACTTTCTGGAACGTCTGCTCAGCAGGAGGCCCAACCCAACACCCGCCATAGCCAACACCGACGGCTCGGGCACGTAGGTGACTTCGAGAAATGGACGGAAGGCGCTGTCGGCGTACTCCCGGCTCCGAAAGCGGGCGTTGTAGCTGACCGTACCACCGCCGGGGTCCGATTCGATTTCGTCGCCGTCTTTGATCAGAAGCCCGAAGTTGTCGGACGTTCCGTCCACCCATTCCTTAACCAGGACCGTGACGTCCCACGTCATCCATTCGTTGACATCAGCCGGAACCTGAGCCGATGCGTAGGCGGTCGCGGCGAAGTCACCACCGCCGGGTTGGTATGCCGGAATACCGGCATGATAGCTGTCCCAGTACACCGGATCGGGCTGGTCGTAGTTGTCGCGGGCTTGCCACGTCGAGCCCATTTCCATCCATGCATTGGTCAGGCTATGAACCTCGTAGGTCCGCCCTGCAGGGTCGGCATGCGGCTTGTCGAAATAGTACAAGCCGACCGTTGCGCTGGTAATCAACTCGGCGTCCGCCGGCACTGCGCCGAGGTCGAACGTAAGCAGCGAACGAAAGTTCTTCGGCTCGCGATTACCCGGGCTTCCCCACCACGAGGCGCGCACGCGCAGCTCGCCCATGTCGCCGTTGTTCACCGTAGCACCAGAGGAACACGAACTGATCCAATTGTCGGACCCCGGCGCCAAGGTCACGGTGTCGGCCTGCGCCGAGTTTGTCCCCCACCAGCACGCTGCGGTACCCAGCGCAACAGACAATGCCATCTGCACGCGCCGGCGGCGCCGCTTGTGTGAAACGTTATTGGGAATCGAAAACGTGTGCATTGGTTTGCTCCTAGTTAGACCGCGGTTTCGGAAACTCGATGCCAGTCTGCTTTTATGACATCAGTGGCGACAATAATCCAAGACCATGCATCACAGTCATTGCGATTGATATACCAATCATAACAACGCCTGTCAATACCACAGTCCTCGGACTATTTGATTTGTTTCCTTTGCACAACTTCCATGCCTCGCCACACCTCTGGGAGACCGAGCTTCCCTAAGTGCAGTAGATCGCATAGGTTACAGACTGTGCTGATTCCGGTAGAACCGAAGCGTGAAGCGGGCTGGGGCTATGGGGCAGTTGTTCCTCTGCCGGAGACCGGTCGTCTCGTGGGTGGCGCGTAGTGACGCGGCACAGCCGACAGACGAGGACTGACGGTACAACTTCGGACGATTCCGGCGTTTCATTGCCCGGACGGAAGGGATAGACTGGGCCGTGGCGGCTGCCGCATCTGGACGATGCGGGGGCCTCACCTGAGAGGGTTCGGCCACGTACCGGACCTGCGTGCGTCAACCGGACAGCGTGATCCGGGTGTGGAGTCGTGCCTGGCGTGGGTTTTCCTCCAACGGAAGGGGCTTGCCCGCGGACAGGCTGGTTAGGAACGGAGATTTACGAGAATGAGAAGACGATTTGCTACGACTATTGCCGGCTTGACAGCGTTTGCGCTGTTGTCTGCCCCACTGCAGGCCAAACCGCTGCCCAGCGACGAACGCATTCTGACCGGCAAGCTGGACAACGGCGTGACCTGGATGTACCGCCAACACGACAACCCGCCGGGCAAGATAGCCCTGATGATCCATGTCCGCACCGGATCGCTCAACGAGACCGAACCACAGCGCGGGCTGGCCCACTTCATGGAACACATGGTGTTTAACGGCACCGAGCACTTCGCACCCGGCAAGCTGATCGAGTACTTCGAAAGCATCGGCATGGAATTCGGGGCCGATCTCAACGCCTCCACCGGTTTTGACCGAACCGCGTACCAGCTCTTCTGCCCGGACACCGAGGAAAAAACCATCGACAAAGCGTTGATGACGCTCAGCGACTACGCGTTTGGCGCCCTGTTGCTCGAAGAGGAGATCGACAAGGAGCGCGGCGTCATCCTGGAGGAAAAGCGCACTGGCCAGGACTTCCGCGAGCGCATGCGCGACAAGCTCTGGCCCGAGCTGTTCGAGGGCTCGCGCCTGGCCCGGCGGATGGTCATCGGTACCGAGGAGGTCATCTCCAACGCGCCGCGCAGCGAGTTCGTGGACTTCTACCGCACCTGGTACCGCCCGGAGAACGTGACCGTGGTCGTGGTGGGCGATGCAGCGTCTGAGGGAGTGATTCCGCTGATTAAGAAGTGGTTCGGCGACTACCGCCCCACGGTCCCTCATCGTTCGCAGCACACCGCCGAGTTCAAGCATTTCACCACGGAGCGGGCGATCGTGGTGACCGATCCGGAGATGGCCCGGTGTTCGATCACACTCTACAACCTGCGCCCGGGTCGCCCGCCGACGGTGACCTCCGAGCAGTGGCGTACCGAACTGGTGGAGTACATCGGCAGTTGGATCGTCGGTCGTCGCTGCGAGGAGCGCGTCCAGAAGGGCGAAGCCAGCTACCTCTACGCCGGCGCCGTGGTCTTCAACGTGTTCAACGATGCGTTGTTCGTCAACGTTCGAGCCGGGGGAGAGCCGGACAAGTGGCCCAAGATGCTCGAGGAAGTAATCATGGAGGTGAACCGCGCTCGTCAGTACGGCTTTACGGAGCACGAGTTCGGGCTGGCCCGCAAGGAGATCATCGCGGACGCCGAACGTGCGGTAGAGACCGAGCCGACCCGCAACGCGCGCGGCATGGCCTTTGAGGTCATAGGCTCGCTGACCGCCAAGGAACCGATAATGTCGGCACAGCAGACGCTCGATCTCTACCACGAGTTGCTACCGACGATCACGGTCGGCGAAGTGAACCAGGTCTTCAAGGAACACTTTACGCCGGGCACGTACGCGAGCGTATTGGAGATGCCGGAGAAGGAAGGTGTGACGGTCCCTCCGCGGGACGAAGTGCTCGCCGCCACCCGTGCGGCCTGGGCGCGCAAGGTGGAAGCGCCGAAGGTCGATGACGTGCCCACCGACGTGCTCACCTCGGAGCCCAAGCCCGGCGAGATCGTCGAAAGCACCACGGACAAGGACTTGGGTATCACCAGCGCCTGGTTGTCCAACGGCGTGCGCGTGCACCACCGTTTCATGGACTACAAGAAGGACACGGTGACCGTGAGCATAAGCCTGGCTGGCGGCAAGATCGAGGAGACGGCACAGAACGCCGGAATCACCGAGGTGGCGGAGTTGGCGGTGGATCAGGCTGCCACGAGCCGTTTGAGTTCGACCGCGATCCGCGACCTGATGACCGGCAAGAACATCGCCGTGCGGTCCACCGGCCGAGCCGACGATGCCATGACCGTCTCGGTCTCCGGGTCCCCCAAGGACCTGGAAACCGGCTTGCGGCTGGCCTATGCCCTGCTCACTGACGGCAAGATCGAGGCCTCCGCCTTCGACACCTGGAAGCGGTCCAGGATTCAGTCAATCGAGCAAGGCCGGACGAATCTGCGCTACCGGGCCGGGGAGGCACTCGGGGACGCCCTTAGCGGCGGAGACCCGCGTCGGATCATGCTGACCAAGAAGCAGGTCGAAGCCCAGAAACCGGCAGACGCTCAGAAGTGGTTCACCCGCCTGTGCCGTGAGGCCCCGATCGAGGTGGCAGTCGTGGGTGACCTGAAACTGGAAGACGCCATGCCGCTGGTGCGGAAGTACGTCGGCGCGCTGCCCAAGCGCAAGCGGGCCGGCGCGCATCTGGACGCCCTCCGCAACCTGGCGCGGGACACCGGTCCGCTCGCACGCAGCGTTAAAGTGGAGACCCTATCGCCCCAAGCCGTGGCCTACGCGGGCTTCATCGGCTGCCAAGGGCGTGACGCCGCCGATGCCCGGGCCCTGGACCTGGCGTCCAATATCCTGTCCAGCCGGTTGATCAAGGAGATCCGTGAAGAACTGGCTCTGGTGTACTCCATCGGTGCGTTCAGTGCGCCTGCGTGGACCTACCGGGATTCCGGGCTGTTCATGGCGGGTTCGATGTGCGACCCGGAGAAGGCCGACCGGCTGGGCGACGAGGTGCACCGCCTGTTCCAGGCGTTCGCCGATTCCGGGCCCACCGCCGAAGAGTTGGAGAACGCCAAGCTGCAGATTGCCAACAACCTGGATACGAGCATGCGCGAACCGCGCTACTGGATGGGCGTGCTGCGGCACCTGGACTTGCACGGCCGGAGCCTGGCCGAGCAGAAGCGGCACAAAGCGGCTTACGCCGCGTTTACCGCCGAACAGGTCCAGAACGTGTTCAAGAAGTACTACACGCCCCAGCGGATGTTCAACGTAGCCGCTGTTGCGGTCCAGCCCAAACCGCAAGAGAAGCCGGAAAAGAAGATGCCGGTGGCCCCATCAATGCCGTGATTGCGACCGAACCGACCCCATAACTTTCGCGCTGGGTTGCGCGTGCCTCCAAGAGATCGATGCTCCACCCGTCCAACTGGGCGGGTGGGGCATCGTGGCGTTACGGCGTCTGACGATCGGCCTGGCGCGCCGCCACGGAGAGACCCTTCCAGACGCATCCGGAGCGGTTGTCGGTTTCGTGCGGCAATCGGGCAACGAAATGCGCGGATTCTCTTGACCGCCATCGAAATGCGATTTACCATCAAAGTAGAGGAGTTGCGTACTCCGGGCAGTCAGGCGGTCTCGGCGCGGAGACCGCGGGGCAGCATCTCATTTTCGAGGCAATGCCCACACCAGGGGCAGACGTTCAGGCGCGGCGAGCGTAAAGGATTGAACCATGCGCAAGGACATGAAACTCGGGTTATTATTTTCGTTCGTCATTGTCGTGGTCGCCGGGTGGTACTACACGAGCACGGATAAAGCCGAGGAGCCCCTGACGCTCGCCGATTCAAGCTCCGCCCGCCAGGATCGGACCGAGCCGTCCGCGCAGAGAGCACCCACGCTGCTGGCCGACGCCGGCAAACTCACACCGGCGAAAACCGGCAAACAGACGGATCGATCCCGTAAACCGGCGGCCAATCGCACGGCCGGCAAGCAGCCCGGTGCGCAACGTGCGGCCAAGACGCCGACACGTAAGACACGTACGCCCGCCGGTGCCAAAGCCCGGCATCCCAATGCGGTGCCGCGGGCCGACGCCGGAAAACCCAAGTCGAAGCGCCCCACGAATTCGGGCAAACCCGGGCCCGACGGTGACGTCGCACCCGCGAACACAGAGAAGTCGAGTACACCGGTCCGCAAAACGCCGACGCCGAAAGCAGCCGACCGCGACAAGCCGACCGAAGAGGCAAAAGACACCTTCGAGGAACTGTGGCAATTCGACGAGAGTGCATCGGCATCAACGAAACGTCCGGCGAGCACGCCCGCCCGTGGTGTGAAACGGGACGCAGTGTCCGATGAACAGCGCGGCGCGACGGCAAGGCGTGAGGGCAAGCAAACACCCGCGGCCAAACCCAAACCGCGCGCCAAAGCGGAGCGATCTCCGAGAGAGAAAGCAACGTCCAAAACGACGAAGGGCCATCGCACCCACACGATTCGGCGCGGGGATTCGTACGCGCTCCTGGCGGAGCAGTATTACGGCAGCCAGCGCCATGCCAAGTTCCTGATGGACGCCAACCCGGAGCATTCCGATCCGAGGAGGTTGCGCGAAGGTGTCGTGCTGAGAGTTCCTCCCATGCCCAATCAGCCGGGCACGGCGCACAGCGCCGGATCGCTCCGTCGTCCTTCCGGCACTGCCGGCGAGCGGACGTACGTGGTGCGCGGGGGTGATTCGTTCTACCGTATCGCGGTCCGCGAGCTGGGCAGCGGCAGCCGGTGGCCTGAGTTGTTCGAGTTGAATAAGAACGTAGTGGATGGCAAACCCGAGCGACTGCGTCCTGGACAGGTCCTGCGGTTGCCGAGCAGCAAACCCGCGACCGCCAAGAAGAAGACATAGGGCCGAAACAATCCGTGGTTCACGCCACCTGGACTACTCCGTTCGAGGCGTGGTCCGGCGTTGTCGGGCGGTGATGTATATCCATAGCGTGGTGAGGTCCGCCGGGCTGATGCCGCTGATTCGTCCGGCCTGCCCGAGGGTGCGTGGGTGGACGGCTGAAAACCTCTCGCGGGCTTCGCCGCGTAGCTCCCAGATGGCGGTATAGTCCAGGTCGGGCGGGATGGGTAGCGCTTCGAGATTCCGGAAGCGTTCGATCTGGCGCTGCTGTCTGGCAAGGTAGCCGGCGTACTTCCCTTCGATCAGAACTTGCCGCAGAATGTCGTCGGAAAGCGCTGCGCCGTCGGTGCCGAGGGCACGCCGGAAATCCTCCAGGCCCGCATCCGGGCGACGAACCCAATCCTCCAGACGTCGGCCCCGGCAGGCATGCCGTGCGCACAGGGATTTGAGGCGACGCATGTCGTCCATCTTGCCTGCGTAGCGCTCCCAGCGCGCGCCATCAACCAGCCTGAGCTCTCTCCCCAACGGGGTGAGGCGCTGATCGGCGTTGTCACCGCGAAGTTGCAGTCGGTATTCAGCCCGCGAGGTGAACATGCGGTAGGGTTCGGTGGGCGGGCGGGTGACCAAATCGTCGATCATGACGCCGATGTAGGCCTGGTCGCGCCCGAGCACGACCGGCGGTTTCTCGTCGAGCATGCGCGCGGCGTTGACCCCGGCGAGCAGGCCCTGACCCGCAGCTTCCTCGTACCCGCTGGTGCCGTTGACCTGCCCGGCGACGAACAGGCCTCGCACGCGCTTGCTTTCGAGCGAGGGCTGCGTCTGACTGGTGGGCACGAAATCGTATTCGATGGCGTAGCCCGGTTGCAGAATCCGCGCGCGGGAAAGTCCGGCGATGGTCTCGAGCATGTCGCCCTGCACTTCAGCGGGCAGCGAGGTGGCGATGCCGTTGCAGTAGATGCGCTCGCTGTCGAGGCCTTCGGGCTCGAGAAAGAGCTGATGGCGGGGCTTGTCCGCGAAGCGCACGACCTTGTCTTCGATGCTCGGGCAATACCGCGGACCGGTGGATTGGATCTGCCCGCTGTACATCGGAGCCACATGGAGGTTTGCCCGGATCAGCTCATGCGTTTTCTCGTCGGTGTAGGTGATCCAACAGGACACCCGCGGCCGATCCACCCGATCGTTCATGAACGAGAAGGGTGTCGGAGAAGTGTCACCCGGTTGCTCCTCCAGCACGTCGAAATCGACGCTGTCGCGGTGGACGCGGGGAGGTGTGCCGGTCTTAAGCCGCGCAAGTTCGAGTCCCAGACCTCGCAGGCAACGGCTCATGCCCACCGCGGCCGCCTCGCCGACCCGTCCTCCGGGCGTTTGGATCGTCCCGCAGTGCATCAAACCGCGCAGAAACGTCCCGGCGGCGAGCAGCGCAGCCCGCGTCCTGAACAGACGTCCATCCTCGAGGCGGATGCCGCGGACCGCCGGCAGCGTGACACCATCGCGGCACTCGTCGCGCGTGAGGATTTCCGCGACGCATCCTTCGATGATCTCGATGTTCGGATGTTCCTCGAGCCGGCGTTTGAGTTCGACGCGGTAGAGCGTCCCGTCGGCCTGGGCGCGTGGCGCCCATACAGCCGGTCCCTTGCTGCGATTGAGCATGCGGAACTGTATCCCGGTGGCGTCGATCACCAAGCCCATCAGGCCGCCCAGGGCGTCGATCTCGCGGACCATCTGCCCCTTGCCCAACCCGCCGATCGCCGGATTGCAGGACAGGCGTCCGATGCCCTCGGCGTCGAGGGTTATCAAGGCAACGGCGGCGCCGAGATTGGCGCCGGCCCACGCCGCTTCGGCGCCGGCGTGCCCACCGCCGATAACAACAATGTCGCAGTCCGTGCCCAACGCCAACCTGCTCCTTGTGCAAACGCAGACGCGCCGATCGCAGAAGCCGAGCCCGGTCTCACCACGAAAGACCCGCTGGCTACTGTAGCTGCCCGCCAACCGGCAGGTCAAGAACAGTGGGATTGGATCAAACCAAGGCCCAGAAGTCCACGATCACTGAGCACGTTCGGTGGCCACGAACTGGATCCCCACCCGGTATGAGCCATCGTCGAGTTGAACGGAGTTGCGAACCATGCCGGTGACTTGTGGGCTGCGCGGAAGATCGTCGAATCGAACGTGAACAACTGACTCGTTGGGAATGTTACTGTGGTAGATGAAACTGAAGCCCGCCCGCGAAAGATCGCTTGCCTGCACGGAAATCTGCTTGGTAGCCGGCTCTCCGTCCAGATGCTGCTCGAGCTTGATCTTGAGAGGGGCTTCCCATTGGTGGCGCGGATAGTGCCGGCGATTGGCGCCGGTTTTGTCGGCCTCGATGTTGTCGACGAGTTGTTCAACAGGCTCACCTGAGCCGTCCAGACCCCACGAACCATCGATCATCAGGGGCTCTTTGGAGAGCAGTTCGATGTGGTCTTCGGTGAGGACCGATCCAGCCCGCTTGAGGACCCGACCCGACTTGGCGTAGAGATGACCCGGGAGTTTGAGCCCCGGCTGGAGCACGCGCGGGTCCAGAGGTCGTAGTGCTTTCGTGGTTGTTCGCATCGTGGCGACACGGGCTCCGGCCAACGGCTCGGCTCGACAGCATACGCATAAGAGAGGATCGGATGATTCGCTGCCGCGGTTGAATCGGATCAGATTCGCCGAGGGCGTGCGTCAGAACCCCAAGCGAGCAGCTTTTCGCGGACCTACCCTCTCACCGTCGCGCCATTCCGGCATCCCTCGCCCTGCCGGGTTCCTACGATCCCGCATCTTGCGGCCACTCGACCAGTAAGCGGCAGAGTTCATCGTGGATGTCGTTGAACGGCCCTGTTGGCCCCTTGATGCCGTTGAAGAGCACCGCGAACGCAAGCCAGCGCCCCGCCGGCGTGAGCACGTAGCCGCTCAAGGTGCGAACGCCGTTCAGATAGCCCGTTTTGGCATAGACCGTACCGCCAATACCCGTCATCCGTTTGCGCAGGGAGCCGTCGTGCCCGGCGATCGCCAGGCTGCCGACGAACAGCTCGCGCGATGGGTGACGGTACATGTAGCTCAACAGGTCGACCGCCTGCGCCGCGGACATCCGATTGTCCCGACTCAGCCCCGAACTGTCGTGATAATCCGACTCCGCCAGCGACAGGCCGTTCCGCTTGGCGAAGTCCAGGACGGCTGCACGCCCGGTGACCCAGCTTCCGATCGGCTCGGTCCAGCCTGCTCGACGCGACCACTCGAAGCCCAGGCGTTTCAGTACGGCCTCTGCGAAGAGGTTCTGGCTGTTCTTGCCGATCCGGCCCAGCACTTCGGACAATGGCGTTTGATGCTCAGCCAGTATCGTCACGTCCGCCGGAAGGCTTCCGTCGGGCAAACGCAGTCGCTTGGTCCGGGTATCCGGATCGACGGCGATTCCGTGGTGGCGCAGGGCCTCGCGAAAAGCCCCGGCGAACAGTGCCGCCGGATCGGTGACCGCGACCGATGGAAACTCCCACCGCTTGTTGCACCGGCCGCTGACGACAAACCGCATCTGCTGCCCGGGGCGGTTGATTATCGCCTTCCCCCGACCGCCGGACACACATCGATTCACGATCTCCACCGCGTCGTTGGCCGGGATCATCGACCAGCGAACCGGGGCGCCCGCCCGCTCTGCAGGCGTGAGGGTAACGTCGATGCAGTTATCGTTGATAATCAGGGCACTGACCGGCGCGGCGTACCATTTTTGCAGATGCCGCGACTCCCAGGACGGATGCGTCCACTGCCGATCGAAGAGCGTGTCATCGTAAAACAAGCGTCCCGCGAGGTTCTCCAAGCCTCTCGCCGCCAATACCGACGCCCACCGCTCCAACTCACCCGTCACCGAGCCGCCGTGGGACTCGACCAATCTCGAATCGCCAAACCCCGGGCTCCCATCGCCAACCACATAGACGTCGTCATCCCTGGCGGCCAGCACCGTGCGGAAGACGAACGAGTCGCCAAGTTCGACGGTTGCGGCAGCCAGCACCCATAGTTTCTGGTTGCTGGCGGGGGTCAGCTTGCGGTCGGCGTTTAGCTCCACCACCACCTCGCCCGTCGCCAAGTCTACCACTTTGGCCGAACAGATCGCCTGCTTCGCCGGTGCGCGCGTCAGGAGTCGGCGCAACTCTCCGACGACCTCCGTTTGGGAACCCACCGCGCTCGTTTGTTGGGCAAGCGCAAGGTTCAGCAGAGCCCCAAGAGTAAGGAGGCGATTCCGCTTCAGCGCCAGGAATGTACTTCGACTCGGCAAGGGGCTCCTCCGTGAATCAGGCCAGTCCATGATACGAGATGGAGGCATAGGTTCAACGGGCTACTGGACAAGCCGCTTCGGACGGGGATGATAGTGGTCCGATCGGGAAGATCGTCCACCGACGGGTGGCCCATGGCTTCAGCCGTGGGGGGCGCGAATCGGCGAACCATTCGTGTCCCCCACCTCTGAAGAGGTGGGCCACCCATCCGCCGCTGATCCATCGAATCAACTGCGACGGAGCACTAGGCCGATCGTGAAGATCACCCACCGCCATGGTTGCGGATTGTTCTCTGTAGCGGCCTGCGTCTCGCAGGCCGACGGCCGGCGGGGACGCCAGCCGCTACGGAAGTTGTCAGACAGAACGTAGGTCGTCAGGTCGTTCGGAAGTGGCTGCACAGCGGTCACCAACAGGAAACGGGAGAAGACATGAGTCCCCAAAACAACTCGGGTGGTATTGAATCCCTGGAACCAACGGCGGTATGGCGTTTTTTCGCCGGCATCTCCAGTGTCCCGCGGCCTTCCAAACACGAGGAGAAAATCCGACAGCACATCAAGGACGTGGCGGCGGAAAACCGCTTCGAGGTGCGGCAAGATCAGGCAGGGAACCTGTTGATCGAGGTGCCGGCTTCTCCCGGATGCGCGGCGGCGCCGATCACGGTGCTTCAAGGGCACGTGGACATGGTGTGCGAAAAGAACGCGGACACCGAACACGATTTCGAGCGCGATCCGATCGAACTGATCATCGAACACGATCCGCGGGAAAAACAACAGATCGTTCGGGCGAACGGCACCACCCTGGGCGCCGACAACGGTATCGGGATGGCGCTGGCGCTGGCGGCGGCCTCGTCGCCCGATGTCGTGCACGGACCTCTGGAGTTGCTCTTCACCGCGGACGAAGAGGCCGGCATGACCGGCGCGAAGGCCCTGTCGCCCGATTTCTTCCGTGGCCGACGATTGTTCAACCTGGACTCGGAGGAGGACGACGCGATCTACATCGGCTGCGCCGGCGGCAGCGACAGCACGCTGGTCTGGAATACGGGCGCCCGTCCGCCGGCCGCCGACGTGGAAGTCTGCCGGGTGTCGGTCAAGGGCCTGTGCGGCGGTCATTCCGGCGGTGACATCCACAGGAACCGCGGCAACGCCAACAAGCTGCTCGCGCGCACCCTGCTGGCGAGCCGATCCGACACCTTGCAGTTGGCGGCGTTTCGCGGCGGCAGTCTGCGGAACGCCATTCCGCGGGAGGCCGTCGCCGTGGTCACCGGACCGACAGGAACGTCCGACGCGCTCGCGAAAGCCGCAGCCAGGGTTCAGACCGAGGCGGCCGCCGAATCGGCCGAGGATGATCCCGTCATCAGCGTCGAGAAGGTCACCCGTGGCGAGGCGCCCGCGGTGATCCCCGCGGCGGACACCCAGCGGGTCCTTGCGGCATTGGCGGCCCTGCCCCACGGCGTTCTGGGCATGCATGCGAAAATGGCCGGTCTGGTCGAGACGTCCAACAACGTCGCCACGGTCTCGACCGAACTGGACGAGGCAGACAACACGATGAAACTGACCGTCGGCACGTTGGCACGCAGCTCATCGACCACGCAGATTCACGTTACCCTGCGCCAGATCGAGGCGGTCGGGAAGCTGGCCGGCGCCGAGGTCACCGCAGCCAACCCCTATCCGGGCTGGGCGCCGAACGTGGATTCGCCCGCGCTGGGGACTTGTCGCATGGTGTACGAGCGACTCTTCGGCGAGCGGCCCAAGGTGACCGCGATTCACGCCGGCCTGGAATGCGGCATCATCGGCGACCGCGTCGGCGGGATGGACGCGGTTTCGTTCGGACCCAAGATCACCGGCGCCCACAGCCCCGACGAGCGCGTGTACGTTGCCTCGGTGCAGAAGATGTGGAAGTACCTGTGCGCCGTGCTGACCGAGTTGGCCAAGGGATGACAGCCACCGGGATCGGTTACCCATGGTCACGCAAGCGTGAACCATGCCACCCGCCCGGCAGCGCTCGCCCTCGTTTGAACAACGCAGCCAACCTGATTCCGCGGGAGGATGCCCCTTCCTTCAATGCTTCAACGAATCTGCACAGGTCGTGGCACGACCTCCACAGCGGAGTCTACGTATTGTTCGCAGAGGTCCTTGCGTAGATAGATGCACTGGCGGTATCCGCGCTCTCCGAAGTCCCTCAGGAACGAGTAGCCACCGAATCTGGGGTCCCGCACCAAACCCAGACCGCCCACGAACGGTCTCAAGATGTGTTGGTCCCTGCTGGCAATGACGATCGCGCCCGCATTGTGGGCGTAGAAGTAATCGGCCTGTTGTTCCGTGGTCAGTTCGTTTGTGGCCAGGGTCTCGTCGTTCAGTCTGCCGAAATCGATCGTCTTGAGTCCGGCATAGTAGGGAATCGCACCCGAATCCAGATGGACGATCAGCCATTCCGAAGGTGGTACACATGCCCGCAAGAACTTGCCGGTGGGGATGTGCACATCCCTGAGAAGCTCGCGATACCCCTTCATAATGACGAGTTGTGTGCGCAGTCCCGCCTGATACCGCACCACCTGGTTAGCGCACAAACCAACAAGCACGGCGCAGACCACGACACGCCTGACGGGCCTGCCCTTCCATGCCAAGGCGGAGGCCTGCAACCCCCAGTGCAATAGACAACCTACACCGATGAGCACGAGAGGAAAAAAAGGCGTGTAATAGCGATAAGCGTAATTCATTACCGGGTCGGTCCGCAGATACTGACAGGCCGACACGACCATGAACACCAACGCCGCCGAGCCGGCGATCGCAAACGGATAGCCGTGCGAGACGATGCGCTTTTCCCGGCGATCCCGCCACAAGCGAGGCAGGCTCGGCAAAACCAGCACGGCACAAGCGAGGATCAAACTCAACACGTAGGTGTTCAGGAAGTCGACGAGTTGTCTCTGCTGATGAAACTGATTCCAACCGCCGCTGCTCTTGGCATAAAAAGCGTTGGGCAGTAACAGTCCGTAGTACGACCAACGCCAGACAAAGTACGCCATGCCCGGAAGAACATAGAACAGAGCAAATCGTACAGCCAGAGACCGGCAGGTTTCCATTCGGTGCCACTTGCGGTGGAAGACGACCGCCAGGAAGAACGCACCTGCCAACACAACACCTTCAGGACGGACGAAGCTGGTGAACAACAGAAGCGCGAACAGAATGGACGCCCGACGTTCCGTTCGTCCGGGCTCCTCCAAGTACGTGAGCAGCGCCAGCACGGACGCGATGACCGACGCGCTGAACAGGAGCGTTTCCAGCCCGCTCAACGCGTGCGCCGTCATGATCGGGGCGGTGAAGTACAGTGCGATGATCACCGCGCGCACGATCGAACCGACGCCGAGCTTGCTCAGCACGCGACCGAGCAACAGCCCGCCAACAAAAAAGGACACGACGCCGATGACCTTGCTGCCCAAGATGGGCGAGACGCCGATCCGTATCAGGCCGGCAAGCAGAACCGGCAAAGCCACTCCCGTGTACCCCTCGACGGGGTCCTCGTCGACGTTCCAGGTCAATTGGCCGTGACGCGCCAGGTTGTCTGCGTAACGGAAGGTGATGTAGGCGTCATCAACGGTCCAGTTGGGCGACCGTGCCAACATAACGCCGGCGTACGCCAATGCCAGCAGGCAAACCCACAAGGATAGACGCTTCACCACGCCGCCATCCGCGGGGTTTTGGCGGGAAGATAACGCAACAGCTCTCATGCGGCATACTTATCGGAACATTTCAGGCCTTACTTATCACAGGAGCTGTCGATTTAGTTCCGCATGGCGATCCCCGATGTAGCGTCACCCCTTGTGGGTGACGAGAAACGCGGGGGCGCCGCCCACAAGGGGCGACGCTACAGGTTAAATCGACAGCCCCTGTAGTGTTATGCCGACGCACCCGGTTCCGCCGCCCCAACCCGCCCACGCGGGGAACCGTACTTCCGGCTCCAATCTGCCGATAATATGCCCATGAGTATCGCCGCCAAGCCCATTCAGAGCCCGCCGACGGTATGGCAAGCCTGTCCGGAGCAGACATCGATCGCACCCGTATCGGTGCGACGGATGGAGGACAGGACGGACTACGCCGCTTGGGACGCGTATGTTTCCGCCGCCAGTGACGGATCATGCTTTCATACCACCCGGTGGATGATCGCCGTCCAAACGGCGTTCGGGCACGAACCGATCTATCTGCAAGCTCGGCGAGGTCAACGGATCGTCGGAGTTCTACCGCTGTTTCTGGTCCGCAGCCTGCTCGGTGGACGAATGCTGGTGAGCGTTCCGTACGGTATCTACGGCGGAGTCATCGCCGACGACGGAGCGGCTCGCTCCTCCCTGCGCAACGCACTGGATGACCAGGTGCGCCGGCTCGACGTTGTGACTGTGGATCTTCGCTCGATGTCCCACGGGTTCGAAGACCTGGAGGCGAACGACCGCTACGTCACCTTTCGTCGGGACTTGCCGGACAAACCCGAAGAGGTGCTCAAGTGGCTGCCGCGGAAGGTGCGGGCGGCGGCGCGCAACGGTCGGGACAAGCACGGCCTGACGATCGCGTACGGCCGCCACCTGTTACCGATCGTGTGGCCTTTGTACACCCAGAGCATGCGGCGCCTGGCGTCACTCAATTACCCGTATCGCTTTTTCGAGACGCTCGTCGAGGGGGCGCCGGATTCGACACTCACCTCGGTTGTGTACTACCAGGGGCGGGCGGTCGCCGGGCTCCTGACCCTGCTATTCGACGACACGGCGATGCCCTATATCGTCGGACTCGACCACCGCTATCGTTTCGCGAGCGTGGGCAACTTCCTGTACATGTCACTGATAAAGCGTGTCATCGAACAGGGCTATCGCATGTTCGACTTCGGCCGGTCCCGCCGCGATAACACGGGTTGTTGCGATTTCAAGCGGTTTCACGGTTTCCAAGCCACCCCGCTGGGCTACCAACGGCTCATTGCCCCCGGGGCAGAGCCGGCGGACCTGACGCCGACGGGGGCGAAGTTCGGTCTGGCCCGTCGCATCTGGCCTCACCTGCCGATCAGGCTGACCCGGCCGCTGGGTGCGTGGCTGGCCGGACACATTCCGGGATAACAAAGCGATGGGGTAACACGATCTTGAGAGTCCTTTACATTGCCCATCGCATACCCTACCCGCCCAACAAAGGGGACAAACTCCGTTCGTTTCATCAAATCAAGGTCCTCTCGGAGCGGCATGACATTTGGTGTGCGGCCTTCGCCGACGATCCGGCGGACCAGGTCTACGCCGCGCTGCTGCACCGGTGGTGCCGTGACGTGTGCGTGCTGCCGCTCAGTCGGACCCGGGCGACGCTGAGGGGCCTGTTCAATCTTCTGCGCGGCGGCACGATCACGGAGGCGTTCTATCGCGACCCGCGGATGACCCGGCGGTTGGCGCTGTGGGCCAAGGCGGTTCCGTTTGACGTCGTTCTGGTCTTCAGTTCGGGCGTGGCCTGCTACGCCGCCCCGCTGTCGGCTGGTGTGAAGGTTCTCGACTTCTGCGACCTGGACAGTCAGAAATGGCTGTCCTACGCCAAGCGCAAGCGCTTTCCGGTGTCCTGGTTGTATCGAACGGAGGGCCGACGCCTGGCTCTCCGCGAGCGGGATTGGCTGGACGAGTTCGACAACACCGCACTGATTAGCATTACGGAGAAGGCGGATTTGGTGCGGGACGCCGGCAGCACGGTCGCCGACGATTCTGAGCCCGAACGAGCCGCGGGCCTGAGCCAGCGCGGACATCTCCGTTGCGATTCCCCACCCTCTTCGCGAGTGACCGTGATCGGCAATGGCGTGGTCCTGCCGTCCGCCCGCGAGGTTCCCGCGCCGGACTCCAAGATTGTCGGTTTTGTCGGAGCGATGGACTACGCCCCGAACATCGATGCGGTGAACTGGTTTGCCAACGCGATCTGGCCGGCGATTCGGACCGAGCATCCGGGCGCGCGGTTCCAAATCGTCGGTCGAAATCCGACCCGAGCGGTGCGACGGCTGGCAAAGCGCGCGGACGTCGAGGTGGTCGGCGAGGTCCCGCACGTGATCGATACCCTAAAAGCCTGGCAGGTGAGCGTTGCCCCGATGCGCATGGGTCGCGGGATTCAGAACAAGGTGCTCGAAGCGATGGCTGCCGCTCGACCGGTCGTGCTTACGTCCCAGGCAGCCGCCGGACTGTCCCAGCGTGACCGCGAGCACCTGGTCATAGCCGATACGGGCGAGGAGATTGCCGGCGCGGTCAATCGCTTGCTGAGCAACGTCGCGTTATGTCGCCGTCTGGGCCGTGACTCACGGCGTATCGTCGCCGGCGAACATAGTTGGGCCCGCGAGGTGGCCAAGCTGGAAGCGCTGTTCACGCCGGAGCAACCACGTCTCCAATTGGCCTGGGCGGAACACGGCGCAACCGGTTCGTAGCTGCAAAACAGAACGAGCCGCGGGCTTGAGCCCGCGCGGTCCGCCACACAGGCATAGGCCTGCGACTCGAATCGGGTTGTGCCGAGGCCCCTTGTTCGGCCCACGCGGGGGGACGCCAAAGCGATCCTTCGCCCAGAAGCAATAAAACGGGAGCAATCCCGGCCGCGCCGGCGCGGATACCCGCACCGTCGTAGCCGAAACCGCTCCCGGCTATCTTATCCGCTCCCTTACGGTTGCGGCTCGGTTCGCTTTGTGCGATTGGCGATCTTGGTTACATCATGCCGCCCATGCCACCCATGCCGGGCATGCCACCCATGCCACCGCCGGGCATGCCGGGCATGCCGCCGCCGGGCATTCCTCCACCACCAGGCATGCCGCCGCCCTTCTTTTCGTCCTTGATTTCACTGACGATGGCGTCGGTGGTCAGCAATAGCGAGGCGACGGAAGCGGCATTCTGCAATGCGATGCGCTCGACCTTGGCCGGCACCAGCACGCCCATCTTGACCATGTCGCCGTACTCACCGGTCAAAGCGTTGTAGCCGAAGTTGGTCTGCTTGGTCTCCGTGACCTTCTGGCACACGATCGAACCGTCCAACCCGCCGTTCTGAGCAATCTGCTTGATCGGCGCGAACATCGCCCGACGGACGATGTCTACCCCGGTCTTCTGATCGCCGCGGGCCTTCTTGGCAACGTTCTCGAGAACCTCGCAGGCGCGAATCGGCGACACGCCCCCGCCAGGCAAAACGCCCTCCTCGACGGCTGCACGGCAGGCGTGCAAGGCGTCCTCGACACGGGCCTTTTTCTCTTTCATCTCGACTTCGGTGGCCGCCCCGACGTTGATCTGGGCAACGCCTCCGGCGAGCTTGGCCAGTCGCTCCTCGAGCTTCTCACGATCGTAGTCGCTTGTGGTGGCTTCGATTTCGTTCTTGACCTGCTCGATGCGACCCTTGATGGCGCTGGTCGGTGCGGCGCCCTCGATGATGGTCGTGTTGTCCTTGTCGATGCGGATTTTCTTCGCTTGGCCGAGCTGGTTCAGATCCATGTTCTCGAGCTTGATACCCAGGTCCTCGAAGACGGCCTGCCCGGCGGTGAGAATCGCCATATCCTCCAGCATGGCCTTGCGGCGGTCACCGAAACCGGGTGCCTTGACCGCACAGATCTGCAGCGTGCCGCGGAGCTTGTTGACCACCAGGGTGGCCAGGGCCTCGCCTTCGATGTCCTCGGCCACGATGAGCAGCGGTCGGCCCGACTGAGAGACCTTCTCGAGGATCGGGACGATGTCCTTGACCGAGGATATCTTCTTCTCGTGGATCAGCACGTAGGGCTTATCCAGTTCGCAGGTCAGGTCTTCGAACTTGTTGATGAAGTGTGGGGAGATGTAGCCCTTGTCGAACTGCATGCCCTCGACGAGGTCGACAGTGGTATCCAGGGACTTGCCCTCTTCGACGGTGATAACGCCGTCCTTGCCGACCTTGTCCATCGCCTCGGCGATCTCCCGGCCGATCTCGGCGTCCTGGTTGGCGGCGCTGGTGCCCACCTGGGCGACCTGCTTGGTGTTCTTGACCGGCACGCTCATCTCGTGGAACTTGTTGATGATGGCGCTGACCGCCAGATCGATGCCGCGCTTGAGTTCCATCGCGTCGGCGCCGGCGGCGACATTCTTGAGTCCTTCGTCATAGATGGCTTCGGCGTAGACGGTCGCCGTGGTGGTTCCGTCGCCGGCCACGTTGCTGGTCTTGCTGGCGACTTCCTTGACCATCTGGGCGCCCATGTTCTCGTAGGCGTCCTCCAGTTCGATCTCCTTGGCCACGGTCACGCCGTCCTTGGTTACGGTTGGCGAACCGAAGCTCTTCTCCAGCACGACGTTGCGCCCACAGGGGCCCAGCGTAACTCGGACCGCACGGGCCAACTGATTCACGCCGCGACGGATTGCTTCGCGGGCTTCCATATCAAATGCAATGTTCTTCGCTGCCATTTACTTCTACTCCTGTGATGTTGTCAGGCGTGTTCGCCATTCGACCGGTGTTTCCACCGACGGCTACTCCAGTACAGCCAGAACGTCGCCCTCGTCCATGATGAGGTATTCTTCGGCGCCCATCTTGATCTCGGTTCCGGCGTAGCTGGTGAACAGCACCTCGTCGTTCTTCTTGAGCTGCATCTTGCCGCGCTCGCCACTGTCCAGCAGCTTGCCACCGCCCACCGCCTGGACTCTCCCACGCTTGGGCTTCTCCTGGGCTGTGTCGGGCAGATAGATGCCCCCCGCGGTCACCTCGTCAGCCTCCATACGCCTGACGATGATCTTGTCGTTCAGCGGTTTGATGTTCAACTTGGCCATGGGTTACACACTCCTTAGATTCGAGCCAATCCAATGTCATGGTCGGCGGGCGTGGCCAGCCAGCGTCCCGGACCGCCCGGAACTCGTGCCGCCGGCAGCCCCTGCTCCCGCGTGGGCGCACGCCGCACTTGGCGGAGCAGCGAGCACGCTCGATGCCAAACCGGACACCGCACGCCGGCTCGCCTCCGTCGAAACGTAACCGCTTGGCTGAACGCAAGTTATGAGCACCTCGGCACAAACCCGCACGCCACCCGCCACATCGCCCCCGCAATCGGCGCGCTGCCAAAACGGGTGTCTGGGCACCACAGGCTGACAGATTGGCAGGGCAGAAGGCAAGAGGCAAGAGGCAAGAGGCAGGGCGGGCCGTGCCCGCCGCCTCCGAACCGAGCCGCGACCGTCAGGGAGCGGACAGACAGGCAACAAGGCAGCAAGGCAACAAGGGCAGAGAGCGGCAGAGAAGCAACGCCGCCACCGGATTCCAAATGACGCGCCCGGGGGACGCTACATTGCGGATCACCATAGACGAGCGGTTGAATCGACAGCTTCTTACGCTGTGGCTTCGCAACGGTCTCCTCTCGGCGTTGCACGACCCGGCCATTTGGCGGTAGAGTCTGTCAGCATCGGTGTACGCGAACACTCTCGAGGAGGTATCGACAATGCGCAGCCGTATCGTCTTGTTCATCGCCGGTTTGACCTTGTGGCCCGGTTTCGCTTGCGCTCAAACCTCGCCGGGTTGGACGCAGTTGTCCATATCCACCTGCCGGGTGGACGAATTCCTGGCGGCCAATCCCGAGCGCGACGGGCGCGGCGTGGTGATCGCCGTGCTGGATACGGGCGTGGACCCCTCGATCCCCGGTCTGACGCACACGCCGGACGGGGAGGTCAAGGTCATCGACGTTCAGGACTTCAGCGGCCAGGGGGACATCGAGCTGCACCGCGTACGGCTCGACGCGGAGAAGGGCACGCTGGTGGACTACGGTGATAACGGCTCGCCGATCCACTATTCGCTGCCGGCGCTCCCCGACGGCGGGGGCGAGGAGCGGCGTTTCTGGATGGGGACGCTCGACGAGAAGAGGTTCATCAACTCCGACGTGCCCGACCTCAACGACAACGGCAATACCAACGACGAGTTCCCGGTCTTCGTGACCGCGCTGGCTGGGGACGGTGACGATCAGGCGCTTTGCCTGATCGATACCAACATGGACCGCAGCTTCGCCGACGAGAAACCGCTGCAAAACTACAAGCTGAACTTCGACACGTTCACCCTGTTTCGCAGCAAGCCGGAAAAGCAGATTATTCCGGTGACCTTCGCGGTGAACATCTTCCTGCGTCAGAGCAAGATCGTGGTGGTCTACGACGACGGGGCCCATGGGACACACGTAGCCGGCATCGCCGCGGGATACTGCATCAACAACCAGGAGGGCTTCAACGGCGTGGCCCCGGGGGCGAAACTGATGGGCCTGAAAATCGCCAACCACTGCGTTGGCGGGCCCAGCACCACCGAGAGCATGAAGCAGGCCCTGGAGTACGCCGCCCGCTTCGCCCGCGAGCATGACGTGCCGGTCGTATGCAACATGTCCTTTGGGGTGGAATCGGTCATCGACGGGCATTCCGACCTTGACAAGTTCGTGAACAAACTGCTCCGCAAGAACCCACACCTGATCTTCTGTACCTCCGCGGGCAACGAAGGTCCGGGACTGTCCTCCGTAGGCACGCCGGCGGCGGCGACCGAGGCGATCAGCGTCGCGGCGCTGCTGGCGCCCGAGTCCGCGCGCGACGTCATGGGCATCGACATCGATCACCCGCTGGTTACCGGGTTCAGTTCGCGCGGCGGCGAGTTGGACAAGCCTGACCTGGCTACGCCGGGATGGTGTACGTCTACCGTTCCGCGCTTCGTCAAGCGGGGCGACTACTGGGCGGGCACAAGCATGGCCAGCCCTTACGCCGCCGGGCTCTGCGCCGTGCTGATCAGCGATACGCTGGCCCGGAACCCGGGCATCAACGTCCGCGCCTGGGACGTCCGCCGGGCGCTGTGTTTGACCGCCCGACCGGTGCCTGACGCCACGCCACTGGACATGGGCTACGGCATGCCCGATCTTCCCGCGGCAGCCGAACTCCTGGACAAACTGCTCTCCCAAGCCGACGACGATCCGGTCATCGGGTATAACATCTCCACGCCTTGCCCGCATGGTCTCGACGGCAAGGCTCGTGCGGCGTATTGGCGAAGCTCCTACTTCCCGGTTGACAAGCCGCAGACGTTCACCGTCACCCCGATTTTCGCCCCGGGCGTGGATGCTTCGGCGCGAACGTCGTTCACCCGCAAGTTCGAGTTGCGCTCCACGGTCCCGTGGTGCCGACTGACCCAGCAGCAGGTCTACCTGCGTAGCGAACAGAGCGCTCGCGTGCACGTCGAATACGACGCCGAACAACTGACCGAACCCGGGGTGCACGTGGGTGTGGTGGAAGCCATCTCCGACGGACGCGTCGCATTCCGGCTGCTCAACAGCGTGATCGTGCCCTACCGCTTCACCGCGGAGGAGGACTTCACGCGGTCGTTCAAAAGTCAGGTTTGCAAGGGCTGGACGCCCGATCGGTACTTCCTGGCCGTGCCGCCCGGGGCCAGCGCCATGAAGCTGACCCTCTCCGCCCCGGAAGGGACCGAATCCAAGGCCAAACTGGAATATGTTTACGATCCGACGGGCAAACAATACCGCAAGCGTTCCGCCCGGCTGGACACCGAGGCCGGCCGCCGCAAGGTCGAGCACACCTTCACCGACGATCTCATCCCCGGCATCTGGGAGGTGCCCATCCTCTCGAATCGGCCGGACAAGGACTGGCCCTATGATCTCTCGGTGCGCTTCTTCGGTTTGTCCGCCGAGCCGGATGAGGTCCATTGCTGGGACGACGGCGCGGGCGAGCTGACCGTCACCAACCTGTTCGAGCGTCCCCTTCCGGTCGCCGTCGATGGACGACTTGAAGGGTTCGGCATCCACAAGGAGGACGATTTCGAGGGGCTCAAGGACGACCTGACCTACAAGGTGGATTTGGATGAGCGCTTCGCCGGCATTCGCGTCGACTTGGAGATGACGCCCGAAGCCTACGCCACGACCACCGACATCGGCGTCACCGTGGAGGACGCCGATGGCGAAGCCCTGTACTTCGGCGCGTTCAGCAACCGCACACTCACCGCGACCGTGCGCCATCCACGCCCTGGGGAAAGCGCGGCGCTGAAGGTGATCATCCGGGGCGGATTCGCCGTCGCGGACGACGAGCGAAAGACGCCGATCACGGTCAAGATCGACCGGATGCTGGCTGACCCGGTGCCCCTTGACGTCACACGCGGCGATTCGTCCAACGTCCTGTTCGTCCCCGGCGTGCCGATCAAGCTGGAATACGAGCTGTCCGACAAGATGCCCGAAGCCCCCGACGGTACCCACCCGGTCGGTTACCTGCGGTTCCGCGAGCGCAGCAGCAACGACGTGGCCTTGCGGGTGCCGATTGACATAACCGAGACACGACCGTAACAGGCTGTCGATTTACGGTGTAGCGTCGCCCCTTGTGGGCGGCGCACCTGCGTTTCTCGTCACCCACAAGGGGTGACGCTACATTGGGGATGACCATGGACGAGTAAATCGACAGCCTGGTAAGGGAGCATAACCGACACGCGACTCGATAGAGGCGGACCACAACACCCAACCCCCGGACAGTTGCCTCGCATTTGCACGCCCCGTATTCTGACCAGCGTATGTCGCCCCCGAGCGGAAATCGTATATAATCCGAGGACGTAGCGGGTCGGATGCCCGAAGATCGTGGAGGTCCTGTAATGGTTTCCGGGCGGGTTTTGGGCGAAGCCACACGGCGGTTGGTCGAACGTTTCCGACCGACACGGATCATCCTCTTCGGCTCGCAGGCGCGGGGTACGGCGGATGACCGTAGCGACGTCGATCTTCTGGTTATCTGCCCGGTTAGTGGCAAAAAGCGGGCTTTGATGGTGGCGATGGATCGAGCGCTTAAGGGCCTGGGCATAGCCCGAGATGTCATCGTCCTGACGCCGGACGAGTTCGAGCGCGACCGCGAGATTCCGGGCACTGTGGCCCGCCCGGCTTGGTTGGAAGGCAAAGTGCTGTATGACAGCGCCGGCTGAGGATGTCATCGCCAGAGTCCGGCAATGGGTAGAGCACGCCGACGAAGACATGCATGTGGCCCAGCATACCATGAGTATCTCCGACCGACAAGAGAAACCCTGAAGGGCGACACTCGTCCGAAGGTGTCGCTCGCCCGCAGGGTCCGCTGTGCGAACCTTGTCCGTTCGGATAGGCTGTGCGAACATAGGATGTGATGGTCCTACGGTATTGGTCCACACAGCGGACCCTACGGTACTGCGGAGATCATGGGCGCCACCGAGATCATCGTCGCGTATTGGCCGGTGTTCATCATGTCATTCGGGGTTGCGCTGGTGGCGACGCCCCTCTGCCGCCGGTTCGCGCTGGCCTACAAGATCGTCGACCGCCCCGACGATTGCTTGAAACCACACCACAAACCCGTTCCCTACCTCGGTGGAGTGGCCATCTTTCTGGGCTGGAGCGCAGGCGTGGCGCTGGCCTTGTGGATGGGCACCCACGGCAGCGAGTCGGCTGCCGACGCGGGTGGCGGTTCGGTGGACCTCCGCATGGTGCTCGGAATCGTGATCGCCGGGACGGTCATCATGGCGCTGGGACTGCTCGACGACATTCGCCACGTCTCGCCGACGGGGCGTCTGCTGGTGACCCTGGCTCTTGGCATCCTGTTGGTGGTCTGCGGGCTGGGCGACGATTTCGTGTTGACTTTCATCAGGCAGACGGGCGTTACCCTCCTGCCGGACCTGCGATGGCTGGCGTTGGTTCTCTCGGTTCCGGTCACGCTGTTTGTGGTCATGGGTGCGTGCAACGCCACGAACGTCCTGGACGGGCTCGACGGGCTGTGCGCGGGTGTCCTGGGGATTATCAACATCGGATTTCTGGGGTTGGCCTTGTATCTGCACGCCCGCGGCGTCTGGCCTCCGGGCGACGTTCGGTGCGTGGTGCTGTCCTTGGCCGTTTGTGGAGCGGCCTTCGGTTTTCTGCCCTACAACCGCCATCGGGCGACCATCTTCATGGGAGACGCGGGATCGATGTTCCTGGGCATGAACGCGGCCATCGTCATCCTGCTATTCGCCGAGACGGCTGTGCTGAGATTCGCCCTGGCGGCGCTTATGGTCTTTGCGTTGCCGGTTGTCGACATGTCGCTGGCGATGTTTCGCCGCCGGCGAGCCGGCAAGCCCATGACGCAGGGCGATCGGAGCCACTTTTACGATCAACTCGTCGATCGCGGGTACGCGGTGCCCAAGGTGGCGGCTATCGCTTACGCACTGGCTGCCGGCTACGTGATGCTCGGATGGGGCACGATGATGTTGACGACGCCCGGTGCGATCGCGCTCTGTGTCACCGCCGCGTCGGTTACGGTGGCTGTGATCGTGTTGGGCAGAATGGTCCGCACCGACTCCAAGGAGAAGGACGGCTGACCGTACCAATAGCCGAAGTCATCTTCGACAGCTCGGTGGCGGATGTGTCGGCCGAGATTCGCGGCGCGTCTGACGATGCCCGACCGCCCCGCGGAGCCGAGCCCATGCGGCCGGAAAGCGGCACGGTCGCTCGGCATGGAGGTCATAAAGTGGCGGCCCACATCCGCATGGATATGGGCCGCCCTGCCTTCCCCACTCTGGGATTCGGACTGAGTACTGCGGAATCCCGGAGCACTTCCTCCTGCCTCCAGCCGCGAATCGCCAGCGATGAGCGTCACCCCACCATTCGATCCCCTCGGGAGCGACCACCATCACCAGCAGCGGCTACCCTCCTTCAATATCCCAGCGCCCCTTCAGCGTTCCGCTGCAGGGGGCATCGGTGCTTTAGTCCCCCCCCCCCCCAAACCCGAGGCCTTTGCGCTACCGCCGCCCGGAGCACAATCCCCAGGGCATTGGAAGCGCTTCGGTCACATGCGATCACACCGCTCGGCAGGCATAGGGCAAATACCGTACCGTCCGACACACAATTATGCCAGCGTCGCTCGCAGCACCGGCAATTCGCTATTACGCCGTAGGTTACAATTCTAAAGTCAAAATGGGAGGACAAGATGCTGAGTGATGACTGTGCAGGTTGTGATGACCGAACACAACATGAATCGGGCCGACCCCCAAGAATGCGCGATCGTAAGAACAATGTTCTTCCCGTGTTACGTTGGGAAACGGTCGAGTGCACGTCGCCGCAGCCGACTGGAGTGTGTTCACCACGAACAACGGTATTGAGACCGTGGAGAAGCCATATTGTAGTGGCGATGGCCGGTCCCGCGGTCCGGAGAGGACCGCTTGACGAGACATCTACGCTGCACCTATGATGTGCCGAACCCAGACGCCGGGACGCCCTCGCAGCAGGCTGTGGGGCACAGGAGGTCTCTGCCCGGGGGTGAACGGCGGCTGTGGACCTGTGAGGGGGGAGAAAGAGGATCACAAGCTGCAAGCTCCGCCGCGGCACGGGGCGGACGTGCGAGGAGCTCAGTCTGGCGCATAAGGAGCCCGATGATGGGTCGGTTACTCGATGTTCCCAACGGTTACGGACGGTTCATGTTGTTGGCTGCGGCTGCGGGCTTGGCGATCTACGCCGCCTGCGACACGGCTCCAGGTCCACAGGCAGTGGAAGGCCCCAGGGTTACGGGCGACCGCGTGCCCGCAATCACCATAACGGAACCGACGGAGAATCTCTCGCTAAGCCAGGCCAGCACCTTCACGATCAGTTGGACGGACGAGGACCGTGATTCGGCGGCGGCGATCTCATTCTCCCTGGTCAACACCGACCCGGGAGCCAGCCCGATGACCGTTGCGCTGGTGGAGGGCATCCTGGAGAACGATACGGTCGCTCCGGACACGGTCACGGTGTCCGCGGCCTTCGTACCGCGCGGATCCTACTACCTGCAGGCGACCATCTCCGACGGTGTAAACGCGCCGGTCACGGAATTCGCGACGACCGATCCGCCCGCGCAGGCCCGGATCGTTATCACCGTGGGCGAAGAGGGTGCCGTACCGAGCAATCTACCGCCGTCTCTCTTTGTGCCCAGGCCGCAGTTTAATCTCTCGGTGACGCTCGATGATACCATCACGATCGTGGTCCAGCCGACCAGCGACACGCCCAACGTGAACAGTCCTTACGATGCGGACAGCGATACGTTGCTGTACTTTTCGCTGGACCTGGACGACGATCCGCGGACCGGCGATCCGTTGAACCCCGATCCGGATCAACTCCTCCTACTGCGGGATGCACCGGACGGAATCCCACTGGGCGCGTGGGAGCCGCTCGAATACGATATTCCCGTGGATCTCTCGCGCTTTCCGTATCGCGAGGACGGCAAACCGTACTTCGTTCGAGTGACGATCGACGACGGCATCGACGCCCCGCGCGATGCCTACGCGCCGGGCACCATCAACGTCACCCGTGCCGCGGTTGGCAGTCTCGTATCCGGCAGGATCGACTTGGGCCAAATGGGACGAACGTATACCGGGGCCACCTGGTTGGGGTTCAATCCCGGCGCTCGACTCGGTCACGCCATGACCTCGGTAGTGGATTTCGACGCCGACGGCGTCGGCGACTGCATGCTGGCTGCCCAGTTTGGAACGCCTACGGGAATGGAGCCTATCGGTGAGGCGTACTTGATCTACGGGCATGACGGACTTCGGTTCGGGGGGCGCAGCAACGTCAACACGGTGGGCAGGGGACTGTTAGAGGGATTGACGTACACGGGCCCCGCGGTGGACGGAGCGACCTTCATGGGGCCTCGCCCCCGACCGCCTGAGTCCGATGGCGAAACGAAGGGCATTGTCTCGGTCGGGTATGTCCCCGACCTGACCGGCGACGGTCGCCCCGAGCTCCTGTTCGGATGTCCGTATATCGACGGGGTCAGACAGCATCGTGATGACGACCCCGAAGACCTGAGGGAAGGCACATCGGACAACATGGTGGCGATCGTCCGGCAGCGCGGGCTGGAGGTTTTCCGTGCCAACGGCGATGGCGAACCGCTCGACGATGAGGATCCGGAAACATCTTTACTGGCCTACGACGGCGCGGTCGACACGTATATCGACGCTTCCAACCCGAACACTGCCTACGGTAACGAACTGGAGTTGACTTGGAGTTCGGACGAGATCGACGACCAAGTGACGCCCACTCGGTGGGCGCTGATTCAGTTTGACGACCTGAACCAGACGATTCCCGACTTCGCCCGGTTCGACAAGGATGAGATTGAGATTGTCAGCGCGACGCTCTCGGTTAACGTGTACGGGCGGGGCGATGACGCCGACGTACACGCACTGCTGCGCGAAATCGACATGAACACGACCTACAACAACTGGGTCACCGTGTCGGGCGATCCCGATGCGGACCCGGGGCCTCTCGAGGACGTGGACTACGATCCGGACTCGGTGGGCAGCTTCACGGAGATAGTGACCGGACCGGCCAACCCCGCGGACGTGACTGAGACCGTCGAGGACATCTTTGAAAACCGCCAGGACATCTACGGTTGGATTATCATCCCCACGGACGTCCGGCCGGTGACCTTCGCCTCCGGCGAGGTCAACTTCGTGGACATTCGTCCCGTGCTGCGAATTCACTACCGCCGGGAGGTACAGGGCGGCGGCGCGAACGACGGGTGTTACCCGGACTTCCTGCCAAACAACAGTTCCAATAATCCGCCTGCGCAGGGATCGGAAGACGATGTCATCGCCACCAGAATCAATCTGGAACGTCAGGGCATGGTAGCATTGGTCAACAGCGAGAATCGAGACGCGGAAGGACCATCGGATCTGATCCGATTGAATCGAGCGACGGTGTCGATCGATCTGGCGGGCCAACGACCGGTGACCGATCTCGGGCATGCCCATGCCGTCCCCTCAATGGGTGCCGTCGGGCCGTCAGGCCGTCTCGAAGGGGCACGCTTCCAGGCGGGCATGTACGACACCATCGACGCCTTCAGCCTGAATCAGGGGCCGATCCGGGCGGAGTGGGGAACGCGCGTGGGGTTCCTGCCGGACATCGGGAACGATCAGGTGCCGGAGGTCATCATATCCGCGCCGAGGAACGAACAGGACATCGAGGATCTGATAGCGGAAATGCGGACGCTGTATCCCGGGCTACCGGAGGAGGAGATCACACATCTGACATCCAGACGAAGAAACACCAGGGCGAACATCGTCGTGTTTCATGGGGAGAACTTCAATCTCCTCCGGGAAAAGAGCCCCGGATGTTCCACACTCCCATACTTCAGCCAGGCCGACCCGGGACGCTGCAGCGATCCTCCTAACAACAGGAGCCTGGAGGGAGCAGAATACGAGACTCTCGCGATCAAGGGGGAGAAGGCGTCGGATCTGTTCGGGGACGGCAGTCACGCGGGTGATTTCAATCTGGATGGCTCGCCGGATATCCTGTGTGGAGCGTCCTTCGCAGACGGGCCAACAGGAGAGGACGTGGGCGCTACCTACATCGTGTATCAGCGCCAACAGAACACCCAAGTCGTGATTGAGGTGGCGGACGCCAACGACCCATCCAAGCGGCCGCCCATGCTGCGGATCCGCGGGGACCTGCCGAACGACCGCATCGGCTGGGCCCAAGAGGGCGTGCTGGACATCAACGGCGATCGGATCAACGACGTCGCCCTGTCTTCGCCTTATGCCGACGCGGGCTTGGTGCCGTCGGACGGCTGCTCGCTCGACTTCAACGAGAGCGGCTCGCTGGACGGTGAGGATCAGGCCGCATTCAGCGCGTGCCGGGCCGAGTTCGGCGACGCCGATCTCTCCTCAACCGACGAGTGCGCGTTCTTCGACTACAACAACGACCGGCGCGTGGACGAGTTGGACGCGGATGTCTTCAGTGGCGGCGACTGTCCGGTGGACAACGGGGTCGTCGCGGTGGTGTTCGGAGGCATCATGCTCGACGGCGATCGCGTGGTGAGCCAGATCGCCGGGGCCGATCTGCCGGGTGTGCTCTTCTATGGCACCGAGGCCGGCGATCGAGCCGGGCACGACATCGCCTCGGCGGGGGATTTCAATCGCGACGGATTCGGTGATCTGCTGATCACCGCGCCTGGGGCGACCACGACGGACGACGACGGCAGAACCCGCGTGGGGGTCGTGTACCTGGTCTTCGGCGGGACCCACCTCAACAACCGCAAGTTCGACCTGTCCCTGGTGGGCAGCCAGGATCTTCCGGGCCTGGTCTTGATGAGTCCTTTCGTGACCCCCGAGGACCAACTCACGGCGAATGAAGCCCCTCCACAATATGTGGCGGGTCTGGGCGACCTCAACAACGATGGGTTCGACGACATCGGCATCGGGAATCCACTGGCGGACTTCGTGGACGATCTCCTGCCGCAGGTGCCGGGCAGCCCGGGCGACGACCTGACCACTGGCCGCCGTCGCGACGCAGGCGAGATTTACATGATCTACGGACACAACATCACGGGGTCGAACCCCTAGTGCTCCGACACGGCTCAACTGATGGGTGGCACCGACAAACTCGTTTGTCGGTGGGCGTCCCGACACGCACAAAACAAAGTTTGTGCGTGCCACCCCTGGCCACTGCGTACTCGGTTAAGCAGTGCGTGAGCGCCTGCGGTGATTCGGGGGCTGATTCCAACCTCCGAACCGGCAGGGCCCACGCCTCGTAGAACCGTAGAACAGCCTCGTGTGATCTGGAACCCACTCAGGCGAGGCACAACTGGAGGATTGCATGGCCCATTTCGACATTAAGCAGTCGGTGCAGGCCCAGACGGGCAAAGCCAGTGCCCTGCTGATCGCCACGCTGTTCGGCGGCATGCTCGTCGTGTGCTCGTTTGTGGCCGAGGGGCTTTTCTCCGGCACCGTGGTGCGCACCGGCGACAGCGCGTCGGGCAACCCCTATTCGTCGCTGATTGCGTTCGCCGGGGCCGTGCTGCTGGGTGCCCCGCTGGTCTGGCACGCGATGGTCCATCTGTCGCACGGCGAGAAGCACATGGACGAGTTGGTGGCGATGGCCATTGTCGCCGCGATCGCCCTCGGCGAATACCAGGAAGCCGGCGTCATTGCGTTCTTCATGATCCTATCGAATCTGATCGAGACGCGCACGGCGTTGGGCGCACGGGCGTCGATCGAGTCGCTCCTGCGACTCACGCCCGATCAGGCCCACCGCGTTTTGCCGGACAAGACCGAGGAGGTGGTCGAGAGCGCCAAGCTGAGGTCGGATGACGTGGTCCGCGTGCGCCCCGGGGACAACATCCCCGCCGACGGCGTGGTCATCACCGGCGAATCCAGCATCAACCAGGCCAACATCACCGGCGAATCCCTCGCGGTGGACAAAAGCGCAGGCGACGAAGTGTTCGGTGGCACGAGCAACCTCACCGGCGCTCTGGACATCCGCGTCACCAAAGCGGGTAAGGACGCAACGCTCGGGCGCGTGCAGTCTCTGATTATCGAAGCGGAAGGCACGCGGGTTCCGCTGGCCCGCCTGATCGACCGCTACGCCGGTTGGTATACGCCCACGATCCTGATGGTCGCTGGGATCGTGTTGTTCTTCACAGCCGACAAGCGAGTGGGGTTGGAGAAGGCGATCACAATGCTGATCGTTGCCTGTCCCTGTGCGTTGGTGCTGGCGACGCCGACGGCGATGGTGGCGGCGCTGAGCTGCGCGGCCCGTTTGGGAATTCTGGTCAAGAACGTCGTGAACCTGGAGCACGCCCGCAACCTGACGGCGATTGTGCTGGACAAGACCGGCACGTTGACCACCGGCGTGCTGTCGGTGTCGCAGATGAAGCCGGCGCCCGGTGTGGACGGGGCCGATTTGCTTCAGGCTGCCGCCTCCGCCGAGCAACGCAGCAAGCATCCCACAGCCCGGGCACTGCTCGATATCGCCAAGAAGGCCAAGATCAAGCTCGCCGAGCCGGTGGATTTCAAAGAGATTATGGGACGCGGCGTACAAGCCAAGGTGAACGACGACGTGATTATGGCCGGGCGCCACACCTGGTTGGCGGAACAGGGCGCGGACATGAGCCTCACCGAGGATCCGGAGTATGCCGAGACCGAAGGGCTGAGCATGCTCTACGTGACGCGGAACGGGCGTTGCCTCGGCTGGATCGGATTGGAGGACAAGACGCGCCCGGAAGCCCGCGCGGCGATTGAGACTCTCCGCGAGGTCGGGGTCCAGAATCTGACCATGGTCACGGGTGACAAGTGGTCGGTGGCTCGCCGCGTCGCCGCCGAGATGGGTTGCACCGAGGTCCAGGCGGAGGTACTTCCCGACGAGAAGCTGGCGATCGTTGCGGATCTCAAGAAGCGAGGGCACCAGGTATGCGTCGTGGGCGACGGAGTCAACGATGCTCCCGCCCTGGCGGCGGGGCACCTGGGCATCGCCATGGGCGCAGCCGGCAGTGACGTGGCCATCAACTCGGCGTCCGTGGCGCTGATGAGCAACAACTTGAATCGCATTCCGTTCTTGATTCGCCTATCGCGCAAGGCAACCGCCGTCATCTGGCAGAACCTGCTGTTTGGGGTGGCGTTCATCCTGGTGACGCAGGCGCTGGCAATCTGGGGCTCGCTCAAACCGATGATGGGCGCGTTTCTGCACACGGTGGCCACCACCGTCGTCATCTTCAACAGCGCGCGATTGGTCCGCTACGGCGAGCAAATGGAACCGCACACGACCGCCGCGTCTCCCCCGCCGGCGGACGAAGAACACGTCCCCGCGGCGCCCGCACCGGCGGTTGCAGGCTGACGGCCATTCCTGCCGGTGCCGAGCACAAACACATGGGCAGAGCTGTCACGGACATCGTGCGCGCGGTTTTTGTGGAGGAGGTCTGACAGCTTGTGCGGGGCTATCTGCTCCTTCATGGTCGCGGCTTCCATGAGCGTGTCCCTGTCAAGGGGGGATTTCGTCCCAGGCGCCTGGTGCGGGGCAGGCCCATTCTCGGTATACGGTCTCGAAGGACC
>Ga0190284_1000293_pt1 | contig 32792 bp, 26 predicted proteins | sample 48691812_MG_FD_161668 | JGI IMG/M metagenome (GOLD analysis project Ga0190284, IMG submission 161668) | Hydrothermal vent microbial mat bacterial communities from Southern Trench, Guaymas Basin, Mexico - 4869-18-1-2_MG | ecosystem: Environmental > Aquatic > Marine > Hydrothermal vents >...
AAAAAGGTATCAGCCGACCTCAGCGAGGTCAGCTACAAAAAATGTATCAGCCGACCTCAGCGAGGTCAGCTACAAAAAAGGTATCAGCCGACCTCAGCGAGGTCAGCTACAAAAAATGTATCAGCCGACCTCAGCGAGGTCAGCTACAAAAAAGGTATCAGCCGACCTCAGCGAGGTCAGCTACAAAAAAGGTATCAGCCGACCTCAGCGAGGTCAGCTACAAAAAAGGTTGAACAAAATTATGTATTATAATGATAAATAAAAGAGCCCACCACAAATTTCCATTGATCCATTAAAGTCCCGTTAGGGTCGTAATATTTGTAGCAATAAAAATAACGTAAAATACCGTGCCGTAGGTACGGAATATAATGTTTCGATAGGAAAATATGTCGTACCTACGGCACGAATGCGCTTTTTTTGCATTTTTTTCTACAAATATTTTGCTCCTAACGGAGCAAGCTCCTTATTTGATTTGCATTAAAACTCTGCTTTTTATATGTTCAAAACAATACCCTAAATTTTTATAAAAAATAGTTTTGTTAATAAAAGCTCGAGTTCTGTGGTGTTTAAGCATATTACAAACTTTTTATTATTTTTTATCTATGCAAGAGCCTTTGCTATTCTATTGAACTAAACAATTCAGTGAAGTGAAATCTGAATTTATCTTTGTCGGGCAGGGGACGCTCGATAATCATACAGTCTATTTCCGGTGTTTGGTTGGCGAGGGCTATCGCTTCTTCGGCAGGGAGCGTGAACAGGCCGGTTGCCCACGCGTCCGCAGCGGCGCAGCTTTTGGCAAGTACGGTCACGCTTACTGTTTCCGTTTGAAACGGCCGGCCTGTTATGGGATTGATTATATGCGAGTATTTATTAGCGCCATTTTTGAAATAGTTCAGATAGCTACCCGAAGTCGCGACGGCCGAATTTTTTATTTTCACAACCCTGTCTTCCAGATAATTCTGTGTAAGCAAATTTTCTTCAGGAATTTGAATTCCAACACGCCAGACTTTTTCGCCGGATGAGGAAGTTCGAATTTCTCCGCCAGCGTTTACAAGAATGTTTGATAACCCATGCTCTTTAATTTTCTCAACAGCGATGTCTGCTGCCAGCCCCTTTGCCACAGAGCTTAAATCTATTTGAACACCTGTTACGGAGACGCTTACTGCATGCATGCTGTCCAACATGCAGATTTTTTCCCAGCCTACAATTTTTAAGACGGAATCTATTTTTTCAGGGTCCGGGATGGTCCAGATTTTATTTCTGCCGAAGCCCCAAAGGTCAACAAGCGGGCCTGAAGTTATATCATAAAGCCCTTTGGTTTTTTTGGTTACTTCGTCGGCAATTTGAAAACATTTCCAGCTCCAAGGAGAAACAATTAGAACTTCATCGGGTTTTAGTTTTTCTATTTTAGCAGGATCGCTTTCCTCTAAAAACCTGCTGGCTTTTGTTTCAAGTTTGTCAATTTCATCGAAAGCGGAATTTATCGCTTTTTTTACTTTTTCTTTGCTGTCCGGAGTTGCTAAAACCTGGATATTAACAAATGTACCCATCATTTCCCGCTGCTCGGAATACCGGTTAAGGTTCACTTCCGAGCACCCGCAAAAAAAGAAAAGAAAAAACACGAAAAAGTAGGGCTTGAACATCGTAATTAGTCGACCCTTAAAAAGTCAATTTTGAGGCAATTGCAAGGCGATAAGGCGAAGGCGTATTGTAATACGCCGAGCTGAAATCAACGCCGCAATCGGCCAAAATTGGCTTTGTTGCTTTGTTAAAGGATTTCCGAAATCAAAGATTTTGGTTACATTTTTAACAGTCCGAGACGTCCTGTTTTACATTTTTTTGCAAGGTTTTCGCGGAGAGCTTCTAAAACCTTGCAATATTTTTCACACTTTTCATAAGCCGATGTCCCATGAAAACTACAAAAAAGCAGTTTTTAAGGGTCGACTAATTAAATTTTATCAAAACTTTCAGGCATTTTATTAGGAACTTTTTTTAATATTTTTCTAATGTGTTTTAAATTACCTCTTTTTCCTCTTGCTTCAAGATAATCATAAGTTTTCACTGATGACTTTTTTCCCAGAGCAGTTTTGCGGCTTCCGCGCATTCTTCGCTCAACTTCTCTTCATCAATAAATCTCAACACACCATCGATATAAATTAACTTTCCGCCTGCAATAGTTGCGTAAACAGGATTTTCCGCCGCGCCATACAAGATGTGCCCCCAAACATTTTCGATACTTATCGGCGAATGAGGCCGATAGTCAAGAATGGCAATATCTGCGCGCGAGCCCTCAGTTAAAAGGCCGTCTGTGTCATCAAAAAAGCTCCCGCAAAGATTTTGAGTGTTTTTGTACATTTTGTAAGTTTCCTCAAAACCTACTTGAGGGCTGCGGTTCAAATTCCTGCTGACTTCATAAGCTGTTTTGTAAACTTTAAGCATGTTGCTGTACATTCCGTCAGTGCCGGCGGCTATTTTTACGCCAAGCCCTGTAGCGCGAACAAGGTCGAAAGTTCCAACACCATTATGCATATTGGAGTCAGGGCAATGAACCAGAGTAGAGCCATGTTTCGCGACTTTTTCAAGTTCGTCATCCCGCAAATGGACTCCGTGAGCAAGTAAAGTTTCGGGTTTTAGAATTGAGAACTTTTCCAGCCTTTCAATAAGTTTTTCGTTGTTGGCCAGGACGTCGGAAAAATCTTCCGCGCAGTGAATGTGAAACCCGTCTTTTTCGTTTTCAACTTTTTTGAAAGTCTTGTCACTGATAGTAAAGGCGGCGTGAAGCCCGAAAAGTTTTTTTACCCGGGCTGATTCTTCAAAAGCCCTGTTTTCTTCTATTGCGGCGTCTGCCGGTTCCGCTCCGTTTCTGTCGGAAACTTCGAAGCAGACAACTCCGCTTAGCCCTGCCGCCTCAATTTCTTCTTTAATAATATCCAGAGACCCGCGAATAAATCCGTAGGAAGCGTGGTGATCAAAAATTGTAGTAACGCCTGTTTTAGCGCATTGCGCGGCAGTACATCTCGCGGACAGCCTTATATCATCTTCGGTCAGGTTTTTGTCAAGTTTCCACCAGAGATTTTCAAGAATTTCTATAAAAGAAGAGCTTGGTTTCACGGTCATTCCCGTTGCAAGCGCGGAATAAAAATGATGGTGCGCGTTAACAAAACCGGGCGTTATCAATCGGCCTTTTATGTCGATTGAATCAATATCGGCGCTGAATTCTTCTGATGGGGCAATTTTATTGATTTTACCATCCTCAACAAGAATAGAGTGGCCGCTCAATAAATTTTTGCCGGTAAAAACCGGCCCGCCTGTTAAAATATATTCGTTCATTTGTTCTATTTAGTTAAATCAGCCACAGAGATTCTATGACTAAAGTCAAGAATCTCTGTGGCTCTGTGGCAGAAATTATTTTTCCCCGAAGACATCCGCTGTGAAGACCAGAAGCTCCGCTGTTTTGTAAGCTTCGGCATCGAGTCCGGCTTTCAGCCCGAGATTCTTCAGGAAAGTTTCCCTGTCCCAGCCCTGTTCGGTGGCGACCTGGGGGAGAAACACCCCTTGGTTATATCCTTTTTTTAGAACTACGCCGTGCTTTCCGGCAACCACTTCTTCAGGGGAACCTATTTTTCTTAAAGGGCTCATAACTGAAATTTCTATGTCAATGTCATCAAGTTCTGATGGCTGAACGGGAGGAAACCTGGGGTCTTCCGTGGACGCATTGCAAGCGTTTTCGCGAACCGTTTCCGCCAGGGGAGCGATTCCCTGGATATAACCGATGCAACCCCGCAGCTGACCTTTTTTATGTAGAGTAACAAACGCCCCTGCTTTTTCTTTTAACCGGTCTGTCAGTTTATAATCTGAAAGGTCAGGTTTTCCTTTCTTGTTAACGTGGCTGGTTAAAGTATCACGCGCGATTTTTAAAAGGGTGTTTTTTTCTTCTATAGTCAAAAGGGTGTCGTCTAATGTAGGACAGGCAGCCTGCCTGTCAACATTATCAAAATCAGAGATTTCGGTTACATTTTTATAAAAAACCGCGGAGACGTATGAAACGCTGTGCGCATAGCTGTTGTCTTCATCGCCGGATTTATAATAAAGCAGCTGCACGCCGACAGCGTTTTCCGGAAGCGCTGCGGCAAGAGTTGCAAAAACTTTTATTCCGCAGCAGGTTATCCCGGTTTTATTTTTATAATCAAAAATACCTTTAACATCTTTTTTAAGAATAATGTCAGCCAATCCCAAATCAAGTTTAGTAAGGTTTTCTTTTACGTCAGAAGAAAAAGGCACGTAACCGAAAGCGGAGCCAAAATGAGTGAAATCACCGCTTGCCACAATAACATCATCCGGTCCGACGTTTTCCGCCAAAAGTTTCCCAAGGGCTTTTGCTTGTTCATAGTTTACATCACCAATAACGATAGGAACTAACTTGAAGTTAGTCAAAACAAGTTGCAGAAACGGGAGCTGAATTTCAAGAGAATGCTCGTCAAAATGTGCTTTTGGCACTTCGGAGATGAGAGGGCTTTCGCGGAGCTTCGAGACAATGTCTTTATCTATGTGGACAAGCCCAAGCGGAGTTTCGTAAGCGTCCGCGCTCGGAATTGAACCTCCCGTAAACCATGCGCGGTGAGAAGGAGCAATAATAAAAACACGGTTGAATTTATCACCTTCAAGCTGTTTAAAACTGTAAGCAGCGCATCTTCCGGAATAAGCATAGCCGGCATGTGGAACAATTAATGCCGCAACAGTTTTGTTTTTGGGCGCTTTTTGTTTAGGAGCATCATCAAGATAGCTTTTAATCAGCTTTTCCAGGGAAGCTTTATTTCCCGGATACCAGCTTCCGGCAATAGCAGAACGGCGGATTTTAAGTGGTGTGTCCATAGCTTTTTCTCCTTCGCATGAAATTGAAAAAAAACAGAAAATTAAAATCGAAATTTTGAATTTTGCCCAGGCATTCGCCGGGCGATTTCGCGAGTTTAGAGCTTTGAATTTTGCCATTTGATATTAGATTTTTAAAGTTCAGATGTCAGGTGTCAGTAATTTTCATTTTACAATTTACTGTCCTTGAATTTTCTGCCGTACTTGTCGTACTTGTCATACGGTTCAGACAGTCCGAAGTTATTACATCTTACGTTTTTTCCAGAAAGGAAGATTATTTATTTCTTGAGAAAACTGTTTGCGCTGCCAGTTTCTTACAGCAGTGCAGTCTTGTCCGAAAAGTTCTTCCATTCTCTTAGCATTGTGCAGCGCCATCGTTTCCAGGCTCGAAACGGGCCAAATTAACGACGGGTCAATATTCAGTTCGTCTGCTTTAGCCACTCTCCATGATTTTAACGATTTCAAGATTCTGCCTGATGAGTTAGTCCATTTTTGCTGTTTTTTCGGTTTGTTTTTTGTAACAGGTTCAGAATTAATACCCTTTCGGACAGCTTCCTCGAAATCTTTTTCGGCCATTTCTATGAGCCAGTGTCCCACGCCTTTAATATCAGAAAGTTTTTTGCCCGGCGAAGAAGCAATTTCGATCATAACGGCGGAACTAATAACTTTGAATGGTGGCCGGTTATTTTTTAAGGCGATTTTTTCTCGCAGGATATAAAGCTCCCGCAAAATACTTAGCTGTTTAGGATTCAGTCTTCCCGCGCCTTTAACATTCAAAAAAGAAAGTTCCGGCGGATTGGGATGGTTGAACCTGATTTTTTCCAATCTTTTAAATTCTTCTTCCGCCCAGGAAAGCCGGTTCGCCCTTTTAAGGTTATGGCGAAGAAAGTTCCTGAGTTCGACAAGGAAAGCAACATCGTTGCAGGCGTATTTTAAAGCGTTTTCTGGAAGCGGCCTTTTGCTCCAGTTCATTTTTTGAAGCTTTTTGCATTTATTGATTCCGATTCCTAAGAACTGAAGGAGAACATTGCCAAGCCCTAACTTATCAGCTCCCAGGAATTTTGCCGCAATAGCTGTGTCAAAAAGCCCCTTGACTTTCGCGTTGTAATCTCTGTCCAGCGACCTTACATCATAATCGCAGCTATGAAAAACTTTTTCAATTTTTCCGTTTGCCAGGAAATCCCTTAACTCATCGCCGTTTCCGAGAGCTTCGGGTTCTACGATAAAGATTTTATTTTGCGCCGCGAATTGGAAAAGGCAGATTTTTTCAGGATAGTTATGCAGCCCGTCGGCCTCTAAGTCAACAGCAACAATTATTGCTTTTCCGAGATAGTCAACCGTCTTTTTCCACTCCGGAAAAGAAGAAATAAGTTTAAATTTGCTCATGTTGAAAAATTAATTGAAGTACTTGAGCGTTGGAGTGTTGGATAAATGAACTTTTAGGAACACTAATCCACTAATCCATAAATCCATTAATCCTTTCTTATCCATCTTAAAAATAAAATCAGCGGAAGTAATAGGCCAAAAGCGGGCTCAGGAATAGGAAGTAAAGAAAGATCAGTTTCGATTCTAATAGGCTCGGGGAAACCTCTTCTATTATTGTTCCAGAAAATCGAAAAAGGGGCTCCTTTCGAGTCGAAACTGAATTGAGCGTCAGTTTGGTTCCCGGGAGCTATTTCTATAGGAGCGCCGCTTTCAACTCCGAACGGGGCCCCGTCCGGCCCTATTCTTTGGCCGTAAACATCCGCGTTGCCTCCGCGGTAATCTTCCCAAACAATCATCAGGTTCTCTTCTTCATCTTTTGCCGCGGACGGCTTAATTTGATTGCCGGAAGAGACGCAAACAGGCACTGGAGTCTTCCAGGCTTTTTTCCCATTCGGCAAAAGCCGCTGGCACCAGATATTAACATTATTTTTTCCTGCGCTATCACTTTGCCAGACAACGTAAGCTCCTCCGTCGGAAAGGGGGACAACAGCCGGATTTTTCTGATTTCCTCTGAAAAAGATTATGGGGATATTTTTTTCTCCCCAAAGTTTTTTGCCTCCCGGGCCGAATTTTTGAGCAATAATGTCTGTGTCTTTTGAGCCGCTGCTTATTTCTTCCCAAACAACTAATGTGCAACCGTCACTGGTTTGGACATAAACGGTGTTTTCCGGCTGTTCCGGGGAAAATTTCTTTACGGTAAAGCCCCATGTCGCTTGAAATATAAGCGCCAAAAGACAAAGGGAAATAAACTTTAAACTTATTTGTCTCATCAACATAATTTTATCATTTTTTAGACAAAAACACAAAAATTCGGATTAAATTTGTTCCGAGCACGCAAATCATTAGTCACGCTTGGGGCAAATTTAAAATCTAAAATTCAAAATCTAAGATTTTATTATCCCGCATCAACGCCGCGGATGGTCGAGCCGAAAGCAAGGCGGAGCCTTTCACGGATAGCATTCCTGGTTTCGGGCTTTAAGCTGTCTTTGTATTGAAGCAAAGTATCTGCGAGGTGTCGCGCGAGCCGGAGCTCTTCTTCGTTTTTCAGCAAATCGGCAATATGCAGCGTCGGCAGTCCGGTCTGGTCGATTCCGAAGAATTCCCCAGGCCCGCGAATTTTCAAATCTTCTTCAGCAATTCTGAAACCGTCGGACGTTTCCGCCATGACAGCTAACCGTGAGTTTTTATTTGTTTCTAAAAGTTCCGGCTGCACCGGTTGTTTGTTGTTTTTTTGCGGTTCAAGCGAATTGGAGTTGTCAACAAGAATACAGTAAGAAGAATCTGCGCCCCTTCCAATTCTTCCGCGAAGCTGGTGAAGCTGTGCGAGCCCGAACCTGTGCGCCTCTTCAACAACCATAATAGTCGCATTCGGGACGTCAATTCCGACTTCAATAACCGTAGTAGCAACCAGTACATCAATATCTCCGGACTTGAAATTTTTCATTATGTTTTCTTTTTCGTCAGCAGGAATGCGCCCGTGAACCAGCCCGATTTTCAAGTCAGGGAAAACGTCTTTGCAAAGGTGTTCGTACATAGCGGTCGCGGGTTTTAAAGGCATTTTTTCCGATTCGTCGATAAGAGGATAAACTATGTAAGCCTGGTGTCCGGCGTTGACTTCTTTATGAATGAAGTTCCAGACGCGCGGCAAAATATTTTCACGGATAACGTAAGTTTTTATCGGCTGCCTGCCTTTCGGCAATTCATCAAGAACTGAAACGGCAAGGTCCCCGTAAACTGTGAGGGCAAGGCTTCGCGGAATAGGCGTTGCAGTCATGACAAGCACGTCTGTTTGTTCAGCCTGGTCTCGGAGCTTGTTTCTTTGCATGACGCCGAACTTATGCTGTTCGTCAATAATAGCCACTCCCAAGTTTGGGATTACCACCTTTTTTTGAATTAGGGCGTGAGTGCCGATAATTATTTGCGGTTCTCCTTCAGAAAGGCAATTTAAAATTTCTTTTCGCTCTTTGTTTTTCGTGCTCCCTGTAAGAAGGTTTACTTTTACGGGAGAATTCCGCAAAAATTGGGAAACAGTTTTATAATGCTGGCGGGCAAGAACTTCTGTCGGAGTCATAATAGCAGCCTGGTAACCCCCTTCTACCGCCATAATCATCGCGCTTAGGGCGACAACAGTTTTTCCGCTGCCGACGTCTCCCTGGAGCAGGCGGTTCATTGGTTTTGCCGATAGCATGTCCTCTTTGATTTCTTTAATAACTTTTTTTTGCGCGGTTGTCAAATCGAAAGGAAGATTTTTTAAGAAATTTTTGAGAATTTTCCCCGGAACTTTGTGCCTTATTTTGTAAGGAAGCTGCTCGCTTCTTTTTCTTTTCAAAAGCAAGCCCATGGCAATCACAAAGAACTCATCTACAATTAGCCTTTGCCTTGCCTTGAAAATATTTTGCTGGGAAAGCTGTTCCGTGTCACAGTCAAAAGAATGAACAATTTTATAAGCTTCCCGGAGATTCATGAAAGAAAACTGATTCAAAACTTTTTCCGGGAAATACTCTTTTATTTCAGGAAGCCCGATTTCAAGCGCGGCATAAATTACATTGCGCATTGCATAAGCTTTGATTTCCTCTGTAAGCCTGTAAACCGGTATTAAAGCGCCTTCGTATTCGTCAGGGAAAAAGTCATCGGGCAGAATTTCAATTGAAGGGTTGTTCATTGAAGGAAACTGAGCGAGAGTAACTTTTCCGCTGAAAAGAACTTTTTGCCCCTTGACAAATTTGTCTTTCATCCACGGCTGGTTGAACCAGACACCGTATAAAATTCCCGAAGCGTCTTTGATAGCCACCTGGACTATTTTTTTTCTCGCGCGGGTTTGTTTTATGGCGATAGAATCCACAAAGCCATAAACCGTTGCAAACTCATCGTCTTTAACGTCTTTGATATGCTTGATTTCACGGCGGTCTTCATGCCTGAACGGGAAATAATTTAAGGCGTCCCAGACAGTTTCAAGCCCGCACTGCTTGAGCGCTGCGGCTCGTTTTGGCCCGACGCCTTTTAAAAATTGTAAAGGCTGGTTTAAAATATTTGTTGTAATATTTTCTTTCATCATTTTGCCACAGAGAGTCACTGATAACACGGAGCGAAATTTATTTTATTACCGCTCTTTTCGGTATTATACAAAATATAGCATTGCTTTGTAAAGATGCGCAAATTGAAAATAATATTGTTCATCTCCGGTTCAAATAATATATAGGTGTTAGTCATTTGACATTAGACGTTTTCGGTGTTTGACAATAATCCAACACTCCAACACTCCAACAATCCAAATTCCCGTCGGTTCCGGGATATATTCGTAAGCGCCCATATCTACAGTTCCGCTAAAAATTCTTGGATGACCGGCAAGGTCGGTTGTGCCGGGGGCGTAGGCGTTTGTTCCGGCATCAATGCAAGGCGATGGAAATTCCAGGTGGAAATTATTGCCGGCAAAATTAACAAATTCAGGGTTGTTGGAGATATTTCCCTCGCCGGGAAAAAGAGGAAAAGTGCAGGAATATTCTAAATTTTCTCCATAAAAGTTGCTGGGACTGTTATAATAGACAATGCAGTTTTGGACATAGCTGTAGCGGGAGCGAACGCCTGCTCCCTGAACCGCGGAATTTTTGGAAATTGTGCAATTTTGGATTGTTCCGCCGGAAAAGCAGTAAGCGCCTCCGCCGGAATAAGTCGCGGAATTTTCCGTGAGCAAGCTGTTTTGAACAAAAGAGCCGGGACCGCAGCGCACCCCTCCCCCAAGATTAGACTGGTTATCTTTTATGTAACAGTATTTAACAGCCGCGCCAGAAGGACAGTCGAGTCCTCCGCCAGTGTCGGTTGCAAAATTTCCGGAAATTGTACAGTTTTGGATTGTCCCGCCTTCGTTGCAATAAGCTCCACCGCCGCTGCCGCCGCCGTCATCGCTGTTAGACAAATTACCAGTAATAACGCAATCTTGAACTGTCCCGCCGTAATAACAGTAAACACCGCCCCCGCCGTCGCCGTAAGAAGAACCGTCAACAACGTTTTCATTGATGTAGCAACCCCGGACATTTCCCCCGCCGCTGAGGAACACCCCTGCGCCTTTTGCGGTTGAAGAATTACCGCTGATAATGCAATTCGTAATAACAGAATTAGTAGTGCACCAGATTCCTCCTCCGTTATTTGCCGTCCCGTTTGTAATTGTAAAGCCCTCAATTACAATGTTAGTATTTTTCAGGTACAAACATCTGAAAGCTCCATGTCCGTCAATAATGGTATTTTCCGGTCCGAAAACACTTTTCAAAATTGTAGCGCAGGCTAATTCCAACTGCGATGGAAGTTCATAAATTCCGTTGGAGACAGTAATGGAGCTTCCGGAAAAAGCTATTTCGGCAGCAGCGTTTATGCTGGTAGCTGCTGTAGCCCAAGTCGCAAAAGGTAATACATGGTTTCCGTTTTTAGACACATAATGCGAAGGAAAAAAAGTTTGAATACAATTTTGCCATAAAGAATTTGCTTTATCGCCGTAGCTGTTTTCAACTTCAAGATTTACACTGTAAACACCAACGTCGGAATATGTATTTGTTACGATCCTGCAATTTGCGCCTTCAACGTCAGTAGTTCCGTCATTGTCAAAATCCCATTTATAAATAATTCCGGAAGTTTTTGAGCCGGAAACAAAAGAAGTAAAAATAACTTTTAGGGGAGCAAGACCCGCGTAAGGTTTTGCTGTAAAATTGCAGGCTAATTTGCCTTGAAGTTCATAAGGTCCCATATCTACTTCGGCGTACAGCCGGGCGTTTCCGTCAATGTCCTTTCCTTCGTACATCCAGTCTAAATTGATTCCTGAGTTTATGCAGGAAGAATTTAGTTGAAGATGATAATCCTGTTTTTTAACTTTGACAAACAACGGGTCGTTATCAATGTTCCCGTTTCCCGCAGGTTTAGGAAAAGAACATGAATAAGCGAAAAAACAGTTTGTATCATAGTTTTCGCTTTCCCTTGCCGAGTTAAAATAAACAATGGAATTAGTAAACAGGGATTTTGTTGCGCCTCCGCCGTAGGAGTCTTTTCCGTCTGCGGAATTTTTGGAAATTGTGCAGTTATTAATTATGCAGAAGTGTACCCCGCCGCCTTTTGCTGCTTTTCCTTTTGTCTTGTTTTTAGCTATAACACAGTTTACCAGCTCCACATTTTTTTCGTTGAGGTAAATGTCATCTGCCCAGACTCCTCCTCCGCCAACACCGTATTTTTTTCCGCGAGTAGCTTTGTTCCCGGTAATTACACAGTTGAAGATTTTTGAATCCCAAGCATTGATTCCGCCGCCGTTCGAAAGAACTTTATTCGCGACTGTATTTTTGGAAACGAAACAATTGCTAATAATGCAGCTTGACGCGCAAATTCCTGCGCCTCCGAACGGCCTGTAACCTGAAGGATGTTTCGCGCCGACTTTGTTGCGGGAAATTTCGCAACCCGTTATAAGTGTTTTGAAGGCGTCAATTCCCGCTCCGGAGACAGGCGACCTGTTTCTTTTTAAAGTGCAATTTCTGATAAAACTTTCTTCGCAGAAAATTCCTCCGCCGTTGCCTGTTTGATACCAACCTTCCTCCTCGGCATCCCAATAATTTAAAGATGCCCTATTATTAAAAATATCGCAATTAATAATTTCGGAAAAAACGCTATAAATTCCTCCACCGAGAAAAGCGGAATTTTTAAATATTTCACAATGCGTAACAACAGCGTCGTATGCAAAAATTCCTCCGCCGTAACTGTAGTTATTGTAAGTTTTATTATTATAAAAATGACAATTAGAAATGATTCCTCCCGCGACAACAAAAGCGCCTCCGCCGCAGGAATCAAAAATATCCGAATGTTCGGTAATCAAGGTTGCCCCCTTTTTTAAAGTAAAGCCGGCCAGCAGAGCTTTTCCTTCGATGTAAACGCAGCGAGCATTTTCAGTATTTCCGTTTTTCTTTCCAATAATTTTAGTTTTTTTTGGCCCGTTAACACTTTTGACAAGAATTTCTTTATTTATCATAACCCGGTTCATAAGAGTAAATCCGGCAGCGTTTGTTCCGCCGGTTTTGTAAGCGCCGTTTGTAACAAGCACAGTGTCGCCGTCGATCGCGGCATCGACAGCGTCCTGAATTGTGTGGGCAGCAGTCGTCCAGTTTGTGTATGGGAAGATGTCGTCGCCGGAGCATGAAACGTAATGCGTGTCAGCAAATATTTTTGAGGGGATCAAAAATACAAACAGTAAAAGGATTTTATTAGTAGCAGTCATGGCTGCTTTCAAGAATGGGAAAATAATTCAAAATTATTTTAGTGTCATGTCAACGTCGAAATGACAGAAAAAATGTAGGCGCCGATTGCTATCGGCGTTTAACACAGATGGCAAGCTGCGGCTACAAAGAAGTTCGAGCTTTACAACTTTTCATTCTTGACATGACACTAGTCCGGTGTCCGCGTTGAATTCGTTTATAAGTTCGTCCCAGTGTTCAGGTTGACTGAAGATTTTCTGCCAGATTTCCCTGTCATACCAAAGCTGGTTCAAATCTTCCAACTCTTTTCCCTGCTGCTCTATCCAGGTGTAATATTTCAAATTATGGATTGCCTTTCTGTCAAGATAAGTCAGCTCTTTTGTATAGTCCGGCGTCGTAGAAAAGAGACCGGCTTCAAAATCCCGGGCTGCAGTTTCCCTGTCATAATCCCCGCGCTCTTCTTTTAATTCTTCCAGCCTGGATTTGTAAAGTTCCGAAGAATCTGTTGCAACGGTAAAAATAATGTCATCGGAATTCAGGTCGAAAAGCTTTGCTGCTTTAATCGCGGCGAGAACATTTGCTATTCCTGAAATTCCAAAAAGGTTTAACCGGTCAATTGTATTTTCGGGAACTTTTTGCGATTTTAAAAATTCTTTCCCTGTTTTTTCGTTGAAAAGCCGGAAAAGCCGCATGCATTTTTCGTCGTCAATTGCGGAAACAACATCAGTGTTTTTAACATTATGGATCCAAGGAACATGTTTGTCGCCAATTCCTTCTATGCGGTGGCCTCCAAAACCGTTCATCAGAAGAGTGGGGCATTGCAGCGCCTCCGAAGCCACGACTTTTAAGCGCGGGAATTTTGTCCTTAAATAGTCTCCGGCGGCGATGGTTCCCGCGGAGCCGGTCGCGGAAACATATGCCGCAAGGCAGCTTTTGCCTCGGCTGGCTTTTTTAAAAACTTCTTCAATAGCTGAACCTGTAATATGATAATGCCAGCAGGCGTTTCCGAACTCGTCAAACTGGTTGAAAATAATGCAGTCTTTTCTTGTCCGGCGGATTTCCCAGCACTTGTCGTAAATTTCTTTGACGTTGGATTCGCAGCCCGGTGTGGCAATAACTTCGGCGCCTATTTCTTTAAGCCATTCAAATCTTTCCCTGCTCATTTCTTCGGGAAGAATGGCAACAGCGGTGCAGCCCATCAGCGCCGAATCAAAAGCGCCGCCGCGGCAATAGTTTCCTGTTGAGGGCCAGACAGCTTTGTTGTATTCGGGGTCAAACTCACCGGTGACAATTTTCGGGACAAGGCATCCGTAAGCGGCGCCGACTTTATGCGCGCCTGTCGGAAACCATTTGCCGACAAGGGCAATAATTCGCGCGGAGACGCCTGTAAGTTCCGGAGGAAGTTCTATGAAATTAACGTCGCCGAAAAGACCGCCGGATTCTTTCGGCTCGTTTTTCCACGTTATTCTGAAAAGGTTAAGAGGGTTGACGTCCCATAAACCAACCTTTTTTAATTTTTCTTTTATTTCTTCAGGGACAGTTTCGGGATTTTTCTGCTGCTGAAATGTCGGAAGGATAATCCCGCGCTCTTTAAACCTTTTAACAGCTTTCGCTCGTTTTTCCTTGTCAACAATTTGAGAAATGAGTTTTATCATGATGGTGTTTTTTTGTTGGATAAAATTTGATTTTTTTAAGAAAATCAAATTTGTTTTTCTTTATCACGATTTTCAATTAGTTTTTTTCTTATTTTTTATTTTCAATAATTATATCAAAAATATCTTTAATCCTCAATCTTTTTTCGAACAACCGTTCCGATTTCTGAAAGATTAATTTTTGTTATTCCGCTCTTTAGGAAATATTCTTTTGGAGGCTTGTCAAATCCAACGATGAGAATGGCGCTTGATGTTGGCCACAAAAGAGCTTTTGTCGCCATCCAGAAAGAAGGGTCAGGTGTAATAAAATAGTCTTCGTCGCCCCAGCCGGCTTCTATAAAATTATTGCTTTTGAAATCTTTTGCTTCAGGCCAGATATTTGTGGAAATAGAATTTACAGGAACAACAAGCCCGATGTGCCTGCCGTGGTCGGTGAGATAAATTGAAACAGTTTTATCATTTTCATCTGGCGGAAACAAGTTTGTTTTCGGCCCGGCGCAACCGGAAAGTATAAGCAAAGACAAAACAAAAATTGGTTTGATGATTATTTTCAAAATTAAAAATTCCGGTTACATTTTGTGTTTCGTGGGTTGCTGATAACTGATAACCATTTCACGCTTAAGCGTGGACTCCAACAAAAGCGCGGATGGCAATCCGCGGCTACTTTTCGCTCTTCACCCTGTATTTTCTTGTTTGTGCAACGAGATTTTCCGGGACAAAAGCTTCAACAAGAATTGCATCATCTTGATATTCAGTTGCGAGAACTTTTCCCTGCTCGTGCAATTTGCTTAAAAGTTGAGATTTATGAGGAGGAAGCCGGAGCAGTGTCCGTTTTCTTTTAAAAGTGATTTTTCCTCTCAGTTTGTTAAATAAATCCGCAAATCCATATTTGTATTGCGCGGAAATAAGAGCGGCTTCAGGATATTCAGATTCAAGTTCTTTTTTCCTGCGATGTGAAAGCAAGTCAATTTTATTCAGAACCAGCAATTGAGGGTTGTCGTCGGAATTTAGTTCTTTTAAGACAGAATGAACGGCTTCTATTTGCGAAGGCAGATCGGGAGCCGAAGCGTCTGCTATGTGAAGCAGGACATCCGCCTGGTGAGTTTCCTCAAGGGTTGCTTTGAACGCTTCAACAAGCCCGTGCGGCAGGTTTCTTATGAACCCGACTGTATCCACAAATAAAAACTGCTCACCAGAAGGGAACTGGTACATTCGTGTTGTGGGGTCAAGAGTCGCGAACAATTTATCTTCAACAAGAACTTCGGCGTGCGTCAGTGACCGCAGAAAAGTGGATTTCCCCGCGTTAGTATAGCCCACGATTGCAATTACGGGGATGTCAGAATGCTGTCGGCGTTTTCTTTGCGTAGCCCTCTGCTTTTTTACAGTTTCAAGAAGCTTATGCAGCCTTCTGATTCGCCCCTGGATTTGTCGGCGGTCCATTTCTATTTGTTTTTCGCCGGGACCGCGCGTGCCAAACCCCCCATACTGCCGCGACAAGTGTGTCCAAAGCCTTGTTAACCGTGGAAGTAGGTATTCGAGTTGCGCGAGTTCTACTTGGAGTTTACCTTCTTTTGACCGCGCTCTTTGGGCGAAAATTTCTAAAATTAGCCCTGTCCGGTCAACTATTTTCACTTCCAGTTCCTTTTCGAGATTTTTCATCTGGGCCGGGGAAAGGTCCTGGTCGAAAATCACCAGCTTAGCTTCGTTGCACTGGCACAGCCAGGAAAGCTCTTCTACTTTTCCTTTTCCGATAAAATAAGCAGGATGAACATTTTTTTTCTTGCTCATGCACGTGGCAACAGGATTAACACCGGCAGTTCTAGCCAGGTCTAAAAGCTCTTCAAAGCTGACGTTTTTCCCGTCAACGATATTCTCGCGGGTATCGAAACCCACAAGGCACGCTGGCTCATTATCTTCAGCATTTATGTGATTGAACTCTATCATATTTATATTTTAAATAAAAATGCAAATAAAATCTATGATTTTGAAAAAAATATAAAAAAATGTCGACATTGTAATTACTTTTTGATATAGTATTACCAATTAGGCGTTGCTTGAAAAGGGTTTGCTGATGCCAAAGCACAAATGTAGCCGCAGATTGCTATCTGCGCTATTTGCGAAAAAATATAATTTGCAATCTTTTTGATCTTAATCCGGGATTTGCAAACAATTGGCACGCGAAAATCGCGGCTGGCAAGCCGCGGCTACAATGAAATTCGCAAATTCATGGCGTGAGCAACGCCTAATTAGCCACTACTTTCTTAGAAGAACAATTCTAAAAAAATGCCGCTTGAAAAGGAAAAAACTTATCTTGAGCAATGCCGGGAAGGAGATCTCGCTGCTTTCAACTATATTGTGTCTTATTACAATTCCAGGGCGTATTATTATGCTTTGAGCATTCTTCACAACCATCATGACGCGCTTGACTTAGCCCAGGACTCTTTTGTAAAAGCGTTTCGCGCTATAAAGACTTTTGACACGTCGAAGCCTTTTCTACCGTGGCTTTTAAGAATAATCCGGAACCTTTGTTTTAACGAGTTGAAAAAGAAAAAGAGGCGGGCGGAGAAACCCGGGCCGGAAGAAGAGTCTGTTTTTTTGGAAACCGTATCCTCGAAGGCAAAAACTCCTTACGAAACCGCCGCAGGCAACGAACTTGCCGAAACAATTCAAAATGCGCTGAAAGAATTGCCCGAAACCCAGCGCGAGGTTGTTTTTTTGTTTCATTTCCAGGAACTTTCTTACGAAGAAATAGCGGAAGTTATGGATATACCTGTCGGAACAGTTATGTCGCGCCTTTTCCACGGAAGGAAAAAGTTGGCGGAAATATTGACAAAACATAGACATTGAAAATATATGGCAGCCGCAGATTGCTACCTGCGCAGTTCGCAACTGGCAAGTTGCGGCTACATTTAGATTTTGAAAAAGTACTTGATAGCATTAATTGAATAAAATAGATTAATTTGTTGTAATATGAATGTGAGTTATGGAAGATAACGTAAAAAATCTTATATGTAAAGTAGTTGACAGAACCGCAACTTCTGAAGAGGCAAAAATTATGAACGAGTTGAAAGAAAACAATCCCGAAGTTCATGCGGAACTTGCCGCGCAAAAAAAAGCTTCCGAGACTATCCGGTTATTCGGGCTCCCCGAGTTAGACGACTCCGTCCGCCTACAGTTTATTTCAGGTGTTTACAACAAGCTGGAACGTAAAACGGGTTGGTTGCTCTCTGCAATTGGTGTCGTGCTTATTCTCTGCTACGGAACTTATCAATTTGTTACAGAACCTGACATCGACTCGGTTTACAGAGTAGGTTTAGCGGCGATAATTATAGGTTTTGGACTTTTGTTAAGCAGCGTTCTTCGCGTTCGCATGAAATTAAGAAAACACGATAAATACAAGGAGGTAATTCGATGAAAATAGTTACTATCGACAATATTCATGGATACGAAATTACGGAAGTAATAGGGCTCGTGCGTGGAAACACTATTCGCGCGCGGGCAATTGGAAAAGATATTTTAGCGGTTTTAAGAAATGTTGTTGGAGGGGAAATAATTGAGTACACAAAAATGATAGCAGAATCTCGAGAGCAGGCGATTGACAGGATGATAGCTGAAGCGGAAGAAAAAGGAGCCGATGCTATTTTAAATGTGCGGTTTACTACAAGTTCGGTAATGCAGGGAGCCGCGGAACTTTTTGCTTACGGAACGGCGGTGAAAGTGCGAAAGCTTGACACGCCGTAGGCGTGAGTGCGAAGGTGTGAAAGCGCGAAAGTGTGAAGGCCTACGTTGTCCAATGTGTCCATTATGTCCATAACAAAACCAGGAGTATATCATGACAGATTTTTTACAAAGCTTAACCGGAATTCAAAAAACATTTCTTTTGTGCGCCGTTCTCGGCAGCACACTGTTTTTAATCAGAACAGTTTTATTTTTTCTTGGCGGCGACGCGGACTCGGAAATTGACGGGGATTTTGATGTCGATGCAGATATCGACGTCGACCTTGACGCTGAAGTAGATTTTGATGGCGATGCAGGTCTTGACGCGGCCGATATCGGCCATGCGGCAGATAGCGCGGCAAGTTTTCATATTTTTTCCCTGCACGGAATCACCGGCTTTTTTATGATGTTCGGGATTGTCGGGCTTGCCATGTCTAAACAAAGCAATCTGAGCGCCGCTATTTCTGTTGTCGGTGGATTGGTTGCAGGCGTTTTTACCATGTGGCTCGTCGCGAAAATTTTTATGGGAATGAAAAGGCTGCAGTCCGACGGAACTCTAAACCTTAAAAACGCGATAGGTAAAGAAGGCTCTGTTTATCTTAATATTCCCGCTGACGGAATAGGGAAAGTTCAGGTTGTCGTCCAGGAACGTTTAAAAGTTTTTAATGCTATTTCGGCCAAAAAAGAAGAAATTAAGACCGGCGAGAATATTAAAGTTTTAAAAATAATAAGCGGGAATATTTTGGTAGTAGAAAAAGCGTGAAGGATGTAGCCGAAATCTTTGATTTCGAAACAAAATCGTAGATTTTGGCCACATTGATTTCGAAAAAAATCAAAATTAGAAATTTTGGTTACATTATAAAATCTAACAATTAAGGGGTATATTATGGGATCATTATATGTATTAGCAGTATTAGCGCTAATTGTAATCAGTCTTTCATTTATAATCTTTTTGGCCAAACGGTACAGGCGCTGCCCTTCCGACCAAATCCTCGTTATTTACGGTAAAGTGAGAAGAGGAATGTCAAGCAGATGCCTTCACGGCGGAGGAGCTTTCGTCTGGCCCCTGTTCCAGGACTATTCTTACTTGAGCTTGACACCGATGACGATCAGCATTCCTTTGCAAAACGCGTTGTCATTTCAAAATATCCGGATAAGTGTTCCGAGCACATTTACAGTTGGCATAAGTGTTGACCCGGCGATAATGACTAACGCTGCCGAGCGCCTTCTTGAACTGAAAGCGACAGCTATTGAAGACATGGCTAAAGAAATAATTTTCGGGCAGCTTCGTTTGACTGTTGCTTCGCTTACTATCGAGCAGATAAACCAGGACCGCGAAAGTTTTCTCGAAGCTATCAGGAAAAACGTGGAGCCGGAACTTAACAAAATCGGGCTGTATTTAATTAATGTAAATATTACTGACATTACCGATGAATCAGATTATATTGAAAGTATCGGTAAAAAAGCCGCGGCGGAAGCTGTTAATAAAGCAAAAGTAGATGTGGCTGTACAGCAGAAAAACGGGGCTATCGGTGAAGCGGAAGCCAACCGCGAAAAAGATATTCGCGTTGCGGAAAACGAAGCGACGGCGGAAAAAGGCAAGAAAAAAGCCCGAGCAGCCCGCCGTATTTACGTTGAAGGCCAGGAAGCTGAAGCTGTTGCCGGAGAAAACCTCGCCAGGGCGAACATTGCCGACTCTAACGCTGAACTTGACGTCAAAAAAGCCGCGGCTTTGCAGCTCGGGGAAGTCGCAAAACGCCGGGCGGAAGTCGAAATCCAGAAAGCCCAGTATCTTGCCGAGCAGGAACGCCTTAACGCTGAAGAAGTTGTAAAAAAAGAGATTGACAAGCGGAAAATCGAAATCTCTGCTGAAGCGGAAGCAGAACGAATCCGCCGGGAAGCTAAAGGAGAAGCTGACGGTGTCCTTTTCAAATACGAAGCGGAAGCAAAAGGTGTCAGGCAGGTCCTTGAAAGCAAAGCGGAAGGTTACAAATCATTGGTTGCCAGTTGCAACGGCGACGCGAAATCCGCGGCTACTCTGCTTATGATAGAGAAACTTGAAGAGATAGTTGCAAGACAGGTCGAAGCAATCAAAAACATCAAGATTGATAAAATTACCGTTTGGGACTCAGCCGGCGGCGACGGAAAAAGCTCTTCCACGGCTAACTTTGTGTCAAACTTGATAAAGAGCGTCCCGCCGCTTCAGGACGTGGCTTCAATGGCTGGAGTTCAGCTGCCGGACTATCTTGGCAAAATTGTTGAAGACAAGAAGGAAGCAGCGCCGGCCAAAGCTGCAGATGAAAAATCTGAGTAAGTAAGAATATTAACCACAGAGATTCTATGACTAAAGTCAAGAATCTCTGTGGCTAAAAAATAATATGCTGATTCGTAATTTTTTTATAGTTTTGGTTTTGTTGTTTCAAACGCAAATAATTTTTTGCCTTACAAACAAAACTTCAAAGATGAATGCCCTTTATGACAAAGGGATGAAATGCTATAAAGGAGCCGAGTTTCCCGAAGGACACTCAACCGCGCTTAAATATTTCATAGCCGCGGGAGAATTGGGGCACACAGACGCCTGCCACAAAGCCGGATGGATATATGACAATTCGCCGGCGGTTTCCCAAGATTTGGAAAAAGCAAATTACTATTATTCATTAGCTGTTTCACAAGATTATTTAAGGGCATATTTCAGCCTTGCCCAATGCTGTGAAAAAACCGGCGAAACAAACAAAGCGTTTGAACTTTGTTTGAAGTCGGCGCCCAATGGCCATGCTTCTTCGCAGTCACAGCTTGCATATTATTATGAGTCGGGACACGGCACAACCCAGGATATGGGAAAAGCTTTTTACTGGTATTCCAAGGCAGCAAAAAAAGGAAACTCATACGGGTTATATGGCGCCGGAAATTTTCTGGAGAAAGGTATTGCTTGCGAAAAAAATCTCCCGAAAGCTTTCGCTTATTATTTCCGCGCGGCGATAAAAGAACATAAATTAGCCGTGGAAAAAGTCGGATGGATTGTTATGCTTTTAACCGGTGTTATTTGTTCAATAATTTGCCTGCCTGGTTTGGTGATAGTGATGATTTACGGGTTGCTGGCGCGGAAAAGTTTCTCAAATAAAATTACCTGGACAATTCCCGACTCGGTAATTCTAATTATAAGCTTGACAGCCATTCAGCTTGTTTTCAGCGGGCTTTTCGCGGCGGCTTCAATGATGTATAACAAACAAATACAATTGCATGTTATTTTAGGTATAACCGCGGGGGCGAATGCTCTAATAATATTTATCGCGGCATATTTCTCCAAATTGCGCGAATGGGCAACCTCGTTTCAGTTTTGCTTTAACAGAATAAAATTAACAAGATTATTGAAATGGACAATATTATGCCTTGGCGCGGCATTTTTATTCAATTTTTTGTATACAATTCTTCTTAAACTTTTCGGCATAGAAATTCCACCCGACAATTTCCAAAAACTGATGCCAGATAAATTTACTCCACTCTTGCTCGTTTGGACTTTTCTCATTGTCGGCTTTATTGTTCCTGTAACAGAAGAAATAATTTTCCGCGGGGTTTTTTACAGGGCGCTTCGCCGGAAACGGGCTGTCAGTTTTTCTATAATCCTTTCCAGCGCTGTTTTTGCTTTAATTCATTTAGAAATTTACCATTTTATTCCTTTGATGTTTGTGGGTGCCCTGGCAGCATATTCTTTTGAAAAAACACGTTCGATTTACACGCCGATTTTATTTCACGCAGCTAATAACACAATTTCAGTTCTTCTTCTTCTTCTTTTAAAAAATGCTAAATATATTTAGATATCAAAAATTATTAGCGAAAAAAAAACAAAAATGGTATAATAAAGAAAATTGAAAAAAATTAATAATTATGAGGATCTTAGAAGAAGAAAAAATGTAATTGTTGAATCAATTAAGCAAGTTGACCCTCAAGCGGAAATATATTTATTTGGTTCAAGAATTGATGATTCTAAAAAAGGCAATTAGAACAATTGATATATTAGATTTAGACGAACCTGCTGCTGCCATGCGAGACGCAATAAGCAGGGCGGAAAAAAAGGTTTGATTGCTGAAGAATTTAAGTTTGTTGAAATTAGGAAGAAAAGAAATGAAATAGCCCGCGATTACGCCTCTGCCAGCGAAAAAATCTATGAATTGTATAAGTATGTTCTTGAAAATACTAAACATCTTATTGATTCGGTTAACAGGATAATTGAATACTCAATAAAATATATATAATTAATAGTGATAAAAAAAAATATGAAAAATAAAATTTTGTTTTCCGTGTTAGTTTTGGCAGCAACTATTTTTGTTCAGGCGGCAACAAACATTATGGTTTTGAACGGTGATTTTATTGAAGGCCGGAGAACTGAAAATCTATGGGACGGAATAGATTCAAACGGTTTTGTCAGAGTGGGTGTATACGTCCAGGAAATTATTCTTGACGGGTCCCGCCCGAGTTGGGTGAACTTTGGAGCGTCGCCCTGCTGGAAGGATGTAACAGGCGATAAGAAGCCTGACCTGGTTGTTGGCGACGGCAAAGGCTATATCTGGATTTTTGAGACCAAATCAGACAAAAAAACTTTCCCGCCCAAGTTAACTTACGGCAAATTTATACCTTCTAATTTCGGACAGGCAATTAACATAGACGTTGCCGACTATAACGATGACGGCAAAAACGATATTTTGGTCGGTACATCTGCCGGCGCGATCCAAATTGTCCAGAACTTAGGGAAAGGAAAATTTGTCCCGGCAAAAGACGTGCCAAGTTATTCAGCTATAAATGAAGGTCAGTTGCGCACGCGAAAAGTCCTTAACCTGGAAAAATCTTTTCCGCTGGTAATGCAGGGAAACAAGCCCCTCTGCATAGGCAGCTACGTGGCTCCCCGGCTCGTTGACTGGACAGGCGATAACAAAAACGATCTGGTAATTGGTGAAGGCTCGTATTCTGCCAACTCAATTTATCTTTTTAAAAATGTCGGGAACAACGCGAACCCGGATTTTAATTCTTCCAAACGTGAATGGCTTGCTTACGGAATGGGCAGAGAACACCTTTCGCCGGCTATAGGAGACCTTGATGGCGACGGAGATTTGGACATGCTCGTAAGTGACAGAACGGGAGAACTAACATGGTATGAAAATGTTCCTAAAGGCAAAACTTTCTTTACCGAACCCAAAGCAGAAAAATTTATTGTCGGGAACACAAGTATTCCTGCCGGACAAATTGTAAGGCCTTATCTTGCTGATATTGATGGCGACAAAGATCTTGATTTGTTACTGGGGTGTAATGATGGCAGAATTTTGGCATGTAAAAACACAGGCAACCGCAAGAAACCTTCCTTCAAAAGAATTTTTCCTTTGACAGGCGTTGACAAAGAAACGCCTTATAATATGCCGCTTTACTGGTGGTGCCGCCCTTACGGCACAAGCAGCGGAGCGAAACTCACTTTAGAAAAAGAGACGGATGATTTTGGGAAAGAAATCGGTTTCGCCCATCTTTCTTTCGAAAAAGGTTATACCGGCGACGGCGCTAGAATTGGGTACCGCCCTTCTATTCCGGTTTTCTACAACCAAAAATATCATTTGAGTTTTCGCGCGCGAGGAAATGATATAGACGTTAAATGCAACATTGTCCAGAAAAAAGAAGAAGAAGTTGTTGGAGATACTATTGTTGACCGTCGCGGCGGCGGAGATGTGTTTCCCGTGAAAGTTAACAGGCAGTGGCAGAACTTTTCCCATTCTTTCAGATTAGACAGGCTTTCTAAAGACAACATTTCAAATCAGGCTACGAGAATTTTTATTAATTTTGAAACTGATAAAGCTGAATGCGACAGCTTCTTTGATATAACTGATTTGAAAATTGAAAAGATATTGTAAAACAGGACGTCCCGGACTGCTTGTCATGCACAGCGCTTAAACTCAAATTATTGGCATTATATTTTTTCCGGAAAGCTCGCGCTTGGAACCGGAACGCCGGCGCGAAAGCGGCTTACATTTCTATAAAGCCAGAAGCGCAAATCAGTGCGTCTGTTAATCTCGCGAAATTTTCAACTGAAAGTTTCTCCGCCCTCAAGGAATCATCTATTCCTGATTTGGAAAATGCCTCTTTCAGATTATATCCTTCTTTTTCAAGAGGAAGCAGAGTGTTCTTCAACATTTTTCTCCGCTGGCTGAACGCCATTTTAATAACCTTGAAAAATAATTCCTCGTTTGCAACACCCACAACAGGTTCCTTGTGAAAATCAAGGCAAAGAAGCGAAGAAGCGACTTTGGGAACAGGAAAAAAACATTGGGGATGGAGCGTCCCGCAAATCTTTGCGGTTCCCCAATACTGGACAACAACGGAGATAGAACCGTAAGTTTTGGCGCCGGGCTTGGCTACATATCTTTCCGCCACTTCTTTTTGGATAGTAAACAGGACTTTTTCAAATATAATGTTTGAATCTACAAGATGCGTCAAAATAGGCGTGGTTATATAATAGGGAACATTGGCAACAACCTTGTTCGGAAAAATTCCGATTTCTTCAAACCTTCGCTTTAAATCTACTTTTAAAATATCAGCTTGTACAAGAGTTAATTTTGGGTCAGCTCCAAAAATCCCTTTTAAGACCGGAAAAAAACGCTGGTCGATTTCCAATGCTATCACATGCTTGGCGTTCTGAAGCAGACAGCTTGTAAGATGGCCTATTCCTGGACCAATTTCCAGTACAATATCTTCAGAATTTATCTCCGCGACGCGCGTGATTTTCTCAACGGCCTGTTTGTCGACAAGAAAATTCTGCCCCAGAGATTTTTTTAGCCGGATATTATGAAAGGAAAGCAAATCACTTACATAGCGCTTGCTGTACAATTTGCCTACATTATAAATTGAAGAAGTTTGCATTGGAGATTTTTGCCTCGGCTCTGCGGGACAAACGACAAATTCTGTCGATTGAAAACGGCAAATTCGTTCGACAGAACTAATTTAATTCTTACAAAATTTTATCGCCATATTTATAGCTTCAGCCATGGACGATTCGTCAGCCATGCCTTTGCCCGCGATGTCATAGGCTGAACCGTGTCCCGGCGAAGTGCGGATAATCGGCAGCCCTAAAGTTGTGTTTACCACTTTAGCCAATCCATTCAGCTTTACCGGGATCAGCCCCTGGTCATGATACATTGCGATAACAAAATCAAATTCGCTGTTAGCAGCACGTAAAAAGACAGTGTCGGCGGGAACAGGCCCTTCGGCATTTATTCCACTTTTTTGCGCTTCATTAATTGCGGGAGAAATAACTTCAATTTCTTCGTTCCCAAAAGCGCCAAGTTCGCCTGAATGAGGGTTAAGCCCGCAGACTGCGATTTTCGGATTAGTAATGCCCAGTTTTTTGCCGGCAAAATGAGCTAACTCTATTTTTTCAATAATATTTTCAATTGACAAATCCCCCGGCACACTTAGCAAAGATTGATGGTGTGTAACCATCAAGACACGAAGATTATTTGACGACAGCATCATCGCGTGTTTTTTTGTTTTGGTAATTTCCGCGAGAAAATCCGTGTGTCCCTGGTACTTATAACCCGCGAGATGGATTCCGGCTTTAGTAAAAGGCGCCGTTACCATGGCGTCAGCTTCTTTTTTCACGCATGATTCCGCGGCAATTCTGACGCATTCCATGGCGATTTTCGCAAGAATTTCTGAAACTTCTCCAAATTCAATTTTCGTTTCCGGGATGTCTTTAAGTGAAGGAACATCTAAGAAGCTTTCCGGCAAAGGAAGTGAAAAGCTGTCCGCCGTTTGTTTCCAAAGCCATTTCGGGCCGGTAAAAACGTAATCCCTAGCCCGTAGTCCGTAGTCCGTGGCCCGAGAAGCTTTAAGCGCGACTTCCGGGCCTACTCCGGCGGCGTCTCCCGGCGTAATAAGAATTTTTACTTTTTTCATGATAACATTATACGAATAACTTTTTTTAGTGTCAACAGCCCTACCAGAATGGTGGCCCAATGGAATCTTTTGAGAAGAGATTATTTTGCTTGTCAGCACAACATACAATTTCGTGCAGCGGTTTTCTGTAGCCGGTCTCGTCGAGGCCGGTTATTAGATGGTCTTATCAATTTCGTGCAGCGGTTTTCTGTAGCCGGTCTCGTCGAGGCCGGTTATTAGATGGTCTTATCAATCTAAAGCGCGCCTGCCGACCTCGGCGAGGTCAGCTACAATAATAGCTGCTTCCTAAAAATTCTATTGAGCCATAATGGTTTTATTATTCTCCTGACGGCCTCGTGCCGGAAGAGGAAAAATTAATAATTTTTATTTTATAAGTTAATATATAAACCGCCGACGCAAGGTCAACGGGATAAAAAAATCCAAATCCGATTTTGGACATTGAGTTAACTTTGACATTTGGTAATGATTTTGTTAATATTTTAATAAGTTGCGAAATCCTATTCAAAATTAACTATCTATGAAAAATTTACTGAAAAAAACTTGTATTGCTACAGGAGTTTTACTGGTAATTTATTTAATCCTTTTTTTTCTTATCGATAAAGAAGTGGTTTTATGGGTTCATAATAACTGTCCGGAATGGTGTTTCCAGCTTGGAAAATCACTAAATCTTTCGATCATAAAATCACAAAATATTTAAAATGACCATACTTGGAATAAGCGCATTTTATCATGACTCTGCCGCGGCGGTCGTTCGCGACGGCAAAATAATTGCCGCTGCGCAGGAAGAAAGATTTACACGAAAAAAGCAGGACTCGGGCTTTCCAAAAGAGGCGATAAAATACTGCCTGAAAGAAGCCGGGGTTCATGGCGGAGAATTAGACGCTGTGGTTTTTTATGACAAACCTGTCTTGAAATTCGCCCGGATTCTTGAAACTTATTTTAGCGTTGCGCCGAAAGGGTTGAGGTCGTTTATGATGGCTATTCCCCTCTGGCTGAAAGAAAAGTTGTGGATTCCTTTGGTTATTGAAGAAGGACTTGAAGAGTGCGGCGTTAAATTACCTAAAGACATTTTTTTTCCGGAGCACCATGAGTCCCACGCCGCAAGCGCTTTTTTTCCTTCACCTTTCGACAACGCCGCGATTTTAACCCTTGACGGTGTCGGAGAATGGGCGACAAGCGCGGTTTCCGTCGGCAAAAATAACAAAATAGAAATCAAACATGAACTCAAGTTCCCGCATTCCCTTGGGCTTTTGTATTCCGCCTTTACTTATTTTGCGGGGTTTAAAGTTAATTCCGGAGAATATAAATTAATGGGCCTGGCGCCTTATGGCGAGCAAAAATATGTGGATCTTATTTATGAAAATTTAATTGACGTTCATGAAGACGGCTCTTTTCACGTTAATGTTGAGTATTTTGATTATCTTGGAGGCCTTACTATGACCAACAAAAAGTTCGAACAGCTTTTTGGAGGCCCGCCCCGAAAACCTGAAAGCAAAATTACTCAGCGCGAAATGGATATTGCAAAATCCATTCAGGTAGTTACTGAGGAAATAGTCCTTAAAATGGCAAATTATACTTTTAAGGAAACTGGAGAAAAGAATCTTTGCCTTGCGGGAGGTGTCGCGTTAAATTGTGTGTCAAACGGCAGGCTGCTCCGTGAAAGCCCGTTTGAAAATATCTGGATTCAGCCGGCGGCTGGGGACGCGGGCGGAAGCCTTGGCGCAGCGCTATTTGCCTGGCACCAGATTTACGGAAATGACAGAAAAACTGATGGCTCGGATTCTATGGCCGGCTCTTACCTCGGCCCTGAATTTTCCGACGAAGAAATAGAAACTTATTTAAAAGAAAATAATTATCCCGCGAAAAATTTTTCTGATGATGAAAATAAATGGGCGGAGAAAATTGCCGAATTAATAAACGACCAAAATATAGTCGGTCTTTTTCACGGAAGAATGGAGTTTGGGCCTCGTGCTCTCGGAAACAGATCTATTATCGGTGACGCGCGGTCTTCAAAAATGCAGTCGATAATGAACCTGAAAATTAAATACCGGGAATCTTTTCGCCCTTTTGCTCCTTCCTGTCTTACCGAAAAAGTGAATGAATTTTTCGAGATGGAAAAAGCTTCCCCCTACATGCTGCTGGTCGCTCCGGTAAAAAAAGAAAGATGCATTCAAACAAACGCTGCTGTGCCGATACGCGAGCGCGTAAACCAAAAGCGATCAGACATTCCGGCAATAACCCACGTTGACTATTCTGCCCGCGTCCAAACAGTTTCGCCGGAAACGAATCCCCGCTACTATAAACTTTTAAAAACTTTTGAAAAACTTACAGGTTATGGTATAATTATTAACACATCGTTTAATGTCAGGGGTGAGCCGATAGTTTGTACTCCCGAAGACGCTTACAGGTGTTTTATGAGAACGGAAATGGATTATCTTGTTCTCGGCTCATATATACTTGATAAAAAACAGCAACCGGAATGGAAAGAAGAAAAAGATTGGCGGGAAGATTATGTTCTAGACTGAAAAATGGTTTCAGTGTTCTGGCTTCAGGTTTCAGTATTTCCTGACACCTGACACCCGACACCCGACACCCGACACCTTTTGACAATGAAAATATTGAAATATTCAAAGCTACTTTTAAAAGAGTTCTGGAGCTATGCTTTAGAGCACAAATCCTGGTGGATATTCCCGCTTATAGTTATTTTGCTTATAATAGGAGTGTTAATTTTTGCAGGTTCAGCGACCGCCCCTTTTATTTATACGTTATTTTGATGTCTATATTTGCCGTTACGCAATGTTAAGACCATAATAGTGCATTGACAAATCCCGGATTCCGATCAAACAATTTAAAGGTAAATTATGAAAGTTAAAATCGTTATATCAATTCTTGCGGTTTCCTGGACTTTTTTTATTCAAGCGATGAAAGTTCATCGTGACCTGGATTTGATTTATCACGAATTAACTAATGTTTCTGCCATCACTCTTAGCGGCGACCGGAGAACAAATTGGCCATCTTCTTGGCTCAATGGATTTTTTTGGGGGGGAAGTTATTTTCTTCCCCAATTATTAATTAAGATTTAAGCAAAAATTAATGAAACTCTTTTGTATAATTTTTGTTGTCAAAACATTGCCAAATGTATCTGCCGACCTCAGCGAGGTCAGCTACAACCTGTTCGCTAAATTTATTCCTTGGTATCTTCTGTAGCCGTTCTCGGTGAGGACGGTATATGAATCTGCCGACCTCAGCGAGGTCAGCTACAAAAAAGGTTGAACAAAATTATGTATTATAATGATAAATAAAAGAGCCCCCCACAAATTTCCATTGATCCATCTTCTTCCACTACTTCCATAACGAACAAAATTGATGACATTTATGTTAACGAATCCGGCGATAACATGTCCGGTGATCTTGGGAAGGGAGTAAACAACATCACAAATCTCGCTAACCCTTCAGAACATCAGGATGCCGCCACAAAATTATATGTTGATAACGCAACTAATGCAATTGTTCCGGGAACAGATTTTATCAAAAAGTCCGGCGATGATATGACTGGGATTCTTGGCATGGGAGGAAACAGAATTACAAATGTCGCAAATGCTGTTAATCCTCAGGATGCTATTACAAAAGCCCAGTTAGATGCTGCAACAAATAATCTCGCCGGCAATGTTGACCTTCAAAAAGCTTATGAAAACGGTAATACAATAACTACAAGCGCCGGGGAAGGAGATGTTACTGTCGCGGGTACTCAAGGCCTTACAGTTTCGGCTGATGAAGGTATTTATGTTACTGGTAATGATGGTATTTATGTTCAGGAAGGTGTTGAAGTTGACGGGCTTACTGCTATGGACGGTGGCGCTACTCTCGAAGGCGGCGCGCTTCAAGTTAATGGTAACCAGAATATTCAAATGAATAATGATGGCGGAAATACTGGACAAATTAATATGGATGACCCAACCGGTGATGAATCCATTCGATTGAATGCTGCCGGCAAAATAGTCATCTATAGTGGAGGTTCTCTCGCTCTCGAATTTGAATAATTATCTTTTTGATTTTTGAAAATTCATTTGCCGCTTCTGCATTCCAGAAGCGGCTTTTTTTATTTATTGAATTTTTAACCGTTTAATAGTATAATGTTTAATACTTGAAATTTGGTGACTGATAACCGATAACCGATAACTGACAACCGATTTATGGCTACTATTAACAGAAAAACCACCGAAACCCAAATCGCCGTCGAGCTTAATCTTTACGGCTCAGGAAAATATAACGTTAACACGGGTGTGCCTTTTCTCGACCACATGCTTGAACTATGGGCTAAACACGGTTTGTTTGACCTGACTGTTACTGCTACCGGCGACATTGAAATTGATGACCACCACACAGTCGAAGACATAGGGCTTTGCATAGGCGAAGCAATTGATAAAGCCCTCGGCGAAAAATCCGGAATTTACCGCTACGGATTTTTTATTTTGCCGATGGACGAAGCCCTTACGGAAGTCGCTTTTGACCTTTCGGGAAGGCCGTTTGTTGTCTTTAATGTTGACTGGCAGCAGGAAAAGATCAAGGACTTTGACGTTTCCCTTGTCGAGGAATTCTGGAGAGCTGTCGGCACTGCCGCAAAAGCGAATCTTCACATAAACCTGAAATACGGAAAAGATGCTCACCATATTAGCGAAGCTATCTTCAAAGCTGCGGCGCGCGCGCTTTGCGCCGCTGTCGCAAAAGACCCAAGAAGAAAGGACATCCCCAGCACTAAAGGAAGCCTCTAAATAAAGTGGAAAGTGGAAAAGTCGAAAGGTGGAAATGTCCTAATTTCTAATTTCCAATTTCAAATATTATGCCAAACATTTTCACTCTAACATTAAACAATTTGCCCCTAACACGCGAACAGACCTTGTCGCTTGTGGATGTTGATTTTGACACGCTGCTTTGCGAAGCAAACCGTGTCAGAAAAAAATATCACGGCAACAAAATTCATCTTTGCTCTATTGTGAACGCGCGTTCGGGACTTTGCTCCGAAGACTGCGCTTTTTGCGCTCAGTCTGCCCACCATAAAACAAATGTTGAAACCTACGGCATGATGCCGCCGGAAAAATTAACTGAAGAAGCCAGCAAAGCCGAGAAATATCCTATCGACCATTTCGGTGTCGTTACAAGCGGAAGAAACGCCGCGGAAGAAAATGAACAGAAATTATTGCTTGAAGGGTTAAAATCGCTTAACGATTCCGCAAGGCCTGAATTATGTGTCAGCATAGGCGGCGTCAAGGACGACCTGTTGAAAAAACTTCACGACGCGGGTGTCAGAAGAATCCATCATAACTTGGAAACTTCAAAAAGATTTTTTCCGAGGATTTGTTCGACTCATTCTTATGATGAACGCCTTGAAAACATCAAACGCGCGCAGCGTGCCGGTTTCGATGTTTGCTGTGGAGGCCTGTTTGGCTTGGGGGAAAGCTGGGAAGACAGGGTTGACCTTGCTATCGAAATCAGGGATTTGGAAATCTCCTCTGTACCTCTTAACTTTTTGAATCCTTGCCCCGGAACGCCGCTCGAAAACATGGCGCCTTTGGCCACTAAGGACATTCTAAAAATTATTGCAATTTTCAGATTAACTATCCCTACAGCTCAGATAAAAGTTGCGGGCGGCCGCGAAAAAAATCTCGGTGACCTTCAGTCCTGGATTTTCTTTGCCGGAGCGACAAGCATGATGATAGGAAACTATCTTACTGTCAAAGGAAGAAACATTGAAACAGATTTAAAAATGATTCGCGATCTGGGATTGGATATTGTAGCCACAGATCACACTTGTCGAACCTGTCAGACCTGAAACCTGAAACCCGACTCCTGAAACCTGAAACCTAACCCTCACATCTTCATAACTGGCGCAAGCAGCGGGCTTGGACAAGCCATCGCTATTGAGTTTGCGAGCCCTGGCGCGAAAATAGGAATTCATTTTTCTAAGAACAAATCCGGGGCGGAATCAACATTTCAAAAAGTTAAAGAAAATGGCGGACAAGCTTATTTAATTCAATCAGACTTTTCTGAAGAAAATGCCCCGGAAGATTTCTGCGGAAAAATTCCCGGCAAAATTGACGCCCTTATTTTAAATGCAGGGATCGCTCCCGGAGCTTATATTTTCAAGTCTTCCGAAAAGTTCTGGGACGAAGTTATTAATGTTAATTATAGGGCCAACGCTAAAATTATTTCTTTGGTTTCAGAAAATAAAATGGTTGAAGGAGGGCATATAATTTTGACAGGCTCTCTTGTGGGTTTGCGCGGAGAAATTACGCTTTCTTCTTATGCGGCTTCCAAAGGGGCAGTTCACGGGCTTGTACGCGACTCCGCTAAAAAACTCGCGCTAAAAAATATTCACGTAAATGAAATTATTCCCGGACTGCTGAGAACAGCAATAACTCAAAATGTGGATGATGATGAGTTTGCCGAGCTTGTTTCCGAAAATGTTCTCGGAAGAGGAACTACCTGCGAAGAAGTTGCGAAAACAGTTGTTTTCCTGACAACTTTAAAAAACGTTTCCGGCCAATCATTCTTTCTCGACAGCAGAATAATTTGAAATTTGAAACTTGAAGTTCACACCTTTCGACCTTCGACCTTTCGACCTTCGACCTTTTGACCTTCGACCTTTTGACCTTCGACCTTTTGACCTTCGACCTTTCGACCTTCGACCTTTCGACCTTCGACCTTTTGACCTTCGACCTTTTGACCTTCGACCTTTTGACCTTCGACCTTTTGACCTTCGACCTTTTGACCTTCGACCTTTTGACCTTCGACCTTTCGACCTTCGACCTTTTGACCTTCGACCTTTTGACCTTCGACCTTTTGACCTTCGACCTTTTGACCTTCGACCTTTTGACCTTCGACCTTTTGACCTTCGAGCTTTTGACCTTCGACCTTT
>Ga0190284_1000294_pt1 | contig 32687 bp, 26 predicted proteins | sample 48691812_MG_FD_161668 | JGI IMG/M metagenome (GOLD analysis project Ga0190284, IMG submission 161668) | Hydrothermal vent microbial mat bacterial communities from Southern Trench, Guaymas Basin, Mexico - 4869-18-1-2_MG | ecosystem: Environmental > Aquatic > Marine > Hydrothermal vents >...
AACTTCCGTTCCTTGTCGGAGAGAGGCCCGATTTGGATTTCCAGTTCGGGCAGAAGAGTGGTTTTAATTCGCGTAACAAAATTGGCCAGCAGTCTCATCGTGTCCGAGATTATTTCATGGCGGGGGGTTAGGAGGCTTTTCGTAGTTGTTTCCAATAGCTGTCCCATTGGCCACTGTAGTAGACGCTGGCTAGGGCCATCATGCTCTCGGCGTTATCTTTGTCCCATCGCATCCCCGAGCCTTTCAGGCGTTTGGTCAAGCGGCCACAAACTGATTCCGTCGGGCCAGACCCGGTGTCGTAGCCCGCAGCACGGAAGCTCGGATAATCCGTCATGTCCACACGCGAGCCAACATACTGCCGCAAAGATTTCACCGCCTCACGCTTGGCTGGCGAACGCAATGTCTTGAGCAACTCGCCCAGCCTATCCAACATCACCAGCGATCCCTGATTCCACACCACACCAATTATCTCCTCCCGCCAAGCTACAGACTCGGGCGTACCTTCGCCAAAAAGCCTATGGCTGGTCTCCGTTACATGCTCTTGCAAGTGATAATAGTCCAAAATATTTTCATCCAGCATCGGCAACTGCTGATTGTATTGTTTGCGAATCCAGCTGGCTCCATCGGTGACGGAATATTTTACATCCGCTCGCGAAAGATTTATACGGCAGGCCTCCCGTCGCATAATCCGGCCAAGTTTTTTGTGGTTGCCGCTGGTGCCAACGGCATATTGATGCTTCTTGTCCTTGCTGTAAAACGCGACGACCTTGAACTCTTTATAAGCCCCGTCGCTGCCAGACTTCGGGCGGCCATGTTTGGCGGCAGACTTTCGGCCTTGCTTGCCGCGCTGATGTTTTTCAGTCTTGCGGCGCTTGCGTTTCTGCTCCTCGGTTACCAGCGGAACCATGACCCCGTCAGCTCCGGTAATCACGGTTTTATCGACGCAATTCTCCGAGCTAAAATCAGGCTGAACTTCTCCGCTGGCCTGCTGAGAGAGAACTATCTGGCCATGCGATTCAACAATACCTCGAATTGCAAACGAACTGATATCCAGCTGAGCGGTACGCTTTAGATTCGCACTAGCTGGGGCAAATGCGCAGTTGAGACTTTCACGGCAGCACATTTCGCGAACGCCTGGGCTGAACTTGCTGCTGGTAACGCCAAGTAGAATATCCAGCGGAGCAACCGTGCCGACCTGTGTGTTCCAGAAAATTGTTCGGCGAAACTCCAGCCGACCGTTGACGGTCATGTACGAGTTTTTCTGCCTGCCTTTATTTTTCCAGCGGAGGCTTGGGTGAGTCTCCCGAGGGGGAAAAAGCCTCCTGTTTGCTGTCCAGGAGGTCGATGGCCTTTTGGTAAAGGCGTTGCCGAAACTCGGCGTTAGCATCCCGAACAGGCTCCTCCGACTCGGCGATGATTGCCCCCGGCGTGGCATTGTTGATAGCGTCCGCCACCTTCTGCGCCATGTCCTTAAGGTCAAAATCCATTGCATCCAATAGCTCTTCTGCGGTGATCTTTTTGTCTTCCATGACTTACTCCTAAGTAAAGGTTTATAAGCCACTATAAACACTAACTTTAAATCGCGCCAGAAAAAAATCTCACACACGTCTCATCCTTGAGTCTCCTAAAAACGATAGGATAACGATTGTTGGCCAATTTTTCAATTTTTTCAAATCCAGACAAAATTAACAGTTTTGCAATTGGCTCACCATATCCGCCGATTCGGTACAAGACCTGCAGGCCATATTGGCTCTCGACATCCGACCAAGCAGTTGGCCTAGGCTCCCTGGAGAGCATCCATTCAATCAAAAGATTCTCTAGACAAGACCCACTTCGCCGCTCAAAACATCCGAGTAACTCTAGGTCGTTAATGGCAGCTAGCATCGACAAAGGGTTCCATAGAGGATGTTTGTTCTCGGGTGGTGGGGTCTCTTGGATTTGCTGGAGAAGCTGCGCGCATTGATCTAGGAGGAATTCAAGCGTAGAAACACCCATCGCATTTTCTGATCCTTGATATACTGAAGCTGCCCGCCACAAATTAGGGTCGCTTCGAATAATATTCAGTAGAGCTTCCTGTGTGTCCTTTGGTGAACGAAGAAAAAGCTCATGTGCTGCCCAGCCGCGAGTCATGTAGAGGTCGTTGGTTGAAAGTCTGTTAAGGTTGAAAATAGCACGCTTTGGCTGAATAACTGCCAATGCCTGCAAGCAAGTGGTACCAACGAGACCATCCTCCCGATCAATCCGAGCCTCAAGCCAAACTAACTCAGTTTTATCGCGATACCGATAGATACATCTGGCAATGCTGCGTTCCTTGTCTGACTTTACCTTCTCCATGAGTTCTGACTTGCATCTTTGCCAAAGAAATTCCCCATCCTCAAGCCCCGCCAGCAAATAAGCCAGATCATGAACGGGCTCGTTTTCCGGATCGGCCATACGGATGGTGCGTTCGATCCATGAAGGATCTTTTTTTAGGCAAGCAGCAAGAGCTTGGAAGGAATCCTGATACACCGCAGACTTATGGTCATGCTCGCGTTGAAACGGCGTAGGGTCCTTTTCTGCCGTGGTATGCAAAGCCCACAAACGGTCAAGTGCTTTAGCCGTCGGACAGCCTGCCAACAGGCGCATTCCTGACCTCTGAATTCGTGGCGATTCGTCTATAAGCAAGGCGTTCGCTTGTTCAGGTGCGTCTGAACTTTTAAGAGAAGTTATCCCATTGACAACATGATTGGCTAGGAAAGAATTTGTATTCGATACCTTACGCAACCAAGATATAAGCGGGATCGCCATCTTGTCGCCAATAGTACTTAATAGATCATAGAAGCTATTCGATTCATGCGGGTGTGTGGGTTGAAGTACCTCAATGATCTTCACAACCGTATTCCCATTGCCATCCTCCCTGCACACCAACATCCAGAGTATATCCATCAGAACATAACCGAGGTAACGACTACTATAGATACGTTCCCCGTGGTAGATAAGTCTGAGTATATCCAGAAATTTTACATGATCCATGCGGCCCTGACGGTAAGCCGCGACTAATGCTTCAGCTACCGCCCAATTTAGCAACCGGTCGTGGGGAACTTCGAAACCTTCTCGGCCTGTTCGCCGTAACCAGCCTACAGAGCACAGTCGCCTCACCGCTTCGTCATCCAGGCCAGCCTCGTCCAATTGTTCAACCAGCCAAGGGTATGGCTTATTTTTTAGTAGGACATCTAGGGCAAGTTTTTTCAGGCCCACTGTATCTTGTGGAAAATGGTATTGAATTCTCTTGTGGAGTCGCCTCCAGACTGCATCGAACAGCTCATATTCTCTGACCGGAAACCAATCACCACGGTTAGCTACTTCTTCTACATAAATAGATGCCAGGAGTGGATGGCAAAGCGTAGTTCGAACATCCCCTGCTATCTGTATCCACTTATCACCAAGTGCCTGATTGAGGTATGAGTGCAATTCCTCCGTGGTGAAGTCAGATACAGCCAGTCTCTGACATCGTCCCGACACTTGCGTCTCTATCAAATCAGCAATCTCGCCATGGCAAGACACGGCCACGCGAAATCCCCACTCCTCCCATGGTGTGAGTGCAATCTCTCTAGCTTCCTGCATATCTTGGACACCATCGATAATGAGCGTAAGCGAAGGTTTTTCCAGACATTCTAATTTGTGCAATCTCTCAGCAATTCTGTCAAGGGGCAGGGCTTCGTCTGTATTTCGGATAAAACGGAAGTCCCTCTCTATGTGTTGAATGTCTTTATCTAAATCACCCGTGGCTTCCACTAGAACGGCAAGTTGAGGGTTCTTTGATAACGCATGAGCTGCCGCAGATAGGAACCATGACTTTCCTTGTCCGCTCCCACCTGTAACCAAGAACAGTGGCATATCATCAGGCCACTGTGTGGCAGCTTCTCTGGCAGCGTCATAGCGTACATCTTTCACGGGATCATATCGTCGTCTTTCAAGAGAACCGACCAGGAGCTTCCTAGATCGCTGGCATAATCTAAGCCAATCAGTCCAAGGCACGGAATCCAGCTTATGATCGGTCATAAAATCAGATAGTCGGATCATTGCGTCACCTGATGTGGCGCGTCTCGCCAGATCAAGCAGCATTGCATCCCGTTTTGTGACAAGATCAGAGTCACGGACAACGAAGGCAAGTAGAATTTTATCGAGTTCTTTCTGAAGTGCAGACTGCGTTTTACTCCCAACGAACACAAAGTTGCCGAGAAGATGCCATAACTTGCGATGTATATCTTCCGGCGATTTAGATTTCTTGATTTTTGGAACACCGCCTAAGCTTTCAACAATTTTATCGAACAAAGTGCGTTCCGTGTATTCTTGTTTCTCCCAAAAATTACTTTTTCTGGAGGAAAAAACCGGTTTGATGTCGTCAAGGGCATCCAGGTCATAGACCCTACCCTTCAGGGATGTGAAGAACTTATATGCATTCTCCCATTGACCAATGCGGCCTTCTGTAACAAACCTGTAGCAAACACTTTTTTTTAACAAGTTAACGGCATGGTAGAGATCTGGTAAAACGTCTTCAATTACCTCCTTGAGCGACCATGTCCCATCATTGGATCGAGATTTTATCTGATCCACCAACTCCGTTGGAGTTCCAAGTTCCTGAAAATCACCGCCACCGCCAATCGGTTCCAGGAGAACCACTGTGTTCGTAATTACTCCGTTTTGGTCAGGCTCACATTTTGAGATGTGAAGCTCGGTGGTCCGTAATAGGGACCACAGCATCTGATAAAGAACACCGTTGATTGTACTCGGCCCACCTGCAGGAACATGCATAACAAAAACCTCCGCCAGCATGGGAGTGGCAGCTATTGCCAGCCAGCCCCCAGACATGGCCATTATCCCTCAAAACATTTGGCCTTACAAGCATTTAAGTCGGAACAGCATTTAAAGGTGAGTGATCGGATTTTCTGGTAGGGATTATGCGGCACGCTGCTAATCCCAGTCGTCGGCCCAGAGGTTGGAGTAGTAGATACCACCCAAAGCCATTATACTTTCGGCATTATTTTTGCCCCACCGCATTCCGCGGCCCTTCAACGAAGTTCTTGACAGTGGAACGGAATAAATGTTCAATATCATAAGTCCAAATAAGCTGGTGGGTGCAAGTACTGTAAGATTCTGGAAAAAGCAACAGGTTCAAGAGGTACCTTGGGACATACTAATAATCGAGGAGGTTGGCAAGTATTGGCGGACGCCCCGGTCGACCATGGGTTGGGTGATAACGAGTCAACTACTGAGATCAAGGAGTAAATCATGGCGTTGTGGTTATGCAGGGCAGGCCGACACACCATTTCAGCCGCTCTATATCGCCTGTAATAAGAGCGTCGAACAATCAGCTCTGTTTTTCGGTTTGATCGTTTGGGTAACTGTCATGGAGCGACAGGACGACTGGTATTTCAAGCCTGCAGACAAAGAGGCAGAAGACATTATTGGAATGACCTATTTTCACAGAACACTAAAAAAGTGAACATCATAACCCCGATAAAACACATGACCCTAATCTCTATGACGGTGACGGGCAGGATTAATGTGCGAAGGGAGGTTTTAGGTTTTATTATGAAAATTACAACAGCACGCATTCACAACTGGCGATCCATTAAGGATGTGAAAATTGTATTCGAAAGAATGGTGGTCTTCATTGGACAGAACAACCACGGTAAGTCAATCGATCTACTGCCCGCCAGGCAATTTGTCCGCATACTTTCGGCCAATTTCCTTTATGAATCTCAAGAGCACAGGCCGTGAAGACGCGTCGCCACGATCAGCGACTGATAGACAGGCCTTGGCACACCGATCAATGCGTTTTGTGATGGATTGTGCTATGTCCCGCTTCCTGCCAAGTTCCAAGCCGGACACGAGAATGTCACGAGCATTCGCAGGCGCGCCGTACCAAGGGATCAGCAAAGAGGCAATTGCATTCAACAGTTTGCCCACGGCGGACCTTTTCGAGTCCCGATAATATCTCGGCAACTCCGCATCAATTGCCCGCTGGTATTGCGAGTGGAGGTCCATTTCGTACTGTTCCAACTCCTCCATGAGAAGTACGAGCCGCTCCGGGTCTTGGAGGGCCAGCCCCTCCTTTGTTATTTCCTGAATTCGGTTATACTTCGCAATGAAATCCTGATTCACGGCGATATGGTGAAGGTCAAGTGCATCCTCTATGTCCATCGCATCAAGCAGGTCCACTGGAAAATGCGTATGCGTAGCACTCTTCACAATGTCAACGAACATCTTGAAGAACACTTCCATGTCCGACAGATTGGTCTTGCCGCCAATCATGTCCGACAGGCTGAAGTCCATCAGGTTCTCTTGGGGCAATACTCCCTCGGAATCGACCGCACGGGCTCCGGACAAATAATAGATGAAGTCCGTGTAATTGCCACAAATATTCCAGAAACCTTTGTCACCAGTGCCTTTGGCAATCTGATAAACATCATTGCGTCCCAATCTTGGAACGGCTGCGATCTTTTCAGAAATGCCGGATGGCGTGATAATACGATTCTGTCGCAGGCACGACCGAAGAAGGCTGTGTCCATCCTCAATGTCTGCGATCATCCTTTTCTGGAACCACCTCGATGCTTGAGACACTTCCCAACGAACCGCCAAGGCGACCGTTTCATCCAGCATCTTGGCGGTATCCTTCTTTTTGGCCCCTGAGTACTCCATTGCGTCATTGGCTTCGGACAACTTCGTATCCAAAAACTGTTCGAAGGTCTGGAATTCCGAACGCAACGCGGGTACCACAATGCCCTCAGAGAACAGGCGCGGATGTGAGCACAGAATTTCCTGGGCCAACTCCGATTCCAGCAAATGCGAAGCGGCGACAACCACATGACCCTTGATCATAATGATGAATTTCAGCTGGCGGGCCAGGGACATGCGGATGCTCTCGATGTCTTGAGGCGTCCATGCGACTTGAGAATAGGTAACACGATCAAAGACCGTCAGGTAGACACGGCTGCTCAGTAAGGAATCCGTTGATACCAGTTTCATCGAGTAGTCTCCTTGGCCGATAAATGTGCGCCACATTTCGCAGTCTGCAGCAATGGCGGGGGCAAATCTACACCTTCATCAATGAATCCCTTCCAAGCATTCAGCGGACCATGGGTAAAGTATTTGTTCGCTTGACCGTGTTTGCGTGGGACGGCCAGAGGCGGAAGTTCCACTGTCTTGTGCCGAGTTGCCGTCAACAAGGCACGCCTGCGGGAAATCCGGTTCTCTCCGTTACGGTGATCGTAGTATTTGGTCAGGAAGTTGCCTGGGGTGACCGCGCCCAATTTGCAAATCCTTAGTTTGATCCTGTGTATTAGCTTGTTTTCCCGTCTGCAGCTCATAGCGAAGGGGCGTCTGGCTGGGCGGTGGTGGACAATGACCAAAAATGTCTGAAGATATTGTGCACCTCGTCGATACCGATATTTTTTTGCAGCACCGCGTCTTGGGCTGCCAACAGAACGCGCGTGAGTGCCTCTGGTTCAGTCAGCGGCTGGTGCGGGTCGAGATAGCCCTTAGCTGTCAGGTTTTCCGCGAGAGACTCCAGGGCATTGGCCCGGAAGCCCTTCGTTCGCTCGTCCTCTTTTGCCTCCAGGGTTGCTACAAGTCGGCTGGCATCCCAGTCCAGGTCTCGTGCAAGATCCGTCACGCGGTCTATGAATGCGTCGGTTACTCCCGCCTCACAGAGGGCTTCGCGGTTGACCGGACGGCCTCGGCCTTGCTTCCATGCTTGACAAACCGCTTGCACCACCGCCGCTCGTGCCGTTACTTGCCGAGTAGCTTCAGTGGGCAGGTAGGCCTCCGCATGGCTGTGTTCGAGGAGCGATTTTAATTGGCCATACGACTGGATTCCGGCGCTAAGGAGGTTGTGCAGATGTTTCGGGTCATCGAGAAGGAAAGCTACATGCAGGCCTGGGGCACCTGCAGCTGGGTCGAAAGCTGGAACGCCTAGCGAGGAAGCGTACTCCGACAGCGTGCGACCTTGCGGAGCTGGCACGACTTTAGCGGTGGCGGCGGAAGTCTCCAGCAGAGTTCCCGTTGGCTGCTGGAGGTCTCGAACCCGCGCCAGATCAAAGAGCTTGGCGCCGGGGAAACCTTGTTCCTCGGTAACTTGTCGCCAGGCCTCTGCGTCGCCAGGCTGACATGTAAGATAAAACACTTGCCTGCCCTCACGAATAAGCGCCGTCAGGCACTCAATTATCGCACGAAATCGTGTCGGGTCAGTGCCGCTGAGAGCTTCGTCCAAGACAAACGGAAGCTGCACGCCATGCTCGGCGTTGGCTGCAAAAGCAAGCCGAACCGCCAGCAAGAGCTGCATACGCGTTCCGCCCGAGAGTTCCCTAAGCTCCAGCCCACGTTGCTGCGTATTGTCGTAGGCACTAAAAGCTGTGCCGTCGTCGTTGCCCGAACCTATGCGGAGATCATATCGGCCCCGCGTAAATGCGCTGAGCCACTGCCTCGCCTGGCGGAACACAGCGGGTTGGTGCTCCATCTGCTGCTCGTCCCGAACGAGGCCCAGGAGGAACATTCCTGCCGCAGAGAGCGTGGCTTCTTCCTGACACTGGGCGAGCTTGTTTGTCGCTTGGTCCCGCTTTGACAGTGCATCCTGAAGCTTGCTCTCCCGGCAGGTCTGATCGACTCTCGCGCGGATTGCCGCGATCTGGTTCACAAGCTTCTGGTGCCCGTCAGAAAGCTCCGCCAGTCGCGATGCTTCCTCATCTACCTGCGTGCGGCTCATTTCCCGCAGCTCGGGAACATCGGAAAGACGATCCAAAGCTGCCATCTCCCTGCCATGGAACTCGGTGAGCTGAGACCGCAGCTTGCGATACTCGGACAAGCGTCCAAGTCGTTCGCCCAGCCCAGCCTCGTCGTCCTCGGATAGTTCAAGGCCCTCGAAGAAACGACGCTTCCGGGCTGAAAGATTATTGAGGTGATCCTGGGCGCTCGATATTTCTCGGTTGGCTGTAACCAGGCGAGCGTCGGCACTGCGGAATCGCTCAGCCCGCTGGTCAATTGTCTCGCTGCGCACGCGAGCGATCTCGTATCCATCGCAAGCCTCTTCCCCGAATCGAACCAGATGCTCATTCACCGCAGCCAATTGCTCATCGCGCCGTGCCCCCAGCATATCCAGTTGCTCCTGCAGGCCGAGCAGAGCATCTTTCGCCTGGCGATACGTCAGAAGATTTTGAGCAAATGTTACGAGAGCCAGGTCCGACATCGACAAAGCGGCCCCCAGGCGGTCGGCTAGCGATTTTCGGCGAAGGCTGATCTCTTCGAATTTAGGCGTCAGTTGATCGAGTTCTGCCTGACGGTTACGCTGCTCCGATTGCAGCTGCTCCAGCGACCTAGCCCTTGCCAGCCGCTGTTCCAGCTGGTTCAGGTGCTTGCCTACCGTTTCTGAATTCCATTCAGCCGGGGCCTCCAGGTTCAATCGTCCGTAACGTTGCTGGCAAGCTTGGCGGCTGTCCTGCGTGGCAGGGACGCGCGTAACCAAGAGCAGGACGGCTCCGGCGACACCCGCGATTACTGCGAGCAATGCCCACGGGCTAGCCCAAATGCCCAGCGTGATACCGGTTGCCACGAGTGTCGCAGCAAGTGCCCAGGCCAGGGACCTGTCGCGCCCGGGTGCAGCCCGGCCTTGGGCTGGAGCTTCAAACCACCGCCGAAGAACGCCGATGGCTTCGGCAAGTGCGTCAGTTTCGTCGGGAGGCTGCACTTGTCCCAAGGCAGCTAACCTTTCCTCGATGGCGGTCCGGCGAGCCCTTAGCTGTTCATCCTCGCGATGGAGCGCCTCTGCCGAATCCAGGCCAGCAAGCTCAATCCGGTCGAGCTTGTCCGCGTCAGCTTCTTCCCCCAAACGGCTCAGGGCCTTGTTCACCTGGCTTTGCGACTGGGTAATCTCGCTACGGATTCGATCGATTCGTTGTTCGGCGTCTCGAAGCCCCTCGAGTTTCGTTTGCTGTTCTCTCAGAAGGTTCTGGGAAATTCCTTCCCGAGGCAGCCCAGCTTCGTCCTTCTCACGTTGAGCTTTCTCCGCCTCCAGCTCAGCCTCTTCTCGCCTGTTCGATTCAGCATCGAGGTCAGCCCGAAGCTGTGTCAATGTCGCATCCTCCCCGCCGTTCAAGCGATCCATGCCGGAGGGAAGGTCCTCCAATGACCGGTTCGCCTCGGCGATTAGCGATCGTGCGTCCAGAAGCTGTCGAACGTCCTCCAGGCGTGCCAGCTGTGCGTGGGCTTGACGCGAGTCTGCTTCCTTTCGCCCCAGGTCGCCCAATTCGGACTCGTCTTCCTGGAGAGACTGCTGTTCCTGCTGAATTCTCCGCACCTGCTGTCGCGCCTCGTTGCGGGCTTTCAAGTCAGCTTGGCCATGCCGGCGAGAGAGCACGAACTGCTGATGCACAGCCTCCAGATCGTAGCCGCCCGCCATTTCTTGCAGCACGCTGCCGGACAATTTCGCATCACCCTCCGTCGCCTGGATCAGCGTGCCGACGGTGATGGTGAAGCACTCAGCCAAGTGCAGCCCCGGAACCGAAGGGGCTTGGCAGGGCTGACTGTCAGCCTGACAGGTACGGCGATCTCCCTCCAGCTCGATACGAATATGGCTCTCGTTTTCCTGCCAGTAGCCGACCAGCGAAACCGGTGCCAAGCCAGCAAGCGTCTCAGGCCAGAGCAGTCCCCGGATGGCCCGGCAGGCGGTCGTCTTGCCCGATGCGTTTGGGCCGACGACCAGGTTCAAGCCGTCGCTCAAATCCTTCAGGTCGAAGCCCTGGTTCTCAAAGCCCGGCATCCGCCGCACGGATAGCTGTGTGAGCTTCATTCGCCAGCCTCCTTCTGAGCCAGCAGCATATCAAGCGCCCTGAAGCCCGACCGAAGCAAGATGTCTCGCACGTCATCGTCAGCTAGCGGCTTTTCACTGCCTGGAAGCGACGCGAAAACCGTCGCGGGGAGCTGTGCGGCGATGGCATCTCGCGCGCCAGCAAGAATGTCCCGGTAAGTATCGCCAGGCTTGCGCCTGTCCAAAACGCCAAGCCGCTGAGCCAACAAACCAGCCGGGTCGCTCGACCGGGCAAGTTCCCCCAGTGCGACATCAGGCCTGGTTTTATCATGGACGCTCTCGACGAAATATAATATCTCGTCGAAAGAAGGCTTGTAGTCTTCAGCCAGTCGAGCGGCGAGAGAAGGCATTGTCCTGTGGAGCGTCGTCCTGCCCGTCAGCTGCAGCCTACAGCCTACTGCTCGCAGTTGCCCCGCCTGCTGTAGCTGAATGTTTTTATGCAGGCGTCGCATGGACTGATTCACAGCCTGTTCCATCGCGGATTCAGTTGTAACTTTATCGAGAGGGATATCAACATGCTCCCACTGCAAAGCTGCCAGGGGCTGCTGCTCCAGCTTGGGTTGTTTGCCGGGTTCGAGCGTAACAAGCCATGCGCCGTGAGGCCCAACCTCGCTTGGATCCAAGCCCTGAGGCGAACCGGTGTAGAAGACGACCGGGCTGCCATCGCCGATCGCGCCGCTGCTGTGGATGTGTCCCAACGCCCAAACGTCCAGGTCGTAGCCTTTCATATCCGCCAGAGCAACCGGGCCATAGCTGCTGGTCTGGGCTTGGCAGTCGCAGTGAAGCAGCCCGATGGTGGGTATGTTGTCCGTCGGCGCGCGATAGCTAGCCAGAGGGTTCTCGGTTACATGCCTGCTAGGAAATGACCAGCCTACGAAACGGACAGCCGTTCCGTCCCGGGCACTTAACGAGGCAGTCTCCCATCTGCCGCCCTGACCCAACAGGTTGAACCCATCGATCTGCCTAGCCAGGCGAGGCAGCACGTCGAAGTCATGGTTGCCCGCGACGGCGAACACGCCAATGCCTTCGCTGATGAGTTGCTGCACCCCGTCCTGAAGGTCTGAGTAAGCTTCATAGAAGCGATTGTCCTGATCCACAACATCGCCGGTTAGCGCGATGGCATCGACTTGCTGTGCGATCGCTGTCTGTACCAAGGCACGCCAAGCGCGTCTGGGCGCGAACTCGCTCGCGTCCTGATCCAAAGGCACCCGGGCCGGGCGCCGGCCCAGGTGGATATCACCTGTCGCTAAGAAACTAAATGCCATTATCCGGAACCCTGACGGCGGCCTGCCTCCCTCTCATCGTATAATCGCATACTAATCGAAACAGAAGTTCGGAGCAATGGCCCGACTGGATATTTTTGTTTTTTGGTCTTTTCTTGGGCATCTGTTGCTTTTTTATGGTTGCCAATCGCTTTGTCCCTGCCAACTTCTGTAAGACTGCTTTCGCCGATTTAAGAAGACAACACTGCTTGACCGGTGAATCTATAAAGATAGAGATTCGATATCCTTTATTCGCTTAATTTCTTCGCAATGCCATTTGAGAACTTCTTCAATTTTGGCATCGATCTGTTCCGCTGCCCAGCCTCGGATATTAAATTCAATTGACCACCTAGCAGATCCACCCCCAGACAATTCCTCTGTCTTGGCATCAAACCGTTCCTCAAGCAACCTGGTGTCGTAGTTACCATAAAACTTATAACAATTTTCTGAAGATTGTTGTTCGCGTGTTGAAGCACTGAGGATCAGGATCAATAACGCTCCGCTCGGTGTTTCTTCGTTGTCCCACCTTTCGCCACCTCCAAGGTAGGCAACATGCAGTAAGGCTGGCTTTGTATCTTTCAGATGTATTCTTCGCTTAGGCAATCCAAGGAAACCGTCAAAAAAATTCCATGTATAAAGATATCCTTTTTGTGGTTTGTTAGATGCCATTATTATTAACCCTTTTCTCTGTGATGTTCCTACTCCGTGACCGCTGCTAGGTGTGGCTGGGCACGATTGGTTTCTATATCTCCCATGATACGATTTGGAGTCGCGTTTGCAATCACCTAATTATGACGCGGCAATGACGGAGTGAGCGACCGGATTTTCTGGCGGGGGTTATGCGGCATGTTGTTGAGACCAATAGTCAGCCCACAGGTCGGAATAATAAATACTACCCAAGGCCATCATGCTCTCGGCGTTATTTTTGTCCCATCGCATTCCGCGGCCCTTCAGGCGAGATGTTAACGTTCCGCAAAATGATTCCGTCGGGCCGCTGCCGCAATCGTAGCCAGCAGCACGGAAGCTCGGATAATCCGTCATATTCACACGTTTACCAACATATTGTCGCAATGATTTCAAGGCTTCGCGTTTAGGTCCGCTACGATGTCGCCGGAGATAATTGCCCAGCCTATCCAGCATCACCAGCGACCCCTGATTCCACACATAGCCAAGCATATCATCTCGCCATGCGTGGGCCTGGCTGGTACCCTCGCCATATAACACGTGGCTTGCCAGAACCACATGCTCCTTTAAATGGTAGTAGTCCAAAATGTTTTCATCCAACATCGGCAGTTGAGTGTTATATTGTTTGACAATCCACTCAGCTCCATCGGTAACGGAATACTTCACCTTGGCATGGTCAATCCGAATCTTCTTCGCTTCACGTCGCATCCGACGGCCCAGGGTGTGGTGGTTTCCGCTGGTTCCCACCGCGTACTTGTGAGACTTGTCAGGATCATAAAACGAAAGAATCTTGAACTCCTTATATGGCCCATCGCTACCAGACTTCGGTCGCCCTCGCTTGCGGGTGCTCTTGTGGCCTTGCTGTGCCTGCTTGGCAGCCTCGGTAGCCCGGCGTTTTTTCTTCTGCTCATCTGTTACCAACGGAACCATAACCCCGTCAGCACCGGTAATAATCGTCCGGTCCGTACAATCATCACTTGTCCAGTCTGGCCCGTAATGTTCGCAACGCATGGATCGCTCAGCCCGCTTGCCTTCACGCTCAACCAACTCTCGCAACGCTGAATGACTGATCGTCAACTGAGCCATTCGTGCCAAATTCTCGCTGGCCGGCACGAACGCTTCGTTGAGACTCAAACGACAAGCCATCTCTCTAACGCCCACACTATAACGCTCCCGCATAATGCCAAGCAACGCGTCCAACGGTGCGAACGAACCTCGCTGCTCATTCCAAAAGATAGTACGCTCAAACTCCAGCAAGCCATTGACTGTTATACAGGAGGTTTTCTGCTTGCCCTTATTTTTCCATGTCCGGTTCGGTTCGCTGTGGCGAGGGGGAAAAATCCCCTTGCAGCTGCTTGTTCTGCAAGAGGTTGATAGCCTGCTGATAAGCCCGCTGACGAAACTCGGCATTGGCATCTCTGACAAGCTCTTCGGAGTCGTCGATAATACTGCCCGGCTGGGCGTTGTTGATAGCCTCGGCGACTTTCTCTGCCAGCTGATCCATATCCTTCGTCCATACGGTTTTTAGCTCTTGCGGCGTGATCTTTTTGTCTTCCATGACTTGCTCCTAAAACAGGGTTAATGTAAGTGTTGCAAGTCATTGTAAACAAGGGACTAGCGTCGCGCCAGAAAAAATGTCACTCACATGACGGATGGATGATCCGGGTAGCCTTAAAAAAACCAAACCTTTATAAATCCTTCCGCATTACCACTGACCAATCCTTACAAAGGCAATTTTAGAACGATACGCAGCAGCAAGAAAAAATCAGTCAAAATGGTTTTGAAATGCAACTGCGACAAAACACGTTTGTAAAAATATGCCACGGCGAACTGTCCTTCGGGACATAAAGTTCGCTTGGGGATTTTTTGATCAGATGCATGTGAAAGCAGCCAAACAGGTTCATCACAAAGCGAGATTGAAGGAATCCTCGACGAGAAAACGGGATTGGCCAACGGCCAGCCCAGCATCGAAGTAGATTATTCTGCATCATTTTCTTAGCCTGCACTTATCGACGAGAGTTTGTAATTGAGCCGTATGCACCTGGTTAAAAATTCAAAAATCATTCAGCCGTCATCCTGCTGTTAACAGCTGGCGCGAAGAGTCGGGTATTATGTACATAACTTCACTGAAAGGATAATTATCATGCGCCACTTCAGCCGATCTTTGAATTCCGATCTGTTCAAGTATAGAAAGCGAAAAAAAATCTCACTGAATGGCTATGTGCCAGGTGTGTCTCATAGCAGTATCGGACTTTCTAAAAAGCATGTCTCCGGTATGCCTCATTTGCCCGGACAATCTGGTAATCACCACGATTTATACATGGGCAACATGCCCCAAGCATATCATCCAAGTCTAAATGCCCCGGCTGTTCAAGAAGCAGATTATGAGCCGTACGAACCATTCATGCCACATACTTCAAGGCCGCCCATGCAGCCTCGACACAATCCACATAACATTGGCCCAAATATAGCGGGCAGATTACCTGTTCCGGATGATGATCTGACTTTAATAGAACAGCTTCGGTTGGCTCAGGATAATAATCCATTACCGACAGAAAACATCGAAGCGAATTTTCTTGATGGAATAGCACCGGCCCCGGGTAATCTTGCATCTGATGATAATAGCGTTGACACATTCCCGAGTTTTCCTGAAGTGGCTGATGCGTTGGAACAGTTGAGCAGAGTTTTACCCCCTGACCATCAGGATCTTATCAATTTGAGAATGGCAGCTCACGAATGGCTTGGGCTTCTGGATGCATGGTCGCAAGGCCTAGGCGGTTCTCATGAAGCTGCCGCACCTGCCGTCGGTATTGATTGTGATAGTTCGATGCCCCAGGAGATGTTCGATAGTGCGATGGCTGATCTACAAATAACTCCGGAGCCAATGGCTGATACCTTTGCTCCTATGCAGGATGCCTATGATCAACAATTCAACCAAGGCCTTGAGGCAATAGTCCAGGAGCCAATACCTCAGCAGGATCCCTTTGAAATGCAGCAACGAATGTATGATGAGGAAATGCTGATGCTGATGAATCCGTTCATGACTCCTAGGCAATATGGACCCGGCCCAATCGGGCCATAGGTATCAATAGACAAATCCAAAACCAAGAAATTCCAACCAACCCTTGGACGGTCCAGGGGTTTTTTAATGCACGCATAAAGCGAGCAAAACCAGATGGCATGCCCAACTATGAGACATGCCATCACGGCAACGTCTGGAGGAAATAAAAATGGCATGGAGACCAACACGGTATCTATTGGAAGGTGAACTTGAAAATTTAACGCCCGGCAAGGTTACGGGCTGGATGAAGTTCGCTGGAATGAAGAACAAAGTAACCTTTGATCTGAAAGGAGATTTTCACCGCGACATTAGAGGAACAAGGATTCGCTTGACCGGCGACGGGCAAGAGGAAAACACAGAAGCCCCCAGCTATATGGACAGTTTTGCCCAGCATCAGACGGGCAAGGTGGGGGATATCACAGCGGGGCTGCCGCCACAAGACTATGTGGATTACCCGTACATTGAGTGGTATGGCGAACGGAACGGCAGGATTGTCATCGAACTTGAATCACAGCAGATCAAGGTAGTTGGCAATCTTTTGCCCTGGACGCAACAGGAGCCAGTCTCACGAGAGCAACAGGCTCAAAATATGGGCAAATTTCTGGGAGATATAGCCCAGGCAGTGAACATTCCGCCGGATCGCGTGCTGTGCGTCGGTGGAACAAACCCAACTCCAGCAAAAACATCTAACCAGGAAAGGGCTACAAAATGAAACTACTGACACAAGAAATCCGAAACAAGCTGCCAAAGCTGTACGAGCAAGATGACAAAGGGGGAGATGCGATAGCGTATCTGAAAATGTTCACCCCGGATTCTAACTGGACCTTCTGGGCAACTGAGGGTTCTCCGAAAGGAGACGACTTTATGTTCTTTGGCTTGGTCGAAGGACACGAAAAAGAGCTGGGCTATTTCAGTCTGGCGGAGTTGCAGAAGGTGCGTGGGCCATTGGGGTTGCCTATTGAAAGGGACCTTTATTGGCAGCCTAAAACGCTTCGGGAGATTGCGCCGGAGATGTTCAAGAAAGACGAAGTGAAGGAGGTGCAGCCATGAGTATGGATATATCCAGCCCAGTGCCAGACGAGGACAAAGACTGCATCCCGCAAGTGATCATTTCAGTTCGCAGTGGAGTTGTAGATGTAATCTACAAGCCAGTCGGCGTGTCTGTGGTGTTGTTTGATTACGATGTCGATGGTGCGAAGAATGTTTCCAAAGACTCTGGTGGCGAGAGATGCGTCGTCAGCCATTGGGATGCGGGAAGAATTGAAGTTAGTAAGAAACCCCAAAACCATAGGAAAGGCCAAAAATTATGAAAAAGCCAATTACATATCTGATTATCAGCACATCCAGCAGCAATGAATATTACTCCGGCGACTGTGACTACTGTCTCGTGGAGTTCTCAGCTGCCTATGTCGCATATTTGCTGAACTACATGGAGAAGGTTCGCCCATTGCACCAGGCTGACCAAAACATCTATGGTCTAAAATGTTGGGACGCGAGGCCTGAGTATTTTCAGTTCAACGACAAGTTGGAAAAGATTGTCGATATTTACGGCAACCGGGCGTCTGACGTACCAAACGGCGAGCCTATTCTCCTGGAAATACAGCCTGAATTCAGCGAAGAAGATTTTTCGAGAGTCGAATGCCAGATAGTCCATATCCTGAAGGACGAAGTCTGCTGGACGGCTTATCTCAAGCACACGAATATCCAGATCGAATCGGCTCCAATCCTCAAGAAAACTCTCCTGAAAATCCAGCGAAGTTTTGTAGCTTCGTAATCTCCCCAAAAAACACCCCAAACAACGAAAGGACAAATCCAATGCAACCTAACGGAACCTCTGCGCGCAGTCCGCCCCGGTCTGGTGCAAGAATCAGCAACTTAGAGTCAATGAAGTTTAGATGTACCAAAGAACGAGTATCAAACTCCTTTAATGAAAGGCAATTACAATGAAGATTTTATTTGTGAACAATGACGGCGGCGGTTTTGCGGACTATGTGGAAGCGGCTGAAGGCACGACAGTTGAGAGTTTTTTCAACGAGCAACTGTCCAACCGAAAGGCTGAAGACTACCTGATTCGCGTCAATCGCCAACCGGTGCCAAGTGACTACATCCTCAAAGACGGGGATCGCGTTACTATGACGCCAACGAAAATTGAAGGCGCCGCGTAATCGTCTTCAATCATGCGAGTGTGGGAGGCATCCACCCCAAAAACAAACGGTGGGTGCCTCTTGCCATTTTCGACAACTATTGAAACTTTTTGGAAAGGTTTTTAGATATGAACTTATCACAACGACAATTTGTTAAGATATCGACGGACATTCGCAATCAGCTATTGAAGTTAAAACAAACGAAGCAGCGAGAAGTCCAGAGCAAACAGGCCGGGCTTATTGAGCAGATGAACCGGTTAGTAAAAATTCGTCGAAAGCTGAACCTTTGCGATATTCACAACTGGCAGTCAGCTGGCGAAAAGGTCTTAAAACAAGCTGAATCTGCACTGCGGGATATTCCTTTTCATATCCAGCAAACCGAGCAGGCCATCCAGGCTTGCAACATCGCAGTGCCATCTGTGGCTGAGGTTTATCGAGAGCTTATCCAGGCGGATGAGGAGTTCGATAATCTTGTTTTTCACAAGCAAGGCGATCTGCTGGGAGTAACGACGGATGCTATCGAACTGAATGATGTCTATCTTGGCGAGTTCGAGATTCAGCTTCATCTGCCGAGCCTGGCGGAGATGCGATACAACAATATATACCGCATCTATGCGATGGATCCGCACCCCGCATCCAGCAACGACTGCGTAACGCATCCGCATGTGAGCGACGAACGGTTATGTGCCGGCGATGCAGGTGCGGCAATCAACATGGCACTGACGGCTGGGCGAATCTGCGATTTTTTTCTGCTCGTCCGGTCGGTGCTGACCAACTACAACTCCGAGTCGCCGTATGTAGCATTGGACAGCTGGTTCGGCACGGCATGTTACGAATGCGGCTATGTTACAGGCAGCGATGAGACCTGCTGGTGCGACTGTTGCGAGCACGAATACTGCTGCGAATGCAGTTCCTACTGCCGGCGGTGCGACGAATCGACATGCCTCAGCTGTCTGGATAAATGTCCCGCCTGCGACGATCTCGTGTGCCCAAACTGCAAAAGTGTTTGCCCAGAGTGCGGCGAACAATTATGTCAAAACTGTCTCGATGACATGGCCTGCCCATGCATCGAAGAGAATAAGGAAAACGAAAATGATGAAAGCAAAAATAAACAAAACGAAGAAGCAGCAATTGTTGCAAGAATCGACACAAACGAAAAACGCGACGGAAACTTCAATCTCGCCTGCCAAACAGCAGGGCCAACCGAGGGAGTTATTGAAAAAATCCTCGGCATCGACGCGGCCTGAACAAAGCTCGCCGCCAGTGTTGCGGTTTACTCCGACAGCTTGGGCGAAGCTTTTGTACTTTCGGGATCGTAGCGAGACGGAAATCGGCGGGTTTGGAATATCAGCTGCAGACGACCTGTTATTGATGGAGGATTTTGTAACCATCAAGCAGGATGTTAGCATGGCCAGCGTGTCATTCGACGACGAAGCTGTGGCTGACTTTTTCGATTCGCAAGTTGATGCAGGCAAGAAGCCGGAGCAGTTCGCCCGAATCTGGCTACATTCTCATCCGGGCGATTCGCCCAAGCCGAGCAGTACCGACGAGGCAACTTTCGCCCGCGTGTTTGGTTGTTGTCAGTGGGCTGTGATGTTCATCGTCGCCCGCGGCGGTAAGAGTTATGCTAGGCTACAGTTCAGCGTTGGCCCCGGCGGACAGGCTGTTATCCCGATTGAGGTCGACTACTCCCAGCCGTTCGCCCAGAGCGACCAAGAGGCGTGGGAGCTTGAATACAAGGCTAATATCAAGGCCAGTAAGTGGGACAACATGTTCGGAAGCTGCGGCGGAACCGAGCTTGTGGATGATGTTGCAGCTTACGCATGCCCGGACGATTGGCTCGAAGATATCGAAGCCATGGAGCCGCAGGAACGACGCCTCATCATGGACGAGCTGGCAACGAGGCCCGACCTTTGGGACGCGGAGGAGGTGGCCAATGTCTACTAATACTAGCGAAAGGTATAGCCGTCAGCGAGACCTCGTCCCGCCGGAGCGACTTGCAACTTGCAACGCAACGGTTATCGGCGTCGGTGCGATAGGCCGGCAAGTGGCCCTTCAACTAACCGCGATGGGCATGCCCTGGCTACAACTGATAGACTTCGACACAGTCGAAGAATCCAACATCGCCAGCCAAGGTTTTTTAGAAGACGACCTGGGCAGACTAAAAGTTGAAGCCACAGCCGGTTTGTGTCAGCAGATCAACCATCAGCTGAAAGTGCATGAGATTGGTGAAAGATTCCGGCGGAGTACGGAGATTGGCAACACGGTCTTTTGCTGCGTAGATTCAATCGAAACCCGCAGGCTAATTTGGGAGGCCGTCAAAGACAGATGCAGCTTCTATGTAGATGGCAGAATGAGTGCCGAGGTTTTGCGAGTCCTGACAGCCTGCGATTCAGCCAGCCGGGATTTTTACCCGACAACACTGTTCGCCGCCGCCGAAGCCCACGCCGGCACATGCACAGCCAAGACCACAATCTACTGCGCCAACATCGCAGCAGGCTTCATGGCTGCCCAGTTCACCAAGCACCTCAGGAATTTTCCAGTGGACGCAGACATTCAACTGAACCTGCTAACATCGGAGATTACTGTATCTCCCTGACACCGGAGACTGCTGTATTCCCCCGACTCCTTCTTCTGGAGTCATCTTTGCACTTTTTTTCATCGCGGCTATTTTTTCTAGCCGCGATTTTCCTCCCAGCGTAGCGAGAGCTATATTCTCCAGAACCATCAGATGGAAGGCCTGGAGGCCAACCCATCCAATGGCGAGAAAACCACTATTGCGGAGGCTGGTATTTTCGTGTAATTTACGCCTGCTGGGGATGGGGCGAAAAACTCATCCGCCGCAGGGAGTGTCGCTATTGCGGAAATCGCATGACAATGTGGGAATGGCCAATCGGGGCGTAACAAAGCCACACTCCTCGAGTAAAGCAGCTAACTTGGGAAAACCTAAAATCAAAATGGTGTCCCTGGACAATATGCCAGGCTTATTACGAATACTTTGAAACCTTACGGGAGAACTACTATGAAAACAATGCTATCAGTTTCTCTATCTGTCATCATCATGTTGACCATTCAGACAGGTAAATCATTTGCGAAGGATACCCCAGTTTCAACACAACCAGCCGTTGAATCGGAGCCTTCCGTTCCGGCTGTATATCTTCACGCACCGGGATATGAATATGCAAAAAAATGGGACCCGCTTGTAGCGGCGACGGTGTTTCGCTTGCTTGAGATTGATCTTGCAGCGTCGCATGGAATCTTGGCTAAGTATCTTCCCGTTGGTCAGCCTAAAGGGGAATACTATCCTTGCCTGAAAATTTCCGGCGAGCCTTTGGGAAAAAAAGAAGCTAATACCGGTGCTCATAGAATTAATGTTGTGCTGGCAACTAAGCCCGGACACGAAAAGACGATTGCAAGCCAAGATGCTTCATGGGCGACATTTGCCGAGATGACAGATCACATTAAAGCCCTTTCTGAAAAGGTTAAACAAGCTCTTGCGTTGGAACTGAATTTGAAGTTATCCAAAGCAACGAAAGGTTCCCGTATTACAGAGCAAGAGCTTGCAATACTAAACACGGCGAGGAAAAAAAGCCTGCTGGTTAATTCTGGCGAGATATGGGCTGCGTCGCAAATGGTAAACGAAGTGCTTGAAAAGAAGCCCGGTTGTCCAGAAGCGCATTACACTGCGGCGATGTGTGGAGCTATGTTGGCTTATCAGGACTTGTTTGGTTATTTTCACGCGCGACCGCGATATCTCGCTAAAGCTCTGTCGCATTGGCTATTCGCGGAGAAACAGAAACTCGCTACACCAAAACGACTCGAGGACAAGCTCGCGGGAGGTTGGGTGCGGTACATATGTGGCTATCCAAACGAAGCATATGATGTCATCAATTCGCTATCCAAAAAAGAGCAGGCTTCGTCGGAAGCATCTGCACTTACGATGTTTTTTACAAGAGACTATCGGCCATTGTCTAAAAAAGTGCTTAAGGCATCTCCAATACAACAGTTGGCCTGGATGTATGCGATTCAGGATTGTGGCGCGACAGCAGGCCTGGATGATATACCAGTTGAAATGGCGATGAAGTCGCGGACATGCGTCTTTATTCCGAGTTATACCTTCACGTCGGTAGGGCAGGATCATAGATACACTCAGCTGGGAATCTCGCTTGCGGTGGCACACGATGCATATGATTTGCTGACGAATGACGCGATTCCATTTGAACGACGCTTGGCCATAGGGGAAGAGTTGGCTAATGCATTGGGGGTGGGTCGCGAAAAACCCAAACCGTCATTTAATCCGATAGTGATAATTGCGAGAACATTGATCAATAGGAATATTGACAGGCTAGCTCGTCGGGTGTCGATGGCTGCGAGCATGCAGGACATAGAGCAAAATATTACACCTACGCTTGTCGCGATGATGAAACTTTATGATGCCGCGATAGATGCCTCGGAAAACTCCACAGCAGGGCCAGTTCGGCAGACGATTAGTCTGCGAGATTTCGCAGAAATGCAGAGAGCTGTCTTGCTTATGCGTATACAACAGCGGCTTTGTTTCATGGCATATCAGTGGGCTGTTAACGAAGAAGCTATTTTGCTTGGTAAAGCTGTTGCAAAAGGCCTGGCTTCCAACCGTGAATTGCAGAACTACTTTGATGGCTTTGCCATTGGCCTGGCAAATGAACAAGAGAAGCAAAAGACAATTGCAAAATCGCTCCTGGATTCACCGCTGGGTGAACTTCTTACTATACAGTGTGGGATTGTAGGTGAATGGGCAGGATTCCTGGGGCACAAAATGGATATACCATTTAAGCCTGGGCGAGGCTGCTGGCAATGGGATTTGCTAATAAGGTTTACGCGGAACAAAAATAATTTCAAAGATATTCGATGGCAATCGATCAATATGTTGCTTGCGTGTGACAAATATTCCAAGACGCCAATATCCAGCTATATATGGAAAACAAAATCCTTCCACTGTGTTAATGGCATTGAAAAGAGACTGGAATACGACTTGGGTCTGCAGACAGACATTGGATGGATAGCTCAGTCTCTCGGGCGACTGAAATATGCCGAAAAGTATTACAAGGCTGCCGTTAAATCAAAATCACCGAAGGCTGGTTCTAATTCTTATCGTTTGTTAGCTGAGTTGTATTTGGAAATGGGAAAAAAAGACAAGGCAATAGAGACGGCAATAGAAGCGGGTGAAAAACTCAAACACAGCGTGCGCCTATCTAACCTGAAAGGTGAGCTGGCTGTGTGGCTTGTTGATGTGGGGAGATTGGAAGAGGCTTTGTATTGGGGAAAAAAGGCCGCCCGGTCATATAGTGCTCAGGGATTGAACGGACTTGCGGTGGCCCTTGAAGCAAATGGCAAAATAAAGGAAGCACGCAAGATATTCCAGGCAATGGCTATAAGATATGATTCCTGTACAAATGATTATATGGGATTTTTGTTGCGACACGATTATCCTGTCGATGAAATTGTTTCTGAAATAAAAGCTCTGGTCGAGAAACACCCCAACGTGTCTCAAGAACTTGCAAAGATGATTTCAGAAACAGCTTGCAAACATCCTAAAGGCGTGGATGTTTTGCAAGCTGCGTACAAGGGGCCTCTTTCGTATGTAGACAAAAACACGAAACAGAAACAATTAAAATTCTGTAAAGCAAATGCTGATTGGTTAACGAGCAAGGGTACGGAATTCTCAGTCGATTCCAAGAATCATGAAGCCTCGCCCGTTGCGACCGGCATCCATCTTAAGAAAGGGCAGAAGTTCGTTTTATTGCCCAATCCGTCGGACAAATGGTGTGGAGGCGGAAGCAGGACTGGCAAGTACACAGGGTATCGTGGATATCCTAAGCGAGGGGATTGGATGAAACTGTTCTTCAAGTTGAAAAACTCCAAACTCCCGGTTTCACCTGGAAACCTGATAGCCATCAACGATGGCGAACTGATTTTTTATTGTTCTGATGATCGTGTTGATGACAACAAAGGTAAAATTCGTGTAAAGGTTTTGGTGTCCCCTGACAAATCAACACAATGAAAGCTGGGTGCTGTGGTCGCTACATTTGCAATCACATTTTGTTTATGATTCCAATGATGGTTTATCCAAAATAAGCCAAGCCCGCTACTCTTTCTCTGCTGACCTTGAATGGACTGGCGATGCTGCTACGGGGGCGAAAGTAGTCCACGGATTGCATAGGTTTCACAGATAAAAAGCGGGGGGTTCGCATCAGCCTTCCGTTTTCTTTATGTCGAATATCTCGAAAAATCCACACGCGTAAGAAGTTTGGTTAGCCGGGTAATTTTTCCTTCAAGATGCGACCATTTCTGTCATGCCTTGGGGCGAAAATAAGGTGGAAATAAAGGCCAAAACAACGAAGTTCCTTGACAGTAGGAGGGAATAAAGGTTCAATACTACAACTTCAAATAGACCGGTGGGCTTAGATGCCGTTAGGTTCCGTAAAGGTACAGCCTCAAGGGAAACCTCGGGATGTACTGGCATGTGATGACATTGCCCGGTACCTGCGGACACCCTGTTCAACGGCTGGTTGGATGTTGATTGTCCCAATGCGGCAAGATCGCTTCGGGTGAAAGGTAGATCAAATGGCACGCAATGGAAGTAATGGGGCGAATCTGGGCTTTGAATCGAAGCTGTGGGAGATGGCTGACAAGATGCGAGGCCACATGGACTCCGGCGAATACAAGCATGTCGTACTGGGTCTGCTCTTCCTGAAGTACATCTCCGACGCGTTCCAAGCCAAATACGACGACCTCGCCGCGCGGCAGGAGGCTGACTTCACCGACCCCGAAGACCGCGACGAATATGCCGCCAACAATATCTTCTGGATTCCTCAAGATGCCCGTTGGAAGGTTCTCCAGGATGGAGCCAAGCAACCCACCATCGGCAAACTCATCGACGATGCGATGGTCGTCATCGAACGCGAGAACCCTACGCTCAAGGGCGTTCTGCCCAAGGACTACTCCCGGCCTGCTCTCGATAAGCACCGCCTCGGCGAGCTGATCGACATCATCGGTAATATCGGCCTGGGGGACGAAGCTTCTCGCAGCAAGGACATCCTAGGCCGCACCTACGAATACTTCCTCGGGCGATTCGCCGCAGCTGAAGGCAAAGGCGGCGGCGAGTTCTACACCCCGCAATGCGTGGTTCAGCTGCTGGTTCGCATGATCGAACCCTACAAAGGCCGCGTCTTCGACCCCTGCTGCGGTTCGGGCGGAATGTTTGTGCAGTCCGAACGCTTCGTCGAAAACCACGGTGGCCGGCTGGGCGACATCGCCGTTTACGGTCAGGAGTCCAACCCCACCACCTGGAAGCTAGCCAAGATGAACCTCGCCATTCGGGGCATCGACGCCGACCTCAGCCAACATCATGCCGACAGCTTCAACAGCGACCAGCACAAGGACCTCAAGGCCGACTTCATCCTCGCCAATCCGCCGTTCAATATGTCCGACTGGGGCGGGAATCGCCTTAAGGAAGATGTCCGCTGGAAGTTTGGCACGCCCCCGGTCAACAACGCCAATTACGCCTGGATTCAGCACTTTATCCATCACCTTTCTCCTCGTGGCATTGCGGGTTTCGTTTTGGCCAACGGGTCTATGTCCACCAGCACATCCAGCGAGGGCGACATCCGACAGGCCATCATCGAAGCCGATATGGTCGACTGCATGATCGCCATGCCAGGCCAGCTGTTCTACACCACGCAAATTCCCGTCTGCCTCTGGTTCGTTACCCGCAGCAAGAAGGCTGACAAGAAGCGAGGCCACCGCGACCGCACCGGCCAGACGCTCTTCATCGACGCCCGCAAAATGGGCCAACTTGTCGACCGTGTTCACCGTGAACTGACCGCCGAAGAACTCGCACAAATTGCCGGCGTCTATCACAACTGGCGCAACACCGACGGCAAATACGAGGACAAGCCAGGCTGGTGGAAGTCTGCCACACTCGATGAAATTAAAAGCCACAACTATGTCCTCACACCAGGCCGATATGTCGGCGCAGAAGAAATCGAAGACGACGGCATCCCCTTCGAGGAGAAAATGTCCGAACTCTCCGCCACGCTGTACAAGCAATTCGCCCAGGCTGATGAACTCGAAATCACAATCAAAAAAAATCTAAAAAACCTGGGGTTTGGAAAATGACTGAATCTAATCGCATCGAGTATAAACGAAAATTGACAGACAACATCGAAAGAGAGGCCGTTGCCTTTCTCAATTATCGTGATGGTGGCGTTATCTATATTGGTATGGATGCGGACGATACTGTCGTTGGCGTTTCCGATGCCGATGCAGTGCAGCTCGCCGTTAAAGACCGGCTCAAAAACAATATCCTACCCTCATGCCTTGGGCTTTTTGATGTGTTTCTTGAGAACCGTGCAGGTAAAGAAATTATCAAAATCACTCTCGCTAGTGGGCCTGAAAAACCGTATCACATCAGAAAATACGGCATGTCTGAAAAGGGCTGTTTTATCCGCATTGGTAGCGCCAGCGAACCGATGCCAGCCAGGCTGATTGAAAAACTTTTTGCCAAACGCACCCGCAACTCCATAGGCCGCATGCGTTCCCCACGACAGGAACTCAATTTCGAGCAACTCAAAATTTATTACCAGGAAAGTGGATTCAATCTTGGCGACAAGTTTGCCGCAAATCTGGAATTGCTGACCGAAGAGGGTGACTACAACTACGCCGCCTATTTGTTGGCTGACCACAATAGCAAATCGCTGCAGGTTGCCAAATATAGCGGTCTGGACCGTGCGGATTTGATCGACAGTGACGAGTACGGCTATTGCTCGCTAATCAAAGCCTGCAAACAGGTGCTGGACAGGCTTGATGTGGAAAACCGCACAGCGACAAAAATAACCTCCAAGGAACGGGTCAGCAAAAGATTGTGGAACGCCGTTGCCCTGCGAGAGTCCGTAATCAACGCCATCATCCACAACGACTACACCAATGAAGCCGTACCAAAATTCGAGATTTTTGATGATCGTATCGAGATCACATCCGCTGGTTCTGTACCGGTGGGCGTGGAGCGTGAGGAATTTTTTGCCGGTTATTCCATCCCCCGTAACAAAATTCTCATGCGGGTCTTCAAGGACTTGGGTATTGTGGAATACCTTGGCTCGGGCATTCCTCGTATTCTGAAGGCGTACCCACGCGAAGCTTATATTTTTACCGCCAATTTCATCCGAACTGTGTTTCCGATGGACGCCGAGGCATTATCTTTGGAGGCCGGGGTCAGAGCGGTGGGGAAAAAATCGAAAAACGGGTTGGCAGAAGGGTTGGTAGAAGGGTTGGTAGAAAGTCAACGGAAGATTCTCAAACTGATTGCCAGCAACCCGCGTGTATCAAAAAAAGAGATGGCGGAACAAATTGGAATCAGCACAACCGCCGTAGACAAAAATATAGCTACGCTGAAGCAGAAAAAGATTCTCCGCAGAGTAGGGGCCAATAAAGGTGGCTATTGGGAGGTGGTGGGTTATGGGGAATAATAATCCTTCGGATTTCACTGACTTCCAGGTCGGAGATTACGCTGTTTGCCTCATAGATATTTTGGGACAAAAAGCGAAACTTGAAGAATGGGACAAGCTACCAAAATCTGACAAACCAACCAAAGAACTCATTGGAATTCTTAAAAAAACGGTCGGTGTTGTCCTCGACTTCAAAGATATGTTCAAGAAATTCTTTGAGGTCTTCGAGCAGGCAGGAATGCCTGCATTACAATTAGCCTCCTTGCCAGAAGATATGCAACAATACTATACAAGATATAAGGATTGCAAACTTGATGTCCAACAGTTCTCCGACACTTTTGTGTTTTACGCGCCTCTAGTGAATTCCCATAGGGATTGGACACCATTGCCGCTATTCCGCATGTTGGTTGCATCTGCTTCTGCGATGCTCTGCTCCTTAGCTGCGGGTGTTCCGGTTAGGGGTGCGATAACTATTGGTCAGGGGACAGAGCTGGCTCCGCAAAATTTTTATGGTCCGGCATTGGCCAAGGCCCATTTTATTGAAAAAGAGACTGCTAAACATCCCAGAATCGTAGTGTCAAAAGAAGCCGTGAAGTACATTTCCTCTCCTGGGGGATTCAGCGACAATAACCATATTGAGCAGGTAATGCTTGATATTGCCACTTTAACCCATTCTCTAACATGCACCGACACAGATGGTAATAAGATTGTCGATTTTATGGGCCAAGGCATGAAAGAAATATTGGACAGTTCTGCAATACAATTCGCAGAGGCTATCGAGAAAGCCTACAATTTTGTTGGCGATGAAGCTCTTCGTTTTCGGCAGAAGGGTGATGAAAAACACGCTGACAGATATCTTTTATTGCAGAAATATATGGAGGCGAGATTGGCGATTTGGGATCTCAGTCATTTGAAGGGGGCGAGCCATGGCGAGTGAGTGGAAAAAAATCAAGCTTGGTGAAATCGGCCGGATTATTACGGGCAAAACACCATCTTCAAAGCAGAAGGAACTATTTTTTGGCAGCGGAACATCTTTTGTAACCCCTCGCGACATGGACTGCTCAAAGTATATATTCAATACTGAAAGAGCATTAACTAGAGAAGGGGTGCAGTCGGTAAAGAAGTCTCTTCTGCCTGAAAACTCTATAATGGTTTCTTGTATTGGGTCTGACATGGGGAAGGTCGCCATTGCTGGCAAGTCGTGCGTCACAAATCAGCAGATAAATTCGATTATAGTGAAAACTTCATATTGTGCAGAGTATGTTTATTATGATCTTTTTTTACGGCAGAACGAGATAAAATCTAAGGCATCGGGATCAGCAGTTCCTATACTCAACAAAAGCCATTTTTCAGAACTATCTATAAAAACCCCACCGCTCCCTGTTCAACGGGCTATTGCTCATATTCTTGGTTCGTTGGATGATAAGATTGAGTTGAATCGGCGGATGAATGAGACTTTGGAGGCGATGGCTGCGGCGGTGTTTAAGAGTTGGTTTGTCAATTTCGACCCCGTCCACGCCAAAGCCCAAGGCCGCGACCCACACCTGCCAAAAAATATCGCAAACCTCTTCCCAAACAGCTTCCAAAACTCAAAACTAGGACCAATTCCAATGGGGTGGAAGGCAACTACGCTCAAGGATGGGATCGAAATATTCGACAACAAACGCATTCCACTAAACAAGCACCAACGCAGTGAACGCCAGGGGCCATATCCTTACTACGGCGCGGCAAGCATTATGGACTATGTCAACGATTATTTATTCGACGGGATATATGTGTTAATGGGCGAGGATGGCTCCGTTCAAGATGATGACGGGCATCCAGTCGTCCAGTACATATGGGGCAAGTTCTGGGTGAACAACCACGCCCATATCCTTCAAGGCAAGAACGGCATCTCGACCGAGCAGTTGTCCCTGTTTCTGAAACAGACGCACATTCAGCCTTTTGTAACCGGCGCGGTGCAGCCAAAACTTAACCAGAAGAACATGAAGTCTGTACCGATGGTGCTTCCTTCAGAGCCTGTTTGTAAGGCATTCTCAGACACCGTACAGCCACTATTTGCCAAAGTTCGCACAAACCGCGAGGAATCACAGACACTTGAAGCTCTTCGAAACACGCTGCTTCCAAAACTCATCTCTGGCGAGCTGGACATGTCGAATTTGGCTATAGAGGAGGCGGGCAATGCTGAGTGATTCTGGCACAACCGACCTCTTTCGTATGGATGGAGCTAGAGCGATACTTGAACGTTCCCCAAATGCAATTCAGATTAAGAAGCAGGTAGAAGCCATCGAAAATGCAGTCAACGATGGTTCGGCGATGGCTTTTGATTTTGCCAAGACATTGATTGAGACAACCTGTAAGACAATCTTGTCCGATCTTAGCATTTCGATTGACAAAGATTGGGATGTTCCTGGTCTGCTCAAGGAAACAATGAACCGCGTACGGCTATTCCCAGCAGATCAAGACGCTGGCAAGCCGATTCAAGATCGGTTCCGGAAAACTGTCAATGGCTTGAATACAGCCGTGACCGGGTTGGCTGAAATCCGTAATAATCACGGGATTGCGGGGCATGGGCAAGACGCTTATGAAAAGGGACTCGAAGCGATTCAAGCCGAGTTTGTGGCGCGTGCGTCTGATTCCGTTGTCAGCTTCCTTTGGAATGCTCATCGTACCTATCCACGGGCTCCTCTTGCAGACCGGACGCGATATGAGGATTACACAGAATTCAATGACTGGCTGGATGACTCTATCGAGGAATTGTCCGTTCTCGAGTTCACCTACAAGGGCAGTGAAGTGTTATACAAGACAGACCCCAAGGCCTATCATGAGAAGCTGATGGTTTTCATCAATTCCCGTAGTAGCTCCAAGGAAATGATGGAAGCACTGCGTGCCAAATTTGGCCAATGGGTACGCCCCGACCTTGTCTCCGTAAAATTTTTGCATATGGACGAGGTGGTCTACTTAAAGATTGTTGTGGAAGATGGAAGCGGGTATTTTACGACAAATCATCTGGATACGGATTTCGTAGCCGGGCCGGAGCCAGACGGTGTTTTATTCCCGGTTACCAAGCATGCCCAAGACAACGCCGATTTATTCCTAAAATCGTTTGATTCATATTCCATTATCAATTGCTTTGACATATTTACGGAAGAGGCGGCAGAAGAGATTTCAACGGCGTACGAAGAGGGGCGGCTAGAATCACTTATTCCGCCTATAGTTGGCGAAGGAGAGACTGTCAATGAATAAAAAGAATCCCCGCATGACCGAGGATGCTGTCGAACAGACTGCATTGGCATGGCTTGAAAGTCTGGGCTACAAGGTAGTCTATGGGCCTGATATTGCTTTTGACGGTTCGGCGTCGGAGCGGGGGGCTGAGGCGAATTATGGGGATGTTGTGCTTGTCGGTCGGCTTCGGGATGCGATGTCGCGGATTAACCCGGAAATTCCCGCTGCGGGTATTGACGAGGCTGTGCGGAAGGTAACGCAGCCTGGGAGCCCCTCGCTTATCGAAAACAACCGGGCCTTTCAGAAGATGCTCACCGATGGCGTAGATGTCGCCTGGATGGGTAGCCAGGGCGAGGTCAACGACAAGGTTTGGCTGCTGGACATGGCCGAGCTGGACAACAACGACTGGCTGGTGGCGAACCAGTTCACCGTCATTGAGAACAAGCGAAACCGTCGGCCTGATGTTGTGGTGTTCGTCAACGGCCTGCCCCTGGTGGTGATCGAGCTGAAAAACCCCGCCGACGAGAAGGCAACGATCCGCCACGCGTTCAACCAGCTACAAACCTACAAATCGCAGATTCCGAGCCTGTTCGTCTACAACGCACTGCTGGTGATTTCCGACGGCATGGAAGCGCGAGCCGGCACGCTGACGGCTGGTTGGGATCGCTTTATGCCGTGGCGAACCATCGACGGGACAGACCTCTATCGCGAGCCTGGCAATAAGCGGCAAACGGATGGCCAGCTGCAGCCTGGCATGGAAACGCTGCTCAAGGGTATTTTCAACAAGCGGGTGCTGCTGGACTATGTGCGGAACTTCATTGCCTTTGAAGATGACGGCGGCGACACGACCGCGATTGCAAAGAAGGCGGCGGGGTATCATCAGTATCACGCGGTGAACAAGGCGGTAGCTTGTACCGTCCAGGCCACGGCCCAAAGCGGTGACCGGCGGATTGGCGTGGTGTGGCATACCCAGGGTTCGGGCAAGAGCCTGTCGATGACATTCTACACCGGGAAGATTATCAAACATCCGGCGATGGAGAATCCGACGGTTGTCGTAATTACCGACCGGAACGATCTGGACGACCAGCTGTTTTGCACTTTCGCCGGGAACAAGGATTTGCTGCGTCAGATGCCGATTCAGGCCCGCAGTCGGGGGCACCTGCGAGAGCTGCTGTCGGTGGCCTCGGGCGGGGTTGTGTTTACGACGATTCAGAAATTTTTCCCGGAACAAAAGGGTGATACATATCCGGAGCTTAGCAGCCGTCGGAACATTGTTGTAATTGCGGATGAGGCTCACCGCAGCCAATATGATTTTATCGACGGTTTCGCTCGCCACATGCACGACGCATTGCCGAGTGCATCGTTTATTGGCTTTACGGCGACGCCCATCGAAAGCAGCGACAGGAACACCTCAGCTGTCTTTGGCGACTACATCGACAAGTACGATATCCTGCGCTCAGTCGAAGACCGCGCGACAGTGCCTATCTACTACGAAAGTCGCCTGGCAAAAATCGAACTGAACGAGGATGAGATGCCCAGCATCGATCCGGAGTTCGAGGATATCACAGAAGCCGAAGAGGAAGAAACCCGCAGACAAAAACTCAGGACGAAATGGGCGCAACTCGAAGCACTTGTGGGAACCGAAAAGCGATTGGGTTTGGTGTCAGCAGACATTGCGGAACATTTCGAACTTCGTCAGGAAGCGATGGAAGGCAAGGCTCTGATCGTATGCATGAGCCGGCGGATATGTGTGGAACTTTACGACGCAATCGCAAAATTGCGCCCGGGATGGCATGACGATGACGACGCCAAGGGAATGATGAAGATTGTCATGTCTGGCTCGGCGTCGGATGAGTTGTCGTGGCAGCGGCACATTAGAACGAAGAAGGCCCGCGAGGGAATGGCAAAGCGGTTTAAGAATCCCGATGATGAGCTGAAGATCGTGATTGTTCGTGACATGTGGCTGACCGGGTTCGACTGCCCAAG
>Ga0190284_1000295_pt1 | contig 32680 bp, 46 predicted proteins | sample 48691812_MG_FD_161668 | JGI IMG/M metagenome (GOLD analysis project Ga0190284, IMG submission 161668) | Hydrothermal vent microbial mat bacterial communities from Southern Trench, Guaymas Basin, Mexico - 4869-18-1-2_MG | ecosystem: Environmental > Aquatic > Marine > Hydrothermal vents >...
CCTTGTCTACCAGGCTTCCTTCACCATGAAATCAAGGCTGACGTATCCTGTGAGCGCCCCCAGGTCGGAGAAGGGCAGCGCCATGGTATCGCCGCGCCGGAGGGAGCGCGGGTCGTCATCATCAAGGGCGCTCTCCGGCGTGGTGGACGTGAGAATGCGCGTGGTGTAGGACCAAATAGCGGCCACCAATCCCGCGACCCAGGCCCCAAAACTGCCGGCCACAGAGTGATCGGCTGTAGCCTCATCCCACACCTGATCGGCGACAGCGTCCGCATCTGGCAGGGCGCTAATAGCCCCGTCCAGGTTCTCGATTCCCGCGCGGTTCACCACCCACAACGCCGGGATATGCTGTTGATCCACAGACGCATCCGCGGTTTTGAACGCTGCAATATATTCCCCTTCAGCGTCCACGCTACCCGAGGTTAGCAAGTAACGATACAGGCCGTCCCCGATTTCCGTGGCGCTAGCTCCAGTGACGATCTCGGTGGCCGTGCCATCCTTTTGAATCTCCCATATGTCCACCGTCACGGTCAAGCCGGTCTTGCCGATCTTGCTCGCCACAAAGAAGGCGTAAAACGTCAGTGAGTTGCCTTGTTGTTCTAGCATCTTATACTGCCTTTGCCATCTGCACATATGCCCACGCGCCGTTGACCACCGCCGTGTGCCAGTACGTGGCCCCAGCGCCGTTGTCGTCAATGTAGCCTACAAAGCCCGCGCCCAGAGCGGCCGGCTGGCCGAACGCGCTGTCCAGCTCCGCAGCAGTGGGCGGGCTGCTGACGTTGGCGGTCGAGATGAGGGGCCGGAAAATCTCCAACCGCCGCCGAAAGGCCTCGAACTCCCGGTGCAAACCCCGCACCTGGTTGATCAGGATTTCTGTGTTCTCATCCATCACACTGCCTCCGCGTACACATCCACTGTCTCAGTACCATCGCGGGCCAAACCAATCGCCACGTTTTTGAGCTTCACCGGCCCATCGAAATCGCGGTGGGTGGCCCCGCAGCGGTCGCCCAGGAAATAGTGCTGCCCATAAAGGCAGGCCGGCGTCTGCCGCACTTTAAATCGAAAGCCCTCGTCTCGCTTAACCTTCTCCAGGGCGGTGTAGCCGCGCGCTTGCAGCCCGGCCGCCGTCTCCACGTCCGGGGCCGGCACCACCAACTCGATGTCATTGGCCGCGCTGTAGTCGTCGCTGGTGACGATCTGATAGGCGCGGCTGCTCTTGGTGTTCTGGCCCAGCGCGACGGCCACCGTTTTCTCGCCCAGGGCGTTCCACCAGTAGTGAGGCTCCACCATGTTGCCGAATGCCACCGAGAAATGGACCTCACCGGTCCGGTCGCTGCCCAGTTGCCCCTCATACCACCGGAACTGCCACGAGCCATTGTCCAGGGCCACCAAATCAAAGTCGCCGCCGCCCACAGCGGCCAGGCCTTGCAGGCTCTTGAGCAGATTGTCCCAGGCACAGTACCAGTCGCGCACCGTGCCCTGGCCAGCGTCGGCCTCCAGCACGATGGGGAAGCCGCTAATAACGCCCTCTCTCAGCCGGCCATTGACTACCGTGGCGTCCACCGTGGCGTTGTATTGCACCAGCGACTTGGCGATGGTCTCGGCCGGGGTGCTGGTGAACGCCGTGCGAGCAGCGGTCCCGGCATACCATAGAAGCTCCCGCCAGCCCAGCACCCCCAGGATGCCCCGCGCTTTCACCTGCAGGTTCTCGCGATCGGTGTACGTCCAGTCCTCGGCCCGGAGGAGGCCCCGCCAGTCACAGTACCACGGCACCGGCGGGTCCAGGTACCGGTTGCGCCGCCAGACCTCCACCCGCCCCCGGTCCTCCAACACCTCCACCGCCTCGTGGTCGGCCGGCAGCGTGAACGTACACAGCCCGGCTCCGTTCACCACGTTGGTGTAGGCCAGGTCCAGGAACGGCCCGCGCACGCCGGCCTGGTCAGCGTCGCCGCGACCGTATATCTCGGCCTGGTGGACGCCGGCGGCATTGGCGATGCGAAGCTTGTAGTCGAAGAACGGGACGATGGTCATAGTCAGCGAATCCCGCTATCTAATATTTGGGTGTATATTCCATGAGCCAGCCAGCCATGTAGATGTTCGTGGTACTAATCGTGTCCGACGCTGATGTGGCATTACGCCCAACGGTGCCGTGCACAATGTCCCCTGGCTCTAGGGTAGTTAGCGCTGTAGAACCTACGCAGTTGTCATACCCATCGGTTACTGCGTAGGTCGCCCAAGCAGTGATGTCACTGTGAGTATTGTAGGCTTCGCCGCACTGGGCATGATAGTACTTGAAATATAGATAGGCATTTCCAGACGCACCATTTGGGATAAGCACCGCTTTAACCGTCATGTCGGAGGCGTAATCCTCTGGTACGACAAAGGAATAGGTGACCTGACAGTTCTTTGAGGCCGCCAAGGAAACTCCCAGCGAGCTTGATCCCCGAGCAATATCTACACCATCGGTACTATTGCGCCCGGTGAACGCCGGGTACAGCACCGAGCGTTGCTGGGGACGTAGCGCATAGTTCCGATCATCCAGTAGTGTAAATGTCCCACCGTTGGTCACGGTCAGTTTGTACAGTGGCAACTCCCAGTCGCCGGTGTCGCTTTGTGTCAACGAGGGCCACGAGCCGTTCACCGGTCCCAGCAGCGTCACCCGCACCGTCTGCGCCGTGCGGTCCTTGCGCAGCACCACGCGATAATAGTCGGTGCCCGCGCCCGGCGCGCTCAGCGAATCGGTGATAGTCACGCTGCCCAGCAGATAGTACAGGTTGCCGTCCACGATGGCCGCGCCATCCGTAATCGTCAGCGTCGTGGTCGGGCTATTGGTCACTGCCAGCAGGCCGTCAAAGTCGGTGTCGTCAGTGACGATGACCCCCTCGGTGTTTTTGTCATACGTGAAGAACAGCGCCCAGGCGTCGGCCCAGGTGTCGGCGCTGTACGGCCCGGCGTCGCCCACCGTGGAGCCGGTCCACGGCAGCGACCCCTCGCCGGCCGTCGGCGTGGGCAGGAAATGTGGCCCAGCCACCGCCACCGGCGGCCGCGGCACCCACGAGAACTCCAGGCCGGTTGGCGTGGACGTTGGCTCCAGTGCTGGCGCAAAGCCCGGCCGAGGCAGACACCAGCCCACCAACGCGATGAGGAACGCAATTGCCACAGCCAAACCCACGAGTAACGCTTGCTTGCGATTCATGTCATCCCTCCTGATGCAAAATAGTAGTCCAACCCCGCCAAGTGCCAGGGGCAGGAACAGGAGCCACAATATGGGCTCCGGGTCAATATGCGTGAACGCCAATGGAAATTCCAATCTCTAATCTCCAATCTCTAAATGCCGTCATAGGCCGTGTAGTACGTCAGCGCCACCCGCGTCTGCCCGGCCACGGCCCCGGACCCCATCACGTAAATCTCGTTGACTTTCACCGGCAGGTCCAGCGGCGGCTCGGCGGCCTGCAGGTGAAACGTGGCCAAATCACTATCGCTATTCTGTGTGATGTAGCTCAGCAGGTTGTCGTTGTCCTGATTGCGCACGCTCTTGTGGGCATACCGGCAGTCAATCGTCACCACCTCGCCGGCCGCCACGTCGTAGGTACTAAAGTCCAGGAGCTCGCTGGTGGTCAGATTGTGTATCTGGGTGTTATTCAGCGGGCCGGTGATGGTGATGATGGGATAGGCGTAACGTGAGCCGCCATAGGGAATAGACACAGTCTCGCTGATGAGGTCGCCCCCGAATTCGAGATCGAATTCGATAGGAAAACGTATTTTCTCCAGCACCGCCAGTGTCCAGACGTACTCGATGGGCGTCGGGTCATAGAGCACTGGCGTGCCGGCGATAAAGCCGGCCACCATCCGCTGATAGAAAGCCAGGCGGTCCTGCGTGCCCATGCGTAGGCTTTCCCCATCATAGGCACAATCGATCTGCCGCTCCGCTCCGCTGTCTAACTCAAAGAGGAGGGATAGCGGGGCGCTGTTGGAGGGCCGCAGGGCATTGCGCAGCCTCCTGCGCCGGACCTCCAAATCGGGCGCTGACGTGCCCAGCAGGTCCAGGACCAGTTGAAAGTGGCGTTCCAGACACTTGAATCCCCGGTCCGTGCTGCCGTGCTGCTGCGGCCCGCTGTCCATCAGCCGCCGCAGCGGCATGGCCCCCAGGCCGTCCCAACCCATCAGATAGCAGATGTCGCCGTCCGATAGAGAGATTTTGTGCCCCCCGGCCACGGCGTATGCGTCCATCGTCTATTTCCCATAGAGGAGTTGCTGCGTGCGGATAAAATCGGTCAGCGTGCGCTCGCTCTGGTAGGCATAGTGGGCCTGGATGTGAAAAATGTTGCTCGGTCCCTGTTGTGCCGCCCCCGCACCGGCGATGGCCGGACCAACGAGTGGCGCCGGTGCGGGGGCGGCTCCCCCCCTCAACACGCCTGAGCGCAGCAACGCCTCCAGCCCCTTCTCTGGAAAACGTGGGTTGACGACGATCTCCTGGCCCGCCAACCAGGCCGGATAGTGGCGGTGTGGTGAGCCGGGCTGCTGCCCGCCGAATTGCCACACCGCGCCCTTGCCGGGGGCGTGGTCTTCCCCTTTGGGCGTGAGCTCTGGGGGCGGCACATACACGCCCTTGATGGTCAGTTCGCGAGATTTGTTGAGCACCGTGTCCAGCTTGTCGTCCCATTTTTTGATGTCCTTGATGCCCTTACGCCACATCTCGCCGCTCATCGTCTCCCACGATTCCTTATAGGTGCGGTAGTCTGTCTCGCCGGTGGCCAGCGTGGTCTTGAGTTTTTCCTCCAGGTCGTCCATCTTTTTCATCTCGCTGTCGTAGCGGGCCACTTGCATCGCCAGGTTGGTATCGCTGCTGTCACGGATGGTTCCCCAATAGGCGTTCCATAGTTTGCGCTTGCGAGCATCGTGCTCCTGGAGCTCGGTCTCCATGTTGCCGTGAGTGGCCTTCCAGTCCTCCTGCTGCTTTCTCAGCGTCTGCTCGGCGTACCAGGCCGTGTCCCAGGCCCCGGCCTTGCGCAGCTCGACGATGCGTTGCGTCTCGGCGGCCACCCAGGCGTCGTGGCTCGTCTGGTCGGCCTTGCGCTTGGCCAGGGTCGCCGCCCAGGCCTGATCCTCATTGGCCAGGGCCGCCCGCGCCGCAGTCACCCGCTGGTCATCGCTGCGCTTGGCCGCCTCCAGGATGATGGCGTTCCACCGCTTCTCGGCCGCGGCCCGCTGCGCCGGCAGAGTTTCGAGCTCCAGGTAGGCTTTCTTCTGGTTGTCCATTTTCTTGGCTTCGTCATCCCAGATGCCTTTGTAGGGCCATTCGGGGAGGTTGTCCATGACCAGGCCCAAACCAGCCACATTTCCCTTGACCGTCTCAATCGCGGTAGCTGCAAGGTCGGCTTCCTGCTTGAGATTCAGAAAGCCGTCTGTTAGGGGGGTCATATAAAGGGGGGCATCCCCCATAATCTGCGCCGCCTCGCGGGAGATTCTGACAAAATCCTCATAGCTAATGCGGCCCTCATCCAGAGCACGCCGGGCTAGTGTGATTTGGTGAGTCGCAATTTTCCCGCTATCCTCCGCCTCATAATTGGCCTTATTCAGGGCCTCCACCGCTTCCTTGGTGACCCACGCCCCGGCGGCCACTGCTGCCAATGCCAGCGCCACCTCACCCAGGGCCACCACCAGCCCGCCGGAGGCCAGGGCTGCAGCCCCACTAACACCCGTCAGGCCACCACCACCACCCAGCGCCCCGGCCAGCCCCTCAACCGCCGTCGCCCCGCCCGCCATCGCCGCATTGTCCGCCACCTGCGCCGCCGTGTGCGTGACCGTGGCCCCGGTATCCGCTATTTTCGCCAGCTTGAGGGCCGTGTAGAGCGGCAGGACGGTATCGATGAGCCCCATCCCATCCTCCAGCACCTGGATCCAGGGCCCGCTCTTGTTGATGGCCTGGCCCAGTTGCGCGGTTATGTCTTGGATGGAATTCTGCAGCCGCTTGTACTGCCCATCGGCCGTGCCGCTCGCTGCGGTGGCCTTCCCCTGCGCATACGCCGCCTGTTTCAACGCCTCCTGGTAGCGGTATTGCGCTTTCGTGTTGTCGTCCAGCTTCTCCCAGGTATCCTTGAGCGACCCGCCGAGGGCCTTGTTTTTCATATAGGTGTCATTGAGGGTCAGCCCCAGATACTCGCTGGCCTCGGCCTCGCCCCGGATGGCGCTCTGCAGCCGGGTCGTGGCGTCATACACGTCGATGCCCTTCACCGCCGCCAGGTCCGCCGAGGCGCTGATGAGCTCCTTGACCTGGTCCTCGGTCAACCCATAGTTGTCGATGAGCGTCTTCATGTTCTCGGCCGACTGCATGAACGCCTCATCGCTATAGATGGTGGCCTCCTGCATCCGGCCCGACCAGCTCACCCAGTCCTGCGCTGTGTTCACATACGCCGCCTGGATCGCAAACAGCGCCTGCTCGGTGGCCCGGCCGGAGGCGCTGACGTCGCTGGCCATGCGCACGGCGGCCCGCGCCCCGGCCGTGAGCTCGGCGCTGTGTTTCTTGATGGCCTGACCCAAGCGCTTGAACTTACCCTCGGAGGAGGCCACCTGGCGATCCAGATTCTTGGCCGCCCGCTCGGTTTCCTTGAAACTGCGGGACATCGCCTTGTTGGGGCCGCTGACCTCGTCTACGGCCACGGCCCGGATCTCGACAGTCCGGGATGCGGTTCTCATGTTCCCTCCGGGGCGATAGAGGCCATCCACAGAAACTCCCGGACGACCTGTTGGGGAATCTCGTACAGCAGGCGATAATAGCGCTCCACATCACCCTGAGCCAGCCAAAAGTAGGCCACCTCGACCGGCAACGGGGGGCTATTGGGCCCCCGCTTGCGGCCGGCCCGCCCGTAGCGCAGGGCGTTTAGGATGACCCAGTCTCGCTCTCTGGCGTAGGGTTTGCGGCCGGCTCGCCCTCCTCGGCTGTGGGCAGGCTGCCATACTCCCAGTAGGGCCACAGCACGCGCAGGGCCACGTAGATCAGCACCAGCTCGGGGAGCTGCCGATACTCCGCCTTTGTGATCACCTGCTCGCCCATGGTGATGTGGCACTCTGTTACCTGGTGCTCCCAGGCCAGGTGCATCGCCGCATCATAGTTTTTCTGCGGGTCGGCCTTGCCCTGCTCGATGAGCTCCTTCAGCTGCTCATCGAGGGCCGCCGGCAGCGCTCCCCGCGCCAGAACCATGATGTAATCATCGTGGTCCGGGGGGAACTCGAACCCCGGAATGTCGACGTCGCGCAGCTCCACCCGTTCGGGGATTCCTAGCATAGGGCCTCCTTACGGCAGCGTGGCCACGCCGTTGACCACCTCGGTTTTGCACCAGTTGCCCAGGGTGGGGTTGTACTGGCCGTTGAGAGACAGCTCCACCACCTCGTTGCCCTCGCGATCCTGGAACATCTCCGGCGCCTCGGCCAGCACTCCGGCAAAGTCGATGGTCGCCATGTGCGTGCCGGAGGTGGCCTTGATGCGGATCTGCTTTTGCACCAGGGCCGGCGTGATCAGGCTGTCCAGGTAGGCCTTGACGGCGGCGTTCCACTCCAGCAGCAGCTTCAACGTGCCGGTGAACTTGCCGTGGCCATAGAGCCCCGGCAGCACGCTGGTGTCAAAGAATTTCAGGTGCCGCCCAGTCTCCACGGCCAGCTCGAAGCGGATAAAGGCGCTGGTGATGGCCGTCGTGCCGATGGTCCCGCCCCAGGCGTCGATGTACAGCACCGTGTCAGCAAAGCGGATCAGCTCCACCGTGCGGTCGTTCAGGCTGGCCAAGGTCACGGTGGACACCTGTTTGCCGATAACTGGGGCCGCGACCGTCCACACCCCTTTGGTCTCCCCGGTGATGGTCAGGCCGGTCAGCACGCCGCCAGCCAGTTTGTACTCTCCGCCCGACTGCCCGAACTCGAACGTGTTTTCACGGATGGTCGGCACGGCCGTGTAGGGCGCAGTGTAGGCGTAGGTGTAGGGGTCGGCCCCCGTGGGCGTGGCCACGGCAAAGATAGAGTCAAAGATAAAGGGCAGGTCCTCATAGGTGGCCTCCAGCGTCATGTTGCCCTCGGCTGCCTGGCCCACCAGCGCCGCCAGCGGGGAGGGCCCCAGCCGGCCCCGTTCCTCCGGCTGGTGCACGTCCGTCACCGGGCGCATCGTGAAGTCGGTATAGCCCATCAGTTTGGCCGTGGCAGCGACGGCCGTGCCCCAGGCGACCTCCTTGCCGGTCTGGAGCAGTTCAAGAATCTTGGTGCCCATTGTTTACCTCCTGTTTGCGCTTGCGAATTGGCTCATACAAGCCAGTGGCCGCCAGGAACTCGGCTCCGCCGTGGGCCTGCACCTCCGCGGCCGTCAGGTCCCGCGCCGGGATGCCGGGCCGAAAGGCCCCCTGCCCGATGTATTTCATCTTCACGAGGCTTCCTCCTTGTCCATGTGAACCTCCTAAGTCCATTTCTCAGTCACCACAGTCGTGAACTCCACGCCGTGGTACATCGTGCCGCGATAGAGCATGTTGGCCGAGTAGCCGCCATCGATGATGGCGTCCACCAGCTCCACAGTGCTCCCCAGCGTCCGGTCGGCCAGAAAAGCCGCCCCTACATTCTGTAAGAGGGGCAGGCACCTTTGACAGCCGTCGTTGATGCCCTCGCCCTGCACCACGGGCAGGACGTAGATCCGCGTGACGTATGTACGGTCCTGGCGTTTCAGGCCGGCCGCTTGCAAGGACCAGGCGGCCTTACCCGGCCAGGTCAGCGCGCAGGGCAGGGCGTCCGTACTCAGCGCATCCGGCAGCTCGTAGGGCGCCGACTTGACGCCGTCGATGGCCCGTACCAGGTCTTGGATCTTTTTGCGCGTATCTACGACGCTCATCAGTACACCAGTCGGATATACGGTTCCAGGGCCTCGCGCACGTGGGCTGGGATGCCTTTAGGGATCATGATGACCCCGCTCTCCGGAAACGCCGTCACGTCGAACACCTGGCTATCCTTGAGTTGGTAGGCGTAGGCCGCCCACTCCAGGCAGGCCTGCACGACGTCGGCCGGCGGCGTTGCGGACCAACCCCAGTCGCCCGCCACCTCCACCCAGCCGTCCGTGCCCCACTCCCAAGAATGGTCAGAGTCGACCTTGAGCCGGAGGCCGTGGTAGGGCGGTCCCTGGTTGCGCGGCACCAGCCAGTACTCGGTGTCAGCGATGACGGTTGCGTCAGCATCCCCGTTCTTGAGTGTGGTCACGCTGACCAGGTCCTCGTCGACGTAGAGGGTGTAGCCATCCTCGCCCAGGGCGTCGGAATCGAAGTAGCGCGAGGCTGAGACCGCCTCGAACACCCGGCCACCGCAGCGCGCCTCGATGCGCTTGGTGATGCGGTCCAGCAGGTCCGAGAGCAGATCGTCATCGCGCACTGCCCGGTAGAGGGTATGCGGCCCTGTCCCGGCGCTGGTGATGTCGATGGCCGTGCCCGCCGCGGCCAGGGCGCTGGTCGCGGCCAGCTTGATGAGCTGGTCGACGTCCAGGATAATGTAGTAGATCGTATCCGCGCTCAGGCCGCCGGGCAGGGTGTTGGTGCTTTCCACCTCCACCTCGGCCCCGGCGACTAGGTCGTGGGCCAACTGAACGCCGGCCAGCGTGAGTTTATCCGTGGCAGCGTCGGCCGTGAAAGCGCAGCCGTTGATGATCTTTTGATATGCCTTGAACTGCGCCAGGGTCGCATAGGCCATCGTCCTCTCCTCCGATTACGGTGTGCCTATCACCAACCAGTGTACCACCACGCCGGTCTCCGTGGCCGCCGTCACAAAGTCATCTTGCCACACCTTGACCGTGACGACATCACCGGACACGGCAACGGTCGCATAGGCCGCGTCACCAGCCCCATTGGTTGGATCCTCGCCCAACGTACAGAGCGCCCAGGTCACGGTGGTTAAGCCATGGGCGGCCGTGGCGGTCCCGGTGATGCTTGACGTACCATAGACTATCTGGAGTCCGGAGCTCGAATGACCCAGTGGATGTAGGTCATTGGCGCCGTATTGCAGTGTTCCAGTGATGTCCACTGTACCGTCGAATTGGGCATTCCCGCTGGTATCGGCCACGTCAAAGCCGTCCATGACCAGGGCCCCATTGAGCGTGGTCGTTCCGGTCACACCGAGAGTGCCATCCACCTCAGTGTTTCCGCTGGTATCGGCCACGTCAAAGCCATCGAGAGTTAGACTACCGGACACCGCCAGCGTACCGTCGATGTCAAGGTTGCCGCCAAAGTTAGAGAAGGTCCCGCTCTGGATGTCGCAGGTTGACCCGCTCTGCAGCTCGATCTCGCCGCCGCTCTCCACCACCAGTTTCTTGCCGCCGTGCTCGACGTAGATGGGCGTAAGGTACGCGCTCTGCACGCCGATTTCCCCGGCTGGCTCTCGCACCGGGATCGATGGTGCCGGGGGCACAGGGTAGCTCACGCCCAGGCCAATGGCGATGCTGGCCAGCACCACTGCGATGATGCCCCAGGCCAGCCACTGCCTTTGGGTATTGCTCAGGTTCATGGTATCCTCCCTTATCCGGGGCGGAGCCAGGCCCCGCCCCGGGGTTGAACTTGTAGAGGCGGCTGACTACGCTGTGCCCTCGGCCGGGCTCACGTGCAGCTCACAGGTCACCGCGTCGGCAACGTTGTTGGACTGCGGTTTCTTGCGTGGGCTGTACTGGATGTACACTGCCATTTCCTCGGTGTTGTTGGCAGCGTCCTTGTCGACCACCAGCCGCACGTATCGCTCCGCCGGCCGGTAGAGATCGATGATAAAGATCTGATTGTCGTCGTCGGCGGCCACGGTGATGCCGGTTCCCGCCAGGTCAGCCGCATCGCTCAGGTTGCTGGCCGCGCCTTGCTGGGCCTTGATGCTAGTCACTGCGCCGGCGGCGATGTCGCCGAAATGGACCACCATCAGCACGCCTTCGAAGCCCCGCATGTCCAGCGTGGCCCCGTTGCGGTCCGCGCTGCCCTCGGCATGGTCAAGCGCTGTGGTGAAAAGCACTTCCTTGCTCAGGTTCATGGTCAAACCTCCTTAATTCTTAGCCTTACTCCTTAGCCTTAGCCTTAGCCTAAGCTGCAGCCATCTTTAGGCGCACGAACGCCTCCTCGAGCACCGGCATCCCATCGCTCTCCATGCGGCCGATGTACGCATTCTGGTTGGTGGCTGCGTACAGCTCCACCAGCACCTGCACTTCCATGGTGTTCATCGCATCGGCGATCCAGTAAAAGCTCAGGTCGCCCAAGACAGCGATGTACTGGTTGGCGGTAAAGGTGTTGGGCGCGTACTCGCTCAGCAGGTAGGGAAAGCCCAGGATGGTGGCCGGTGACTCGCCAAAGCGGGGCACCCAGATATAGTCGGTCGTGGTCTTGAGCTTGCGGATGGTCTTAGCCAGGTCGCGGTGCATGATCCACGCACTGTTGGTCCAGTACTGCTGCTTGAGCGTGTACTGGCTATCGATCAGGTCATCGCCGTTGACGACGTCGGCCACCACCGCGGACATGGTCACGTCCCGGCCGGTGCTGATGCCCTGGGCAGAGGCGGTGAACAGCCCCAGGGGCTGGCCGGCGCCGGTGCCGTTGAGGAAGCCGTTCTCCATGGCCACCGCGAACTTGTATGCCAGCCGGTCGCGGATCAGCGCATCGATGCCCAGGCGCGAGCGCCGCAGCAAGGTTTTGCTGACCTTGATGTACTTGGCCAACGGGTGCGGGTGCAGCGCCCGCTTGCCGAACTCCACCCCGGTGTCCTCGCTGCCGATGGACAGCTCGCTGGTCCAGGTCGGGTCGCTGACGTTGGTATCCAGGGTCGGCACGCCCAGGCTGTCAGCGCCCTCCACCGGGTGCACGGTCGCCCGCTGGCGCACGTGCACATAGTTATCGACGGCCTTGATGAGCAAGGCCATCCACTTCTCGGGCGCCGTCAGGTAGCCGCCGCCCACGTCCTGGTCCACCTGCAGGGTGGCCCGAAGCTCCGGCGTGAGCCCCCCAGGGCCTTTGCTCAGGTACTGGTTCCACGCTCGCAGGGCCGCTACCGCAGCCTCGTCGCCGGCTTCCACCCCCGGCACACGGCCGGTCTGGAATCCGCCGGTCTGGAGCGCCGGCAGGGCCTGCATCCGGGCCCAGATCCGATCGGTGACTTGCTCCACGATGCCGCGCAGCGCGGGCTCGTCGAGCCGGGGCGCCAACGCATCCATGATCTGGCCCTGGCTCATGCTGGTCACTTGCTGCGGGGTCACGACGCCGCCCCGCTGGCTGATGCCCATCTCTTGGGCCACCTGGGCGGCGATAGCCCGGATGGCCACCTCGTCAAAGTTCTGCGCGCCCTGGACGACCGGGTCCTGCAGGTCCTGGAGCGGAGCTGCGCGGCCCTGGTCGGCCGGGGTCATTGCTGTTTGCTGATCCATGATGTTTACCTCCTGTTGTGTGTGTGTTCTGATAGGTGCTAATTCCGCCGGCACCGGGGGCGTCGGTTCAACCGCCGTGGCCGCGTCCGCCGCTGGCTCCTCGCTTGAGCCAGCCTGTGGCCGGAACGCCTGGACCATGGCCGCGACCGTCGCCGCATCAACCTCCAGACCCTCCTCGAGGAGGGACCGCAGGGCGATAACCTTACTCCGTGGCTGCTGGGGCGAAGGCGTAATCGAGCCCTCAGCAATGGGAAACTGCACGAACTCGCCGCCCTCGGCAGACCGAATCAAATGGGGCGCTGCCCCAGCCGACCATCCCAGCCTGCCAGCCACGATGAGCGCGTGCACCTCCCGCTCATACTCGTCGGCCAGGTCCAGCACCGTCTCGGCCCACAGCCCCAACTCCTGGCGCTCCGTGCGCAGGCTCTTGAACTGGCGCTCGGCCAGGTCCTGGAGCGCCGGATGCACGGCAATCCCGTGGTGAAACAGGCAGTAAGCGCCGTCCCCATCGTGGGGCCCGAAATCGCAGGCAGGGGAGAAATAGTAGCCGTCGAGTTCGCGCTCCTCCGGGCTGCCATACAGCACCAGGTAGCCGCCCACGCGCCCCTCATCATCCAGGGCCCGCAGCGCGCCGCCGGGGGCCACCATCAAATCGTCCATGCTTTACCTCCGTCAAAATCCCATCTCGTGCATGATGGCGTCGAGCAGCATCTCCTCCACCACGCCGCTATCCAACACCTCGTTGACTGCCTGCTCGTCTGTTTTCCAGCCGGTGCGCTGGTGCACCGCCGCCTGGTGCTCCTCGCTTTGCACCCAGGGGGCATACGAGACGCGCGTCCCCAGCGCAGCGTCTAGCCCCTGCCGCTCTGTGGCCCAAGTCTGTCCGAGCTGCTCCGAGGTCTTGCGCCCGCCCATGCTGCCGTCCTGGCGCCGCCAGCGGGGACCGTAGCCCCGTTCGTACCAGCGGCGCGGGTTGGCCGGCGCAGGCTGGGCCGGGTAGGGCGTGAGCACGCCGCGCACCTGCTCGGATACGGCAAAGGTCGTCGCCGCCAGCACCGGGCGCGGGTTCACGTTGAGCATCCGCAGGACCTCATCGAGGCCCTTGATGTGTACGCCGGCTGTGCTCATTAGCTTTCTCTCTTGCGCTTGGTGTAGCGCAGCACCGTCCAGCAACGACACCGGGTATGCGCCGGGGGTCCATCAGGGAATTGGGCTCGCCACTTGCTCTCCGGCTGATTGTGGAGTGGCCAGCAAATAGGGCATCGCCGCACAATCTCATCATTGCGCGTTTGCCAGTAGCGCACCATCTCGATGCCCGATTCGGAGAGCATGACCTGGTACTGGCTCGTGGCCGCAGAGTAAGCCCGCGTCACCTCGGTGACGGCGATCATCTCCGCGCGCACTGGCCCAAATGTGGGACTCAGCAGCTCCTCCAGGGCCTCGCGCGTCATCCCCGGCGTGGCCACGAACTGCTCCACCGCCTGGCTCACTGCCTGGCGGGTGGTATCGGTCAACCCGGTGACCAGATTGAATCCATAGCGCCGCGCCCACTCCACCGCCGCCTGATTGATGATCGCCGGGTCGAACTGCACCCCCACCTCGGCCGCCAGGCGCAACGCCTCCTCGGCGGCGATGGCGGCCAGGGCCGGGCCCGCTGCCGCAAATAGGTCGTCGCGCAGCTCGTCATAGGCCGGGTTCTGCCGGTCCAGGATGGCATCGAGAAAGGGAGCAAAGTGTTCCTTGAGCACCTTCTCGATTTTGCGCCGCAGCCGGGCCTCGACCTCGTCGCGGCTGGCGTCCTGGGCCCGCAGGAATAGGAAAGCGTCCTGGCCCACCAGATCCAGCGCCGTGCGCAAGGCCGAGGCCACGTGCGGCGGAATGGCCGCGCTCTCAAAGGCGACGCCAGCCCCCCGCTTGCCGGCCTTGCTCCGCCAGCGCCGCAGGTCGGACAGGGCCGCAGGAGTCAGGGCCCGCGCGGGCTCCGGCTCCTCGGGCTCCGGCTCGCTCCCCGGCCAGGGTCCATAGCCCAGCAGTTCGCGTCCTTCCTCGCGGCTCAGGAGGGGCTCTCCCGGCTCCACCAACCCCTGCACCGCCTGGGCCTGGGAGAGCTGCGCCGTCTGCATCACCTCCAGCCGCTCCGGGTGGAACTCCAGGGTCAGATCCAGGCGCGCCAGAAACTCGTTGAGCGGCCCGGCGATGCGGGCACACTCTGGGATGACTGTCTGCGTGATAAAGGCCAGCCGGTCCTCGTGCCGGCCGGTAGCATAGGCCGAGCTCTGAAACAGCAATGCCATGGGCACGCCCAGGGCCACCGCCACGTCCTCGCGTTTGCGCTCGGTCAAGTCCCCGGCATCCGCTTCCTTGAGGTCCGAGCCGATGACTACCGGCTCCACGTCGGCCCGGATGCCTATGGCTCGATAGGCGCGCCCAATACCGCTGATCAGCCGCTTCCACCAGGCCTCAAGTTTCTTGACCTCTGTCGGGGGGGGGCCTTTCGGCACCTTCAGCAATGTGACCTTGATCGCCCCGCGCTTGAAAAACTCGGCCACCATGCGGTCCGCGTTGCGCAGCACCCCAGCCGCTGCCAGCGCCGACCTCGCTGGCGAGGTCCCCGGCCCCACCTCACTCACCAGGGAGGGAATCCACCACCAGACCACCTGATCGAGGGTCAGGGAGATAGTCTTGCCCCCCACGTGGCGCTCAAACCCCGTTAGCCCCCGCCGGTTGTGCTTCTGGGGCACCATGGTCGTCGGCACCACCCAGCGGGGTGTGGGATTGAGCCCTAATTGATTGGTCTCCACCAGCCAGTAGGCGGCTCCATAGAGGCACAAGCTGGCCTCGACCAGCCAGAGGAGGTCATAGAGCCGGGCCTCGAACTGCTCCACCCAGGGCCCATTGGTCACTTCCTGGCCCTGGCCCTGCCGCGTCAACGTATAGGGCATGGCGGCCACGTTGTCGGCGCGCAGGTTGACGCCGCGATAGAGCCAGGGAACTGCGTCATAGGCGTCGGTCTCGGTAACGTTGGCGTCGCCGATTTCCTGGCCCAGGAGCACCCGCTGCAACTGGCCCACGCTGAGGGCGCGCAGAGCACGTCCATCGTAGACCATGATCTGATCCATCATTCCTCCCACAGCACGAGGGAGCCGGTTGGTTGATTGGCGGCCCAGATCCCCAGCGCCCACGCCCAGAACTTGTCGGCGTGGTGGCGCTCGTTGCGCTCCGTGTCAAACACGTTGTGCTTGGCTGCCGTCACCTTGCGCTTGATACTGTGAATCTGGTACGCCAGGTCCCGGTCCACCGGCAAGGGCGTGTTCCCCCGCTGCGCCTGAATCCGCGCTTCCACCGCCCACAGCTCTTTGCTGGCGTTGGTAAAGTCCACCCCCTGAGCGTAGCCGGTCGTCTCCAGGTTCTCCGCGAGCTGCGCCCCAATGCCATTCTGGTCAATGAGCACCCGGGTGAATGGCAGGCCGGTGATGATCTCCCGGATGCATTGCTCCTGGTCATCGTAGCGCACCCGGTCCAGCGAGACCGAGAATCGCAACGGCAACTGGCCGGTGGTGGACCGGCCCAGGGCCATGAACTCGGTCAAATCGCGCCGCCGGCCCACGTCCAGGCCGCCGGCCAGCACCTTCTCGATCCGGCCCTCCACAATGGCCGCCTGCACCTCCGGCAGCATCTGCCGGGCCTCGTCCACGCTGCGCGCGTGCCACCACAGCAGGTCCGCGTCCTGGTTGCGTTTGATGATCTCCCAGGTGATCCAGGCCGAGACCTCGTCTACCCAGGAGCACTCGTACTCTTGCTGGAAATCTTCGAGAAACATGTTCTCGAAGATTTCCACCAGCGCCGGGGTGCCAAAGGCGCGCACCCGTTCCTCGGAGACCATCTGCGGCGCCAACTCGCGCGCCGCTTTCACGTCCCGGCACAGCGCTCGCACCTGCCACCAGGGGATCAACCGTCGCTGACCGGCATAGCCCGGATACGCTCGCAGCGCCTCGGTGGCGATCTCCCAGAACAGCCCTGTGGCTCCCAGGGGCGAGGAACCGATGCGGATGTAGCCAGCGCCTTTGACCGTCGCCGGCAGCGCCGCCCGGTAGATTTCCCGGTCCAACCCCGCCTTATAGTGGGCCATTTCGTCCAGGTAGATCCGGGCCTTGGGTTTGCCCCGAGGGGGCCGGCAGGGATGAGAGATCAGCCGCGAACCGTTGGCGAACTCCAGGCTGGTGATGCTGTCTTGGATGAGCCGGGGCCGCACTGGCTCGTCGAGGGCCCCGATGATGGCCTTGGCGTAGCGAATCTTTTCCTTCGCCTCATCCCAATTGATAGAGACGAAAACGTGCGGCGTGCCGGGGTGCAGGCAACCATCCACCACCGCGTCCAGGGCGCTGGTGAAACTCCAGGCGATCTGCCGGGCCTTGACGTCGACGCCAAAGCGCCCCCGGTTGTTAAGGAACTGGAGCTGAAACGGCTCCCAGGTGGCGGCCTCGACCCCGGCCGCCTGGGGCAAATCGAGAAACTCGACCGCGAATTGCGCCTTGAGCGTTTGGAGTTTCATTCATCCATCTGCTCCACGTCGGCCAGCCGCTCCCGGCGCTGGCGCTTCCACTCCTCGAGGTCGAAAATTGTCACGCTGATCTTTTGTTCGCCAGTGACGCCCTGGCGGTCGAGAATGGAGTTGGCCGCCTGGACCCGCTGCCGCTTGTCATTCAGGCTGTCAGTCAGGACCCGGGCCGCCCGAGCTGCGGCCTGCGAGAGAATGAACGCCGCCGCGACGGTCTGCTGAGAGAGCAGTTGGCGCACGGCCTGGTCGAGATCCCCCTTATTGGGCCACTTGCTCACGGTGGAGGGATGGACCCCGGCCCTCTTGGCAGCCTCTTTGTCGGAGCGGGCCGTCAGCCGCGCCGCGACCCACCGCGCCTGTTCCGGGGTGGCCTGGGCCAGGATTTCGTTGGCGTTTGTTGGCATTTGTTGGTCCATCGCTGGCCTCCGCTGGTCAGTGCAACCCAGCGATCACCGCCGGCTCCTCATCCGGCACCGGCCGCAATAACTCCGCATCGTGGCATAGCTCCCGCCCCGGCCAGATCAGGCCATAGACCTGGTGCAATCGCTCGTGCTCCTCGATGAGCCAAGCCTGCACCTCGGCGAGGCCCTGCGTGTCCGGGGCCGGGGGTCGGCGTGTGTCAGCCATCGCTCGCCCCTCGCAAGCGCCGCACCAGCTCCACCCCGGCGTTGATGGACTTGTCCAGCCAGTGCGTGCCCTGGTTGGCGATATAGGCCGCCGCGCCCACGCCCAGCACCCCCAGGATGTTACCCATGGCCGGCAGCCACGCCGGCGGCAGGTACAGCATCCCCAGAGCACTCAACGCCGGCAAGCCAAAACAGACCACGAATGAGACCTGGGTCTTGCGCTCCGGGCTGAGGGCCTGGAAATGCTGGCTGCGCTCGGCCAGTAGGGACAGCGTGGCCATGATGCAGGCCGGCGAGCCGACCCATTTGAAAAACTCGAGTATCTGTTCGGGGGTCACGATGCACCTCCTACGGTTTCACGATCATGAGCGCCAGGTTCAACCCCAGCATGATGCTGGCCGTGGCCAGCGAAATGGCCGCCATGACCATGGCCCAGAATAGGCGGTCCAGACGGCCCTCCAGTTTCTCGTAGCATTTCTCCAGCCGCTCCACCCGAGGGAGGAGTAGGCGGCCTTGCTCGCAGCCCTCGCGGTCCAACTCGCGACGTAACTCGTTAGGCGTCGTTATCGATTGCGCAATGCTCATCCGGCCTCCAAAACGCAAATAGCCGAGCGGGCCGTGACCCACTCGGCTTCACGGAAAGGACAGTCTCGATTTGTGACGTTCGACTTTACACGTGTAAACTGCTCAGATTAGTCCCAGCGCCCGTTCAATCTCCGGCCACGGCACCGGCAACGCGGCAAACAGATGCGTACACTGGGGACACTTGCGAATCCGCACCAGCCAGGCTGCCAACTGTGACACAACGTCCAGGTGCGTGAACGACGTATCGTCACCAACGTGCCCGCACTTGGGGCACCTCACCCGTCCGCCACTGAGCAGGAGCGGCCCAGATTCTGGCTGCTGGCTGCCGTCCATACGCCCCCTAACACAAAAGGCGAGGGCCACCGCTGCCCTCGCCTACGGTGAGGCTATTATACCACATCCTCCCGGAAACTGTCAAGCCACCACAACATCTGGTGGTGGCTCTCAGCGCAACCCCCACCCATCGACGGGGGAGGCGCGTCGGTGCGCCGCCGCCGCGTCCGTGCTGGCCAGGGCCAGGTAGCGGCGGCACATCGCCAGACTGGTGTGCCCAAGAATCTCTTGCAGGTTGAATACGTCCCCGCCATTGCGACTGCGTTCCTCAATCCGCCGTTTGAGCCACTCACGAAATGCTTCGCTCATAATCCCCTATCCTATTATACCATATTTGGGCGTTCCGGGGGGTTGACAAGGGTTCCCACCTGTGGTATAATTGTTCCAGGAGGTGAGTACCGTGAATACCAACGGGGAAAAGCAAGATCTCATCAAGCGATCCATTGCCCTCAAGCCTGCACAGGTGAAGGCGCTATCCGAGATGGCACGAGAGCGAGACCTTCCTGTGTCCTGGCTGATTCGCAAGGCCGTGGACAACTTCATCTCGCAGATCCACGCTCAGGCGCAGACCTGATTTTTTTTGACGCGGTGTTCCCTTCGGTGAGCACCGCGTATACATTAGGGAACCCGTGTAGTCATAACACCGCTAGGGCGAATTTCACCCGGCACCACCTACTACAAGGAGGAACGATGGAACCCCATGAGATGTTTGACCTGGCAACCCGCAAGAGCCTGACCATGTGGGCTATGCTGAACGGCATCTGGAAGTGCGTCACTGACGTGACCGGCGATTGGGTCACCTTCGACGACTCGGTCCTGCCCTCCGAATTCGGAACTGGCAAGACCCGCTGCCTGCCCTTGTCCCGATTCACGGAATTTGACTTCACCACTTGAGATACCGCACCACTTTCACACCAGTCTGGAGGCTTCCCATGAAACCGCACCTCGTCTGGACCACCATCAGCATCGGGCTCGCCGTCTACCTCACCGGCTTCCTCTATTGTTTTGGGGTCTATATCCTCGCCCCCTTCCTGGACGCCCTGGACGCGGGCGAGCCGCTGGCCGTGTGGACCGCCCTAGCCCTGTTCACCGGCGTCCTGCTGCTCAGTTGTTGGAGGAGATAACATGAACCTGCAACCCCGCAACCGCCGCGAGGCCCAATTCATTCAGACGTACCGGCCCACTCCCACCGATGATGACATCTTCCAACCCAATGAGGCCGGCCACATCGCCACCCACATCGCTGTGGCCCTGGAATGCCCCTACTGCGGCTTGAACCTGCGCGGTGAGCACATCAAGCTGCTACAGTTCAAACCCGGCATGGGGCTCATCTTCCACACCGACAACGGCCACCAGCTATCCTACCGGGGCCGCAACCTGCGCCAACTCGACTGCGACCGCCCGATCACGGCCAGAGTCACCACGTAGACCCTGGCCGGGGCCGGGCGGTCCGGCCCCGTTCTCTCCTCTTGGAAGCCGGGGCGGGTCGGCTACCCGCCCCGGCATGAGGGGAGAACCCACTTGCTCAAATCAAACACCCAGCCAAGAGGAGGTGAACCGTGAGCGAAAAACTACACGAACCAACACCAGACGAATTAGCGGAAATATTGAACCGCCACCGTGCCTGGCTTCGCGAGGAGAAAGATGGCCGCCGCGCGGACCTGAGCGGCGCGAACCTGCGCGGCGCGGACCTGAGCGACGCGAACCTGCGCGGCGCGAACCTGCGCGGCGCGAACCTGAGCGGCGCGTACCTGCGCGGCGCGGACCTGAGCGGCGCGGACCTGAGCGGCGCGTACCTGCGCGGCGCGGACCTGAGCGGCGCGGACCTGAGCCGCGCGGACCTGAGCGGCGCGAACCTGAGCGGCGCGAACCTGAGCGGCGCGTACCTGCGCGGCGCGGACCTGAGCGACGCGGACCTGAGCGGAACCTGCCTTGATCCAGAACTCCAAAAACTTCAGCGCCAGTTCTGCAAAGCCTGTCCACCCAATCGCCATGGTGGCAGAATCATTTATCGCACCGCCAAATCGCAACACGTTGGCGACACAGTGTACCAGCCAGGGCGCACCTATGTTGCCCCAATACTCTCATTCGATAGCGCCACCGCATGTCACCCCGGCATCTACGCCGGGTCCCTAAAGTGGATGCGGCAGAACTATCCAGATGAGCCCCTGATACGCTGTTACACGCGCGACGGCGATTGGGTCATCGCTGCCAAGGGCGCCATCCGCTGTCAGCGCCTGAGAGTGTTGAACATCGTAGAGCACCCGCCCAATGAGGGAACCGGGGCCCCGGCCTGACTCACCCTCCAACCGCGCCGCCGGCCCCCTCACCACCATTGTATCACACCAACCGGAGCCTGTGACAAATGACCACCCAGCTACCAACCCTGACCGCCGCCAGCATTGCCTTTCTGACCCTGCTCGCGTTGCACCACCTGCCCCTGGAGGCTCTATGGGCCTCCTACCGCCAGCCACCGGCCAGCTACGTTGTCGGCACCGCCCCCCTGCTCGCCATCACCATGGCCCTGCTGGCCTACCGCGCCTTGACCAACGCCTGCCAGCCCTGGCAGCCCCTGGTGGATGTGCTGACCGTGGTAGGTAGTGGCGGCCTGGGCGTCCTGATCGGCTACGGCGTGGACTGGCTGACAACGGCAGCAGGGGCGCAGCGTGAGGTCACCGCCCTACGAAAGGCCCGCCATGAAGCGGCGTCGGATTGAGGCCCTGGAGGACAGCGCCGCCCTGCTCAGCGAGATAGCCGCCTGCGCGGACGTGCTGACCGCCCACCTGGACCACGCCGCGCGCCTGGACCGTCAGGTATTACGAGAGGAAGTGCGGCGGATACAAAGAGCCACCACCAGCCTACGGAAACCGATACTGGCCCTGAACCGAGTGAGCGATAGCCCGCAGCAGCCAACCGTTTGATTTGATCCCGTTTCTCCACAGACATTCTGACTGATACCACCACCGAATTTGCTTGTGAATCATTGGTATCCATCGTATACATTATACCACAACCCCGCGAATTTGTGACCAGTCACCAGAAAGGAGGTACAACCCGTGCTCACCGCTCGTCAATTCATAGCCGCCTTCCACCAGCAAATCATCACCCATGACGAACTCCACGAGGCCCTGTGTTCCCTGGTTATCCGCGACCTGCTGATAGACGGCGACCTGGCCGTCACCGACCCCACCGTGGCCCGGCTACGCCGGGAGACAACCGTAGAACTATCATCCCAACCCGCTCAGCAACCATCACTACCCCAGCCAAGAGGAGGGTAACACCATGACCGTAACCTTTACCAGAGCCACCAAAGAGCAAGCCAAGCTCCGCCTGGCCCTCATCGGGCCATCAGGCAGCGGCAAAACCTACACCGCCCTGCGTGTCGCCCAGGCCATCGGCGGCCGCATCGCCCTCATCGACACCGAGCACGGCTCGGCCAGCAAATACGCCGACGAGTTCGCGTTCGACACCCTGCACCTGACCCAGTTCAGCCCCCAGACCTACGTGCAAGCTATCATCGCCGCGGCCCAGGCCCAGCCCCCCTACGACGTGCTCATCATTGACAGCCTCTCCCACGCCTGGATGGGCAAAGGTGGCGCGCTCCAGATGGTAGACCAGGCCGCCAAGCGCTACTCCAACAACCGCTTTGCCGCCTGGCGCGACGTCACCCCCCAGCACAACAAGCTCGTCGAGGCCCTGATCCGCTGCCCCTTCCACCTCATCGCCACCATGCGCACCAAGACCGCCTACGAAGTCCAGCGCGATGACAAGGGCAAAGTCAAGCCCGTCAAGATCGGCCTGGCCCCCATCCAGCGTGACGGCTTCGAGTACGAATTCGATGTGGTAGGCGATCTGGACCTGGAGCACAACCTCATCGTCTCCAAGACCCGCTGCCGGGCCCTGGACAACGCCATCATCGAGAAACCCGGCCCTGACCTGGCCGCCACCCTGCTAGAGTGGCTCACAGACGGCGCCACACCAAGCGCCCCAGCCCCCACCCCATCGCTACCCACCATTGAAACCGACCCCGCCGCCCGCGCCCGCTACGAGGCCCTCACCGGCGGCGACCACAACGGCGAGCTCGGGCGCGCCATGACCGAGCCGCCACCCGCCAACAACGGTTCCCCCGTGCCTGCCATCCTGGCCAAGGTTCGCGGCTACGTCGCGGCCGCCCGCGACAAGCACAACGGCCGCGAGACCACCGAGCAGCAGCGCACCAACATCTACAAAAAGCTCACCCTGGACGTCGGCCTAGACGACGCCGCCCGCCACCGGCTGCAGGAGCAGATATGGGGCCGGGCCAGCTTGAAGGAATGGACGTTCGGGGACGCCGCTGGTTTTTTCAAATGGGCCAGTGATAAGGCCTTCGCCGCCGAGGTGGTGGCCGTGCTCAGCGCGGCTGGCAACGACCCGGAACCCCCGGACAAGAACAAGGACGAGTTACCACACTAAACCCGGAGGTGGCCCATGCTAGAACTCATCGGCTACGAATACGACGCCAATCGTTTCCTGGTCATCGACACCACCGCCCCAGGCGGCGCGCGCGCCGCCTGGGTGAAACTGCACGGGCTGTGCTCCCTCTGCGGTGATGTGGCCACTACCCCCTGCGAGCATATCCAGTGCGTCCGCGGCCATCTAGCCAGCACGAACAACGGTGCTCCTGAACTGGTGTGGCGCGGCGCGAACTATGACGCTTTCGGTGGCGACGTCTACGCCCGCAAACGCCACCGCAACGGCTGGATTGTCAACGCCGCCGGCTATGCCCAAAAAGCCACTGGTCCGCAGGCCAACCCGCGCGCCGGCCGGCGCAGCCTTTACGGCGGCAACGGCCGGCACTGCCATGCCGCAACTGCCCACCGGCCCCTGGGCGTGTGAGAGGAGGTGATGTCCAAGTGAAATAGAACCCCTCACGAGAAACGTAACCCCATCGGCCCCGCCGGCCCTCACCAGCGGGGCCACCCGGAGAAACTATGATGAACCCCTACATCGCGTTCGACATCGAGATCAGCAAGGAAATCCCACCCGGCGACACCAACCGTCCGGCCCGCCAGAGCCCTTATCGAACTGACCCGCGCCACCGAGCAGGCGCGGGCCCTACTAGACCATCTGGAGACCACACATGAGCATCAAGGTGATGAATCGCGTTTGGGAGCAGTCAACGCAACAGGACGGCACCCTGCGCCTGCTCCTCCTGGCCCTGGCTGATCACGCCTCCGATGACGGCGTATGCTGGCCCGGCATTGACCGCCTGGCCCGCAAGATAGCCAAAACCCGCCGCCATACTCGGCGGCTCCTCAGCAACCTGGAAGAGAGCGGGGAGCTGTTCATCAACCGCCAATGGGGACGTGGCCACACCAACCTGTACCTCATCACCATTGGGCAGAACGCTGACGAAATCAAGCCCACCCTGATGCGCCGCTTCGAGATAGAGGTTAAGGCAGCGTGCCAGTTGGCGCATGAACTGGTAGCAAAACGGGACGCCCACGCCCCCTTTCTAGCCGAAAAAGAGGACACCTGCGACACCTTTTCAGGCGAAAAAGAGGACGCCCACGCCCCCGTTTCACCACCCGTAAAAGAGGACATGGGCGTCCGAAAAGGGGACACCCAGGGCAAAAAGGGGACACCGGCGTCCGTAAAAGAGGACATAGCTATGTCCCCCGAACCCAAGGAACCATCATTAAACCATCAGGAACCATCAGGGGGGGCTGCCGCCCTAGAGACCGAGCCAACCCCACCAGTTGAGGAAAAGCAACCTCGCCAACCTCGCCAACCTCGCCAACGCCGCCAACGCCGCCGGAGCAAGACACCGCCCCCCCCAGCCGCCCAGGTGTATCGTAGCGTGGCTCACTTGTACCCGGCCAAATCCTGGTATGCCACTTTGGACCAAGTCATCGGGTGCGAACAGGTCGATTTGGACTTCTGGCGCGAGGTGGTGCACGCCTACATCGGCCTCGGCTGGAATAAGCGCAACGTCAAAACCATGCTCGAGTACTACCAGCGGCGTGAGATCCCGGTATTACGGTCCCAACGCAACAACAGCTGGAGGCAGCCCCAGGGCAACGAACCGGCCGGATTCGCGGCTATCAGAGAGTTAGCTATCGAGGAGGGTTGGGGCGATGGCTGAACTGCGTCAAGTCACAGAAATTCTAACCATGCTGGCGGCAGCGTATCCCCGCTTCACACTGCAAAAAGAGACCATCCGAGTATATGCCCTCCTATTGGAGGACATACCCATCGCAGCTCTCAGGGCCGCGGCGTTGGAAATAGCCGCCACCTCGAAATGGTTCCCGACTGCCTCTGAGCTGCGTCAGACCGCCTTCGACCTCCAAACCGGCGTCCCCACGGCCGAGACCGCCGCCGCCGAGGTCTGGCAGGCCATCCAGCGGGTGGGCCACATGTACCGGCCCGAGTTCTCCCATCCCAACGTCGAGGCCACAGTCGAGGCCATCGGCGGCTGGCGGATGCTCTGTCTATCTGGGAATCCCGTCGCCGACCGCGCTCGTTTCCTGGGCTGCTATCGTAACATCGCCCGGCAACACCGCCGCGACGAGCGAATGCTGCCCACAGTCCGGGCAATGGTACAGGGCCTGGCAGATCGGTTACAGGTAGCGCAAATAGAGGAGAGGACGCAGTGGGGATCTGGAGGTAGACATGGCTAGTCAGCAGGACTTCCTTCGCCTACTGCGAGATTTCAATTACGCCATCACCCGCCAGGACTGGCAACAGGCGGCCGCAGACTGCGCGCGGTACTGGCAGCAGTTGACGCCGCGCCAGCAGGACGCCGTGGCGAGCAAGGACCGCCTGGCGGCCGTGTGGCGCGCGGCCTGGGAAGCGGCACAAGCGGGAGAGAAGAAAGATGCCCTTTGACCGCAGCCGTTATCCCGCTGACTGGGAAGCAATCTCCCACCACATCCGCTTCACCCGCGCTGGTGGCCGCTGTGAGGGCTCCCCAGTATACCCGGATTGCCGCGCCACGCACGGCCAGCCGCATCCGGTCACCGGCAGCCGCGTCGTGCTCACCGTGGCCCACCTGGACCACGACACCACCAACAACGCCCCGTCCAACTTACGCGCGATGTGCCAACGTTGTCATCTCACCTACGACGCCAAGTACCACGTGGCCAACGCTGCCAGAACGCGGCGACGCAAGCGGATAGAGGCCGGACAGATGGAATTGACTTTGCACGTGTAAAGTCACACCAACAACTTCACCCACCCCATCGTAGCCGAGCGGAGCGATGGGCCGTAGATAGTGCGAACGGCCCCCGTATCCCTTGCGGGGGCTTGGTAATTGGAGGAACCGTGAAAGAGCGCCTTGACGCCATCGAACGCACCGCCGTCAATCTGGTGGCTCGCCTGGCCCCCTGGTGCGCGCCCATCCCCACCGCCTACCTGGTAGGCCGCGCTACCGTGGAGCACCTGCGCTGGCCCTGGCTCGTGGGGGCCATTGCGGCCGTTGTCGTGGAAAGCCTCGGCCTGGCCACCACGGCCACGGCTCTGGAGTTGCGCGAGTACAACAAGGAAAAGCGCAAGAGCGACCCGGTAGCGCCTTGGCGTCTAGCTGCGTTTCTCGTCGGGTTGTACATCATCGTGGGCATCGGTCTGACGGTGTTGCTGGACATCGTGCCGGCCCTGTCCAGCTACGCGCCAGCCGTCTTTCCGCTCCTCGGTCTGGCCGGCATGACAGTGTTGGCTCTCCGAGCCGACCACGCCCGGCGGCTCGCGGGCGTGACCGCAGACAAGGCGGACCGTCGCCGGCAACGAGCGGCTCGCCGGAAGGCAACAGCCGCGGCGGCCCGCACGGTGAAGCCGGACGCCCGCGAGCAACCGCCCGCAGAGCCGGACGACAACGGCCACCAGCCGCTGACCTATGCCGAGTTCGTCCGGCTGCACCCGGATACAACGGACATGACCGGCAAGCAGGTAGCTGAACTAGCGGGCGTCCACGAACGTACCGGCCGGTCTTGGCTACAGCGCCGCCGGCTCGAGTTGGAGACTCCCCATGAGGAATGACAGCCACTACCTCACCCCCCGCGAGGCGATGGCCACGCAGCAAACGCAAGGCCCCCCGGTGGCGACACCTGGAGACTTTGTCATTTTCGAGGAGGTGACCAGATGACAGACAAGGCGGCTTTACTCAACGACTTTGCAACCCGCGTCGTCAAGGCGGCCTCGGGCGGCCTGCTCGACAAGCGGCCCATCGAGATCCGCCAGGTGCGCACGGTGGCCGGGCCTCGGGCCGGGGCCCTGCAGGTGGACGCCGGCCTGGACGCCGGGCGGCTCTTGCGCGTGCTATCGCGCGACGACTGCGCGCTCCTGCGTCAATTCGTGCCCTGGAACTTTGCGGGCCACCCGGCCGCGTTCATGGCCGGCCGGTGGGTGCGCGTGGAGGCCGGGTGGTCCCCAGAACTGGCCGAGAGCGACATCCCCCTCCGCGCGCTGGGGCCCTATCCCCACGGCGGCGGCCGGTGGGTGTTGGGCAAGAACGAACACGGCCGCACGGTGGCGGCGGGCCTGAACCTGGACCGCACCCCCCACTGGCTGGTGAGCGGGGCCACCGGCGCGGGCAAGACCGTGGCCCTGCGCTCCGCCGTGTGCCAACTGGCAGCCGACCCGCACAACCGCCTGGTGGTGGTGGACGGCAAGCGGGGGGCCAGCTTTCGGGGCCTGGCCATGGCCGGCATGGTGGGGCCCGTGGCCACGCGGCCCGATGACTGGCGCGCGGCCCTGGTGTGGGCGGCCTCGGCGATGCGGACGCGCTATGATGACCCCGGCGGGCCGGGCCGTCTGGTCGTCGTCGTCGATGAGGTGCAGGAGGTCATTTTAGCGGACCCGGCGGCGGCGGAGGCGGTGCGGCGGCTGGTGGTGCTGGGCCGTGATGCGGCCGTTCACTGCCTGCTGGCGACCCAACACCCCATTGTCAAGGCCCTGGGCGGCCCCACCGTGACGCGCAACCTGGTCGGGCGGCTGGCCTTGCGGGTGGCGGACTATGACGCTTCCAGGGTGGCCGTGGGCGGCTCTACTCCCCGCGCGGATCATCTGCTGGGCCGGGGCGACGCCTACGCGGTGGCCCCCACCGCTTGCCAGCGCGTCCAGGTGGCCTACACTACCGCCGTCGACCTGGAGGGCGTGGCCGGGGCCCCGGAGTGGGACGCCTGGCCCGAGGTGGACGCGGCAGACCTGGGGACGGCCCCCAAAGGGCGCCCCAGCAAGTGGCCTGAGCCCCCGGAAGTGGGCGCGGCTATCGCGGCCGCAGCCGACGGGCAACGCGGCCGGCCGTGGCTACAGCAAGCAATCGTGAGCCAGGGCTTGCCCCGGCCTGGGTGCGGCCGTACAGACCGGCTCTTGCACTTGGGGCGGGAGGTGGTGGGCTGGCTGGAAACCAACGAGTGGATACTCACGCATGATCAAGCGTGGGCAGAGCAAGGCGTGGTCTGTCAGTCTGCCTGAAACGGCGACACGCCCCCTCCGGGACGCCCGGAGCGTGGTTTTTTGGGGTGTGTGCTTGACTTTCGGACAGACAGACAGCGAACACAACGGAAGGGAGGTGGCGGTGTTAGAACTCTTGGGGTATTTCGACTGGATAAGCCCCCTGGTGGCCATGCTACAGACGATCAAGCACGGGCGCGGTCATGCGTTCTATGTGGGGCTGGACAGCGGGTGGACCGGGGCGCAATGCGACCGCATTCTCAAGGACGCCGGGATCACGGTGTATGGGCGGTGCATCGCCAAAGGGGACGCATTTTTCCAGGTGCCCACGGCCCAGGCGGAGTGGGCGGAGTACCTACTGCTACGCGCTGGCGTGCCCCTCAAGTATCGGTTGTACAGCAAGCGGAACGCGCAATACCTGATAGGGGGAGTGGGATGAACACACACAAGGCGGCTGGCATTCGGCAACTGGTGGGCGTGGTGGTGGGCGTGGGCCTGCTGGCCTGCCTGGGCCTAGCCACCCTGGGCGGCGGCGCGTGGTGGCTAGTCCAGGAACACGTGGGCGCGGACGCGGCCCGACTGTGGGCGCTCCTGGCCACCGTGGGCTTGCCCGTGGTGCTGGCCGTCGGTTACTGGCTGGGCCGGGTGGAATCGCGCGGCCTGGTGGCCGGCCTGGACACGGGGATCGGCAAGGCGATGGACGCGGCCAGCAAGACCGCAAACCTGCGGGTGAACGTCTTGCGAGCGACCCAGCGACCAGTGCCCCCGGCCCCCCTGGATCCCCGCCAGGTGGTGATCATCCCGGCCCCGGCCCCAGCGATGGGTGGCGGCGACGACGTGCTACTACTGGAGTAGAAGGGAGGCGGAACTATGAACCAAGCAGTACAAGGACTGTTCACGACGTGAACGGCCAGCAAGGGCAACCAAAACAAGGAGGGTTTATCATGCGACTGTTAGGATTTGGCAAAAGTACGAAGCGGCGCTTGCCCGTGGTGGTGGACCAGAGCGGGCAGGCGGAGGGCGTGGACTTTGACGCCCAGGTGCACGACAACCGGGTGGCGCTCTACCGGCCGCCGGTAGTGTTAGACGCCCAGGGCCGGACGGCCCCTGGCGTGACCCGTGACCTGGTGGCGCGCTACCTGGCCGGGACGGTGGCGCGTATGACCGATGTGCAAATGGGGCCGGTCAACGTGACCTGGAAGGAATCAACGGGGCGCTTTGTTCTGGCAGCCTACCAGGTGCCCACCTTTGACGTGGGCTTTGAGGTCATCCATCCGGCCGGCGTGGTGGACCAGAGCGTGGCCAATGTCCTGGACCAGTACATGGCCGGCATCTGCCTCAAGGTGCTGGAGATGATGAAGGGACACCAGCGGTACGACTCCGCCAATCGGCTCATCCGGCGCGCCCGCCAGCGGCTAGAGAACCTGCGCGATGTGGCTCCGCCGGTGGTGACCACCCCCGAGTACCTGTTCCTGGACGCGCAGTTATCGGCTGCCCTGGTGCTCTCGGCGCTCCCCCACGTGCCCCAGGGCGGGGGCGAGCCCGTCATCGGTCAAAACGCGATGGTGGCCTGAGCCATACATAGCCCAGGCCACCACAGGACTCTAAACGTAAAGCGTCCCGCCTCAATCGGGGCGCTTTACACGTGTAAAGGCATCTCATGGCCCCTTGCCCTCGCTCAGCTCATCGAGCCGCACCAGGTCGTAAAATCCCATGCAGAAAAGGGCCAAAAAGGGCCTTTTGGAGCGTAACCATCGAGGAGCTGCCGTCGCGACGCCCAAAACGAAGCAACACTCCGTGCCGAAACGCATGGCGTTTTGATGCCCCGGCCCGCTATTCAGTCAGCCGCTCATACTCCCGCAACACCAGGCCCGTGTAAATCACTGTCACCGGGTCCACATTCGGCCAGTCCCTCATCGCCACGTCCCCGCCCCGGTACGCCGCCACAGCACGGTAATACACGCCCCGCCGCGCCTGCGGCTTCAGGCCAGCCACGATTTTGCTCATGGCCTCATAGTTCGGCCGGCCGTAGCTGCGGGGCACAGCAATGCCCTCAGCCGTCAGGGCCTCGAACACCCGCCAGCGCAGGATGCGGCAGCCGGCCTCCACGCCCAGCTCCGGGTCGTCCACCAGATCCTGGGGCGTCACGTTGGCCCAGCGGCCGCCCCACTGGCGCTGGCAGAGCCGCCATACGGCGCCGTTCACCTGCAACGCCCCCCAGTCGCGGGAGCCGTCAGCATTGGTCGCGCTGACGAGTTTGCCGTCGATGAGCTCGCGGTAGCTCACCGCCGTCACCAGGTCGGCGTCCAGGTGCAACGCCGGCGCTACCGTGGCGATAGCGGCCGCTATCGCGGCCCGCATGGCGGTTTCCATCACGACGTCTCGTCCGGCACCAGCGCCAGATCGATAGCCGCCATAGCCGCGGCCGCCTGGCGCGCCACCGCCTGGCGCAGCACCGACCAGCGGCGGCGTTGGTCCCGCAGGGCTGCCTCGAGTTCGGCAATGCGCGGGTTGGGATCTGGGTCCGGCGGCGGATCAGGCGGCTCGTCGGGCGGACCCTCGTGAAAGCGCACGTAGAACGACTTGTGCAATTGCCCCGTTGGCCGGTGCTCTGCCCGTTCGTCCACGTAGGGCAGCGACAGGTCGCACACCGCCCAATCGCTCCAGACAGCCCCCCCCACCGATTCCATGCGGAACATATACTGCGCATCTTGCCCCATCAAAGGGGCGAACTCGCACTTGCCGGTGCCCTTGTCGCCGGGGTGCAGGAAGGCCAGGAAGTCCCCGGCCCCGGTCTGCACTCGCACCTGGCCGTCCGGCGGATTGAACAGGCGGCCGGCCTCATCATAGACTTCCACGAACGCGACCATCATCGCGCCCAGAAATAGCGGCCCCTCGACCTCGTTGCGGAATTGCATCGTTATCCTCCTCACGTGAGTTGATACGGATGTAGGTACAACCATGGAACCAACACCTCTCTCTACTGCCCCAGCGGCCCCAGCATCGCCGCCGGCCACTGCACGTGCCGCTGGCGACGCAGCGTGCTGGGCGTCCAGGCCACCTCGACAACCACTTGGCCCGCGTGAACCCGCTCATACGTAAGTGTGCGCGCCACCTCGGCTACTTGTTGCGCATCCAACACCCGCTCATACGTAAGTGTGCGCGCCACCTCGGCTACTTGTTGCGAATCTCTGGCCCGAGCCAGCATCCAGGCCACCTCAACAACCTGTTGGGAATCGAAGATACCCTCATCTAGCTGATGAGCTACCTCAGCGACTTGTTGGGAATCGAAGATACCCTCATCTAGCTGATGAGCTACCTCAGCGACTTGTTGGGAATCCGATACCCGGTCAGCCATATCTAAATCACGCTCTCCACGCCAATCTGCATCCCATCGATCCCACCGTCCGTCCACGCCGCGCTGGTGGCCGGGTCGGTCTCGTATATTTCATACTCATAGCCGGCTGAGGTTAACAAATCCTTGGCCGCTGAGGTATCCAGCGTGGCTCCCGACTTGAGCAACTGCTTGACCTGCTGCGTGCTGGCCGGGTCCTTCCAGGCCCGCAGCCACGACACCACGGCCACCGCTGTTTTGTCCGTGGCATCCCAGTCCTCAACCTCAACCAACGTCTGTTGGCCGTTCGCTTCAGAGTAGATATAGTCAGCATCAGACGGCGGCACCTCATCGATGAGGGCGTAGGAGTCCGCGCCGGCCGACCGACTCCACTGCTCCGTGGCGGTATCGGCGTTGGGCTTGCAGACGTCAAACCGCACATCTCCCGGCCAACCGCCGGTCTGGACAATAAAGTCGTCATAGTAGTTTTGGTTGTTCCCACCCAGTTCTACCCAGTCAATGATTGCCGAAGTGCTTGGCTTGGTATCTCCACTGTAGGTGATGTCAGCCTGCCCGTCAACCTTGGAGCTAATTCCTCCAGCGTCCGCTATGGAAAAGTGGATCTGCAAATGGGTCCAGGTGGAGGCGTTGCACACTACGCTGCCGTCAGCGACCTTACCCCCGTTGACATAGGCGTCCCAGGTATTGGCAACCTTGTCGTACCGCAGGTCCACATACTCACCGCTATCTAGATGGACCCGCACATAAGGCGCGCAGCCAGCATTTAATTGCCTGTACCAGACTGCAACGTATAGATCGCTGGGCGACCCATCTACTAGGAAGCGCGCCATGGTATTGGCAAACAGCGAATACACCCCGGTGTGCTTCTGTGTTGCTGATACTACTGTGCCTGCGCTGTAGTAGGTTCCTTGCAGCGGCACCTCCCCCATTTCAAAGCCCGTGGCCCACAGAATAGTCATCAGTTTCCCCTTCCTAACTCACCGCTCGTGTCACGTCGGCCAGAACGGTGAAGCGCCCTGACCGCAACGTCTGGACCGATGCAGCGAAAACAACCTGCACATCATAGAACCAGCCCGTTGCCACTGCTAATTCCGCCGTATCCTCGGCCTCCAGATTCACCGTGATGTTGCCGGCACCGGCGTCATCGATGGTGATGCTGCCGTGACTGGCGTCTGCCGCCGCCGCGCCGTTGAGATAGAGCAACCCATCGTCAACCCCACTGGCGTTCTTGCGAATCCAGATGAGGGCCTCGGTGTCCTTGTCTGACCAGGCTTCCTTCACCATGAAATCAAGGCTGACGTATCCTGTGAGCGCCCCCAGGTCGGAGAAGGGCAGCGCCATGGTATCGCCGCGCCGGAGGGAGCGCGGGTCGTCATCATCAAGGGCGCTCT
>Ga0190284_1000296_pt1 | contig 32515 bp, 27 predicted proteins | sample 48691812_MG_FD_161668 | JGI IMG/M metagenome (GOLD analysis project Ga0190284, IMG submission 161668) | Hydrothermal vent microbial mat bacterial communities from Southern Trench, Guaymas Basin, Mexico - 4869-18-1-2_MG | ecosystem: Environmental > Aquatic > Marine > Hydrothermal vents >...
ACCCCGGCCGAGATTCTGTACTGCCGGGCCCGTCTGCCGGAGCTGGCGGCCCGTTTCGCTGCCAAGGAGGCCGTCGCCAAAGCGCTGGGCGTGGGCGTGCGAATGATGGCCCGCGACGGCATCAACTGGCGGGACGTGGAAGTCATCGGTGACAGGCGGGGCAAGCCGCTCATCCGCCTTTACGGTCGCGCTGCCGAGCGTGCCAGCGAACTCGGCCTCACCGAGTGGGCGGTCAGTCTCTCCCATACTCGCGAATATGCCATCGCTTTTGTGGTGGCACGGTAGGCGATGTTTAAGGTCAGCCCCCGAGGCGGGCCGTTTTTGCTTGCCTCCCTGCCGCTCCTGTGGTACACTACGACCGCGTAAATCATAAGGGAGGAACATCACACACGATGAGTAAAAAGAAAGGCCGCGTTTTTTCCGGTGCCCGGCCCACCGGTCGCCAGCATCTCGGTAACTACTTGGGTGCCATCCGCAACTACGTCGCCTTGCAGGACGACTACGACTGCGTCTACTGCATCGTGGACCTGCACGCTCTCACCACCCTCAAGGACACCGACAGGTTGCGTGACTGGACCTACGAAATGGTCCTCGACTGGCTGGCCGCCGGGATGGACCCCGAACGGGGCACCATCATCTTCGTCCAATCACACGTGCCCCAGGTGACCGAACTGCACCTCCTGTTTTCGATGGCGACTCCCCTGGGATGGCTCACCCGCTTGCCCACCTTCAAGGACAAAGTGCGCCAGCAGCCTGACAACGTCAACTATGGATTGGTCGGCTACCCGGTGCTGATGGCCGCCGACATCACCCTTTATAAGGCCGACATCGTTCCCGTCGGCGTGGACCAGGCCCCCCACCTGGAATTCACCCGCGAGATCGTGCGCCGTTTCAACCATCACTTCGGTGAGGTGCTGATCGAGCCCCAGGCCAAGCACACCGAATTTACCAAGGTGCTGGGGATTGACGGTCAGCATAAGATGAGCAAGTCGCTGAACAACCACATCGAGATCGCCGCTTCGCCCGAGGAAATCGAGCAGCGGGTGATGCAGATGGTCACCGACCCGGCCCGCCGCTACCGCTCCGACCCCGGTCATCCGGAGGTATGCAATGTCTTCACCCTGCATGGCTTCTTCTCGCCCGACCAGGTGGCGCAGATTGAGGAGGATTGCCGCTCTGCGGCTATCGGCTGCGTGGAGTGCAAGCGGCTCTTTGCCGGGAACTTGACTGATTACTTCGCTCCCTTCCGCGAGCGGCGGGCGGCGCTGGCCGCAAACCCCGATTACGTGTGGGATATCCTGGCCGGCGGTGCCCGCCGGGCCTCCGTCATCGCCGCCGAGACCATCGCTGAGGTCAAAGCAGCGGTAGGCTTGCCATAGCAAATGGCGAATGGCGAATGACCAACACGCTCCAGGCCGATCCGTGGTCGGCCTACGTGGAACGTCGTATCATGGGCTCGTCGGGAGCAGGCAGAATTTTCAGACTGGACGAAGGACAAGGGAGCGATGCGAGCAGTCGTACAGCGGGTTAGTCAGGCTTCAGTGAGCGTCGAGGGCGAGGTCGTCGGCGCGGTCGGGCGGGGCGTGGTCGTGCTCGTGGGTGTCACCCACGGCGACACGGAGGAACAGGCCGAATGGCTGGCGCGCAAGATCGCTGGCCTGCGCATCTTCGAGGATAACAATGGCAAAATGAACGCCGGCCTGCTCGACGTGGACGGCGCGGCGCTGGTCATCTCCCAGTTCACGCTCTATGCCGACACCCGCAGGGGCCGCCGCCCAGGCTTCACCGACGCCGCGCTGCCAGAGGTGGCCGAACCGCTGGTAGAGCACTTCGCCCAGATGCTGCGAGACCACGGCGTGCCTGTCGAGACCGGCGTCTTCGGCGCAGACATGCTGGTGGAAATTCACAACGATGGCCCCGTGACCATTTTGCTGGATCGGTAGCACGGCGGAAGTAGGATGGTATTTCCAGGCTGTCAGGCAGACTCTTGAGCCTGTCCCACTGCGGAAGGAGCGGGAATGTCTTCATCGAACGTTGAAATCGTACCTGTTCAGGATCAGCGTAGCCGCGAGCGTTTCGTGCGTTTCCCGTGGCAGATTTACCGTGCAAAGGCCCGCAATGACCCCCTGTGGGTGCCCCCGCTGATTCGCAGCCAACTACACACCCTGGATCCACAGCGGGGGTCGTTCTTCCGCTATGGCGAGGCCGCTCTGTTCCTGGCCCGGCGCGATGGACGGGACGTGGGTCGCGTCGCCGGCTGGATCAACCACCGCGCCAATCGCTTCCTGGACGAGAGATCAGCCGGGTTTGGCTTTTTCGAGACCTTCGACGACTACGAAGTCGCCCAGGCGCTGTTGGACGCTGTATGCGACTGGGCTCGCGGGCGGGGGATGGAGACCATCCGGGGCCCGTTTTACTTCTCGATGGATGATTCACCTGGCGTGCTCATCAAGGGGTTCGACCGCCCACCGGTGCTGCTGTGCGGCCACAGCCCGCCCTACTACGCCAATCTCCTGGAGCGATATGGCCTGGTCAAGTACCGGGATGCTTATGCGTACTGGATGGACATGGCCGCGTTCAAGGGGGATGTCGCCAACCTGCCGCCCAAAATACTGCGCGTGGCAGAGGCCGTGCGTCGCAGAACCGGGGTTCAGATCCGCTCTGCGCGGATGGAGGACTGGGACGCAGAAGTGGCACGAGTGATGCATCTGGTCAACGAGGCGATGGGCTATATGCGGAATCACGTGCCGATGGATGAGCGGGAGTTCACTCGCTTCGTCGAGGAACTAAAGCAGGTGATTGATTTTGACCTGGTCTTCTTCGCTGAGATAGACGGGGAGCCGGTCGGGTTTTCAGCGACGATACCGGACATAAACCAGGCGCTTCAAGTTGCCAATGGTCGTTTATTCCCACTAGGTTGGCTCCGATTGTGGTGGCGTATGCGCCACATTGACACGGCCAGTATGAAGTTGCTGGCTGTGCTGAAGGAATACCGCTCGCGGGGACTGGATTCGCTGCTCTACCTGGAGACGGCGCGGGCACTCTTGCGCAAGGGATATACCTGGCTTGACATGTCACTCACGGCCGAGGACAACGTAGCGATCAATCAACTTATCCAGAATCTGGGCTGGCAGTTGTACAAGGTGTACCGTACTTATCATATGGATCTGACGTCGTAGCATCTAGCGGGCTTTCAGAGGTGACGGCGGTTGTCCTGTGTGGATTGGATAGTCGCCGTTTTGTTGCTCGGAGGGGGAGGCACATCTTGCCTCGACAAGACATCGCTGGTATAATTAAATAGAAGAGTATAAGAGGAAAGGTTGGGTCGTTGGATGCTTTGGCTGCGAGAGACTCTCGCTGCTCATCAGTTGCTGCTGGCACTTTTGCATGGACAGGTTTTTTTTGTGCTGGGCCTCTCAATTTTTTTCCTGGCCCGCCGTAGCGCACGCCTGGAGGTCGCCCGTGGTTTTTTACTGCTGGCGGTCTTTGGGTTTTGTGAGGCGTTGGTAGCCTGGAGCCCTACCTGGCTAGTGCCCTCGAGTGCTTCGGCCCCCTTGCTCGCCTGGTTACGGCTGCTTTTGCTGGGCGTTGGTTATATTTTCCTGTTGGCTTTCGCTTTGCAGACCTACGTGCCGCTGGAGGGGCGACGGTGGGGGCAAGTGGGCCATGTGAAGGGCTCAGTGTGTCTCTTTGCACTGTGGTTGGTTGGTTTAGTCACCGCTCGCCTGATCGGTATGTCCTCGGAGCGAGTGTGGCTTGGCGGTGAGATTGCTGCGCGCTACGGGCTGGCGCTGCCTGGCGGTCTGTTGGGGGCATGGGGGCTGCGCCGCCAGGCCCACCGTACCATTGAGCCTGAACGGCTGCCGCTGGTCAGGCCTCACCTGTGCGTTACCGGGTTTGCTCTTGGGTTCTTCGCTCTGTTTGGAGGGCTGATAGGACCGCCTGCCCCTTTTTTCCCTGCTAACTGGCTCAACCAGGAAGTGCTTCTGCAAGTGACCGGTATCCCAATCTCGCTCCTCCGTGGCTTATGTGGCGTCGCTATCACCTATGGGGTTGTGCGGGCGATGGGTGTGGTCTTGAACGAGATCGAACTTTGGCTGGAGAGTGTGGAGCGTAGGCATGCGCTGGCTCGTGATAGGGAGCGCATTGGGCGAGAGTTGCACGATGGTACTATCCAGTCCATCTACGCTGCCGGGCTTATGCTGGAAGGAGCCCTGCACAGCATTCCCGATGAGCCGGAGGCGGCGCGTGCCCAACTGACGCGCGCGATTGGGAGCTTGAATCGGACCATCCAGGACATTCGCCGCTACATCTTCGATCTGCGTGGCGAGATGCTAGACGATGACCTTGAGACGGGCCTGAGCAGGATGCTCAAGGATTTTCGCATCAACACGCTGCTGGAGACGGAGTTCATCGTGGAAGGCGAGAACCCCCGGGTGCTGGGGGCCGAGCGCCGGCAGCACACCTTTCAGATCGCGCGCGAGGCGTTGACCAACGTGGCCCGGCACGCACAAGCCCGGCGAGTCGAGGTACGCCTGCGATACGGTGTTAATGCGTTGCAGCTCCGCATCTCCGACGATGGCATTGGACTCTCGGCGCTGCCGATCAACAAGGGGCATGGACTGCGAAACATTCGCGAGCGCGCTCGTCTGCTCGATGGTATGCTGGATGTTGACACTGCGCCGAATAAGGGCATGACCCTGATCCTTACCGTGCCCTATTGACGTAAAACGTGAAACGTGAAACGTAACTCCGCCCTAACGAACTGCGTTTGGGCTTGCTCATTGAAGAGGTGGTATGACACTTAGGATTATTATCGTGGACGATCACGAGGTGGTGCGGCTGGGCCTGCGTACGCTTCTTGATCGTCATCCCGATTTCACAGTCGTGGACGAGGCCGCTACTGTTAAAGAGTCCGTTCAGAAGGCCCTGCTTCTTCGTCCCGATGTCGTGGTGATGGATATTCGGCTGCTGGGGGGGAGCGGCATTGATGCCTGCCGGAAGATCGTCGAGCAGGCGCCCGAGGTCAAAGTCATCATGCTGACCTCTTATGCCGAGGACGAGATGCTGTTCGACGCCATCGCTGCCGGGGCGTGTGGCTATGTGCTCAAGCAGATTGGCAGCGACGATCTGATCCGGGCGGTGGAGGCAGTGGGGAGAGGGGAGGCGCTGTTGGACCCGGCGCTCACGCAGCGGGTCTTCGCCCGTGTGCGAGAAGCGGCGCGCAGAGAGCATGAGGAGGCTTTCACAGATCTAACTGACCAGGAGATACGTGTTCTGGCCCAGGTGGCCGAGGGGAAGACGAATCGGGAGATTGCTGGGGCGCTGTTCCTGGGTGAGGGTACGGTGCGTAACTACGTCAGCAGCATCCTGAAAAAACTGAACCTGACCAACCGGGCTGAGGCTGCTGCTTATGCGGTGGAGCATCATCTGAAGGAGTTTCTCTGATGTCCGTAGGGCGGGTTCCCATATCCGCCGTGGGATAGCAGGTTCCCGCCTGCGCTCACTGCTGAAGTTGGGTCTACGGCCCCCAACGCTGTTTTCCATACTCACCGAACAGCGGGTTGCGAGTCTCTTGAACTCGCAACCCGCTATATGTTTCGGTGAATTCAGAGGTTCACCGGAGGGCTACGACCTGCCTAGGGCGCGGCCTCTTTCAGGTACTCGTTGCATTGCTCGGCGGTGGCGTCAAGTTGTGTCTGAGCGTCCTCGCCGCTCAGTACAGCCGTCAGCATTTCCGAGACGGCCGCACGGCACTCATCATAGCCCGCCACCGGTGACTCGACACCATAGTCCATTGCCATGAAGGTGAAGGCCTTCGCGTAGGTGGGATGCTCGGCGAAGTAGTCGGCCAACAGATCGGCCGCTGCCTGGCGGGTGGGGAAGTAACCGGTGCCGCTTGCCCACGTCGCCTGCTGCGCTGGCTCGCTCATCCACTTGATGAACAGCCAGGCCGCCAACTGCTCCTCGGGGGTGCTCACGAAGATGGACTGGCTAGCGCCGTAGATGTTCAGCCGTGGCGTGTCGGTGGTGTGTGGCGGCGGGTTGACGCTCCAGTTGAAGCCAGCGCCCTCGTCTACCACGCTCTTGTAGTAGGGCAGGCCGGAGATGGAGCTGATGGTGAAGAGCGACCGGCCCGCGCCGAAGTCACTCTGGTCGCCGTAGCGCTCCGTCTGCTCTACAGCGCAGCCCTGCTCCACCAGGTCCTGCAGGAAGGTCAGCGCTGCCAGGCCCTCCGGCCCGTTGAAGACGTAGCCGGTGCCGTCCTTATTGATGATATTGCCGCCCCGGCTGAAGGTGAAGGTGGCGAAGCGGGAGGCGTCAATGGAGTACACGTAGCCGAGGCCAGGGCCTGCCACTGTGGCACCGGAGAACGGCTGTTCGACGGCAGCGCAGGCCATCTCGCCGAACTCCTCCCAGGTCTCTGGCGGGCCGGTGTAGCCCAACTCTGCCAGCCAGTCCTCGTTGTAGTACATCACCTCCATGGATTTGTAGGGAGGCCAGCCATAGCGAGCCTCGAACTGCGGCAGATAGTCGGCGGCCAGCGCGATGGGGAAGAAGTCGTCCAGTTCCGCCTCTGTGTAGCCCCACTTCTCGCTCTCCACGTAGGGGTCCAGCGCGACCAACGCTTCCTGTACAGCGTAGGTGGCAGCCTGGTTCTGGTAGGCTACACCCATACTGGGGAGCTGGTTGGCCGGGATGCCGGCGATGATCTTCGCATACAGATCGCTGTAACCGCCCTGGGATTCCCCTTGGACCGTAATGCCCCACTCGTTGGTGCGGTTGAACTCGTCAATCATACTCAGCATAAGCTCCTCGCGGGAGCGGGTGTGCTGGTACCAGTAGGTCACCACCTGGCCGCTGGGGTCCAGGTTCTCCAGTTCGCCGTAGATCTCTACGTCATAGTCCAGCGGTACGGGGGTGGGCTCCGGCACCTCCGTTGGCTCCGGCGGCGCCTCTGTTGGTTCCTCAGGCGCTTCGGTCGGTTCTTCCACCACTGGCGCCTCCGTCGGTGCCGGGGTCTCCTTTGGCGCGCACGAGGCGATGAGTGGGAGAGTCAAGGCCAGGATGGCCAACACAGCAACTAGTTTTCGCATTCTCATTGTCTTTTCTCCTCCTGAGTTGAATTTGGTCACTCGGTAACTTGGTCACTCGGTAACTTGGGAACTTGGAGATTGGCAAGTTGGTCGCTTTTCCTGAGCATCACCTCCTTTCGTCTTGCGTTTCACGTTTCACGTTTTACGTTTTATCCCTTCAGCCCTGTCGTCGCGATGCCCTCTGTAAACTGCTTCTGGGTGAAGAAATACAGCACCAGGATGGGGATGGTCGTGATCACCGATCCGGCCATGATAAGTTGTGTCTCGGCCCCCGCCTCGGTGATGAAGCCAGTTAACCCCACAGTGATGGGACGCCAATCGGGGGTGCTGGTGACAATCAAGGGCCACTGTAGCGAGTTCCAGGCCCAGATGCCATTGAGAATGATCACTGTCATCAGAGGCGCTTTCGAGATTGGCAACACGATCCGCGTCAGGAAACGCAGGTGCCCGCAGCCGTCAATCAGCGCCGCGTCGAATAACTCGTTGGGAATCTGGGCGAAGAACTGTCGCAGTAAAAAGACGGTGAAAGCGTTGACCATGAAGGGGATCGTCAACGCAGTCCAGTTGTTGTACCATGCATTGGTCATGCCGAAAGTTTCTTTGAAGAAGTCCTCCAGCGCGACGATGATCAGGTAGTCTGGAATCATGACCACCGTCCACGGGATCATATAGGTCGCCAGATAGGCGGTGAACAGGAGACCCTTGCCCGGAAACTCCATGCGGGCGAAGGCGTAAGATGCCAACGTGCCCGTAATTAGTACCCCTGCGATGGTCAACAGCGTGGTGATGACGCTGTTCCGTGTATACAGGGCAAAGTTTGCCTGCTCCCAGGCTGAGATGTAGTTACCAAAGAACATGTACCACACATTCCAGGCCTGCTTTACCACAAGCTGGTCAGGATGTGCTTCTATTACCTTGAAGTGTGGCCCCCACCGACCCCGGTCGGCCCCTTCGTAGTTTGGCCCTCCCCACTGTCCTAATTTGATGCGCGTGGAGAATTGCTCAACGATACGTGAGTCAACGGTCAGAACAAAGCGATCGTAGTTCTGTATACCGTCATCGGTGGTGTCCAGTGCCAGGATCAGCACGTTGAAGGGAATCGCGAGTCCTTTCCTCTCAAGGCGCTCAGCCACGAGCTGGGACACCGCGTTCACGGGGATAGAACCCTCCATCTGAGGGCTGAGGGAAGCGGTTGATCCATGCCAGGCATCGGTCGGATGCACGTCCACTATGATCTCCTGGGCTGGCGGAAGGTTGGTGTATGGACGCGCCGTAAAGCCCACGGGCCAGAGCGCTTTCTGGCTGTGTTCGCCGTAGGTCTTGGACGCGGTGAGGAGCATCCACGCGAAGGGGAATATCGCCACGACGGCGCCCAGGGTGAGGGTCAGATACAGAAGGCCCCGCACGATACCTCTATGCACTCGGTACTCCCTCAATTCACGTTCCGCCGTAGTCGTTGTTGTTGCGCTAGCCATAGAACACCCGCCCTTCGGAGAGACGACTTTGGATCCAGGACAGACTCAGCATGACGCCGGTCAGAATAAACGCCAGTGCTGAGGCGTAGCCGAAGCGGTGCCCTGTCCAGAAGTTCTTGAATATCAGGATGCTGGCCGTCATCGTGGTGCCCTGGGGGAATCCCAGTGCTCGGCCTGCCGTTATCACAAATATGTGGTTAAAGGCCTTGAAGGTGCCAAGAACTCCCATCATGGTCAGGAAATAGGTGGTTGGCGAGACGAGGGGGATCGTGATGTAGCGCAGCAGTTCCCAGCGGCTGGCGCCGTCTATTCTGGCTGCCTCGTACATCTCTCGCGGGACATTGCCCAGCCCGGCCAGGTAGATGACGGTGTTGTACCCGACGTACGTCCAGATATTGTAGATGATAATCACCACCAGTGCCAGGCTCGGCCCACCTGCCCAGGCTGGTACCTCTATGCCCAGCCACTCACCGATCAGGATGCCGACTCCCGCCTCCTCGAATATCCACTTGGGAAGGCTCTCCTCCGCCACGCCGAGTGCGGTCAATGTCATGTTGATAAAACCCCGGCTAGGGTCGAAAATCGTTCTCCATACGGCGGCGGAGGCCACCGCGACGGTGACGTAGGGCAGGAAGTACAAAATACGCCAGGTGGTCTTGCCACGGATGTCCTGGAACAGGATGTTGGCCAGCAGAAAAGAGAGGACAATCTGGAGAGGTACTGTACCAAGGGAGTAGTAAAAAGTAGTCAGCAGTGATTGGAACAGGTCCTCGTCGCCGTTGGCCAACATGTCCGGAAACCCCAGGACCAGGGCCAGGCCGCCGATGATCAACATCAGTGCGACCATGCCGCGCAACAGAAACCCCTTTCCTGATGTCTCAGGCTTGATGCTGCGCCATATCATCCAGGCTCCGGCCAGCAGGCCTAGCCCTCCGACCACCCACAGAACGTCCAGTGGTTCGCCTAGCGCCCTTAGGTAGTTATCAAAGCCGACAAAGCCGCCTTTTTTGATGCGCCACTTGTGCACGCTGATGTAGAAGGCGTAGCCCACGGGCAGTAGGTTAAAGACAAACAGCAGGAGTGTACCGGGGAGCAGGAAAAGATAGGCTTGTAGGGCCTCGCGGACGCGCCGGCCACGATGCCCCGCAAAGAAACCGTGACGGGAGGCAGGCGTCATAGACTGTTCAATGGTGGCCATATTCTCCTTCCACAGGCTGAATTGTGTTTGATATTATAGGCTAAAGGGGGGGGACTGTCAAGGCTGACTCGATGGCCAGGGTTATTTGTAACCTTCGCAAGGGTGGCTGAGCGCTTACGGATGCAAAACAGGCCGGGCATCTCGCCCGGCCTGGTACTCTGCGCGGAACTATGCAGAACTCTACTCGACGAAGCCAACGTACTCCGGGGGCCAGTACGAAAACCAGGCGTGTCCCACGATGTACTCAATCGGTACCGGCCCGAAATTGCGCGAGTCGTTGGAAGCGCCTCGGTTGTCGCCCATGACAAAGACGTACAGCGGGGGGATGGTCTGCGGGCCACAACTGCCTCCGCCCGGTTGGACCGTCCATAGCTCTTCGAGATGTTTGCCTTCGATGTACAACTCCCCACCGCGCACCTCGATGGTCTCCCCTGGCAGCCCTACCACCCGTTTGATCAGCATGTCCGTTTGTTCTGGTAGATCAATGACGACGACGTCCCCGCGCCGTGGGCCGTGGAAGAGGCGATACGTTACTTTCTCCACCACCACTCGCTGAGTGCTGTGCAGGTTAGGTTCCATACTCTGTCCTAACACCTGAGTGGCCTGGGCCAGGAAGAGATTGATGACCAGGGCGATGATGACGGCGGGGATGACCGTCTCGGCCACCTCGCGCAGTGCGCGCAGCAGCCATCGTAACACCTGAGATCTAGAACTGCGGGGTTCCTGAGGAGTTTCGATTTCGGATTCTTCGACGATTTTTTCCACGATTTCTTCCACAGCAGCCTCTTAGCGTGGTCTAGCGTCGTCGAGGCGGGCGGCGTCCTCTGTTGCCCCGGTCTCCTCCCGGCCTATCGGCCGCTTGAGCCTGCTCTAGTGTCCATCCCTCCAACACCGCTCGGCGCGAGAGGCGGATCTTTCCTTCAGGGCCAATGTTGGTAACCATCACCATGATCTCGTCGCCGACTTCCGCTACGTCCCTGACGCTGTTGACGCGATAGTCGGCCAATTGTGAAATATGCACCAACCCGTCAGTACCAGGCAGGATCTCGACGAATGCGCCGAAGTCGGTGGTGCGCGCCACGCGCCCGGTGTAGATGCGGCCTAGCTCGGGCTCCTCGGTCAACTCCTCGATCATTCGCTGCGCCTTCTCTGCGGCCGGCCCGCTGGTCGAGGCGATGTAGATGGTGCCGTCATCCTCGATGTCAATGCGCACATCGCACTCCTCCTGGAGAGCACGCACTGTCTTACCGCCCGTCCCGATGACCGCCCCCAGTTTATCAGGGTCTATGTGCAGGATGGTCATCCGTGGTGCGTAGGGCGAAAGTTCCGCTCGTGGTGTGGGGATGGTTGCTTCGATCACATCGAGAATCTGCATGCGTGCCTGGCGGGCTTGTTCCAACGCAAGAGTCAGGATGTCGTAGGAGAGACCGGCGACTTTGATGTCCATCTGCAGAGCAGTGATCCCCGTGCGTGTACCGGCGACTTTGAAGTCCATGTCTCCGATGTGATCCTCTAGTCCCTGGATGTCGGTCAACACTTGATAGTGACCGTCCTCTATCATCAGCCCCATCGCGATGCCTGCAACCGGAGCCTTGATGGGCACGCCAGCATCCATGAGCGACAGTGTGCTCCCGCATACGCTCGCCATTGAGGTTGAGCCGTTGGAACTGAGCGCCTCGCTGACGACGCGCAGGGTGTAAGGGAACTCGTTACTGTCGGGGATCACTGGCAGCAGTGCCCGCTCGGCCAATGCGCCGTGGCCGATCTCGCGCCGTTTGGGGCCGCGCATGAAGCGCGTCTCACCGGTGGAGTAGGGCGGGAAATTGTAGTGGTGTATGTAGCGTTTGGTCTCCTCCGGCGAGAGATCGTCCAGCATTTGCTCCTCCCGGGGTGTGCCTAGAGTGGCGACGGAAAGCACCTGGGTCTCGCCACGGGTGAAGAGGCCGGATCCGTGCGTCCGTGGCAGCAGTCCTACCTCGGCTGAAAGGGGACGGATGGTCTGGGGTACTCGCCCGTCGGCGCGGATGCCCTCCTCGATGGTGCGCCTGCGGACGATTTCGCGCTCCACTTCCTCGAAAGCTTCTCTGATAGCTGCCTTGTCCCACTCCTCGCCCAGATTCTCCGTCAGTTCATCCCGTAGGACTCTCAATCGCCCGTTGCGATCTGCCTTGTCCGTTGCGCCGTAGATGGCCTCCGGCAGCCGATCGCTCACCTGCTGGCGGACAGTTTCGCGTAGCTCGTCGGGCAGAACGTGAGGGACATAGTCACGCTTGGGTTTACCCACCGCTTCCCGCATCTCGTTCTGGATGCGAATCAGGTCCTGTATCGCCTCGTGACCATGGCGGAGCGCCTCGACTATGACGTCTTCGCCAACCTCGTTCGCTCCCGCCTCGACCATCAGCAGGGCGTCAGCGGTGCCGGCCAACCGCAGGTCGAGCACGCTGCACTCCATCTGCGAGATGGTTGGATTGATGGCTATTTCCCCGTCTATATATCCCACACGCACGGCTCCCACCGGTCCGCCAAACGAGATGTCGGATATGGTCAGTGCTGCCGAAGCGCCGATGATGGACAGGATGTCAGCCTGGTGCTCCTCGTCTTGCGAGAGGGGGGTGATGATGACCTGCACGTCGTTGCGCATGTCTTTGGGGAAGAGGGGCCGGATGGGACGATCGGTCAACCGCATAGTCAGCGTGGCTGATTCGGTTGGTCGTCCCTCGCGGCGGAAGAAAGAACCGGGGATACGGCCTGCCGCGTAGAGCCGTTCCTCGAAGTCCACAGTGAGGGGGAAAAAATTGATCCCCTCACGGGCAGTGCGTGACATCGTCGCTGTGACGAGCAACAGTGTACCGCCGTCGCAAACCGTAACTGCACCGCCTGCCTGTTGGGCCAGTTTTCCGGTTTCGAGGGTGACGGTCTCGTCCCCTAACGTGGCACTAAATTTGTAACTATTCACTTTTACACCTCCGTGTTCGAGACCGGGCGCGGAGGCCAGGGACTGGGGGGTGCCCCGTAACAAACTGCTCGTCGTTGGGCTACGGGACACTCCCCAATTCCTAGATCTGCGCCAGGTCCCTAAGATTTTTTGATTCTAGAGAGATACACCAAACGAGTAGACGGGCATACCCTTCTCCGCATCTACTCGTTCGATTGACTTCACCTGCCTGATGATGTGTTACCTGCGCAATCCGAGTCGCTGGATGATCTCTTTATAACGTTCGGGGTCTTTGCGACTGAGATAGGTCAAATGACGCCGGCGTTGGCCGACCATCTTGAGCAGGCCGCGCCGGGAGTGCTCATCGTGCTTGTGTGTCTTCAGGTGTTCTGTCAGTTGATTGATACGGGTAGTTAATAGCGCGATTTGTACTTCCGGTGAGCCAGTATCGTTGGGTGCACGGCAGTACTCCTGGATAATCGCTTCTTTCTCGCTCTTACTCAACGGCACCATTTCCTCCTTACTACAACGAGCAGGGCTTAGCATACGCTCCACCCGATCTTGCGAAGACTATTTTACCACGATTCAGCCCTAGACGCAAACTGGTAAGGCGTGAGCATAAAACGCAAATCGCAACCGCACTCCACGGATTACGTTTTACGCATTACGTATTAGATTTGTAGTCCTTCCTAAATTGCGGTAGAATGGCGTGGATTCGTGAGGGCTTCGGTCCCGGAGGCGAGGCACCGTTGAGATGGGCCGTTGCCAGCGAGTTGGGAGGGACTGCTTGGACGAAACGGGCGAGACATCATTACAGCCAAAAGTAGAGGTCGCGCAGGCGGCCGGCATTATCGCGCTGGGGAACATCGCCAGCCGCGTGTTGGGACTGCTGCGGGAGATGGTCAAGTCCGGCCTCTTCGGTGCGGGCCCCCACGTAGACGCGCTGAACGCGGCGCTTCGTGTTCCCAACACCCTCTATGACCTCCTGGTGGGTGGTATGATCAACTCTGCTCTCGTTCCTGTCCTCTCCGACTACACCGTCCCGGAGCGGCGGGCGGAATTGTGGCACTTGCTCAGTGTTCTTACCGGCATTGCCACGCTGTTCCTGTGCGGGCTCGTCCTGCTGGGGGAACTTCTGGCCCCCCAGGTGGTCTGGCTGTTGGTAGAGGGGCTGTCGCCCCCCTACCAAGCCCTGGCAACCGACCTCCTGCGCCTGGTGCTCCCTGCGGTTATCTTACTTAGCCTATCCAGCATCTTGTCCGGCGGTCTCTATGCTCTCAAGCGATTCACCTTCCCTGCTTTTACCGCAGCCGTCTTCAACGCTGGTGTCGTCGTTGTGGCGCTGGCCCTGGGCCCCCGCTGGGGGGTTCGCAGTATGGCAGCCGGGCTGCTGGTGGGTTCAGCCCTCCAGGTAGCGTTCCAACTGCCGGGGCTGCGCGACGCTCGTTTGCGCTTCGTCTTTGATCTCCGCCACCCTGCCTTGCGCCGCATTGTTCGCCTCTACCTGCCTATCCTGGTTGGCTTGGTGGTGAACACGCTGGCGGTATTTCTGAGTTATAACCTGGCTTCCCGCACTGGTGAAGGTTCTATATCCTGGATGGAGTACGCAGCGACGATCATCCAGTTTCCTCTCGGTCTAATCGTCGCGACCATCTCTATCGCTATTCTTCCTACTCTCTCCCAGCAAGCCAGCGCCGGGGCAATCGGTCCCTTCCGAGCCACTCTGGCCCAGGGACTGCGGTTGGTTCTGGTCCTGATTATCCCGGCCACCGTCGGCCTGTACATGCTGGCGAACCCCATCGTCGCCCTGATCTTCGAACACGGCGACTTCACGCCAGCGGACACGGTGGCGACGGCGGATGCGCTCCGGTGCGCGCTCCTGGGATTGCTCTTCGCTGCCGTGGACCAGCCTCTCATTTTCGCTTTCTACGCTCGCAAGGACACGTTGACCCCTGCCCTGGTGGGTGTGGGGACGACGTTTCTCTATGTCCTGATGGCCCTCACTCCTTGGTGGCTGGGGGTATTGACCCTGCCGCTTCTGGTCCTGGTCAACTCTCTCAAATTGACTGCCCACGCGTTGGCTATGCTGGTGCTGACCCGGCGGCGGCTGGGCGGGCTGGGCGGTCATGGTCTGCACTCTCTCACGTTGAAGGCCATCATCGCTTCGCTGGTGATGGCGGCGGTGATGTGGGGTGTGATGCGCGCTCTGGCAGCGGTGGTGCCACCGGGCTTGCTGGGGGAACTGCTGGCCGTGGGCGGGGCTGGGGGTGTCGGAGTGGCGGCCTATGGACTTCTAGCTCTGGTTTTGAGGCTTGAGGAGATTCGCCTGATCCGCGCTGTCGTCGGCGACGGCATGAACCGCTTGACGGGGTCTGGACGGTAGATTATAATGCAAAACGTAATACGTAAAGTGTGATAGCGGATGAGAGACTGAACGCCTGGTGAGGGTTTGTGTGTGGAAGATGCATTGGGAGTTGAGCAGGGAACTGAGCAGGTTCAACCGGTTCGCCCCGAGCGGTATGACGAGGCGTATTTTTTAGGTTCTTGCGAAGGGTACGCAGAGTTCATCGTCAGCGAAGGAACGCATCTTTCGCGCCGGCTGAGCCAGGCCTTTGAGGTGGCCGAGGTCGCGCCTGGCATGCGGGTGCTTGACATTGGTTGCGGGCGGGGTGAGATTCTGCGCCACTGCGCGAGGCTGGGGGCGCAGGCCTACGGTGTGGACTACGCGCCGGTGGCGTTGCGTATGGCGCGAGGACTGGCAACAGCCGATGAGGAGACGCGGTCCGCTGTGGGTATCTATCAGGCTAATGCCAGGTGGTTGCCCTTTCCCGCCGCCTCCTTTGACCGCGTGCTGATGTTCGACCTGGTCGAGCACCTTCACCCCAGGGAACTGGACCAGGCGCTGGCGGAGGCGCGGCGTGTGCTGCGATCTGACGGCCGGCTCATCATCCACACCGCGCCCAACGTCTGGTACGACCGGTACGCCTACCCGCTGGTGCGGTTGGTGCGCACGTTGATGGGGCAGGGGGGGAACTACCCAAGAGACCCCCGCGCCATCATCCCGGCCAACCTGGACGTGCACGTGAACGAACAGAGCGCGACCAGTCTCCGGCGGGTACTGCGGCGAGCGGGGTTCTGTGCCCGGGTGTGGCTGGACACGCCTCCGCAGAACCGGGACGAGGGGTGGCTGTTCCGGGTTGCCCGTCATATCCTGTTCAATTGGCCGCCCTTCTGTTGGTTCTTCGAGCGGGAGGTGTTCGCGGTGGCGAGGGTGGGTGTTTCCCATTAGGCTTGCTATCTTGCTAGGCTGTACCTGTGAAGCCACGCCTCGCGGTGTCAGATGAAAGATCGTCGCACAATTGACGAACTATCTATAGAGGAACTGGAAGAGGTTCTGCGCGTCCGCAAGCGGGAGGCGCGGCTGGAGCGTCTGCGCCAGTTGGGCAGGGAGGCCGGGACGAACGGTTTTGACCCGCTGGCTCCAAAGCCGGTCGAACCTCAACTGCCGCCCCTACCAACGGGCTACCGGCGCTTCCAGGACGCAGGGGCCACGGCGCAGTACCGGCCTTATTTGGTGGACGAATCGGTTGCAGAGGTTGCGGGGGAGGAGGCCGGGCGGCAGCCGCGCCGGATTCGCTGGGATTGGCTGCGCGATAAGAGCCTGCTGGTGGTTGAGTTGGTCGTGCTGGCAGGGTTGGTCCTCGTATTACTCAGTTCGCTGGCGACGCTACGCGAGATCAACGAGACATCCAGTCAGGCCCAGGAGGCCCAACTGCCCACCCTCACACCCACCCCCCTCATCCAGGTGGTCGTACTGCCGGGAGGGCACACGCCTCCTGATTCGCCTGGCGGTCCCGCGCCCGATGATATCCCTGCCCACCTGCGTGATCTGGTGAGCGCGATCACGCCGCTGCCTATGCCCACGCCGGGGCCAGAGCAGGCCATCCGCATTCAGATTCCTGCCGTCGGAGTGGATGCCCCTGTCGTGGAGGGGGACGACTGGGAACCCCTCAAGCAGGGGGCTGGTCATCACGTCGGCAGTGCCAACCCCGGTGAGAGCGGCAATTGCGTTATCTCGGCCCACAACGACATCTTTGGCGAGATCTTTCGTGATCTGCCGGACCTTGATTTGGGTAATGAAGTATTCGTCCACACAGCCAGCCAGGTATATCGTTACGTCGTCACCCAGAAGCGCATCATTGAGCCGACGGAGGTGGGTGTGATGTATCCCACCTCCAGCCCGGTGCTGACGCTTATTTCTTGCTATCCGTATGGGATTGACACACGCCGCGTCGTCGTCATTGGCGAGTTACAACCGTAGAGAGGAGATGAGGATTATGGCAAAGAAGTCACGTCGCGTCAAGAAGAAGGGGCGACAAGTGCGCCTATCGCCGGCCCAGATGGTACAGCCCAGAGGGGGAGAAGTGACCGGTGCTGCCGCCGTTATCACCCCGGCGCGGCCTGCGCCGCAAGTATCGGACCTGCGAGAAGAGTACCACTACGTTATCACTGACCTCAAGCGCATTGGTATCATCGCTGTGGCGATGTTAGCGGTGTTGGTTGTTCTGGCGCTGTTACTGACTTGAACCGTAGAACGAGTGTTCTCTGCTGCCGGGACTGACGTAAAAGCATCCGCGTCTTGAACGCGGGCGCTGATCCAGTTGCTTCTCTGTCAGGCAGGGGTCTGGTCAGGCTGACGAGCGAACGGTGGAGGAAGTACCTGTGCTGATGTAGCCAGTCCCCACGATACTCCCCAGTGGAGAGCCACTGCCAGCCATAGATTCTGAGTCAGCAGAAATAACACACCGCTGATGATGGCCAGTGCGCCGCCTAACAACCGGGCTGGGGCTCGCTGTGGATCAACCAGGTCCCTGTGCCAGGTCGGGTTGAGCATTGTCTCCAACGCCACCAGCGCCAACCCAATCCAGACGCCCCAGTATGTGCCCGCTGCGAGGGTGGGCGCGTTGCGATAGAAGACCCAGTGGGCCTCGTAGTAAGCTGCCTCACGCAAAAGTACCCATCCGGAGCTATTGGCCCCGGTCACCATGTCTCCTTTGCCGGAGGTCATGCCCGCAGTGACCAGGGCTCGACGGTAGGCCCACCAGCCCAGTGCCAGCAGTCCCCAAGCGCCGACGCCCAGTGCCACTGCCCATCCTACGTCGTGTGCCCAGTCGAGCCAGTTGGCGGCAATGTCAGCACCGACTTCTTTTCCACCTGAAATAGGCAGGTCGAATTGCTGTAACCCCAATAGCTGCCCGACGACCGCGTCGTGGCCCCACAGGAGTGCAGCGAAGGGCACGCCGATGTAGTACAGCAGGCGCAGGAGTTGAAGCAGCCACGGAGAAAAGCGCCAGGCGACGAGATGGGTGACAAACTCTCCTATCGCACCAGGGCGGGGCTGGCGGAAAAACCAGGCCAGGTTCGTACAGAGGACGGCCAGGAGCAGCGAGCCACTCAGCCATAACCAGCCTTCACTCCACGCCACGGTCAGTTTAGGCATGTGCCTACCTCTTCCGTAGCGGCACGGCCAGTGCGATCTGTGTTCCCCTGCCTGGTGCTGAGGCGATAGTCAGTGTGCCACCGACCAACTCGGCCCGCTCGTGCATATTGATCATGCCCAAACTGCTGCGTTCATCATAGCTCAGTTGCACCGCGTCCACATCGAACCCCACGCCGTCATCCTTTATCTCGGCGACGAATGTGTTGTCTCGAATACGGAGTCGCACCCAGATATTTTCGGCCTCGGCGTGTTTGCGGGCGTTGAGGATTGCCTCGTCAATGATGTAGAAGATCACCCCCTGGGCGTTCTGGTCCAGTAATCGGTCTATCTCTGGCGTTGCCTCCAGATGAATCGGTGTGGGGTCTGTCTCGGTCAACTTGCTGATGTACTGCTCCAACGCTGCCTGCAGTCCCTGTGTTTCGAGGATGAGTGGTCGGAGTGTGAAGAGCATGTGACGGATTTCCTTCGTCGTGCGACGTGCCAAATCCTCGGTCCGCGCCAGTTCCAGCGCCAATTCCTCAGCCACCTGTTGCGGGTCTTTTTTCCTTTCCAACAACATTCTGATATAGTTCAGTCGCATCGCGATGGCCGCAATACTCTGTGTAGGGCCGTCGTGCAAGTTTCGGGCCAGTTTCTTGCGCGCATCTTCCTCGACCTCCACAATGCGTTCTTTCTCTTCCATCAGGCTCTGATAAAGTTGGGCGTTCTGGAGCGCGACGATGGCCTGATTGCAGATGGCGATGAGCAACTCCTGGTGATCTTCCGTGTAGGTATCGGGCTGGGTACTGCCGAAAACCACCGCGCCGAAATTCTCGAACCCGGCCCGCAGTGGCACGACGATCACATGCTGGCAACTGTGCATCATGATGAGTTGACCTAACTCCGGATCTGTCGCCGGATTATCTGCGATCACAGCCTCTGCCGTCGCCAGCGCCTGGGCCAGGATGCCGCTCTTGCCCTGGAAGACGGCATTCCGGTCACGCGACGGTAAGTGACGCCAGGCCACAATGCGTAGATCATTGTGACCGAAGAGCATCACCATGCTCACGTGGGCTGCGTTTGGTTGGCCCAACTCGTGCATCCCGGCCTCGCCTACTTCGAGTACTGCTTCCAATACTTTGTTGTAGTTCAGCGTTGCGCTGAGCGTGCTCGCCAACTCAAAGATCACCCGCGCATGTTCTTGAGCGGCACGCAGCTTTCGTAGTTCGGCCTCCTCCTCAAGTCGGTGTGCGCGCGCGACGATGTGTGTCATCTTAGTACCTACGAGACCGCTTATCAAGGCTGCTAGCAGGAGGATGAGAGACCGGGCTGCAAATGAGAGCAGGTCCGGCAACGCTATGGCAGGTGGGGCGGTGACGTAGCCGGCAAAGCCGCAACTTACCACGATGACGAGGGCGATTAGCAGGCTTATCATCCAGGGAAAGCGCAGCGCTGCTGTGAGAATAGGGAATAGCGCAAAGAATAACAATGGGCTTGTCATGCCGCCCGATGTCATGATAAAGCCGATGGTCAGGATAGTGTCAACCAGCAACGTCGTCACCGGTATGGCGCGCGGGAAGATACCATAGAACAGCAGCAGCATAGTGACGAGGTTGTAAAGGGCTGCAGCCGTCAAGAGGAGAATCTGGGGCAGTACAGAGGCTGCTTCGAAGGACCCACCGTGGCTGGTAAGGGTATCCAGGAAGCTGACGAGGGCCACGCTTAGCAGGAGTAACCAGCGCAGATTGCTGATCAGCCAATCTGCCTGGACGCGTTCCTTGGCACTTTCGGATGCAGGCATAGCCGCTTTCCATCGCACGCTAAACAGGCCGTGGACACTGAGTGGATAGAATCCCCTACACGCGGCCGCGGCCTGAGGTTGGCACAGTGGGCGCGAAGGGACTTGAACCCCTGACCTCTACAATGTGAGTGTAGCGCTCTGACCAACTGAGCTACGCGCCCGGGGTGTGAGCATTATAGCACTTAATGTTCAAACTGCAAGTCTTGACAGCTATTTACCTTTGTGGTATCATCGTACGCAAATTGAATACCCTGGCGACACTCTTATCCAGAGAGGTGGAGGGACCGGCCCTGAGAAACCTCGGCAACCAGCTAGCTCCTAGCGGTTAGCATGGTGCCAATTCCGGCAGAACGGTGTTTCTGGAAGATGAGAGGTGGTCACGTCAATCGTGCCCCTTCTTGTCTTGCAAGAAGGTTTTTTGTTGGGTGTTGGCCTCGGTCAGGGTCTACCGAGGTTTTTCAGCAATTCTCATTTTACCGGATTCGAGGCTTCAGCCGGTGCTTTTTGACGTTCCCAATCCGGCTAAAGCCTCTAACCCGCTCACCTATGACATCATAATGAGAATTACTGGAGGTTTTTAATGCGGTTTTCAGTGAAGTGCCAAAATATCAGTGCAAAGGAGAAGTTCAGATGAGTGATAGCAACACGACATTTATGACGTCACCTCGGTATTTCTTCACCTCGGAATCGGTGACCGAGGGCCATCCTGACAAAATCTGTGATCAGATTTCGGACGCTGTGCTGGATGCCATCGTTGCTGATGATCCTGACGCGCGCGTCGCTTGCGAAGTGAGTGTGACTACCGGTCTGGTCGTCGTGATGGGAGAGATCACCACCAGTACCTACGTAGACGTTGGCCGACTCACCCGCGACGTAGTCCGCGATATTGGCTACACCCGCGCCAAGTATGGCTTTGATGCTGATACGTGCGGCGTCGTTGTCAGTATCAAGGAACAGTCGACCGATATTGCTCTGGGCGTGGATCGGGCGCTGGAAGCCAAGACTGGCGAGATGTCTGAGGAGGATATCGAAGCGATCGGGGCCGGGGATCAGGGCATGATGGTTGGCTTTGCCTGCAACGAGACGCCAGAGTTGATGCCGATGAGCATCATGCTGGCGCACAAGTTGTGCAGGCGGTTGGCCGAGGTGCGCAAGGACAAAACACTGCCCTACCTGCGCCCCGACGGCAAAAGCCAGGTGACGGTTGAATATGAGTACGGCCGGCCTAAGCGTGTCGCTACCGTCGTCGTCAGTGCCCAACACTCGCCTGACGTCACCCAAGAGCAGATCCGTGAGGACGTTATTGCTCACGTGATCAAGTATGTTGTGCCTGCTGATATGCTTGACGACGAGACCAAGATCTACGTCAACCCCACGGGTCGTTTCGTCACCGGTGGCCCGCTGGGTGACTCTGGTTTGACTGGGCGCAAAATCATCGTTGATACGTACGGTGGTGTGGCTCGTCACGGTGGTGGTTGTTTCTCTGGCAAGGATCCGACCAAGGTGGACCGTTCGGCGAGCTACATGGTCCGCTACATTGCCAAGAACCTGGTGGCGGCGGGCATAGCCGATCGCCTGGAACTGCAAGTCTCTTATGCCATCGGTGTTGCCCGGCCATTGTCGTTGTCGCTGGAGACCTTTGGCACAGCCAAGATTCCCGATGACAAGATCGTTGAGCTGATCAAGGAGCACTTCGATATGCGTCCCGCAGCGATCATTCGCGACCTGGATTTGCGGCGACCGATCTATCGCAAGACGGCTGTCTATGGTCACTTTGGGCGTGATGACATTGATGCGCCCTGGGAACGTACCGATAAGGCCGAGAGCCTGCGCAAGGAGGCTGGTCTGGCTTAAGGGGTAGGAGGTGTCCGGCACTCAACCCGAGTGCCGGACACTTTGCTCCTTAGCATCCGTTCAGGGGGTAGATCAAAAACCGGGTTTTTGGCGCTCCAGGAGCAAGATAGCGCTGCTGCCGGTTCATTTCAGGTTCCACAGAGGTTTCTTTATTTTGACATCTCGGTCTTTTCATTGTATACTGCCCCCAATTCGGAGATGAGGCCCCAGGATGTGTGCCGTGTTCGTTGTGTGTTTTCTCAGCTCACCCGCCCCTCCGCAGTCAGACCCCTGGTCTGGATAGGTGCGTGGGGACGCACGCCTGGAACGTAAACCGGCCAGCCCTCCAGACCATGCGGGGGCTGGCTTTTGCGTAGGAGAACCGATGACGATCCAGGAACTCACTGACGAGATGAACCGTTTTGTGGAAGCGATGGGGTGGTACGGGGAAGATTCACCGTGGTCCCAGACGCCCCGCAACATCGCCATATCGCTCTCGCTGGAGGCGGCCGAGGTGCTGGAGCACTTCCAGTGGGGCGAGCGGGCCAATAAAGATGCGCTGGCAGGGGAACTGGCAGACGTGGCGCTCTATCTGCTGCAACTGGCCTACCTGACTGGCATAGATCTGGAGCAAGCGGTTCTTGATAAACTGGCGATCAACTACAACCGGAACTGGTCCGAGGAGTAAGGTAATGTGAAAATCCTCGCTATCAGCGACCGGGTAGTCGAGGGTATCTACAGTGCACATATCTGCGATCGGTTTGGCGACGTGGACATGGTGCTTGCGTGTGGGGACCTGCCCTACTCCTATCTGGAGTATGTCGTGACGATGTTGAACGCACCCTGTTTTTTCGTGCACGGCAACCACGACAGACCCGAGTACATGGCGGATGGACGCACGCTTACCAAGCCGGGCGGTTGGGTCAATTTGGACGAGCGGACTGTAAAGGCCAAAGGGATACTCCTGGGAGGGCTGGAGGGCTCGATCCGTTACAAGCCCAGAGCACCTTTCCAGTACACGGAGAGCGAGATGGCCTACAAAGTCTGGCGCATGACACCAGCCCTGCTTATGAACCGTGTGCTCTATGGCCGCTACCTGGATATTCTCATCACGCACTCGCCACCCTTCGGCATCCACGACGGTGAGGACTTGCCTCATCGCGGCTTTAAGGCGCTGCTTGGGTTCATAGCCCGTTTTCGGCCGCGTTATCTGTTCCACGGCCACAAGCACATCTACGGACCAGAGCCTTCACGTACGCGCTATCTGGATACTGAGGTCATCAATGTCTACCCTTCCCGCGTGATCGAGTGGTGATAGCCGATGGCTGGTAAAGATCAGGCACAAGTGGACTTCGACACGGCGCGGCGCAAGGCGTTCTGGAACGCGATTATCTCGTTTATGAGCGGTCGCCCGAATCGCTTGCTTTCGTGGGACGAGGTGCGCGGTAAACTGGGTATACGCGGGCAAGCCTACCGGGGGGTGCAGGCCGTGCCGGTGGACAAGGTCATCGGCAGTGTGGGGCGCTATCGGGACTTCGACCGCGTCTTCCTGCCGACGCAGGATCGCACAGCGGACCGCTGGCGCTCCATTGCCAGGGCTTACTACGACGAGGTCAATCTGCCACCAGTGAAGCTGTACAAGATCGGGGATGCTTACTTTGTCCTCGATGGCAATCACCGCGTCTCGGTGGCGCGAGAGCAGGGTGTTGAGTTCGTGGACGCTGAGGTGATCGAGGCGGAGACCAGAGTGCCGGTGACAGCCGACCTGGACGCCGATGACCTGGAGATTAAGGGCGAATACGCTCGCTTCCTCGATCGCACGCGGCTGGATGAGTTGCGGCCCGACCAGCGTATCGAGTTCACCATCGGCGGTGGGTACGAGCGGCTGTTGGAGCACATTGCCGTGCATCGCTATTTTATGGGCCTGGAGCAGCAACGTTTCATCCCTGAAGACGAGGCAGTCTGCGATTGGTATGACAACCTCTATCTTCCGCTGGTGCACATCGTCCGCGAAAAGGACGTCCTGGCCGGCTTTCCCGGTCGTACCGAGGCGGACCTGTACCTGTGGATTATGGATCATCAGCACTATCTGCGTGAACAGTTCGGCTCTGGTGTGGAGACAGAACAGGCCGCTGAACACTTTGCTGACCACTACACCACCCGGCCGATCAAGCGCATATTGCACGCTGTGCAGGACCTGGTCGCCGGACAGGATGTGGAGGAGGAGTTCAACTAGACTCTGAGAGTTTCGGAAGACCCTTGGGGTCCGCGTTCTAAGAAGATGGAAGCAAGGAGGAGGAATGGCTACTAAAGTTACCCCCCGTGGTGAGGATTACTCCCGCTGGTACACCGACGTGGTCCAGATGGCCGATCTGGCCGATTATGGCCCTGTCAAGGGCTGTATGGTGATCAAACCTCACGGTTATGCACTGTGGGAGAACGTCAAGGCGGGGCTTGATCGGCGCTTCAAGGCCACCGGTCACGTCAATGCGTATTTCCCGCTCTTTATCCCGCTGAGTTTCATCCAGAAAGAGGCGGAACACGTGGAAGGCTTCTCGCCCGAACTGGCCATCGTCACCATCGGCGGCGGCAAACAATTGGAGGAGCCGCTGGTCGTGCGTCCTACTTCGGAGACAGTCATCGGCCACATGTACGCTAAGTGGATCCAGTCCTACCGCGACCTGCCCTTGCTGATCAATCAGTGGGCGAACGTGGTGCGGTGGGAGATGCGCACCCGTCTGTTCCTGCGCACGATGGAGTTTTTGTGGCAGGAGGGACACACGGCCCACGCCACCGCCGAGGAAGCGCAGGAAGAGACGTTGCGGATGCTCGACGTCTATACCGAGTTTGCCGTCGAGGACGCTGCCATCCCGGTTATCCCCGGCCGTAAGAGCAAGAGCGAGACGTTCGCTGGTGCGGTGACCAGTTATGCCATTGAGGCGATGATGGGAGACTGCAAGGCACTCCAGGCGGGCACCAGCCATTTCCTCGGGCAGAACTTCGCCAGGGCGTTCGACATCAAGTTCCTCGACGAAAACAATGAGCTGCAATACGTGTGGACGACCAGTTGGGGCCTCAGCACGCGCATGGTGGGAGCGTTGGTGATGGTGCACGGAGATGATCAGGGGTTGGTGTTGCCGCCAAAATTGGCCCCGATCCAGGTGGTCATTGTCCCCATTTGGAAGAGTGATGACGAGCGTGCTGAGGTGCTCGAGGTTGTGGCCCGGGTGGAGGGGATGTTGCGCGACGCCGTAACCCTCCGCGTGCACGTGGACGACCGTAGCGAGTATTCGCCCGGCTGGAAGTTCAATGAATGGGAGTTGCGGGGTGTGCCGCTACGAATTGAGATCGGTCCCCGGGACGTAGAGCAAGAACAGGTGACGCTGGCCCGGCGTGACATCCCCGGTCGCGAGGGGAAGAGTGCTCTACCCCTGAGCGGGTTGGTGGAAGATGTGCAGGAGATGCTGGCCACGATCCAGGCCGATCTCTACCGTCGTGCACTCAACTTCCGCAAGGCACACACGTACGATCCCAAAGACTATGCCGAGTTCAGGGAGGTAGTGTCCAACGGGTTTGCCTATTCCTGGTGGTGCGAGGACGCGGACTGTGAGGCGCAGATCAAGGAGGACACCAAGGTTACAGTTCGCTGTATCCCGCTGGAGCAGGAGCCGGGGAAAGGGAAATGCATTCACTGCGGAAAAGAGGCCAGTGAGCGGGCTGTCTTTGGGCGGGCGTATTGATAGGGACTAGGGGTTAGGAGCTAGTTCAGGTCGTGCCGAAGTTGATCGCTCCTGGCCCTTAGACCCCAGTCCCTTGTTGAGAGGAGACAGTATGAAGTATCGTTCCATCGCAACCGTCGCATTGCTGCTGACTGGCCTCGTCACGGCCTGTCTGTCCCCTACCCCTACCGCCACTACGTCTACGCCCGGTGTACCTTCCCCAGCCCCTTCCCCTCCACCGTCGCCCTCACCCACCGCGCCCCCCACCAGCACGCCGACCCCGATGCCACCCAAAGAATTCACCATCTGCCAGGCTCTTGAACCCAACACGCTCTTTATCTATGGTGGCCCGTCGCGCGCCGCTCGCAACGTGCTAGAGGCGATCTATGATGGGCCGATTGATACCCGCACGTACCAGTTCCAGCCCGTGATCTTGGAGAAGCTCCCCAGCCTGGCTGATGGAGACGCTGTCCTGCGAACCGTCCAGGTTGAGGAGGGGGAAAAAGTAGTGGACGTCAATGGCCTGGCAGTGGATCTGCTCCCTGGTGTCACCGTCTTGGACGCCGAGGGCGAGCAGGTTACGTTTGAGGGTGGGGTGGTCACGATGAGACAGATGGTGGTGACCTTCAAGCTGCGGACCGGCGTCACCTGGGCGGATGGTCAGCCGCTCACTGCTGATGATTCCCGCTACTCCTTCGAGTTGGCTGGCGCATTTGACAGTCCCACCCTGTGGCTGCTCCGGGACCGCACCCGCAGTTACGATGTCGTGGACGACCGCACCGTCGTCTGGACCGGTGTCCCCGGCTATCGCGATCTCTTCTATTTTATGAACTTCTACCACCCGCTGCCCCGGCACGTGTGGGGGGTGGCTGATGTTGACCAGTTACTCAGCGCTGAGGTCGCGCATCGCAAGCCGCTGGGCTGGGGTCCCTTCGTCATTGAGGAGTGGGTGGAGGGCGAATACATCACGCTGGTGCGCAACCCGCATTACTTTCGCGCCGAGGAGGGGCTGCCCTACCTCGACCGCGTCACCTTCCGCTTCGTTCCCGACCTCCAGCAGGCGCTCGATTTGCTCATGGCGGGCGAATGTGACTTCATCACCCAGGACGTGATCGAGAGCGGTGACATCGCGCCGCTGCTGGAGGCTGCCGACGCCGGCACGGTGCAGTTGGTCACCTCTCCCAGCAGCGAGTGGGAGCACCTGGACTTTGGCATTGAGCCGGCAGAGTGGGTTCGTCGCCCCGATTTTTTCGGGGACGTGCGGATACGCCAGGCTGTCGCGCTGTGTCTTGACCGTGAGCGCGTCGCACGTGAGCCGCTTCCCTATGGCGAAGCCGCCATCGCCCACAGTTACGTCGCCCTCGAGCACCCGCTTTACGCGGGCGATCAACTCCACCGCTGGGATTATGACCCACCCAGTGGCTGGTCTTTGTTGGAGGAGGTGGGGTGGCGGGACGAGGACGGGGATGGCATCCGGGAGGCCCACGATGTGGCAGGCATCACCAACGGCACGCCCTTTTCCGTCACCCTGCTCACGACCAGCGACTACCCAGCCCGCGAGCGGATGGCACACGTCCTGACCGAAAACCTGGCAGCCTGCGGCATCGGGCTGGCGGTGCAGTACCTCCCTGATGAGGAATTCTACGCCGACGGCCCCGACGGCCCGGTGCTCGGGCGTCAGTTCGACCTGGCGCTCTTCTCCTGGCTGAATGGCCTCGATGCGCCGTGCGGGCTCTACCTCTCCACCGAGATCCCACGACCTGAGAACTGGTGGGCCACGAGCAATAATCCCGGCTACGCCAGTGCCGACTACGACGCGGCCTGCCAGGCGGCGCTGGATGCGTTACCTGGAACGGAAGATTACACCCGCTTCCACTTCGAGGTACAGCGCATCTTCTCCTACGACCTGCCCGTGTTGCCGCTCTACTTCGTGCCCAAACTGGTCGCCACGCGCCCGCAGGTGAGCGGTGTGATCCTGGACCCCAGCGAATTCGTGGAGTTGTGGAATATTGAGGCGTTTGATTTTAGCTGGTAGCCGAGTCGGAAATGAGGTTGTTGTTTCGAATAGCCCGATCTCCAATTGGACGGTTGATCGTTGGCTGGATCTTTAGTCACATGTGATTTTATGGCCGAGTTGTTCCAAACTGTACAGGGCCTCATCGCAGAATTGAATTTGGAAGAGGTTGGCTATCGGTTCATCGTGAATGGTGGCAAATATCAAGATGTGGCTCAACTGCATTTTCACCTCGTCTCAGAGTATCAATTCGGAGATGCTTCAGGTGAGAAATGAGACAAACCAATGTCGTTTCAAGACACATACAGGTTGAGCGTTCACGCAGTCATCACCAACGGCAAGCAGCAGGTCTTGCAGGTCAAGGCAACCTACGATGGCGGGCAATGGGGACTTCCCGGCGGATCTCTTGAGCCAGGCGAAACGGTCCACGAAGCGCTCGTCCGAGAGTGCCTGGAAGAACTTGGTTGCGAGGTTGAAGTGTGCTATATGAGCGGGATGTACTATCATCAGGCCTACAATGCGCACGCTTGTATTTTTCGCTGCCATCTGGCAACACCGCCGCCCGATGCTGAGATGCGGTTGAGTCCAGAGCATTCTGAGTATCGTTACTTTGCGCTTGACGAACTGAGCCCGGTTCAACGCCAGCGAGTGGAAGACTGCTTGAACTTTGATGGGAAAGTGAGGAGTGCGGCTTTTTGATCTGTTTGTGACCTGACCCGCTAATGTCCTGTAATCCGTGTTCTGCAACCGTCCTAGGCCGCGTAATCAAATCCGGCCACGCCGAAGGCGAGGCCCTGGTATCCCCCGAGCCCATCGGCTTCCTGGGCGGGGTGGACCCGGATACGGGCGTGGTCATCGAGACCGGCCACCCGCTCGAAGGTCAATGCGTGGTCGGGCGCGTGCTGGTCTTTCCCACCGGCAAAGGGAGCACCGTCGGCTCCTACACGCTCTACCGGCTGGCGCGCTCTCGGCTGGCCCCGGCCGCCATCGTTAATGCCGAGGCCGACCCCGTCGTGGCCGTGGGGGCGATCATCGCCGAGATTCCAATGGTGGACCGGGTGGACGTTTCGTGCATTCGAACCGGCGATTGGGTACAGGTGCACGATGAGGAACTCATAATTTGTCGAGGAGGAGAATCTGTGAAAGAGTTGGAAGAACTGATCCCGGAGCTCAATGAGATCCACGACCCCGAGTTGAGGACCAAAGTGCTGGCGGTGTGGGAGGAGGGGATGGCGCTCGGCGACTGGACAGTCGAGGCGCTGGCGGAGATCCCCTTTACGCTACTGGCCGAGGACGTGGACATCACCTTTATCGAGCACGTGCGCACGGTGTGCCGCATGTGCATCGCGATGGAAGATGTGCTGGTGGAAGCCTACGGCGAGCGAGCGCAGATTGACCACGACGCGCTGGTGGCGGGTGCGCTGCTGGCCGACGTCGGCAAACTGATCGAGTACTGCCGCGAACCGGATGGCAAGACCGTCTTTGCCGATATGTACCGCTACCTGCGGCATCCCTTCACCGGCGTCGCGCTGGCCTACAAACACGGCATCCCCGAGAGCGTCCTGCACGTCATCGCCACCCACTCCTGGGAGGGCGACAAGTTCAAGCGCCGGCCGGAGTCCATCATCTTCCACCACGCTGATTTCACTGATTTCCATCTGGTGAAGTTCAAGTAGTGAATGACGAATGGCGAATGGCGAATGACGAATGCTGATCTGACCTGTGATCTGCGACTGCGGCCCGGCGCGGAACGGGTGCTGGAGGTCGCGGCAGCCGGACATTTTACCGGTCGGCTCCCTTACCGCCTGCAATTGCAGGCCGAACGACTGGCGCTCGTCGCTGGCTTCGACGAGTTGGTCTGCCTGGACGCGCTCTACTTCACCCCCTTTGATTACCAGGTCAAAGCCGCCCAGACCACGCTGCGTCGTTTCCGCGGCCGGGGCCTCCTGTGCGACGAGGTCGGGCTGGGCAAGACCATCGAGGCTGGGCTGGTGCTCAAGGAGTACCTGCTGCGCCAGATGGCCAACCGCGTGCTCGTCATCACCCCGCCCGCGCTGGTCGAGCAGTGGCGGGAGGAACTGGCGAGCAAGTTTGGCCTGGCCGACTTCGTCGCCAACTACGACCCGGAGTTCCGCGAACTAGGCGCGCAGGCGTGGGCTGCCTTCCCTCGTGTGATCGCCTCGCTGGCCACGGCCCGCCGCCGCGAACACCGCCGCGTCATCAAAAACATCGTCTACGACCTGGTCATCGTGGACGAGGCGCACCACCTCAAGAACCGCTCCAGTGTTTCCTGGAAGTTCGTCAACGCGCTGCAGAAGAAGTACATCCTGATGCTCACCGCCACGCCGGTGCAGAACAACCTGGGCGAGCTGTACAACCTGATCACCATCCTCAAGCCCGGCCAACTCAAGACGCCGCGCGAGTTCCGCCGCCGCTTCGTCGTGCAGGGTGATCCACGCCTGCCCAAGAATCGTGGCCGGTTGCGTGAACTCCTCGCCGACGTGATGGTGCGCCATGCCCGCGGACAGGTGGGCATCCAACTCCCACCCCGTCGCGCCCACACCGTGCGCCTGCGGCTGGGACCCGACGAGCGGGTGCTATACGACGACGTGAGCAACTTCGTGCGCAGTTGTATCCGCCCCCCCTCTGTCCCCCCCACAGGAGGGGAGGTAGACGCGGTACTCCCAGCCGTCCACCGCTTCACCCTGCGCACGCTCCAGCGCGAGATCGGCAGTTCCCCGGCCGCCGTGCGCCCGACCCTGATGAGACTGGCAGAGCGGTCGGAGATGGCTCCCCATCGCGAGGTGTTGCTGGGCCTGGCCGACCGCGCTGGCAGCGTCCAATCCTGGGCCAAGGGGAAGGCGCTGGAACAGCTCCTGCTCTCCCAACTGGCATCCGACGGGCGCGAGAAACTGATCATCTTCACTCACTTCCGGGCCACGCTGGAGTTGCTGGCGGACCTCTTGCGCGGGGTGGGGGTGGACTTCGTGCTATACCACGGCCAACTCTCGCGAGTGGGGAAGGACGAAGCCATCCGCCGCTTTGAGCAAAGTGCCCAGGTGCTGCTTTCGACCGAGGCGGCTGGCGAGGGGCGCAATCTCCAGTTCTGCCGCCTCATGCTCAACTTCGACCTGCCCTGGAACCCGCAGCGCATCGAGCAGCGCGTCGGGCGCATCCACCGCGTGGGCCAGACCCGCCCGGTGGAGATATTCAATCTCTCGGCCGAAGGGACGGTGGAGGATTACATCCTGGAGATCCTCGACCGCAAATTGAACATGTTTGAACTGGTCATCGGCGAGATGGACATGATCCTGGGCCACCTGGAGGACGAGCGCGACTTCGAGAGGATCGTGATGGACGTCTGGACGCAGGCCCGCACGCCGGAGGAGGTGGCGGCCAGCTTCGAGCAACTTGGCGACGCGCTGGCCCAGGCCCGGGAGACTTACCAGCGCACCCGCGAGTACGACGAGGCACTGTTCGGGGAGGACTTCGCGGCCGAATGAGCGAACTGGCAGACTTCGTGTTGAGTTCTTTCCGCCTGGTCGAGGGCATTGTCGAGCCGCCGGCCTACGGTATCTACGAGGCGCTCCTGCCCGAGGGGGTGGCCCGTCGCTGGGACGTGCCCACCTATCAGCGCCTGGCCTTCGCCGATGAGGCCACGGCGGAAGTGACCGGCGCGGATGACGTCACCATCGTGGGTTATGGCCATCCGTTGGTGGAGACGCTGATGGATGAGACCCGCGCCGAGCCTGCCTGTGTGCTCGTCTACGTCAATGACTTGCGGCTCGACAAGCGCGGGCTATTCGGGCTGGCCCGCCAGTCGCTGGCCTTCCCCAACGCTCGCCTGTCCGAGGTGGAGCGTAAGGGCGAGACAGCGGCGCTCTGCCACTACGTGCGCTTCAATTTTAAGGCGGCGCTGATCACCGATGAGAAACGCGAGCGACTGGTCTCGGTCGTGATGGACGCTCAGGCCGGGTTCGCCGTTCCTGAGCTGACACACGTCGAACAACTGGCGCGACTGGAGGAGAAATCGGCTTTCGAGCACCTCCTGTTCGCGCCGGTGCGCTGGCTGCCAGGGCCAGGACACGAAGATGGGGTGCTGAGCCGGCCGGTGCTGGAGGGGCTGCTGAAGCGGGCCACCCACGCCGCGTTGGACGAACTGGCCGCGCCGCTCGAGACTCTGCGCCGCCGTGCCGCCCGTTACCTGGAACTCGACCAGGCCCGCCTCACCGGGTATTACGACGACATCGCCCGCGACCTGCAGCGCCGCATCGAGCGCGCCAGCGACGACGGCCGCCGGGCTTCATTAAAGGACAAACTGACCGCCGCCCAGGCCGAGCGGGAGGCCAAATTGGCCGACGTCGAGGCCAAGTATCGGTTGCGCGTGGAGCTGGAACTGATCAACCTTCAGGTCATCGTCCAGCCCAAGGTGCTTTTCCCTGTGCACATTGGGAACCGCACTACCAGGATAGAGCGCACCGTCGTCTGGGACCCGCTGTTGCATCGTGTCGAACCGCTGGCCTGCGACGTGTGCGGGCGACCGGCGACGCGGCTGACGCTGTGCAGCGGTGGGCACCTGGCACACGAGGACTGCCTGCTGGTGGAGCAGTGCGTGGACTGCAAGCGCGTCTATTGCCGCCTGTGCGCCGACCAGATGGGCCGTTGTGTGGTGTGCGAGCGCCCGGTGTGTGTGCACAGCCTGAATCGTTGCACCGTCTGCGGGCGGGCCACCTGCCGCGAGCACGTAGGGCTGTGTCACGCCGCCGATGGACAGCCGGCCCAGTTGCCACCGCCTGAGCCTCCTAAACCCGCGCCGCCTCCGCCTCCCGTCGAGAAGGTGGAGGAGAAGCCCACCCCTCCCCCGACTCCTCCCCGAAGCAGGGAGAGAGGGCGCAAGGCGGTCACTCGTACCGAGCGCAGGGCCCGCCGTCCCGTCAGAAAGCCGCCTCGCCCCCCCACTCCTT
>Ga0190284_1000298_pt1 | contig 32445 bp, 27 predicted proteins | sample 48691812_MG_FD_161668 | JGI IMG/M metagenome (GOLD analysis project Ga0190284, IMG submission 161668) | Hydrothermal vent microbial mat bacterial communities from Southern Trench, Guaymas Basin, Mexico - 4869-18-1-2_MG | ecosystem: Environmental > Aquatic > Marine > Hydrothermal vents >...
TCGAACCCTTTTTGCTCTTGACGGACCCGGCTTCATAGAAGGGCGAAATAGAGCTATGTCGCCCTTTCAGGGCTCGCGTTTATCTCGGCTACGAGAACCCAGGGCGTTGCCCTGGGCTGGTCTATGGCGCCCCTTCGGGGCTGATTTATGGCGCCCCTTTGGGGCTGTTCTATATGTTCGCGGGCCGAACGTGCGGCGGGCCGCATTGGCCCGCCGATTCTGTCACGGGCCCCGTTGTGGCTGCTCGACGACCACCGCCGGACGACGGCAAGCTTCGGCGCGCCTGTGGAGAGGCATCCCGGTGTTTGCCGTGCTGGTGGCGTCGGTCCCGGCCCTGGCCCAGGTGACCATCGACGGCGGGCTGGATCGGGAGCAGTTTCGGTACGTCTGGACGGTAACCAACGGCGGTTCTGAACCCATCGTTTCGCTGCAGTTTCCCCACTTCCATGCACTGGTCCTGACGGCGCCTGATGGTTGGGAGTCCGAGGTCACCAACCGAGCAACGGACAAGACCGGCGTGGTTACAGCCGAAGCGACGTCGCCGCGGGCGGGGATTCCACCGGGTCGGTCGGCTACGTTCACGCTGACGTTCGCCCCCCGGGACTGTGCCCCCGGCAGCAACGCGGTAACGATCACTTTCGGCGACGGGAGCACGGCAACAGTTCTGGGCGTGAAGGTTCCCTGGCGCACGCCATGGTTGCAGCGGTTCACCCTGCTGATCGGGCTCGGCGGCATATTCGCCATCTACGTGTTCGTTCAAGCGGCTCGTGGCAGGCGTCGCAAGACACCCCCGAACAACTAGAGCATTCTCAATCCAACTGTAGCGGCCTGCGTCCCCGCAGGCCGAGAGTAGAAGACGTCCGGCGTCTCGCTGGACGCTACGTTTGGACTGAAGCTGCTCTAGAAAGTGTCAGGAATCTTCTTCAGGGCGATGGGTCAGCCCCATCGCGGTTCTCCTGGGCCGGGCAAATCCGCCTGCCCCCTTTTTTCCCATGTCAACGGCCGGTCACGTCGAACGCGAACAGCTCCGAAAGATCGGTCAACTCGTCGAGGCGCATGGCGCGGTCGATGATCTGCTCGGCGGTCACGCCGGTGACCACGCCGTCAGCCAGCTTGCGGAACTTGGCAAAGACCTCCTCGTCCGTCATGGGGTTCTCCGCGTGGCCGCGGGGGAAGTCCACCCGCTTATCCACCTTCTTCCCGTCGCTCAGGGTCACGATGATGTGGTTGGGGATGCCCTTGGGGTAGCCGGGGTTCAACTCCGGCTCCTCGACGATCTTGGTCTTGTCCAGCAGACCGAGCACCTGCGGGTCGTTCAGCCGCTCGTCCGCGAAGGATTCGCGGGTCACGTCGCCGTCGATCAGCGCCACCGCCGTGCAATAGCCCATCGAGTGGTCGGCCGTCTCCCGCGAGGTCGGGCGCCACTTCTCCGGTTCCGAGCCGATAATGCTTACAGCAGCCTCAAAACTGCCGATGTGGATTTCTTCGACCTTGTTGACGTCGATTTGTGGGCGGAGTTGCAGCATGGCGTCGATGGCCGACTGGGCGTGGTACTCGGCCGGCCAGAACTTGATGTAGGTCTTGTCGATCATGAAGTCGCCCTTGGTGCCGAGCACGACGTTCTTGGCATCGGGAATGGAGAGCTCGTTCATCAGCCCCTTGGGTCCTTCGAAGATCTCGTACGGTCCGGTCATACCGCGGCGGGCGAGGTCGGCCGCGAAAACGCCGTTGCGGGCCGCGTTGGAGAACGCACAGGCCTTCCAATGCGACATCTGCCCCGTGCGCGTCTGGCGCGTGGCGATGTTGCAGACCCCCGCCAAGCCCAGGGCGTGTTCGAGCTGGTCCTCGTCGAGGTCCCACAATTTGCCCGCGAGCAGTGCGGTGGACAGCGCCCCGTAGGTGACATGGTCCCACCCGTGGGCTCGCAGGCTGTCGGCGTCGCACAGGCGGCACTGGATCTCATAGCCGATCACCGAGCCGAGGATGGCGTCCTTGCCGGTCTTGCCGGCGGCCTGCGTGACGGCCACCGCGGCGGAGATATTGTCCGACGGATGAGCAGGCTCTTTGCTGAGGTAGGTGTCGTTAAAATCGAGATAGCGCACCATGGCGCCGTTTGCGAAAGCGGCAAGCGCCGGATTGGTCCGGTGTTGCGTGCCCCATACGGTGCACCCGTTCGGCTCGGCGGTCGCCATGGCCACCTCGCGGGTGATCTTGCCCGGCGGGCTCCAGTAGGCCCCCAGCGCGGTGCCGATGGAGTCCAGCACGCGCCGTTTGGTTTCGTGAACGGTCTTTTCCGGAAGTTGATCGTAGGCGAGCTGCTTGGCCCAAGTCGCCATTTTTCTGCCGATTGTTGCCATGGTCGTGTGTCCTTTTCTCCAAAATCACTCTGGGGTTGTCGCCGTGTTTCCCGAGACCGGTATCCGCCGTGGTGCATGTTCCCAGCCGGAGCGGCCGGCCGACCGCAGACTATACCATTGCCAAAGTCCGCAGGCCAGCACGACAGGCAGCGGGGCGTGGCCACATTCCGGGGTGCGGTTGATTTTTTCGACTCACACTTCCATTTGGCGTAGTCCACAGTACTCGTATCTCGCGGGTTGCCGCACATCTGATCCGAGCCCGGAGCGCAAGCGACGGGAAACCGTTCGACCCGTCGCTTGCGCTCCGGGCTCGGATCAGCGGACGCTTGGTGCCACAAAAGATGGTCACACCCCAGGCAGCGGCGTGCGGACATGTTGAACGCCCCATGACCCCGCACGAGCCGTGACCGCATGGTGCCACGAGGCCGCTCCGGACGCCGCTTGTTCGCTCTATGACCAGAAGACCCAGTCTCTCTCGATGAACACGTACACGTAGAGCGCCAGGTTGGTGATCCCGTGCGTCACCATCAGGCACATCAGGCTCTTCTTCCAGTAGAACAGCAGGTTGTAGACCACCCAGCAGAGGACGCCCACGCCCCACTGGGGATGCTCCATCGCCGACAGTAGCGAGCAGACGATAAACGACATCCAAGTGAACTTGGCCAGCGGTACGTTCTCAAAATCGTCCCGGTCGATCAGCAGTCGCAAGATGAACGCCCGCCAGAAGATTTCCTCGACGATGGGGACCACCGTCGCCGCGCCCATGATGCGAATGACCAGAAACAGCCTGAGCCCCACACCTTCGCCAAGGTATTTCTGCGGCGCATAGTAGCTTGCGGGCAGGGCGTCCGGGAACGGTTGGTAGTACCAGTTCTGGGAACTGAACCAGTGATGCCCCACGACCCATCCGAAGGCGACAGCCAGCCCGACGACGATGGACGTGGCCCAATAAACCCTGCCCAGCGGCGGGAAGTACTTCCAGAATACGACGGCCACCGCCAGCGACCCGAAGATGCGGACCGCGTAGGTGTAGTGCAGATACTCATGCCCGAACTGGTTGCCGATCCCCATCAATGCCAGAAAGGCGAAAAACGGCAGCACGTAGGGCGCGTGTGGGTACGCCTGGACAAGACGGTCAAGGCGGGTGATCGGCTGGGGCTCGCGGTCGAGTTGCGGCACGTCGGGCATGGCGTGCATCGTAGCGGGTCCGGGTCAATCCTCAAACCGGTACGACGCGGACCCAGCCGTAGGGGTCGGGGGCGTCGCCGGTCTGAATGGCGGTCAGCCGCTTGTACAGTTCGATGCAGTGCTTGCCCGGCTTGCCGTCCTTGGAGTAGGCGACCTTGCGATCACGATAGGTGATGGATCCGATGGGCGTGATGACCGCTGCCGTTCCGCAGCATCCCGCTTCGGCGAACTCGAAGATCTCCTCCACGTCGATCGGTCGGCGTTCGGGCCTCAAGCCCATTTCCTCCGCCAGGGTGACGAGCGACATGTTCGTGATCGAGGGCAGGATGGTCTCGCTCTCCGGCGTGACGTACTGTCCATCCTTGGTGATGGCGAAGAAGTTGGCCGGTCCCGCTTCGTCCACGTATTTTTTTTCTTTGGCGTCAAGGTAGAGAACGTCGGCGTATCCCTTTTTGCGGGCGGCGACACCGGCCCGCAGGCTGGCGGCGTAGTTGCCGCCCGCCTTCACGTCGCCGACGCCCAGCGGCGCTGCGCGATCCACCTCTTCCTCGATAATCATGTCCACCGGTTTGAATCCGGTCTTGAAGTAAGGTCCCACCGGCGTCACGAAGACCAGGAACATGTATTCGCTGGCCGGCTTGACCCCCACTTCCGCGCCGATGCCGATGGTCAGTGGGCGGACGTACAGCGCGGCACCGGTGCCGCGGGGCGGGACGTACTTCCGGTTGGCGTTGATGGCCCGGAAACAGCCGTCGATGAACATCTCCTCGGGGGGCGGCTCCATCAGTATTTTCTTGCAGGAACGGATCATGCGGCGAGCGTTCTCCTCGATGCGAAACACGACCACGTCACCGCTCTTGGTTTCGTAGGCCTTGAGCCCCTCGAAACACTCCTGACCATAGTGCAGGCAGGTGGCCGCCATGTGCAACGGGAGGGTTTCGTCCGCGGTGGGCACGCCGCTGTCCCAGGTTCCATCCCGCCAGGTGAAGCGGATGTTCTGATCGGTCTTATGATAGCCGAAGATCAGGTTAGACCAGTCCATATCTGCCTTGCTCATGCTCGCCTCCTTAGCGGCAAACCACGAAACCTCGATCACTTCTGAACGTATTGTATCGACTTATCCGGCTCTGCCAAACCGCTTGGGGGCGGTCTCGCCGATGCCGATACGTTCCGAGAGGAAAACCCATCTTGACCCGGTGATCGGTCGATAGAAGACGGTATCTGCGACGTGGAGCGTGCCGATCGATGGGCAACTGGTCTCTGGCATCGTGTCTGGGTGTGACGGCAGTGGGCGTGCTCGCCTTCCTGCGGCTCGTCGCCAACGAAATCGCCGTTGTCGAGCACGAGGCCGACCATCTGCGTAAGAGAGCGTTGACCAAGAAAGGGCCGCAACCGGAGGGGGATGCCGTGGAACTTTCGGCGGCCTGACCACCGCAGGGCTGTCCAGGCGGACTCCCGGCGGTTCGTGGCGCGTTCTGCACGCACATTCCAGCCCGCCGCCCCCGGACTCTTCTGTTGACTCGACTTTGTCCCTCCCATAGAGTGGGTACGGCGGGGTACGCTTTGTGATTCCGTTCGCTCGATACGAGGCGGTATGATGCTCTCCAAGCCGATCCGATTCTCACGGCTTCGTCTTCTCGTCAACGCGGTGGCGGGGCTCGCCATTGTGGGGGGCGGGTTTCTGGTGGCGTTGGGCATTGCGCGGTTGCCCGACCCGCAAGGTACGTGGCTCATCGTGGCGGGGGCGGCTGTAGCCTTCCTCCTCGTCGTCGCTTGGTCGCTGGTGTTGCTATTGATCAAGGTCGAGTCCAACACCGCCCGACAATACAACGAACTTCGCGACATCCAGGATACGTTGACCAAGCACGACGCCAAGCTGACGGCTATCGCGGAGAGTGCCCGTATATCCGACGCGGCCAAGCGTATCACCCACCGTGAGGAGGAGTGCGCCGCTCTGCGAGGCGCCATCGACGTCGAAAGCCGTCGGGAGCAGTGGGAGGCGGCGTTCCACCTCATCGAGCAGATGAAAACCCGCTTTGGGTACATTGAGGAAGCCGATCGCCTCAGCGAAATCGTGATCGAGGCCCGCACGGAGACCATGCGGAACAAGATGGCCGAGGCGACGGCCCTTATCGAAGATCTGTTCGCCAGGCACGAATGGACGCAGGCGGAGCGGGAGATCGAGCGTCTGCGCAAGGCGTTGCCCGACGAACGGCGAGTGGCCCGGCTGACCGAGCAACTGGATCAGCGCCGCCAGCAGCGCAAGGACGAACTGCTCGAGGTGTGGGACGATGCCCTCCGCCGTAGCGATCTCGATGGTGGGATCACCATCCTCAAGGAACTGGACGAACATCTCACGCGGGAGGAGGCGCGGAAGCTGGAAGATTCGGCCCGCAGCCTGTTCAAGGAAAAGCTGATGCAGTTGGGCGTCCAGTTCAAATTCGCGGTCAGCGAAAAGCGGTGGCTTGACGCCCTGGAGATCGGCGTCCAGGTCACCGAGGAGTTCCCCAACTCACGGATGGCTCAAGAGGTGGAGGAGCACCTGACGGCGCTACGCCAGCGGGCAGGCCTGCCCCTTTCCGCCGATGTGACGGCGGGAGATGCCTCCGCCTAGCCTGGCGCGACAGGCATAGCCGACGGTGAGAATCGAACTCACAACCTCAGCTTTACGAAAGCTGTGCTCTACCGTTGAGCTACGTCGGCAGACCTCGTGTAATCGACCAACTTTGGCGCTCTCCGCGGCGTGAGCCACGTCGGCACCGGCGTTCTGATATACTATCGTCCGGCGGCGCGTTTTGTCAAAGCACCGTTCACCTGTGACATTCACCCCGGTCCACCGCATGCCCACCACGCGTTATCAGGGCAGCAAGCGGCGGTTCATGGACTGGATCGCGGGGCGGCTCGACCGTCTCGAATTCGACACCGCTCTCGACGCCTTTGGTGGAACCGGCGTGGTCTCACACTGGCTGAAAGGGCGGGGCAGGCGGGTTGTCTACAACGACCTGCTGGTTTCCAACCACCAGATCGGCGTGGCCCTGATCGAGAACGATCAGGTGACGCTCAGCGAGGACGACATCGCGCGTGCGATCACCCCCGACCCGGATCGGGCGTACGACGATTTCATCCAGCGCACGTTCGGCGGGGTCTACTTCACCGATTCGGAGAACCGCTGGCTGGACGTGGCAGCGCAGAACATCGGCGGGTTCCCCTGCCAATACCGGCGCGCGCTGGCGTATTATGCGCTGTTCCAATCCGCGCTGGCCAAACGCCCCTACAACCTCTTCCATCGTAAGAACCTCTACCTCCGCTTGGCGGATGTCCGTCGCGGTTTCGGCAACAAGGTGACCTGGGATCGGCCGTTCGAGGACCACTTCCGCACACATGCCCGGCGTGGAAGCGCCGCGGTTTTCGGCAGCGGCCGGCCCTGTCGGGCGATCCAGGGCGACGCGGTCGACGCGGAAGGTAATTTCGATCTGGTGTATATCGACACGCCCTACATCAGCGCTCGCGGGGTCGGGGTGGACTACCTGGCGTTCTACCACTTTCTGGAGGGGCTGGTGCGCTACGCCGAGTGGCACGACCTAGTCGATTGGGACTCGAAGCACCTGCGCTTCCACCGGGTGCCTTCGCCGTGGATCTCGCCGGAACGGATTCACGCCGCGTTCGGCAAGGTGCTGCGCCGGTTCGCCGACAGCCTTCTGGTGGTTTCGTACCGCAGTGACGGCATTCCATCGGTCGAGGAGTTGGTCGCGATGGTTGAGGTTGTCAAACCACGGGTGGTCGTTTACTTCCACGATCGCTACCGATACGCGCTCTCCACCAACAAACGCACCAAGGAGATGCTGATTATCGGGACGGATTGACTCGCCGGTGCGCGAGTTGTGCTCGGACACAACGTGCGACGGTTCGCACAGCGGGTTCTACGTTCGCTGTTTGCTTTGCAGCAGAGTGGTTACCAGATCGATCAGGGCGACCCGATCGATCGGTTTGGACAGGTAATCATCCGCGCCGCATTCGGCGGCGCGCTCCACGTCGGCGGTCTCGTTCAGGGCGGTCACCATCACCACGACGATGTCGCGCGTCTCGGGATTCGCTTTGAGCTGCTTGCACACCTCAAACCCGGACATTCTCGGCATCATGATATCGAGCAGAATCAGGTCGGGCTTGTCCTGCACGACTCGCCCCATGGCCTCGATTCCGTTCGTGGCGGTGATGACGTTTGTTCCTTCGAGCCCCTCGCAGTAGACTTCGAGGAGTTCGAGGTTCTGCGGATTGTCGTCGACGATCAGTACGGTGGGGGATGATGTCATCGGCTCGTCCTTCCTCGCTATTGGCGCGGTGCGCATCGCCGCCTGGCTGCATCGGACGGCGCACCAACTCGGACACTCGACCAAACCCCTCTATACCCCATTATGCACGTCTGATCGAGTGCCCGCGGTTTCTCTTGCATCGCCGATTCGTTTTGGTAAACTTCTTTGTGCCACACCGACGGTCTTGGTTGAAGAGATGACGATGGCGCGCGGCGTCTTTTCACTCGCGGACCACTCGGAGGCGATCGGGCCGGTATCAGGGTTACCACGGATAGTTCAGGGGGAAGCATGAATCGTACGGACGAACGGACATCCGACATGGTGTACCGCCGAACCATCGATGCGTTGACCGATGGCGTGCTGCTCGTCGGCCCCGGCGGTATCGAATACGTAAACCCCGCCTTTACACGCATGTCGGGCTACCGTCTCGACGAGGTGGCCGGGCAGGACCCGTTCTTGTTGGCTTCCGATGAGCTCGACCGTGGGTCTTGCGATCAAGCCTGGCGGACGGTTCGTCAGGGGTGCCCCTGGCAGGGACGCATGGTCTACCGTTGGAAAGACGACACGTTGTGCGAGCAGGATGTGACCCTTGCTCCGGTGTCCTCCGCAGACGGTGAACCGACGCGTTTTGTCATGATGATGAGCCGTTGCGCCGAGCGCCGCGCACTCGAGAGGCAATCGGTCCGGGCGCAAAAGCTTGGAGTCGTGGGCATTCTGGCGGGCAACATCGCACACGATTTCAACAATCTGCTTACGGTTATTGGCTCCAATATCGAGATCGTTCTGGAGTCCATCAGCGAGAGCGATCCGGGCAGTCGTTTCCTCTTGGAGGGGCAGAAAGCGTTGGCCAAGGCGGCGGAGTTGACCCGGGACCTGCTGGACTTCAGCCGCAAGGCTCTGCCGCGATGGATTGACTGCGATCTCAGCCAGGTGGTCGCCGAAGCGGTTCGCCTGATGCGCCACGTCCTGGCGCCGGAGGTGAAACTTCGCACCCGTTTTTCCTCCGAACCTCTTGCGTTACTGGGGGACCCCGCACAGCTTCACCACCTGATTGTGGGCCTGTGTCTGGACGCACAGGAGGCGATGCCCGGAGGGGGAGTTCTTACGCTGAGCACTTTGAATAAGGTCATCGATGATACGCCGGCTTCCACCATCCCGAACGCCAGGGCGGGGAAGTTCGTCGTGCTGCGCGTCGAGGCCTCCGCTGCGGATTGCCCCAAGCAGGACAGGGTCGATTGCGCCAAGTCGCCCGCAGGCGACTGCACAACGGCCACAACCGGGCGACCGCCCCAAACGCTCGACGAGAAGTCCGAGGCGCCTTTCGCCCAAACGCCCCACCCCGGCGGCGAGTTGGGGCTCGCGGTAGTCCGTGACGTCGTTGAGACGTACCAGGGATGGATCGACGTCGAGTCCTCCTTGGGGCAAAGTGCCCGCGTGGACGTCTACCTCCCGCTCAGAACCACCCCTGACGCGAGGCCGAAGCCCGTGATCGATCCTGCTCTGTTGCACGGTACCGGAACCGTTCTGTTGATCGACGACCACCCCACGATCAGCGCCCTGCTGCGCACGGTGCTGGAGTCCCGTGGGTATCAAGCTATGACCGCCGACACGGCGGCCAAAGCCGTCTCGCTGTTTGAGCAGTGTCGTCAGACCGCTACGGCGGTGGTGCTAGACTGGGATATGCCCGGCATAGATGTGCTTGGTATCTTCCAGGCGCTGCGGCGACTCGCACCCGCTCTCGGTATTGTCTTGATCAGCGACGGCACTACGGGCACGGGGACACCGATCCCTGCCGACGAAAGCACGCGGTTCGTCGCCAAGCCGTTTACCCCCACCGAGGTGCTTGAAGCACTGAAGTCCGTGCCGGGTACAACGAACCGGTCAACGTCATCCGAGGCTTGACCCTACCGGCGACACTCCGTCTGCGCGCGGGCAAGCAGTTTGCGGGGCTCGTTGGCGGTCGGCCTGATTTCCAGTGCCTTGTCGAGGTATTCGATCGCTTCGTCACATCGGCCACGTTCGATGAGCAACCTGGCCAGATTGCATAGTGCCGTGGGGTACTGTGGTTTGGCCTTGATGGCCCGGCGAAAGTTCCCTTCCGCCTCGTTCTCGAGGGCCCGCCTCGGGTCGCCTTGAAGTTGAGCGGCCTTCTTGCGCAGGTTCACCGCGAGAAGATTGTACAGTTCAGCCTGACGCGCCCGTGGGGCGGCGATGCGGTGGTGTTCGATCGCGCGATCGAGGTTCCCCAGGAGCAAGTGCGTGTTTCCCAGGTTCACGTGTGCCTGGCGATGGGTCCGTCGGCGCTTGACCGTTTTCTGAAGCTCGATCGCCCTCTCGTAGTGTTCAACGGCTGAATCGTACTGCTTCAAGGCTTTGAGGCTGTTGGCGTAGTTGAAGTGCGCGTCGGGGTTGTCGGGATCGATATCGAGCGAACGCCGGTAATGCTCAGCGGCTTGCGGGACCTTGCCTTCCTGTTTGAGCAGAACGGCCAGGTTCATGTGGCCCATGGCGCAGTTGTCGTCGATGCGCAGCGTGTGTGTCCACAGCGCTTTCGAGTCGTGCCATATGCCGGTCTGGTATCGGCTCAGCGTTCCCAAGGTGGCGCACCAGACAACGCCGGCGCATGCGGCTCCGATGAAACAGCGCAGCCCCCAACGCCGGTGGCACCACAGAAGCACCCCGCCGAACAGCACCGCCCACGAAAGACAGCAGAGATAGGAATAGCTATCCTTGACCAGTTGCGGACCGCTCTGTGCGAGTCCCGAGACCGGCGAGTAAATCGCCAGATAACACACCGCCAGGGCGAGCCCGGCAGGCCAGCGCCGCCGCAACAGAACCAGCACTATCGCCACGATAACGACGGCAATGACGCTAACGACAAAGCGCAACTCCGCCGGGTTCTTCTGCACCTGGGAGAGTTCGTAGAGCGGGATCAGGTCCGTTGGCAGCAACGTCTTGGACACATAAAACGCCGCCCCGTAGCCCATCTGAACCAGTCGCGGTACCAGCGGGTGTTCGGCAAGGGATTTGGCTGTCTTCAGTTGGCCCTGCTGGGCCGTGATCGCCTTCAACGCCGTCATCCCCGCGATGACCACGAACGGCACCTTCTCCAGCCACACCCACATCGCCGCCCGCGAAAACCACGACGAGATGCGTCCTCCCAGGCGGCGGAGCGGATGGAAATCCAGGACGATCAGAATCGCGGGGATCGTCATGCCCCATGCCTCCGACATCACGGACAGGCAGAAGACCGCGATTGCCGCAACGTACCAGAGAGCCCGGCGACGCCGGACGGTGCGCGACTTGACATACAGGGTGATGGTGATGATGAAGAACAGCCCCGAGAGCAGATCGCGCCGCTCGGTCACCCAGGCCACCGATTCGACCCGCAACGGGTGCACGGCGAAGAACAACGCCGCCAGCGCCGCGGCGATGCGAAGCGCAGCGCCCGATGACGGGTTTCGCCCGCCGACCCCCAATGTCAGCAGGCGTACTGCCAGAAAATAGAACGCCACGGCGCAACCGCTGTGCAGCAGCATGCTGGTCCGGTGGCACCCGCGCGGTTCCAACCCGTGCAGTGTGTGGTCCACCCCGAACGTAACCCAGCTCAGCGGCTGCCAGTGCCCCATTGTGGTGGTTTCAAACATCCACTTGATGTTCTGCCACCCGAGTCCACGGCAGAGCTTGTTCTTCTCGGCGAGAAAGAGCTTGTCGTCGTCCCAGTTGACGAACCCGGCGTCCAGGGCCGGAAGGAACGTGATGAATGCGGCAAGCGCCACCAGGACCGGCAGGACGACGCGCAACCACCTCGGCGCCGGCCCCGCCGTCGGTCGGGCGAGTTCCGGCTGGGCGACCGGTTTGCCGTCCCGTGTCGAGGTCGATTTCTTTCGCCTTCCCTTCTTGCCGCGCGATCCCATAGGGATAGGGTAACAGACGCCGCCGAACCACGCGACAGCCGTGGGAACCTGCACGCCGGCGACGTTTCGCGTATAAGAGAGCATCATCAGGAGGCCCGGGTGCCATGAAAGCGATGGTCCTGAGCGACATAGCGGGCATCGAGTCGTCGCCGCTGCAGTTGCGGGAGATGCCCGATCCGCAACCGTCCGCCGGCGAGGTGCGCTTGCAGGTGCGCTGCTGCGCGATCTGCCGTACGGACCTGCACGTGATCGAAGGCGACCTCCCGCGCCATACTTTGCCGATCATCCCCGGCCATCAGATCGTCGGCGTTGTGGATCGGCTGGGTCCCGGGTGCGGGAGATGGAAGGTCGGGCAGAGGGTTGGGGTGGCCTGGTTGCGGACGACGTGTGGTTCGTGTGCGTTTTGTGCCGCGGGGCGCGAGAACATCTGTGAATCGTCACGTTTCACCGGCTACCACGCCCACGGCGGATACGCCACCTGCGCCGTCGTGCCCGAGGATTACGCTTACGAGATCCCCGAGGCGTTCGCGGACACCGATGCCGCTCCTCTACTCTGCGGCGGAATCATCGGGTACCGCGCCCTCAAACGCTGCCACCTGCCACCGGGCGGCAGGCTGGCGATCTACGGTTTCGGGGCGTCCGCCCATGTCATCCTTCAGATTGCGCTCCATCGCGGCAGCGAGGTGTACGTGGTCTCCCGCGGCGGCGGACACGCCGAACTCGCTCGGCGCATGGGTGCGACCTGGGTGGGAAGCGATGCAACCGAGATGCCCAAACCGCCCGACAGCGCCATCATCTTCGCCCCTGTCGGCGGTTTGGTTCCGATCGCACTGGCTTCGCTGAAGAAGGGAGGCACCTGCGCGCTTGCGGGGATCCACATGTCGCCCATTCCGCCGATGGACTATGAACGGCACTTGTTCTACGAACGCGATCTGCACTCGGTGACAGCCAACACCCGCGAAGATGGGCGCGAATTGTTTGCCGAAGCCGCCCGGATCCCCATCCGCCCGCATACCACCCTATATCCGCTTGGGAACGCCAATCGCGCCCTGCGAGACCTCAAGGCCGATCGGATCAACGGCACCGGTATTCTCGTACCCGAAGCGTAACCCGTGCATCCCCAACGGGTTTTCCATCTCAACCGCCAGCGTCGTCCTGCTTGCGTTGTCAGTGTTTCCTCGCCATCACGCTCATCTCGTGCTCTGTTGCATGACCGCCGGCGCCACCGGCCGATAATACGAAGGCGCATCCGATGATGTAGCCATCGAGCTTACGCGTCGCGTGCCGAACGACCGCGGGCACGAAAGGGCTGAACTCGTCGTGCCAGAACAGCTTGATCAGAACGGTGGTGCATGGCGGGATTCGCTGCGGGCACAGAAAGGCGATCCCCGAGGGTGAGGCGTTGTGCAATGCGACGCACCTGTGTTGATCCTCCGGTTGGTCCTCGATGGTGACCAGCAGCGGCCACGAGCGCTGACACCGTCGCCGGGCGCGTTGGCGGCGTGTGCAATCCATCTCGCCACGCTCGCGCGCGGTGCGGAGGAATCGGCCTATCTCGCGCCGCAGCGCCAGAGCCGACGCGGATTCCGCAACTAGGCTTGTCGTTTTCATGATGTCCCCGACAATGGTGTACGATTCAGACGGGACGCGGGGCAAACAGCGTGCGATTTTGCCCTGCGGGGCCCTGGTAGGAGCAGCTTGTTATCTGCCGGTAGTAGCACTGCAGGGGATGTCGATTTAGTTCCGCAGAGCGATCCCCAATGTAGCGTCACCCCTTGTGGGTGACGAGAAACGCGGGTGCGCCACCCACAAGGGGTGACGCTACAGACTAAACCGACAAGTCCTGTAGTGGTAGGATCGCGGGGACCGATGCGGGCGAGTCCGACAATCAGAGGTCCGAGAATTAGGGAGAATGCCCTATCGACAACGGGGTGGGATTGAGCGATGTTATGGGTAGATAGTGAAGACTACGATTTGTCTTTGCCAAACTCCCGCGGCAGCTTCATTCCCCTCTCCGGCCCGAACAACCTGCCGCGGGTTTCCTTTGCGCTATGCACTCCCTCCCGACGCACCCTTTCGACTCCGTTGTTTGTGATGATCGCCGACGAGCAATCACTGCCAATCCCCGAGAAAACCTGCTAGGATGACGGAGTTACCGGACCCGCGAGAGGAGCACGGCATGATCTCCAAACGGCTCATCAAAATCGCCGCGGCGTTCACTGTGAGCTGTTTCGGAGCCGTCGGCGGCGCATTCGCCGAGGAGCCCGGCGCCACGGTTCGCCCCGCCTACTGCGCCGGGGGCTGGTATCCCGGCGATGCCGACGCCCTTGCAAAGGAGGTGGACAGCCTGTTGGCTAAGGCCGCGTCACCTCACCTGGCGGGCAAGCCCATCGCCATCATCTCGCCCCACGCCGGGTATCGCTTCAGCGCCCCGACCGCGGCGGCCGGGTACAAATGCCTGAAAAACCACACATACAGGTGCGTTATCGTGCTGGCCTTCAGCCATCGATACGTCGACACCTACCAGGGCGTGGACGTGCCCGCCAAGATGACCGCCTATCAGACACCCCTTGGCGACGTGCCGATCGACCGGGAGTCTTGCGACGCCCTCCTGCGTGAACCGGGGTTTGCCTCGCATCCCGACGTCGATCGCGGCGAGCACTCACTGGAATTGCAGTTGCCGTTTCTGCAAAGATTGCTCGGGGATTTCAGGCTCGTTCCTTTGCTGGTCGGGCGAATGTCGGAGTCAGAGGAGACGGCGGCGGCGCGGGCGATACTGCCTTTGCTCGGCGACGATACCCTGCTGGTCGCCAGCAGCGACTTCACGCACTTCGGGCCCCGTTTCGGCTACACGCCGTTCTCCAACGACGTGCCCGACAAGCTTTGGGAGTTGGGCGACCAAGCCGCCGCTCCGATCCTGCTATGTGATTACGACGGCTTCGCCGCGCATCTGGCCAAGACCGGCGACACCATTTGCGGGAGAGGCCCGATCCGCTTGCTGCTGCGTGTTCTTTCTATGGGCGGCGGGGCAAGCGGTGTGCGTGCGGCCTTCGACACTTCCGGCAACCTCATCGGCGACTGGGTCAACAGCGTAACCTACCAGTCGATCGTGCTGACTCGCCCGCCCGGAACGCTCAGCCGCCCGGAGCAGACGGCATTGCTGCAACTTGCCCGTCAGACGGTCACCGCCTACCTCAACGGCAGGCCGCCGCCCCAACCCGACCCGGCCGCCCTTCCGCCGGCGCTGCGCGCGGACGGGGCGTGTTTCGTGACGCTGGAGAATCATGGCCGGCTGCGCGGGTGCATCGGCAACATGATCGCCGACGGGCCGCTTCATGAGGCGGTGATTCGCAATGCGGTCTCGGCGTGCCGGGATCGCCGCTTCGTCGGCAACCCGGTCACCGTCGCGGAGTTGGAGCAACTGCACCTCGAGATCAGCTACCTGACCCCGATGAAACTTGTCGCAAATCCGGACGAGATCATCGTCGGTCGCCACGGTCTGCTCCTCTCGTTGGGCGGGCGGCGAGGCGTGCTGTTGCCGCAGGTGGCTTACGAACGCGGGTGGTCCCGCGAGGAGTTTCTGGCCCAGACTTGCCGCAAGGCCGGTTTGGCACCCGAAGCCTGGAAACGCCCCGGCGCCGAGATATATTGCTTCACGGCGGAAGTATTCGGCGAGCTGGAGTCGTAGACGCCCGGTGCAGAGCGGCGCGTTCAAGACGACACCTCGTAGTATGTGAGATGACGATGAAAGTACTCAGCATTGTTCCTTTTTTACTGATCGCCGCCGTGTTAGGGGAAGGTGAATGGACCCATCTGGGCGAGAACTTCACCATCGGCCAGGAAACCCCGATCTCCAAGCTCATCGAACATCCCGAGAGATATCACAACAGAGATGTGAAGATCAGCGGGATTATCGCGTCGGTCTGTAACGAAGAGGGTTGCTTTATCGAGGTGGTCCCAAAGAACGGGAAGGGCGAAGGGATTGTTGTCAACTTCCCCGGACTCAAGCACACCTTTCCTTTGGATTGCGCGGGAAAAGAAGCGGTGGTCGAAGGCCTCTTCTACCAGAAAACCTATCCATCGGCCCGCGTTTCCCATTGGCAGCACCACTCCTACAGGAAGGGCAAGAAGGTCCCGAGGTTCGCGCTGATTATGCGAATGGCGGCCAAGGCGGCAAGAATCGGTGGAAGCAGGTCGGCGATACCGACACCGGCCGAAATCAAGAGGACAGTGCCGCACAGGATCGACCTTGACATCATGGAGTTCGAGGACGAGGGGTTTGGGATCGGCAAGAAACAGTTGGAACCCGGGGGCACGACGCCAGAGCACAGCACGGGCAAGGTACGCGAAATGATCGTCTGCCTTGAAGGGGCCGTCGTTGTATTCAAACAGGGCTCGGAACCGGTCGTCCTTACGCCTGGAGAGATGGCCTTCATTCCGCCTGTGACCGTCCATGAGATCCGGAACCAGGGCAAAGAGAATGCCAGCTACATCTTTGTCTATGCGCGTGTAATCGAAGAGGAAGAAGAACACGACCACTGATCCGGCGTGTCGGCGGACCATCGATCCAACCACGCGGAGGTTCCCGTATGCACAACGAACGTACTCGACGCGAATTCCTCGCTCGGGTCGGCGCGGCGACCGTAGGTGTAGCCCTTTCCAGGTCGCGCCTTGCGGCTTTTGCGGGGGTGGAAACCCCGAGCCCGGCATCGCGCGTGATCATCGCGCGCGACGAGGCCTTGGCCCGCGGGCGGGTCGCCGAGCACGGCGCGCTCCTGCAGAAGCTGCTGGCGGCGTCGATGCAGAAGCTGACCTCGACTTCCGATGCCGCGTCGGCTTGGCGCGGACTGTTTGGGCCGAAGGACCGCGTGGGCATCAAGGTCAACACGCTCGGGCTGTCCACACAACCGGCGGTCGTCGACGCGATTGTGATCGGGTTGCTCGAGGCCGGTGTTGCTCCGAAGAACATCGTCATTTGGGATCGCTTCGACGTGGAGTTGGCCGCGGCGGGATTCAAAATCAACAAGTCCGGCGACGGCGTGCGCTGCCGGGGGACCGATGCCGACCGGATCGGCGGCGGGTATCAACGTCAAATCGAGAGCCGCGGGCGGATCGGCTCCTGCTTCTCGCGCATCGTCGCCGAGCGGGTTGACGCCTTGATCTCCGTTCCGGTGCTCAAGGATCACAATTTGGCCGGTGTCTCCTTGGGGCTCAAGAACTTCTTCGGCGCGATCCACAACCCGAATAAGTACCACGGCAACAACTGTGACCCCTTTGTCGCCGACGTAGTGTCGCACCGCTTCATCGGTCCCAAGTGGCGGTTGACCGTCTGTGATGCGACCCGTGCTCAATACCACGCCGGACCGGGCAAGCATCCGGGCTTTGCCTGGGCTTTCGGCGGGTTGATCGTCAGCAACGACGTCGTCGCCGCCGATGCCGTGGCGGCCGATTTGCTCGAAGCCAAGCGCAAGGCCGAAGGCCTCAAGCCGTTCGCGGACGAAAAGCGTCCGGCCAAGCATATTCATACAGCAGCCGCGCGCGGACTTGGGATCGCGAACTTGGACCGGATTCAACGCATCGAGATGTGACGGTCGCGGTTCGTAGCGGGGGCGGCTGTGCTCTGGAGGGCGTGGAACATGCCCGCGGCTTTGGCGAGGGTTTCATCGTACTCGTCCTGTGGGTCGCTGTCGGCCACGATGGCTCCGCCCGCGTGGATGTGGACCTTGCCGCGGTCGAGGACCATGGTGCGGATGGCGATGTTCATCACCATGTCGCCGTCCAGCCCGAGATAACCGATCGACCCGCAGTACACGCCGCGCTGCACGGTTTCCAACTCATCGATGATCTGCATTGCCCGGATCTTGGGTGCCCCGGTGATCGATCCGCCCGGGCACGTCGCCCGCAACAGGTCAACGGCGCCATGGTCCGCGCGCAACCGGCCCGTAATCGTCGCCACACGATGGAAAACCGTCGGATGCGTTTCCAGATCACCCGCCGACTCCACGCGCACCGAGCCCACCTCACACACCCGCCCGATGTCGTTGCGCAGCAGATCGATGATCATATTCAGCTCGGCTCGGTCCTTCTCGCTGTCGGCCAACTCGCGCCGGCGGATGGGATCGAGTTGCCCGTCGCCCGTTCGCGGGCGAGTGCCCTTGATCGGCCGCGTGATCACACACCGTCCGTGTAGATTCAGGAACAACTCCGGCGAGGAACTGACCACCGCGCAGTCATCCCAGGCCAACAGCGACGCGTAGTCGGCCGGGTTTGTGCGCCGAAGATTGAGGTACAGCCGCAGCGGCGTGGTCTCGGTTTGTGCTACGAAGCGCTGGGTCAGGTTCACCTCGTAGATGTCACCGGCGGCGATGTACTCCTTGGCCGCCCGTACCCGGGCGATGTACTCCTGTGGAGCCCAGTCGGGCACGGGTGCCGATGGGCATGGGCATGCGGATGCCGGGTCGTTTGTGGGTGCCCCCTCCTTCGCGCAGCGAATGGCGGGAGGCGGGCCCGCCGACATGGCGGATCGTAACCGCTCGTGCAATCGCTCGATGCGATCTTTCGCACCCGGTCGGTCGAGACCGCCCTCGTGACGCCAATCGACGGCGACCAGGTGCCAGCGCCGCGCCCGGTGGTCGAAAACAGCGGCGCTATCGTATAACGCAAACCGCAGCCGTGGCAACGACGTGCCGGCCGGGCTGCTGGGGATGATGTTCTCGATGCGTGCCCCGGCTTCGTAGGAGATGTACCCGATCCAACCGCCGGCAAAGGGCAGGGCGGTGGAGTTCTCGACGATCGGAGTCCGGGTCAGCCTCTCGGCGAGGGCCTCGAAGGGATCACCGCGCTGCTGTTGCCCCACGACAAGGACGTCCACCGGGTCGCAGGCGAAAATGGACCATTGGCCGTGGTTTCGGTGGTCCACGACGCTTTCGAGGATAGCCGGTTCGGTTCCGCGCGCGAATGCCACCACCGCCGCCGCCGGTTTCGGCCCGTCGTCCAGTGTCGTCGCCAGGAGTCGCCCCCGAGAACGTGGATCGTCAGCGCTCATCGACGGGGCAGTATACCAGACCTGCTTCGCGGAGCGAACGTACGTGTTTACCGAGTATTGGTGTTCTAACGAGCCGCGGGCTCGAGCCCGCGCGGTCCGTCGACCGGAGAGACTGAAACGACTTGGTCACCGGCGCCGCTGGCATACAATGGAAGCGATATGTCCACGAACAAAGATGACCAGTCCTTGTACCATGAGCCCCACCTGCGACGCGAGCGCGCCGAACCGGACCCTTCGGAGGAGAAAGCGCGGCGGACGCTCGCACACGAGGTCGCCAAAATGCGGCAGCGCGACCACCGGGGCGAAAGCGTCTACGACGAACCGGACATCCTTCCCGGTCGTCCCAATGAGGTCATCGAGCAGGACTGGAGTTGCAGCGCGTGCGACTACAACCTGCGCGGCTTGGAGGTCGGTCACCGCTGCCCGGAGTGTGGGCATCGCGAATTGTACCGCCCGTCCCCACCCGGAGCGGCGAGCTATCAGAACTGGCTGCGCCAACGCCTGGCCGAGACCTCCGAGCGAACCGGGTGGGCGGTCGCCGTTGCCGCTACGCTGGTCGGCGGGCTGTGGGCTGTCGTAGCCTCGCTCATCGGCATCCACCAGTCGGCCGCCGGCGGATGGGGGGGCTTTGTTCTGATGGTCGTGTTCGGACCGGCTGTCGAGGAGACGATGAAGATATCCACGGCGGCATGCGTGGTCGAGTTGCGTCCGTACCTGTTTCGCAGGGTGGAACAGTTGCGGTTGGCCACCATCGGGGCGGCGGCGGTTTTCGCGGCGTTGGAGAACGTCATCTACCTGAACATCTATCACCCCAACCACACCTTCGAGTTCGCCCTGTTCCGCTGGACCGTCTGCGTGGCGCTGCACGTGGGGTGCACCGCCGTGGCGTGCCACGGACTGATCAGGCCCTGGCGGCAGGCCCTTAACGAACTGCGCCGGCCGAAGATCACTCGAGGCGTGCCGATGCTGGTTATGGCCATCCTGCTGCACGGTGCGTACAACGGGTCGGTGTTTCTGTATGAGGTGTTTGTGGCGCCGTTGCGTTGACGAACTCTGTCGCCGCGAGTCAATCGACTGCCCCGGTACTGCCAGGTGGCTTGGTGGCCCGAACCGCTCCGTCGCAGGGGGGGCTTATCCGAACAAGCCCCAGGTGATAAGCAGGACGACGGCCAGCACCAACGCCGTCCACCAGACCCAGGTCCCTCGCCCGCAAGCGGTAGCGGCGGCCAACGGCATGATCCAATCGCCGCAGTAGGGACAGCGGTCGGCGTCGTCGAAGATCATGCGTCCGCACGACGGGCAGGGAAGCTGGTCGTCTTCCGGGTCGTCACCGACATCCTCCTCGTCGGGTTCGAGGTCGTGTTCTCCCGGTCCTTCGTCGTCCCGCCAGTCCACGATCCCCCCTTGTCACAGCGTAACGTTCTCCGGTGCTTTGACGACCTCGAGCAATCGCTTGAACGGCTCAGTGCCGGACTCGGCGCACAACTCGAACAGGGCGGACTCCACAGTGGTCACCGCGGCCCCGGTGGCGCGCATCCGCGCCAGCGCCGTCTCCCGGTCAAAGGACCTGCGCGAACCGACCGCGTCCGCACAGACGAACACCTGATAGTCCATCGACAGCAAATCCAACACGCTCTGCTGCACGCATACGTGGGCCTCGATTCCGGTGACGAGGATCTGCGGTCGATCGATTCGCCGCAGCCTCTCGCGCACCGCCTCGTCGCCACAAGTGCTGAAGGACGCTTTCTCCAGCGTCTCGATACCGTGTTCGCTCAGCAACCGCTCGATCGCCGGGTGCGTCGGTCCCAGGCCTTTCGTGTACTGCACCGTCGCCAGGGCCGGCAAGTCGAAAACTCGCGCCCCGCGGATCAACTGCACCGCAGCCGACAACCTGTCCTTTGCCCCGTCGATGTGCGGCAGTAGCTTGGTCTGCACGTCGACGATCAACAGCATGGCCCGGTCCGCATCGAGTCGCATCGCATTGAGCATGGCGTCGTTCCCTCCAAGGCGATCGCCGGGAGTTTACGAGTCGCCCTCCGGCGGGTCAAACCGCTACGGCATGTTCACGTCGCGCCCGGCCCGGCTACCACTCCGCATCAAGCACGGATTCTCGCCGGTCCTCACGCACGGTAGCGATTTCGACCGATCCGCGTTACCCTGCACACAACCCGAGCCGCGACCGTAAGGGAGCGAAACCGAGCCGCGACCGTAAGGGAGCGAAAACAACTTGGCGGCACGCCCAAGGCTACGCGGGACAGCGAAGCAACGATGGCCCGAGAGCGCCTGATCTCATCCAAATCCACCGGCCCCCAGGAAGAGGGGCTCAACGTCGCCTTGCGCCCGCAGCGGTTGAGCGACATGGTCGGGCAGCGTGCGGTGATCGAGAAGCTCGATATCGCCATTACCGCCGCCCGCGAACGCGGCGAACCGCTTGAGCATGTCCTACTCGATGGGCCGCCGGGGCTGGGCAAGACCACCCTGGCCCACGTCATCGCCAACGAGATGGGCGGGCGCAAGCCGCAGATCACTTCGGGGCCGGCCATCGCCAGGCAGGGCGAATTAATGGCTCTGTTGACCAACTTCGACACCGGTGACCTGCTGTTCATCGATGAGATTCATCGCCTGCCCAAGATCGTGGAGGAGTTCCTCTACCCGGCGATGGAGGACTTTCGCGTCGATTACACGATCGAGGGCGGGCTCAGCGGGCGGGTGATGAATTTCGCTCTCAGGCGCTTCACGCTGATCGGAGCCACCACCCGCGCGGGCCTGCTGTCCGGTGCGATGCGCGACCGCTTCGGCCATCGCCTGCACCTGGATTTCTACACGACCGACGACCTGGTCATCATCCTGCGGCGTTCTGCGGGGCTGTTGAAGCTGGCGTACGACGAGGACGCCCTGCTCCTGGTCGCCAACCGCAGCCGTGGCACACCGCGCGTCGCCAACCGGCTGCTCATGCGCGTGCGCGACTATGCCCAGGTGCGGGCGGACGGCAAACTGACCCGCCGCGTGGTCGACGACGCCTTGGACATCCAACAGGTGGACGCGTTGGGCCTCGACGAGTTGGACCGGGCGTTTCTGACGGCGTTGATCAAGGTGTACTCGGGCGGGCCGGCCGGCATCGAGGCCATCGCCGCCACTATGGGACAGGAGCGTGACACCCTGGAGGACGTGGTCGAGCCCTACCTCCTGCAGATCGGGTTTGTCATCCGAACCCGCCAGGGTCGCCAGGCGACCCAAGCCGCCTACGAACATCTCGGTATCCCATTCGTGTCGAAGGGTGACACGACCAACGACGAGCCCTCGCTCTTCTGACACGCCGGGGCGAGGTGCTCCTTTGAGACGGTTGACGACGTGAGCCTCCGAAAGAGAATGGACCAACGTTGATATGGGAAACCGCGGTTGGAAAAGTTTTGCGTATACTTGCGTGAATCGGGTAAGCAAGCCTTTAATTTTGTTCGTATTGGGGTTTGCTCTAATAATGGGGTGTGGCCATATTCCGGGATGCGGTTGATTTTTTCGCCCCACACTTCCATTGGGCGTAGTCCACGGTACTCGTATCTCGCGGGTTGCCACACCTCTAATAATGCGGCATGGGGCGGACTTGTTGACTTGCAGGTGCAGGGGCTGCTCCTTCTGATTGGAGCTTTTACCTGCTGCCCACTCGCCCAATGCATTTCCTTGGTGAGTGGGCGTTTTTCTTGCGCGTGCGCGCGGCCATCCGCGTGGCGTCTCGGAACGTTCCTCCGTAGGGACTCGGTGGACACAACTGCCGTTTTATTGTAGTCTGGTGTTGTCAAGAACGGTGGGCCGGAGTCCTCCTCGGTCTTGGAGATCCGGAAGGAAAGGACCGGGCGGTGTGGAAAGAAGCTCATCTTCTGGCGGTTGTGCTCGAGATGGCTCGAGGCGGCCCGGCGGCGGCGACCGATCCGCTACCGACACCAAAACCCCCTATGTATCATCAAGGTGCTTGGCGAAACGGAGGCAGGCTTCGTGCGGATGCACCCTGGCAAGGGGTAGCCAGGACGCTAGTGCCTATCCCGAAACTGTGGGACAGGCTTTCCAGCCTGTCTTGACCGGCTGGAAAGCCGGTCCCACAAGGGTTCCGGGATAGCCTCTAGTGCATCCAAGGCGCCGGCCCCGCCACGGAGACAACGCGGGGGTTCCTTCGGCACCCATTAGGACACCGGAGCCATGCCTCAAGAATCCCGGGGTCTGAGGCAGAGCTCAAGCGGCCATCTGTCCACCGACGGATTCTGTTGAGGAGCCTGTTAGTCCTACAGCGAGTCATTTTGCTCGCCAGGTTTCAGCCGCGGAGCGGCGACGGAATATAGCCCAGGACTTTGCGCTGTAGTGTTGGAGGAGGGGATGAACATCAAGGGCCAGTTCGAGTCCGTACTGACGCTGTGTTTGGCGGGCTCGAGCGCCCTCGTGGGTTCGTCGGTTTCTCCGATCACCCACCACGGGCCTGAAAGACAGGAAAACGCCCTCGCCGAGAGCCGGACCCACACCATCCGGATCATTGACAACGACGGTGACGGGCTGCCCGACGGGTGGGAAAACATACACTTCGGCAATCTCGACCAAGGCCCCTACAACGACCCCGACCAGGACGACCTGCCCAACATTGTGGAATATCGGCTCGACACCGATCCCAACGTCGGCAACACCGGCGAGGGGAACGCGTGCAACCATCCCCCCACCCTGAGCACCTCGCTATCCAGCGCTTCGCTAAGAGAGGAATATGGCCAAGCGGTCTTGGCCGAAGCCGACGATCCTGAGCGCGATCCGATCCGATTCACGGTACTGTACACGTCGATCTGTAGCAACGGCGTGGACTGTTTAGACGAGCCGGAATTCTACGTCGATCCGACCAGGCCGCTGGCCAACCTGTATTGGGTGCCGGCCGTGGGCAGAAACGTTGACAGCCCTTTCACCGTGACCTTCTATGCCTGCGACGACGAGGACGCCTGCGCCGACCCCGCGGTAGTGTCAATCGAGGTCCTGCCGAAATACGCGTCCTCTTCACGAATCATCAATCCAGAGGAAATCACCTTCACGCCGGACTCGCCCGATCCGCCCAACCATATCGCCATCACTGAAGGCCAGATGCTAACCGTCACCGAGATTTACACATCGCCGTGCCCTAGCGACCAAGCGGACCTGAGGGTGGAGTTCTCGCCCCCGCTGCCTCCCGGGGCCGACGCGCCCAAGATCACGAAGGACACTACGAGCAACTCTTTCAAGGTCGAGTGGGCCCCCAATCACACCAGGGGCACAACCACGTATACGATCACGTTGGCTCCTTACTACCTTCATGCCCGCGCCGACGATCCGGAGGATTGCTTCACCTTCACTCTCGATGTCGAGGACAAGCCAATCATCACGTATCCGCAGGATTACATTACGGTCGAAAGCGGCGAGACGTTCGACTTCATCGTGGAGACGGAAGGGTACGACGGCGGGACGATCACATTTTATCCGCCCATTACGAAGCCGGCCGGCTCTGACTTCGACACCAACGGTGCCCACTTCACCTGGACGCCCTCCCTGGATGACGTCGGACGGTACAACGAGTTGAAACTGCGGATGTGCGTGGAGGGCGAGCCCGTCGCGCCTACCACGACCATTCTCCTGGGCGTGACGTCGAACGGCAACCTTCTGATCAACCCGGACGCGGAATTCGACGCCGACAGCAACGGCATTCCGGACGGTTGGCGTAGGCAAGGGGAGAATCCCTCCGAAGGCCACATCCTGAGTTGGGTCGGCGACGATCCGGAGCATCCCGAGATCGACCCCCATCTTCTCAAATCGGAGCGAACGCCCGACGCCACAGCCGATCCGAATGAGTTCGGCTGGGCCCAGGATGTCTACCTGACCTCGTCGGCCGAAGAACAGCTGCCGCCCGACGCCCTGTACGAATTCTCCTGCACCTACCGCCAGGAGGACGTCATGCTCAACATCCAGAGTAACGGCGAGGCCGGAGAAGAGGACGGTGTGGGCGTCATTGTGCCTTCCTACGGCAACAACCGCGAATATATCGTGTCCGCCTACTACCCCAGTGCCCACAACTATGAATCCGGGTTTGAGGAAACGAGCTGGAGTGACGTGGACGGCTGCTACCATCACGTCTACCCGGAGAGCTCCGACCAGAGAACGTATCGTTCTTATTTCACGCCGCCGCCCGGAACGCGATACATCCAGATCAGCACATACAACATGACTCAGGGCAAACTATACGTCGAGCATTGCTCCTTGAAACGTGTCTATGAGAACCCACATCTGCCCCCGTTCCCGAAATCCGGCATCATCACCTTGTTGCAGAACGAGGCGGGTGAGACGTTCTTCCCCATCGGCCTGACCAGCAACAGCCCGGTGGACTACAATGACAATCGGATGGCCTTCGATGAGCTCCGCAAGCTCGGATTCAACTTCACCAGCTATAACAGTGGTCGGGTATCTGAACAGGTGGCTGCCGGTCTGTATGCCGTGGGCCACGTCGGTACGTCTCCGTATTACCGATCGGACGTCTCCGACTCCTGGTTCAAGCAGGATCACCCGGAGTACCAGGGTCTCGGTGCCAACCTGGGCGATGCCGAAGACATGGCGGAGGCCAGTTCCAACGGCCTGGAATTCATGTGCTTTGCTGGAGTGGACGAATCCAACTACAGGCCGGAACGCAATGGCGCCCCACCCGACCTGCGCGAACTGAACTACACCAAGGAACGACTTCAGGATATCCTCAACACAGACTTCATGCTCAACGTCATGCCCCGGGATTGGGATCCCGCTCTGAACGCCCCCCACGCGGCTCTGGTGGATTCACTGACGTTCACTTGGAACTGTCCGTCGTCCTATTCCATCGTGCCCAACGGCTACTCCAACCGGAAGCAGTGCGCCAAGATGCACCGCGTCGGGCAGCAGATCCGCCGCTGGCAAGAGGACACCGCCATGGTCAACGGTGGCCAGCCCAAGCCGGTCTTCGGCTTCGGCTTCGGCGTCTACTGGTGGGCCTACTGGGACGCCAGCTATCCGCGCTGGCACCCCAGCCAGTTCATCCCCTACCACCTCCAGCGCTTCCAGGTCTACAACCAGATCGTCAACGGATCGTGTGGGATGTGGTTCTACGGCGGCTACCACCTGGCTTTGCCCGATACCTACTACCGATACCACTGGAGCCAGATCGAAGAAACCGTGGTTGAGCTGGCCTCGCTGTACGACGTTTATGTGCAAACCGAGTACTTCGACGAGTGGAATTCCGATCAATACCTCGAGGCTATGCTCAAGAAGTGCAACGACCAGGTGTATTTGATCGCCACCAACCCATCGGAACACGCTCTGGGTGACGTGACCATCACCCTTACGGGCGTGGAGGCGATTGCCGCCATAACCGCCTTGTTCGAGGACGGACGTACCAACAACGACTACCCCATGATTACGCCGGACGACGGCTTCATTGACGCGGCGGACGCCGCCCAGGTGCGCCGACGCGGTATCACTCGCTGGAACTGGGCACGCTCCGTACCCGTTAATCCGGACGGCGTCAGCTTCACCGACACCTTCATCGACTACGCGGTCCACGTCTATGAAATCCAACCCGTCATCGAAGACGTCGATACCGACGGTCTGCCCGATGTCTGGGAAACAACCTACTTCGGGGGTCTCCAGCAGGGCCCCGACGACGACGCCGAGCCGGATGGCCTCGTTAACATCGATGAGTACACATACGGCGCCCACCCGCTCAACGACGACAGCGATAGTGACACCTGGAGCGACGGCAACGAGGTCCACATCTACGGTACGAGCCCGACGGACGCAGATACCGACCACGACGGGACGGAGGATCCCGACGACAACTGTCGCTCCAAGTACAACTACAACCAGGCAAACAGTGACCTCGACGGTGTCGGAGACGTTTGCGACGTCTGCCCGGACACGCCGCAGGGCATCCCCGTAACCTTCGAAGGCTGCCCCGACTGCAACACGAACGCCGTGTGGGATGTGTGTGATATATTCGCGGACACCAGCGAGGACTGCAACAATAACGGAATCCCCGACGAATGTGACATTACCCACGGGACCAGCGAAGATGAGAATTCAAACGGAAGGCCCGATGAATGCGTATGTGCCGACACCGATGTGAACTGCGACGGCGCTACCGATGCCGTGGACTTGGGGGTGATAGGGAACCCGGGAAACTGGTTGTGTGGCCCCGAGTGCTACAACGGGTGCGAGGAGCCCGCCAACTGGCGGGCCGACATCAACACCGATGGTTGCGTGAGCGCCAGCGATCTGGGTGCGATCAGAAACCCGGCGAACTGGCTTACTTCCACCGGCGAGTGCGAGTGTACCGGGGGTGAGTGAGGCCTCGTTGAAGCAGGAGGGTCCCCATTGCCCCGTCGGCAACCAGGGTCTCGCCGTTTGCAATCCGTTCGAGCAGCGGTCTCATCTCAGTTCTCGCTGAGAAGGGCCTTCACCCGATCCACCGCATTGGCCGCATCGAAGCCGTGCGCGTCGGCGCCGATCTGGCGGGCGAACTTCGAAGACACCGGTGCCCCGCCCACAAGGGTCTTGATCTTGCCCGCAAGACCCTGTTCCTTGAGCAGGTTGACCACGCCGGCCATCACCGGCATGGTGGTGGTGAGCAACGCGGACATGCCGATGACCGGCGCGTTTTGCTCTATTGCCGTTTGCACAAAGCGTTCGGGAGTGACGTCGTTGCCGAGGTCGATGACCTCAAACCCCACGCCCCTGAGCAGGATGCCGACGAGGTTCTTGCCGATGTCGTGCAGATCGCCCTGCACCGTGCCGAGGACCACCTTGCCCAGGGACGGAACGCCTTCCTGGGCCAGCAGCGGTTTCAGTTTATCCATGCCGGCGTACATGGCCTTGGCCGCCATGAGCACTTCTGGGAGGAAGATTTCGTGGGCCTTGAACTGCTCGCCCACCATCGTCATCCCCGCGATGAGCCCGTCGTCCAGAATCGTCTTTGGGCCGATTCGGTCTTGTATCGCCTGTTGTGTGAGTTGGGCGACTTGGTCCTCGTCGCCGCACTGCAGTTGATCCGCAATCTGTGCCAGTATGTCCACGGCAAGCCTCCTTCACTTTCGCCAAAAACCTCATTCCTCGAACAGCGCGCGAATCCGCTCGCGGCACCCCTTCGCCTCGCACCGGCTGCAACAAGGATAAGACATCTCGAAACAGTGAATCTCTTTCGACCCCGCGAGAACGACGCCGGATATGGACTTCAACGGCTCCATCAGAAAACTGTCTCGCAGGGAAATGCCGATCCGCTCGGGCTGCAGGATTTCAAAAAGCTTCTTCTGCCCGCTGACATGCCATCCGCAGTAACCGGGGCTGTACCGCAACACGCCGGCGGGCTGTGCAACCGATCCATTCCGCGTCACGACCTGGCGAAAACGATCTTCGAGAAGCGCGGCGGCCTTCTCCGTCGCCGCCGAAGCCGCCGAGTCCAGCATGGAGCCCAAGGCAAAGTCCTTCGACGCGAAGCGACTCTTGATTCGGCGACTTACGGGTTCGCCGAGGGTAACGGCAAACAGGGACAACGCGTCCGCCAAAACGAAGATGTCCGCGACTGGCGTGCGGCCTTCGTTGCTCCCTTCACCGTGGTAGACCGTCTCGAACGCGGCTGCGGGGATTCCCGCGAGGATGCCGACCGGCGCGGCAGCCTCCGCCAGAAGACCGACGGCCTCGCCATAGAGGGCTTCGATGGGCTCGGGGACCCTGCTGTTCGCGGGGATGCCCTGGTTCTCGAAGACGGCAGCCCGGCTCGGCGTCACGTCATCGGGCGTGAATGTGAAGGTCTCGGTCATAGGCTGCTGTGGGGAAGACTGTCCATTCCGTAGCGGCGGGCTTCGTTTTGCATCAGTCCGGTCAGTTCTTTCTTGACGTCATCCGGCAATGTCGAAGGTTGATGCTCCGCCACGAGCCTCTCCACCTCGCGGTGTGCCCGCTCGCGAAGGCTCAGACCGCCCTCCTCTTGCCAGCGGCAGCGATTGGCGCGGTCGATGGCCGCCCCGGGGAAGTAGTGCTCTTGCTTGAGGTATCGCCGCGTGTGCTTGGAGATCAACAGGTGCTTCTCTTTGAGCAGCTCCTCGAATCTCGGGATCGCGGGGAAATCCTCTTTGGGTTCGATGCCCTCGACCAGGCGCAGCGCCATACCGCATATCTCGTTGTCCACGACGAGCTTCTCGAGGCTGATGCAGCTTTCAAAGTCGAGCATCCCCGGCCCGGATATGTTGTTGATGCCGGCCAATGACGCCAGTGTCGCCCCCATGGACGATTCCAGACCGGCCTGGGCGTCGAGTTGCTTGGCATCGCTCAGGCTGATGTACGCCTGCGTGGGCAACCCCAGGTGTTTGCCGATTTCGTTGTAGGCGCAGTCCACCATCATCGTCTCGACCGCCCCCATCGGGGTGGTCTCATAGCGAACGTCGAATATCGATGGCGAGCCCCCGTAGAGGACCGGCGTCCCGGGGTTGGTAAGCTGGCTGATGACGACGCCGCTCAGTGTCTCGGCAGTGTGTTGCACCAGCGTTCCGACCAGCGTAACCGGGGCCACAAAGCCCGACAGCGGCATCGATATGTACTCCACCGGGATGGAATACCGGGCGCAATCGACGAGGTTTTGCGAGGTGACGTCGCTCCATTTCAACGGCGCGGTGGGACAGCACGAAAAGATCGTCAGAGGCTTGGACCGCAATTCATCTTCGCTTCCGCGGACCGCAAGCTGCAGATCCCGCATGATGTTGAAGGCCTCGACCGTGAACGTCCCGGTGACCACTGGTTTTTCGCAATGCATCAGGCCCAGGTATAGCCGGTAGCTGTCGGAGATGTTCTGGTGCACATCGCCCGGAATGAACGCCGTACTTTGCGACGCGATGTTGTCCAGCCGACTCACCAGCTTGACGTACCGGACATAATCGGCCGTCGTCGGTGTGCGAATCTCACCTGTACCGTGGTCGAGCACGTTGATGGCCGCCGAACCCGGCGTAAAGTGCACGTTGTGGCCCGACAGGTCGTGCGTCTCGCGGCCATGCACGTCATGGAGCTTGAACGATGCCGGGGCAGTCTCCAACGCCTTGTCGATCACCGCATCGGTGAGGAAAACGCGGTTCTTGTCCGCGTCCACACGGGCACCGTGGTCTGCCAGCATGGAAACGATCCCGGCGTTGTGGATCTCTACGCCCAGCTTGCAGAGTACACTTCGGGCCTCCCCGATGATTGTATCCGCCAATCCGTCCGTCAAAAACCTGACGACAGGCCTCATTGCAATCCTCCTGCGGGTCATCTGGCGGCTCTGGGCATCCCGAGCCCATCGACCGGGCTGCGGCGATAATACCACAGTCCCATCGGATTCTCCACGGTGTCCGGCAAGGCGGGGCAAAATCCGGAATTGGGGGGTTTACTTGTGTCGGATTGGGGGTATACTCCCCTACGGTTGGTGCGTCGAGCGAGGCGCGTGTCTGAGGTTGTATGTTCAAGTCCGGATCGCATTGCCTGGATCGTCCTCCTTCCGTTTTGGCCGAAACGTGGGCCACTTTCACACACGACCCTGAAAGAGAAACAACGGGTCGAGTTTGCCATCGATGATAGGAGATACACGGTGGGCAAAAGATTGTATGTTGGGAACATGAGCTACGACGTGAGTAGCTCGGATTTAGAGGCCATGCTCGCTGAGCACGGAACCGTGCTCAGCGCGGAGGTTATCAGTGACAGGGTAACCGGACGCAGCAAGGGGTTCGGCTTCGTCGAGATGAACACCGACGACGAGGCCCAGGCTGCGATTACGGCCCTGAACGGCCAGGATCATGGCGGCAGAGCGCTCACGGTCAACGAGGCAAAACCGCGCGAACCCCGTGGCGGTGGCTACGGAGGTGGAGGCGGAGGCGGAGGCCGCGACCGCTACTAAATCATCCGATTCCAATAGGGATACGGAAAAGGCCGCCACTGGGCGGCCTTGCTTTTTCTCTGCGACGGCAAAACCGACTTGAGGTTCAGCAAACCCCTGTAAGGGGTGACGGAGTAGAGCCCAGGGTGGGCAACGCGAGCCCTGGGGAAATCTTTGCCGCCGTAGTTTTTTTGCAGGGCAGCGTGGTCATGCGTAAGCAGCTTGGCAGCCACTCGGCCGAACCGGCCCGCCCGCCGCCGCTCCGCAGCGCCGCAGAGCCCCCCTGTTCGCTGGACATCGTGGTACTGCTGTCCATCGCCGTCTTCCTGGTTCTGGACCCGCCGAATCTTCAGTATCTGTCGTACCTGCACAGCGCGCAGAACCGCCTTTCCGGCGATGTTCTTGGAGGGGCACTCACCGGGCTGGCCACCCTGCTGCTGTTGGCGTATTTCGTCGTGGCGATGCGGGGCGCGGTGAAGTGGGCGGCGGGGATCAAGCTGGGCATCGTGCTGACTCTGGGCGTGAGCGTGGTGGTGCTGCCTACTGTTTCTGACATGCTGGCCCGGCATGACGTGGGTCTACAGGTCAACGGCCGCACCGTGGCCCGCGCCCACGACGGCGGCGTATTGCAGACCGAAGCCGCGGTCGCGTTTCTTCTCCAGGGGGTTTCGCCCTACAGTGCCGACTACAGCGAAACGCAGATGGCCTTGGGGGTGGACAGCCGTCCGCAGTTGTGGCGATCGCTGGGGTTCGAGCAGAACCCGGCGCTGCACTTCTATCCCTACCCGCCGTTTACGATTCTGCTGTCGGTGCCCTTTTGTCTCGGGGCCCACACGGCCTTGGGTTGGTTCGATCAGCGCATGGTGTACCTGGTCGCGTGGGGGGGGCTGGCCGTGCTGGGGTACCGCCTTCCCCTTTCGCCGCGTTGGAAACTGCCGCTGATGACCCTGCTGGTGTTCAATCCCATCGCGGCGTTGTTCTTCGTTCCGGGGCGGAACGACATTCTGTGCCAGACCTTCCTGGTGGCGACGGTCCTGCTACTCATGCGGAAGCACTACCGGTGGGCGTCCCTGCTGCTGGGGCTGTCGTGCGGTCTCAAGCAGTTCGCCTGGCTGCTGGTACCGTTCTACCTGGCGTATGCGTCCCGCGGGCCGACCCTGCGACCTCACGAATCCCCATTCAAGCGATTGGCCGACCGATGCTGGCCATTGTTCGCATCGACCGGTGCCATCCTGGTGCCCTTTGCAATCTGGGACCCCGGCGGTCTGGTCCATGGTCTGATCGTGGCCCAGGGATCGGTGTACCCGTTTCGGTCGAGCAGCCTGGGCTTCTCCAACTTTCTGATTCTGTTCGGAGCGATCGACAGCTTCAGGGCATGGTTCCCGCTGTGGGTGTTCGCGGTGTTGATCGTTCTTCCGGTGTTCGTCTGCGGCGTACGTCGGGTGCTGAAGGTTCCCAGGGTATCCGTCATGCTGACGTGGTATGCGGTTGCCTTGTCGCTGCTGCTTTTCTTCGGGCGCCACTTCGCCCACAATTATCTGGCGGTGGTGTTCGCGGTGATGGCGCTGGCATGCGTCGCAGCCCACGACGAAGCCCGCAGCACAACCGAGCCGCGACCGTGAGAAACTATGAAAGCCGGGTCCCGAAGTCGGTCGGTTTACGGGATCATGGTCCCAATTGACAAACGGCCTGATCGCGTGGATCGGCCAAGGACCTAACC
>Ga0190284_1000299_pt1 | contig 32330 bp, 16 predicted proteins | sample 48691812_MG_FD_161668 | JGI IMG/M metagenome (GOLD analysis project Ga0190284, IMG submission 161668) | Hydrothermal vent microbial mat bacterial communities from Southern Trench, Guaymas Basin, Mexico - 4869-18-1-2_MG | ecosystem: Environmental > Aquatic > Marine > Hydrothermal vents >...
GGCGGCAAGGCCGGGCCCCAGAAGTTGTCGTAGGTGATATAACCTTCATCCGCGTCGCTGGTGAGTGCCGAATCGAAGTCGGACAGGCCGTGCCCGAAGACCGCGTTCGAATTGCAGTCGTAAACGAGCGGACGCTCTATTACGCAACTCACGTCATCGCAACTGACCTCACCTTCCTGAATGGTGCCGCCCTGGGCGATTGCGCACTCGCGGTCGTCGATGGTGTCGTCGCACGTCTCGTCAGGTAGACAGCAGACAACATCCGGACATACCGTCGTGTCGCACTCCACGGATACCACGTACGACGAACCGCACACAGCAGCGGGGTCCCTAAAGAGGTAGTCCGAATAGACGTACAAGTAGTAGGTGCCCGGAATTGTGGCACACAAGGAGATCTCCGGACAGTCGCAAGTGTCGTGATACTCGTAGCCCCAGACATACTGCGAGTTGCAATCGGGGTCCACCGTCATCCAGCCGCCCACCGCGAAGTCGGCGCAGACCGTCCACGTGATCTGCGTGTCGGGAACCACGGTGGTAACTTCGTACCAGTCGATATCGATGGAGTACCAGAGAGCGCCCTCGGCAGTTTCGCAGAAACCGCTCGTATTGCAGAAATCACCACCTGGCACATCGGGGCAATCGTCGTCGACCACGCAGTCGAGCTGGTACGAACCAGCCGTTCCGCACCTAGTGCTACCACACGTCATATCCGTGGCATCACCGTTGCTGCAGGTGTCATTGATAGACGTGTCGAACTGGCTGCAGATATCCTCTTCACCCTCGGCAACACCACCGGTGGGACACGTGGCACAGCTATTGAAACACTGCTGGAACCACCAGAAGTCGGCGAGATCGACGTCGCCATCCACATCGTCGTCGAATATCCCACAGTCGGTCCCGTAAGCCGTGTTCGGACCACTGGCATCGAGGCAGATCTGGAACTGCTTATAGTCCTTCAGATCGGTTACGCCGTTGCCATTGTAGTCGCCGCAAGTGCCAAAACCACACGGCGCCGCCTTGATGTGGATCTGGTACTCACCCCAGGCCCAGGTGGCCAGCTCGGAAGAAGCCAGCACCGGGTAGTGGTACGTCCCCGCCGCCACGTCTTCCCACACGATGGTCGCGTTGGCATCGTAGCCGGGCGGATCGTCCAGGCAGCAATCCTCATGGCCGGTGAAGCGATCCGTGGTGCTGTTGCTGGCGCTGTATACGTAAGCATCCGTGTCAGCGCAGTCGCAAGTGGGCAGAAGGATGAGGTAGTAGTTCAGGAAAGGCGGGGTTGTGCCGCAGAGGTCGATGATCACATCCTGGCAGTCGTCCCCTGTGAACGAGAACGCCTCCCAGACGGCGGTCTCCAGGCCGGTACAATTGATCTGGGTCGCCCCGTCGTTGTACCGACCCACAGAGGTGTACGGCAGTGGATTCACGGCCCGTGCTTCGTCGGCACAGTTATCGTTGATCGGCGGACAGTGGACTCCATAGGGGCTTGAATGCTCGCCGCAGTACTCGCCGTCGTAATAGTCCCCGGCGCCGCAGGCAGCCTCAGTTCCCTCCGTGCACAAAGCGCCTCCGCCGGCGCAGCAGGCTCCCTGACCACAAAGCGGGCGAATCTCACCCGGCTCCCAAACGCCATCTCCATCGTCGCAGATGCTATCGGGTTGGAACCGTCTCGGAGGAAGGCACTCATTGGGCATCAGGCCGTTCGTGCAACTATCGTCGGTATCGCAGCAGGCGCCGGGAACCGCGTCAACGGCCCACAACGCAGCGTCGAGACCGGCATAGGGAGTACCCCCCCACCAGCAGAAGCAGGTCGGAGCGCCCACGCAGTCTTCGGTCCCGAAGACGTTATCGGTGAAGCCCTCTTCGGCTTCCTCGCTGATCAGCGGGCCGGCGTCGACTACCATTGGGTCTGGATTGTTTGGACTTATAACCCACGCCACCCACACGGTATCGGGAACCGGGACATAAGGAACCGCCACGGTCAGATTGTTCATGCCGGTCGCAAGCGCGATATCACCGCTCTCGAAGAGCCGATTCGGAGCACCCTCGTGGGGGCAGGAGTCCCACAACTCCATGCGGATCAGGTCGCCGGCCGCCCCGACATTGTAGACCTGGCTGTAAATCTCGCACACGTACCGGTCGGTACCGGTCAACGTGCAGTCATCGCTGTCTCGCATCAGGTTGCTGGTTGTGATCCCATTGTAATACCCGGAACCCTGATAAGCGTTCTGGTATACCAACGTGCCGCACTGACGAGAGCCGTCACGTCCGGCGTCAGGCATCGGGGTCCCCTCCGGGATGATCCCAAGCTTGTGGTGGGTCTCAATCGGGTCCATCGTTTTGATGGCGGGCGCATCAGATGCCTGGCGGGTGCTCTCTGCGGCGCCTGGTGTCCCGGACAGCGACATCACCCCGTTCTCGGGGTCGGGCACAGGCAGGGCCGTCAACGGATGATCCCCGGCCGGTGCCATAGGCCCCGTGTAAACTTCGCTAGACTTTTTCTTCCCCACATCTGAGCCCATAGCCTGTGTGAGCATGACGCTCATACACAAGGCGAGGGCGCCCAACATACATGTTGCTCGCTTCCAATCCATGCGCAATACCTCCATCATGTAAATAAACCTGCCCCGATCACGTCATCGGGCACGTTCCGTGTCGTTGTGCGACGTTCGCACAATTCGAGTTCCCAATTGTGTAACGATTATCGAAATCAATCCGCCGACGGGGCAGTCCCCGAGGCGATCTTGTTGCATGACGATCACTAACGCACTCCTCCGGTTTGATCCAGGCCAACAGGTGTCGCATCCCATGCCCAAGCAACTTGCAACCTTCCCATCGACTACTCTTGCAGCGCGCATCCAACCGAGAAAAGCGTCTTGGGTATGCTTGCGCTTCCTCTCGGTGCCTGATTGTCCGAGCCCCTCCTACTCCTGATCTTCCCCCCCACGGGAGAACACGAGCAATTAGACCAGAATAAGTCCGGCAATGCAAGTGCTTGTTCCGAAAAGTTGCGGTTTTGTAACTGGCGTCCATGTGTCAATAAAGCGAAACTTGATTTACGCCAAGGCAGCCCTGGGGCGGTCCCCAAGCCGATCGATATCGAGGAGTCCGAACGTCAGGATCCCGCCGACAGCTATCGGCATACAACCACCGCCTCGTTTAACATCGGATCAAGCGACGCTTGGATGCAGAAACCGGCGATCAATTCCGCCGCCTGAAGCGATTCCCAAGACCGACGTGCCCCCAGGACCGCGCTCGAGCGGACCCGACACCCCGGCGTACACGGTTGTCGGACGTGCCGGAGCGACCGGCCGACCGTAGACCCCTGCTCACACCTGCGCAGACCCACGGCGGCATCTGCGCTGCGGGTCTTCCACATCCACAGCCGGTGGTGATATACTTGGGACGAGCGATGAGCCACCTTCGGAGCGAGGCCATGAGACGATACTGCCTGATCGCGGGGTGTTTTGGGCTGCTGCTGGTCTGTGATTGCGGCGCGGCGCGGAACCGGACCGAACTCGCGATGAAACCCGCGCCGCAATACGCCCTCGGCGTGGTGTTTCACGATGCCAACCACAACGGCGTGCGCGATCCCGGCGAGGCCGGGCTGGGGCGGGTGCGCGTGTCCAACGGCTGCAGAATCGTGCGTACCGACGCGCAGGGGCGCTATCGCCTGCCCATCGACGACGACACCATCCTCTTCGTTATCAAACCGTCCGGCTGGATGACCCTGGTGAACGACGACAACCTGCCGCGGTTCTACTATGTTCATAAACCCGGCGGGTCCGACGACCTGAAACACCCCGGCGTCGCGCCCACAGGCCCACTTCCCGATTCCGTCGATTTTGCGCTGGTCAGGCACCCGGAGCTTGGGCAGTTCGGCGCCGTCTTTCTCGGCGACCCCCAACCGTATGCCCAGAAAGAGATCGACTACCTGGCCCATGACGTGGTGGAGGAGCTGATCGGCACCGACGCGATGTTCGGGGTTACGCTGGGTGACATCGTAGGCGACGATTTGTCGCTTCTCGACAGCATTAATCGGACCATCGGGCTCATCGGCGTGCCCTGGTACAGCGTGCTGGGCAATCATGACCTGAACCAGGATTCCCCCGACGACCCCCGTTCCGACGAGACGTTCGAGCGGGTCTTCGGCCCCGCCTACTACTCATTCGACTACGGACGGGTGCATTTCCTGGTCCTGGATGACGTCATCTGGACCGGGGCGACCGACGGGACAGAAGCATCCTACATCGGCGGTTTGGACCCCGAGCAACTCCGATTCATTCGCAACGACCTGGCCCTGGTGCCCGCGAACCGCCTGGTGGTGCTGATGATGCACATCCCGCTGCTCACCCCGGAAGGTTCCGAGCCGCTGTTCCGCCCGGCGGACCGTGAGGCGTTGTTCGGCATCCTGGAGAAGCACCCGCACACCCTGTCACTCTCGGCCCATTGGCACATGCAGCAACATTGCTTCTTCGGGCGTGCGGACGGCTGGAACGGGCCTGAGCCGCATCACCACCTGATCTGCGCCACGGCGTGCGGGAGTTGGTGGAAGGGCGCCCCGGACGAGGCGGGCATCCCCCACACCACCATGCGCGACGGGGCCCCAAACGGATACTCGATCATCACCTTCGACGGGCATCGGTATTCGATTGTCTTCAAGGCCGCCCGCCGCCCGGCCGACCACCAGATGACCATCTTCGCGCCTGAGGAGGTCGCCGCGGGAAACACCGCCCAAGCGGAGGTCTTCGTCAACGTCTTCGCCGGTTCGCAACGGTCCCGGGTCGAAATGCGCCTGGGTCGGCAGGGGCCTTGGATCGCCATGAGGCGAATCGAGGCCGAGGACCCGTATTACGCCGCGATGAAAGAGGCCGAACAGAGCCCGCGACCGCCGGCTGGACGCGCGCTGCCCGATGCGGAGAACTGCCCGCACCTGTGGCAGGTCCCCCTGCCCGCCGACGCTCCCCGAGGCACGCACCTGATTCACGTCCGCACCACGGACATGTTCGGGCAGACCTACACGGCCCACAGAGTGATCCGGATTCGTTGAGACATACGGATTCGGTTTGGTCCAGGCACTCGATATCCGAGCGGCGATCATGAGGAGGCGGGTCTGTCGATCAGCTTGCGGACCTGTTCGGTGAGCTGCTTCCCGCCCAAATCGGCGGCGACGATCCTGCCATCGGGCGAGATGAGGAAGGTGGCGGGGATGGCCACGGCGCCGAACTGGTCGGCCATTTTGTCGGCACCGGATTTGTCGCCGAAGACCTGCGTCCAAATGAGCTTGTTGTCCTTGATGTACTTGCGCACGGCCTTCTCGTCGATATCCAGCGACACCCCGATGATATCGAAGTCCTTGCGCCCGCCCAGCGCCTTGTGCAGGGCCACCACGTTGGGGACCTCGACGACGCACGGCACGCACCAGGTTGCCCAGAAATCAACGAACACGTACTTGCCTTTGAAATCCGCCAGCTTGATTCTCCTGCCGTCCAGCGCGGTCACCTCGAACGCCGGGGCCGCGTCGCCGATCTTGAGCTTCGACAAGAGAGGCGCCGGCGCCGGCGTTTGAACCTCGGTAAACTGGAAGCGCAGATCAGTTTCGCCGCCGCGCACCCCCTGGTTTTCGAGCGGTTTGAAACCGTGGGCGGAGATATTGATGCTGAACTCCTCCGCGGGTGCGTCGAGGATGGTGAATCGACCCTGTCCGTCGGTCATCGCCTGCAAGGCCAGCGTGTTGTGTCCCTGCCACCGCACGGTCAGCAGGTGCGCACCGGGCACAGGCTTGCCCTCCGGGTCCAGCACGCAACCCGCCGTCTGGACCGCGGGCGCGAGCACGACGTCCAACGTCACCGGCGATCGGGGATCGGCTTCGACGAACAGCAGTCGCGGAGCGTAGCCGGCCAGATGCACCGTCACGAGGGCCTGTCCCGCGGGGATGCCGGACAACGTGAAGTCGCCGTCGAAGTCAGCGAAGGCCGTGGTGGTAAATTCGCTGAGAGATCGGCCGACGGTCAGGCGGGCGCCGCCCAACCCGGCTCCGGCATCGTCGGTGATCTTGCCGGTGATGGTCGCCGCGGCGGCCATAATCAGCGTGTGAGATGATTCGGTTCGACCGGCGGGCAAGTCAACGGTGCGGTCGAACGTAGTCGAGGACGTGTGGCCGGGGTGCGTCAGGCGAAAGGCAATTCGAGCGGCATCGATGCTCAACCGGGCGAGCGTGAGCCTGCCGGACTCGTCCGTGGCGCTGGTACGAAAGTCGTTGTCAGCCTCCACAAGCGACTCGACCACGACCTTGGAAATCGGTTTGCCGTCGGGATCGGTGATGGTCAAATGAACGATCCGTTCGGGTTTGAGGAGGAAGGTGGAGAGAACGCCGTCCTCGATATCTGTTTGCACCATCGGCTCGGCAGCGGCGGGCTCGGGTCTGGCGGAATCAGCCGGGGCGGCGTCCTGTTTGCCCTCAGGGACCCCGAGCTCGAACTTCCTCTTGAGCCGGGCGAAGCCGTCCGCGTCAATCATGATCTCCCCCCGGCATGGAGGCAGATCCTCGATCTCGAATCCGCCGGACTCGTCCGTGGTGGCGGACCACTCGTTGTAGGCGGCTCGGGCCACCACCTTGGCCCCGACAACCGGAACCTGCCTGAGGTCGTCGCGTGCGACGCCCTTGATCTCCAATGCGCCCTGCATGGGATAATCGACGAAGGGAGGGAACTCATCGTCGGGATCGTACTCGACCTCGACTTCATGTCGTTTGAAGCCGGGCTTGGCGAAGGTGAGGATCAGCTTGCCGCGCAGCGGCTCGGTGCGGGTGATCTTGAAGTCGCCCATTTCGTCGGTAGTGGCGGAGGCGATTTCGTCGCGACCGCCATCTGACTGGACAAAAACGTGCACCTCCGCGTCCTTGACGCCCGCGCCGATGAAATCGAACACCTGCCCCTCGACGATCACATACCGGGCCGGTTGGGTTGTCGGCGGAGCGGTCGATTCGGGTTGCACGTCCGCCGCCCGTACGCTCGTCGCGGCACAGAGGCTCAAGATCATTAACAACGGCAATTGCCTAGCACCCATGAACAACATCCCCCGGTCGGTAGCTCTACAGGTCTGACGACTCCGCTTGTCACAATGATAACGGGAATCGGGCAAGTTCGAAAACGGCGCCCCGCAGCGTTCACAGGGCCAAGAAGTTGGCCAGCAATTGGCGGCCCTGTTCGGTCAGGAAGCTCTCGGGATGAAACTGCACGCCTTCGATGGGCATCTCACGGTGGCGAATGCCCATGATCTCTTTGCGGTCGGTCCATGAGCTGACCTCGAAATCGGCGGGCACCGAGGAAGCCTCGACCGTCAGCGAATGATAGCGCGTCGCGGTGAAGGGGTTGGTCAGCCCGTTGTAGACACCCTTGCCGTCGTGATAGATCTCGCTGGTCTTGCCGTGCATCAAGCGTTCGGCCCGCACGACGGTGCCCCCGAACGCCTGAGCGATGGCCTGGTGCCCCAGGCACACGCCCAGAAGAGGAATCCTGCCGCCGAAGTACCTGGCCGCCTCCACGCTGATCCCGCCCTCGTTCGGCGTACACGGCCCGGGCGATAGGATCAGGTGGGTGGGCCGGCTTGCCTCGATCTCCTCCACGGAGATCGCGTCGTTACGATGCACTTGGACCTCGTGCCCGCGCTCCAACTCGCCGATGCGATGCACCAAGTTGTAGGTAAACGAATCGTAGTTGTCGATGATCAGGATCATGGCGGCGCAGCATACAACTGCGAGCCGCCGCCCGCAACGCTCGCCTCTTGCAAATCAGGACGCGCCGTCCAAGCCTACCGCGTGAGATACTTCTTCCGATTCGAGGTTGAGCACCTGCTGGCCCGATGCGGCTTCGAGGTCGAAGCCCTCTATGCGGACTACGACAAGAGCCCCTACGGAACCCGGGATCCCGGAGAACTGATCTTCGTCGCCAGAAGGACCCGCCCCAGTGTCTCCGCCGAGCCCGCGAACCAGGCGCGCTCGTAGCCTTATAATCTGCCCGCGGTGCGTCGTTGACGAGGAAACAGCGGTTTCACAAGCCCCTGTCCGCATTCCTTGAGGATTGAAATCGCGTAGCGAGGTCGCTAGACTGGTAGGTATCAGGAGGAATCGCCACTGGCGGTTCCGGACGCCGGATGCCGTGTCACGCCACGGGGCGGGAGCCAGGATCAAATCCTGAGGGTCCCCGGATAGCGCGTGCGCACGGTATCATCCGGGATATGGATAATCGTCTGGTCTCTACTCGATGGGGGGAAGTCGTTCATGTACAGCCACCGACTCGCGGAATCCACACGGTTGATGACGGTTGCAGTCTTGCTGCTGAGTTGGCTGGTGTTTCCCCCGCCCCCCAGCGTCGAGGGTTGGGAGGGGGGCGACCCCGAACAGCGGGCCGTGGCGACCTGCCAACGCGAGCGTTCGATGGGACCGGACCTGATCGTGGCGGATCTCGCGGTGGTCAAACGATGGGACCGCACGGACAGTATCACGGCGTATTCGGTGGAGACAACCGTATGCAATTTCGGTGACGAGGCGGCGGCATGGGTACTCAACACCAACGAGCACCCCGTGGTTGCACAACACATATATCGCCTCAAGGACGGTCGCTTGGAACAGATCGGCCTGAGTTGGGTGGCCCACACGTTCCTGGCATTGAACGAAGATTTCTGTTCCGATGATTGCGAGGGCGCACCCGGGCCCGAGTTGTCCCCGTTATGTTCCGACAGCCACTCGACGGGTATTAACGGGTTGCAGTCCAACCTGGGACCACGATGGCAGGTGAACGCGGCAACCGGGGAGTTCCCCTACCCCTGGGTCGCTCTCTACGTCCCCGGACCGATCGCGCGACGTCTGCAAGTGCATGATGTGGATCTGCACCCGCCGGACAACCCTGGGGCGCTCTATTTCGTCGAAGGGCACTATGTGACCGCGGACGAGGCCGCCGCGGGGAATGGTGAGGACAACGCATCCTATCGCCGGGTCCAGGTGCTCTGGTTTACGGGCAATCCCACAGTTTATGATCTCGCCATGGTGACCGGGCATGATACGCAGGTGGAACAACCCGCGATCCTGGCTTGGCACGACGTCGATCCGGCCGTGACCATCAGACATGTCGATATCCCCGGCGACGGTCGCATGACGTTGGCATACAAGGTCACCGACTTGGGTGGGGGCGAGTACCACTACGAATACGCTTTGTATAACATGAATTCGCACCGCAGCGCGGGGTCGTTCTCGATTCCCATCCCCGATGGTGTGACCGTTTCCACCAATGACTTCCACGACGTGGACTATCACAGCGGCAACCCCTACGATCGTACCGATTGGACGGCGGTGCTGGCCGGAAACAGCCTGACCTGGGAAACAATCCCGGAGGCAACCAACCCCGATGCCAACGCCCTGCGCTGGGGAACGACCTACAACTTCAGGTTCGACGCCGACAGACCTCCGGGGATCACGGACGTGACCGTCGGCCTGTTCCGGGCGGGAACCCCCGGAAGCGTAACGCTGCCCACGCTGGGTCCGGCCCCGCTCGACTGGATCGACTGCAACTCCAACGGCGTGGAGGACGTGCTGGACATTTTCGTCGGCACCAGCACGGACTGCAACGACAACGGCATTCCCGACGATTGCGACATCGCCGCCGGAACGAGCGTTGACTGCACCAGCAACGGCATTCCCGACGAATGCGAGCCGGACTGCAACACCAACGGCGTGCCCGATTCGTGCGATATCCTTGTCGGCACCAGCGTTGACTGCACCGGCAACGGCATTCCCGACGAATGCGAGCCGGACTGCAACACCAACGGTGTGGCCGATTCGTGCGACATCTTTGTCGGCACCAGCGTTGACTGCACCGGCAACGACATTCCCGACGAATGCGAGCCGGACTGCAACACCAACGGCGTGGCCGATTCGTGCGACATCCTTATCGGCACCTGCGAGGATTGCAACAGCAACGCCATCCCCGACGTGTGCGACCTGGCCGCCGGTACCTGCGAGGATTGCAACACCAACGCCGTCCCCGACGTATGCGACATTGCTTTGGGCACCAGCGAGGATTGCAACAGCAACGGTGTTCCCGACGAGTGCCAATCGCCGATCACCGAAGCCTGGGTGAACCAGGCCTGGATCGGCACGCCGGCGTGCTCTCAAGTCGTCTTCCCGGGTGATCTCGACCCGCACTACATCGGGCATGACGCCTTCGTCAGCATTCAGGAAGGCATCGACGCCGTCGGCGCGAGCACGGTTCATGTGGCTCCGGGCACGTACGACGAGCCGTTGAACATTGAAGGCCGCGACGGTTTGACCATCGTCGGCACGGACCGCGACACGGTGATCCTGCAATCATCGAGCACGCTTGGCTGGAACGTTGGCGGGTACGGCGAGTCGCGCCGGGCGATGGTCCGCGTGGTTTCCTCGACAGACGTTGTCCTGCAGAACCTGACCCTGGATTTCGATCAGGTCAAGGCGAATCTCGTGTATGGCGTTCTCTATTGGGATAGTACGGGAACGTTGGACGACAACGTTCTGGAGAACATGTCCGTGGATGATGCCGGTGGCGGTTACGATGAGATCACCAGCTACTTCCGGGCGCCGAGCTACACGGATCTTGACCGTGCACAGATCACCGTCAGCAGCAACGGGTTCAGCGACACCGGTCGCGTGGGCGTGTGCACGCACGAGTACGTGCACGCGACGATCACGGGGAACACGTTTGCGAAGACCACGGAAGACTTCGGGTACGCCGTGCAGATCGGCTCGGCGTCGACCGCAACGATCAACGGCAATACGATCCAGGACTATGACACTCCCGTGTCGTCAAACGGCAATGCATCCGCGGGGATCTACGTCGAGAACTCGTTGACCGGCGCCCTCTCCGGCATAACCAAAACCGTGTCCCTAAGCCAGAACGAAGTCTACCGTTGCCAGTGGGCCTTGTATGTCGGCAACGAGCCTGACGGTCTTGCCGGCGACGTGGATATCGTGCTCACGGCGTCGGAAAACCACTTCCAGGACAACGTTGACGGGGCGGTGCTTCTGACGGACGAAGACAAGGTGAGTGGATCGTCGGTCAACGCCACATTCGGGCACAACACCCTTGTGGACAACGGAGGCGCGGGTTACTTCATCTACACCTGGGGCGACGGCGACGTCACCGCGACGTTGACCGATGAGATAATCACCGGTCATAATGTCGGGATCTACCTGAACGATTATGCCGGCGGCACCAGCACAAGCTCCTACAATGTTACGGTCTCGCAGAGCAACATCTACGGCAACACCGAGTACGGCGTGCAGAACGAATACGCCGAGGTAACCATCGCCGCCGAAGACAACTGGTGGGGCGATCCAAGCGGGCCGTACGATTCCCAAGGAACGCAGGAGGCCGACAGCCCCCTTTGCTACGACCCCACCCCAATGAAGAATGTCGATGGCTTGGGCGACACGGCAAGCGAAAACGTCGACTATTGCCCGTGGATGGGCGAGGACACCGCTATCCCGACCGTCTCCGCACGGGGCTTGCTCACGATGACACTGCTGCTGCTTGTCGCCGGAACGGTTGCGTTCCGCCACCGGCGTCGCCCGATTCCAGCCGTAGCGGCAACCGGCCCGGTTGCCCCTCGGGAGTGATTCTCCACGCCGACCCGTCTCTGGCTTGCGCGTAACTTTTTATTCTGAAGCGTGTTATGCGCCGGCGAAGCCTCGAACGACAATCCACGAAGGCGATACGCAGACTCCTACGAACTTTTTCTTCTCGGACGTGAGATTGCGGTTGACGGCGGTGGCCCGATTCGTTACTATAGCATTGGATAATCGAATAAGGGAAGTGGGAAACTGGAGACCGAGAGAGAGAATCTCTGCGGTCTCTTTTTTACGTCCGCACCCAAGTACGAGGGGTGCCATACATCAAGAAGGCTGGAGCCGGAAGGAGCCCAAGATGCTGTCGAGAACACTGCTGCGATCGTGGGCGGTGAGCGCGGTTGCTGTTGCGGTTGTATGTATGTTTGCGGGCATTGCGTCGGCGTCCACAGCCTGGAGCGATCCGCCGGTTGGTCCGGGCACTGATGGAAGTAATGCCCGGTTCATTTGGGAAGAGGGCCAAAACGACATCGATCCGGTGGCGGGCCCGGGGTTCGGCAACCCGACGGATGAGCTGTGGGGGTTTGACTTCTCGGAAACGGTGGATTTCATCGCCATGGGCGGCGGCGGCTCGGGTGCCACCACCGAGGATGAGACGTGGGTGACGATCGACTGCGACGTACACGACTCCTTCGCTTTCATCACTGTGCAGGAATGGGGCACGTATCTGGGAGACCCCGGAGATTTCACCGTGCAGGCGTCGCTCATCGCAAACGGGTTTATCCCGGGAGGTTCTCCAATGGAATACCACCAAGTCGATTTGCCGGACCCGACTTGGTATCCCTACGACCCCGAGCATCCGGAACTGGGCGGGGACTGGTCCGCGGAGCAGACTCTCGTGCTGGATTGGGAGAGACTCCTGGTCAGAGTTCCGAACGTAATCCAGGTCAGCGCAGGCGCGGTTGGGGGCTCGTTCATCGAGAAGGATGGCATGCGAATCATCATCCCCGAGCCTTCATCGGCGCTGCTTATTTTGGCGGGCATTGGTTTTATGGCACATCGGCGCTTGCGCCGCTGTGGTGGCGGGCAGGCAATCAACTCATAAGGAGAGGTAAGGGTAATGAAAAAAATCTTGATAAGGGCTTTGGTCTGCAGTGCCGTGATGGTGATCGGGGCGACGTCCGCGATGGGTGACCCGACCGAGTGGGGTGGGGGGACCTGCGATGGGTTCACCTATGCCAACGGTCAGGACATCAACGGCTTCTTCGGTGCCCCATTCGTAAACCCGGCAGCGGGCACGTTCAGCTTCACAAACTCCAACTTCAACGTCGCTTCACAGAACGGTGCGCCCGATCCCGTGGATCACCAGACCGACACGGTGTCGTTCGACATCGTGTGCGACCCGGGGTTGTATTTGGGTCAGATTCGGATGGCGGTCTACGGCCAGTATGCGGTCTCGGATGATGCCTCCGTCACCGCAAGCGGCGGGCTGGCCGTCGGGGAGAACGGTAGCCCCGGATGGCCGCTCAGAGATTGGAGTGCGGACATGGTCCCCACGCCGACCATGCCGATTACCGCGGGGAATGGGACCTGGGACGGTCTGAAGACGCTGGATCTGTCTTTTGAGACCCCGCTGCCCTACAGTGAGCTTCACATCGAGATGAGCACTGATGTGCTCGCGTGGTCCAGTCCCGGGGGTGGTTCGGGATCGATCGACGTGAACTTCCAGTACTGCGAGCTCATTCTGGATGTGGTTCCCGAGCCGAGTTCGCTGGCCCTGGTGGCGCTGGGTAGTCTTGCTTTGCTGCGCCGGCGGCGCTAAAAGCCCCCCGCACCACGTGGGCGTGGGAACTCGATCTCTGAGGGGCTTCGCTTGTCGGCGGCAACGTTGGTGTTGGTGCCAGCGAAGGGGAGGGAGGCCGTGGCTCTAGCCCAGAAGAATGTACGCGATAGGGTGTCGGTGAACCGGCGCCCTATCGGTTTTTTTGGGGCGTCTGCCTCCGTGGCCGCGATCGGCAGCATCTTGTATTACGCATTGAATCAAGGAGTGGAGGGATCGGGCGGATGTCTGGGGGACGGTTTCGAGGATCAGCAAGCATCCGTCAGCTTGAGTTCCTTCCTCTGAATCGTGAATCGGCTGGACATCACCGAGTTGATGCGGTGGGGGAACAAGCACGGGAAAGGCTGAGAATGCGGCGGCATACGCTGTTCGTGCTTCTGTGTGCGGTTAGCGTGGTGACTTTGTCGGTCGCGCCCGGTTGGGCGATCGATCCCTCCGAGCGCACCGCTGACATGCCTGATAGCTGGTTGGTGTTGTACAATGTCAACAGCGCCGACAGCGTTGCGTGGGCCAATTGGTATCAACAGGAGCGCAACATCCCCGCGGATCACATGGTGGGGCTGAACGCCTTGCTGGATGAGCATCTGCCCGATCTGGAGGCCGTTCAGGAGCAGATCATTGCGCCGGTGCGAGATCTATTGGCCGGCGACGCGGATCTGGAACAGTCCATCATGGGCATCGTCCTGGGTTACGACGTGCCAGGCCATTACGGCACGCCGCTGGCCAATCCCGACATAGGGGGCTTCTCTGTGTCGGACGCGCTGCAGGATATGACCGATGACGATCTGATCCCGGGATACTTCTACTACGAAGGAGGCCAGCGGGGATACAACTGGGACTGCCCGAATCTGTCGGGCCTGCTTCTTCCGCCCGGCGGTCGCCTTACCAAGGCTTCGATGGCCCAAGACCGGTATATGGTGACGCGTATCGATGCCCCCACGCTGGCGGACGCGATGGCGTTGACGCAGCGAGCGTTGGTCTTGGAGGATCCGAGCTACTCGTTGTTCGGCGAATCCGTATGCTACGATTACTACGACATCGATTTCCCCTCCGGAAACCACGAATGGTATTGGCTAAGGGACGCCACCGAGGAGCCGGAGCTTGCCGACCTCCCCTGGGCCGATTTCGATTCCGACACGGAGCCTGCATCGCACGATGCGTTCCGGATGTCCATCTATAAGCTGTATGGTTGGTCGAGCGCCGATTTCGACGGCGCCGAGCCGGGAAGCCGGGTGCTGGGGTTCCATTTCAACAGTTTCGGTGCGGTTACCGTCCGCAGCACCACCGCCGAGAACGCGCTCTACGTACCAAACGCTCTGGCAGCCGGCTACGCGGCGGCCGTCGGCACCACCGGCGAACCGTTCTGCTGTCAATCTCCGTTTCCGGGAATACTGCTGGCTTCTCTGCGCGAAGGCTGGACGCTCGGTGAAGCGTTTTACCTGGCCAATCCCTTCGACGACTGGATGTGGACGGTTGTGGGGGACCCGTTCCTGCATCTGCCGAACTGGCTCGACATGCCCGTGTTTCAGGGAGCGGACACGGAGCTTCTTCAGAACGACGTGAACAACGATGGGATGGTTAACCAACGTGATTTAGCGGGCTTTCGGGCGTGCCTGAGCGGTCCGGGGATGACCTCCCCCCCAGTCTGCGGTACATTCGACTCTGACACTGATGGCGATCTTGACCTGGTCGATTTCGCCGTCTTTCAGCGGGCATACACCGGAGGGCCCGTTGAGAAGCCGACCGGGGATTTCGACGGCAACGGTAAAATCGATCTTGCCGATCTGGCAGGCCTGATCGACTGCCAAGCCGGCCTGGAACCTACCGCACTGGAGAGCGGGTGCGACGTCTTCGACTTCGACTTCGACCTCGACGTGGATATGGCGAACTTCGCCACGCTTCAAGCTCTTTTCCCCGGCGACGACGACACTCATCTGGACGACGTTACCGAGTTTCGGAAAGCGCCCACACCCGAACTCCCTCCCGATTTATGGACACGGTGACCGCCCCGTTGTCTGCGGTGTTGAAGTGACGGCGGCCGCCAATGATGTCATCAAACTCGATGTCGTGCTCCGCGCTTCGAACGAACGTCGAGCTGATGAGCACCTCGGGGGCCACCGCCTCGACGAAGTCGCGCGTGTTATGTCGCAGGCTGCCGTGGTGGGGCATGAGGAGCACGTCGGCCCGCAAGTCGGCGTCGGCGAGTAGCCGGCCTTGGGCCAACGCTTCGATGTCGCCGGTCAGCAGAATCGAGCGGCCGGCATAGCTGACGCGAACGACGAGCGACGTTTCATTGTTGGCGATCTCAGTTCCGAGGTCCGGTGCCGGCCAAAGGAACTCCAAAGTCACGTCGCCGAACACCAGCGGGTCGCTGTCCCGGTCGACGATCGCCAAAGGGTGATCCGCTGCTCGCAATTCGTCCAACAGGACGCGGCTGGGCATGCCCGACGTGCTGAGCGGTTCAAAGTAGGGGGTCACATAGGCAGGTCCCGTACGAATGCACTCGATCACGGTGGGCATCCCGGCAAAATGATCCAGGTTGGGATGCGAGATGAGCACGGCGTCCACACCTCGAATACCGCGATGACGAAGGAAAGGCACGATCACCGAACGCCCCGGATCGTAAGAACCTGACGCCCCGGCGTCGTAGAGAATCACCCGCCCATCGGGCAGTTCCAGAACGACCGACGTGCCCCGACCAACCGAGAGCACTGTCATAGTCAACCGTCCGTCGCCACGTGCCGGGGCCAGCCAACCGGCCAGGCAAATCACTGTCAGGCAGACAAGGACGCCGGTAACCCGCTTCCCGTACCGCCGGCGATGCTGAACCGCCCAGGCGATCAGCGTGGCGTAGTAGGCCGCCGCCAACCCCACAGGCACGGTGCCCAGGCCCGAGGAAAGGGCAGGCAAGTGCTTCAGCGATTCCACCGCGCCGATCAAGACCGATGCGAGTCCCTGGACCGGGGCGGTCAGCAAGGACGCCATCGTCGGCAGAAGCATCGCACAGAGCAGTTTGGCGAAGCTGGCCACCATGAGCACGAACACGAATGGAAACAGGAGCGTCGAGGTCAACCAGCCCCAAGGCGAGAAACGGCTGAAATGAATGAGGGCGAGCGGCGCGCAGACTAACCAGGCAGCGGTCGAAGCGGTCAACATCCACCAGCAACGTAACTCCAGCCACCGCCAGGCGCGGATCACGGCCGAAGCGGACGGAGGTTCCACGAACAGGTCGATTTCATCGTCGTCAGGCGTTCGAATGACAAAGGGGCGTAAGCGATGCAAGCGGTCCATGAGTTTCGGAGACAGGTAAACGATGGCGAGCACCGCGGAGAAGGAAAACTGGAAACCGGCGTCGAAGAGCTGGGCGGGGCGCAGGACCAGAATCACGAGCGCAGCCAACGACAGCCCGTTGAGAAAGTTGGCGGGCCGACCTGCCAGCAGGCCCGTGCAAACCGCTGCCGTCATCACCGTCGCCCGGAGTATCGGCGGGCGCGGGTCGGCGATTGAGGCGTAGAACACCGTGATCACGATAACCGCCGCAGCGCATCCGCGCACGCGAACACCACACCCACGTCCCACGAACCAGACGAATAACCCGAGCATACCCACGTGCATCCCGCTCACAGCCAGGTAGTGGGCACAGCCGATACGTATAAACGCCTCGTTCAGTTGCGGCTCGATCGCGCCGCGACGTCCGAGCACCATGGTGTCGAGCAGCGTGGTTTCCGGGCCGCCGCCGGCAAGCATTTCCTCGAGCAGCCCGGCGCGCACGCGCTGCCGCACACGATCCCAAAGCGCCGTCGCTGTATTCCCCTCGCTTTCCAGCTCCCGAACGCACTCGCGGCGGCTGCAGGTGATGCCCACGAAGACGCCGCGCCGCCGGTTGTACCGGGCCCAATCGAATTGACCGGGATTCCGCGGTGCCCGCAGCCGGTAGCACCAACCGAACAGCTCGACGCGATCGCCCACGGCGAGCGTCATGATCGGCTCTTTGACGGACACCTTGATGGTGCCGCTGGCGGCCGCCGGCCCCCCGGTAGTCTCCAAGCCGTCGACATCGGCAAGGAAACTCGTCCGCCCGCCGCTGGGCCACCAGGGCGAGAAGACGTGGAATCGTTTCCGGGGCAGGCTCGGCCGCGTGATGACCGTTCCGGTGACCCGGGCCAGCACCGGCGTGGCGCGGGTATACCGCAGGAGGTGGTCCGCCGGCAGGCTATGCATCTGCCGATGATGCGAAAACCCGCCAACACAAAAGGCCAGCAGCACCACGATGACCTTGACGCATTCCCGCCGCCCGAATGGCCAGACCAATAGCAGGAGCCCCAAGAACATCCCGAACAGATAGGAGACCGTACCGGTTCCGACGGCGTTGTCAAAAGCGATGCCGCCGGCCAGCGCCGCCGCCGGGAGCAGGAGCGGAGCTGGGGGGCGTCGAGTGCGATGCGGCGTTTCCGGTTTCCTCGGCGGCTCCTGCACGTTCCGTCTCACGTTGATCCCTGTCATTGGCGCTGGCGCGGCTGTATGCTAACCGATTGAGCGGGATATCACGATGCCAATCAGGTTGGAGTGACGCCTCTTGTCACCCTTGCCCTGCGGAGCGCACCCATGAAGAGCGGCGTCATTTTCGATTTGGACGGCACCCTGACTGTTCCTTACCTTGATTTCGACGCTATCCGCGACGAGTTGGGCTTGCCGCCGGGTCCCATCCTGGAAGCCCTAGAGTCGTTGGGCGATGCCGAGCGTGCCTGCGCCCGACACGTTCTGGATCGGCACGAGCGCCAAGCGGCGGAGGACTCAACTCTCCAGCCGGGAGCGGCGAACACCATCCTTCGACTGCAAGAGCGGGGACTTCGTATCGGCGTACTCACCCGCAACACGCGCCGTTGGACGCGGTACGTACTGGACAAGCACGCAATCGCGGTCGATGCGATTCGGTGCCGCGACGATGGCACGGTCAAACCTTCGCCCGAGCCGGTTTTGAGGTTATGCGCCGATCTGGGTGTCGATCCGAAAAGGACTTGGCTGGTGGGCGACCATTTATTCGATATTCTGGCAGGCGCAGGCGCCGGGACTCGCACCGTACTCATGCTGGGCGACCGGGAGGCACCCGACTATGCCGTTCGAGCCGACCACGTGATCAGCCGATTGGCGGAACTACTCGATTGGGTTGAGGCCTGACACGGTCGCACGCCGCGTTCAGTATCACTGAATCCCTCAGGGCAAGGCACCGATGAACAACACGCTCCTTCGCCCGTTTCGAATGTCCTAACTTTATACTGTGAAACAGGTTGTGTTCCAAGAGGACGTATGGAACGTCGAGCCCGCCTGTACGCGGGCGGTCCTTCATCGTGCCATCCGCCTTAGGCTGTGGGAAGTTCGTCGCTATACGTGCATAAAAAAAATGGCGGTTAACCGCTAGCATGGGCTTGACAAGTGTGTCGTACCTCTCTACCCTCCCGCCTTCACTGCGGTGTTCAGTGGCGGCGGGCCGTCGAGAGGGGAAGTAGTTTTCCAAATACCGCAGAGGGCGCGGCTTGTCGGGAAGGGTTTTCGAGCAAGCGCCACAAAATGTTAATGCTGCAGCAGAGGTGCAGCCGATAGTAGCGAAAGCGTTCACAGGCAAGTAGCGAAAAACGGGTACCGGCGCGGGGAAAAAGATCCTTGTTTTTCGTGATTTCGTGCTTGCCCTTGGCGATCAGGTGCGTCATAATTTCCAGCCGTGTAACTGGCTGATTCTGTGGTTGCGACCCAGGGCGTTTGCTGCGGTTCAGGAAAGGAACACGAGGCGACACGATCTTCCCATCCTATGCTTAGTTGTTGGGAAGCGAGTTGTTGTGGAACTGGCATGTAGAAAAGATTGACCTCCGCTGGCGGGCTTGGTGGCGCGGAATGCCAAGTGGTGCGGTGTCGGCGGAGGGAATCGAACGGGTTTTGGTGTTAGTTTAAAGTATTGGTGTGCGGCTTCGGCCGCTGGTTTCTGTCTGGAAGCGTTGGGCTTTCGCCTGATGCGAGTTGGTTCTTTGCTGCGAAATCTCTGGGTGAAGCCCGGAAGCAGCAAGTTCCAGTTTTTCACAAGGAGGTCCATAAATGGCCAAGAGAACGTTGAAGGTCGGCCTGTTGGTGGCCGTGTGTGGTTCGATGATTGGTTGGGGCGGCTGCCTCGGTGATGGCTGGTGGGGCTGGGTAGCCCGCGATCTGGCGATGGACGCCGCTTGGGAGTTCGTCTACGACAACGATGGCGTGTACGACCTGTTCGAGGGTGGAAACGTCCTAGGTGATGCCCTCAATCCCATTGAATGACCCCCGGATCACGCCGGGATGTGTCAACACGTCCAGTCGGAATCGTGTCGCAATGACCGATTCCAACCGTGGCTCGCCTGCTAGCGAACCATGAGATTGGTGCGTTGATTAAAGGGCAGGTTCGTTAGAATACGAACCTGCCCTTTCGATTCGCGCATCTCTTCACGAGGAGGAAGTCTACAATGATGAAGAAAACGTTGAAGTGCGGCCTCCTGGTCGCTGTATGTGGGTCGATGCTTGGTTTTGGCGGTTGCCTTGGCGGCGACGGATTCTGGGGTCGTATGGGACAGGACCTGGCTTCTTACGCACTCTGGGAGTTCGTCTTCGACAACGACGCCATCTTCGACCCCATCCAGGACGATTGGGGCACGGGTGTCTTTCATGACGATCGGTTCACCGATGATCCGTTCCGCGAGGAACTGCCGAATAGCGAGTTGGATCCCGGTGACTATTGACGAATCGCACTCGGTAAACTGAAGAGACCAGACACGGACAAAGGGCAGGCTTGAGCTCGATCAAGCCTGCCCTTCCTTTGCGCGCCGATCGGGGCGAAACGCGGTCGGCTGCTGAGAGCCCAGCGAGCCCGACGTTGTTATTTGCTTTTGTCGGGATACACCGGCGGCTCTGGAATCACCTTTGGGTCGCTGGCGATTTGCTCGAGCAGCAAGTCAATCGCCGCACCGAGTTGGGCGTCTATCCCCTCGATCACCTCGCCGGGCATGTTCTGCACCTCGATGTCGGGCTCGACGCCGTGGCCTTCGATCAACCATGTCCGCTGAAGCCCGTAGAGCCCGAATTGCGGGGGGGTGACCGTGCCGCCGTCCAGCAGCGGTTGGTGCGCCTCGATGCCGATGGCACCGCCCCAGGTGCGCATTCCGATAATCCGGGCGAGGTTCCTTAGCCTGATGGCCTGGGCGAAGAACTCGCCGCATGACCCGGTGTCCTCATTGATGAGCAACACGAAGTGCCCGTGGAACGACCGCTCGGGATCGCGCATGAACTTGCCCTCGCGCGGTTGGGTGAGTCCCCAAAGCTTACGTTCCAGGCGGTCGATGATCATGTCCGCGGTGAAACCTCCACCGTTGTAGCGGTCGTCCAGGATGAATCCCTTCTTGTAGTAATGGGGGAAATAGGCCTTGGCGAACTCGACCAGGCCTGTGGCACCCATGTTCGGAATATGCACGTAACCGACCTGCCCGCCGGTCGCCTTCGTAACGTGGGCGCGGTTGTCCTCCACCCACTGACGGTACTGGATGGCGCGCTCGCTGGAGAGGGTCGTCGCGCGATGCTTCCTGGCCCCTTCCGGTGACGGCTTGTCGTTGTAGGTCAGCGTCACCACCGCGTCAGCCTTGTTCTGGAGGAAGGCAAACAGGTTGTCCGCGGTGGTCACCTCCGCGCCGTCGATGGCGATCACGTAGTCGCCTACGTTGATGGGACAACCCGGCTCATCCAGCGGAGAACGTTCGTTCTCGTTGCCTGATGTTCCGGGAATGATGTGGGCAATTCGGTAGTACGGCGTCCCCGGCTCAACCGCGAAGATCGCCCCCAGCATTCCGGTGGACACGCGGCGCGCGTTGTAGGCGATATTCCCGCCCCAAACGTAGGTGTGCCCGATGTTGAGTTCGGCGATCATCTCTCCGATCAGGTAGTTCAAATCGCTGCGATTGCCGCAGTCGGGAACGAAGCGGCGGTACTTCTCGCCGATCGCCTCCCATGCGACGCCATGCAAACCGGGATCGTAGAACCAATCCCGCTCGATGCGCCAGGCTTCGTTGAAGATCTGGAGGAACTCCTCGTTGCGATCAACCTTCACGCGCACGTCCTCGAGATCGACCTCGTCATCACCGACCGAGGCCTCCGCTCCGACATCGACTACGCCACAGGCGTTTCCCGCCCGGTAGACCAGCTTCTTGCCGTCGGCAGACTGATGATAGTTGGCGATGCCGCTCAGGACCTCGGTGGGCTCCTTCTCCTCGAGATCGTAATGGTAAAGGTCGAGGCTGCCGCCGGTGTGATCCGTTACCGTTTGGTACTTGGAAAACGCGTGTTCCTCCTTCATGAGGTACATGAAGCCCTTCTCTGTGGCTTCAAGCCGGAAGTAGTTGCCCGCGGAGACACCCTCCGCCGCCAGGATGCGCCGCTCGACTCCCGCAAGATCGATACGGAACTCGTCTTCGGCTTCGTCCTCCTTGTCGCCGTTCTCTTCCTCGTCGTCGGGATCCTCTTGGTCGTCGGCGTCGGCTTGTTCCTCCGCTTCGTCCTTCACCTCTTCCTCGGAGTCCTTGGGAGCGAACGGGGAGGCTTCATCCTCTTTGAGGAGGACCACGTAAGGCCTGGCCATATCCAGGAAGATGTGGTTCTGATCGACGAAGCCCATAATGGGGCTGAACGTTCGGTTGGACAGGAAGTAGAGGTACTTGCCGTTGGGGTCGAACGACGGGCTCCAATCCTGGGTCACATCGGTGGTCAGGCGGTGAACCTGCTTGTCCTTGAGGGAGTAGAGGAAGATCGCCTCGTACATACTCTGTTCCATCTTGGTGTAGGCGATCCACTTGCTGTTCGGCGACCAGACATAGTCTTGGATGCCCCAGCGTTCCCAGGCATCGTCGTAGTCCGCCGTGTCGATGACGGTCAGTTCGCCGTTCTCCGCGTCGACCAGGTTCAACCGCATGAACTTGTCGGAGAAGATCAGGTGTTTGCTGTCGGGCGACCATGCAAGGTGCATGCGAAAGCCCAGTCCGCCGGTCGTGAGCTGCCGCCATTGGTTCTCACCCTTCTGATCGATCAGATAGACCTCCTCCTCGCCGGTCCGGTCGGAGATGAACGCGATCCATCGGCCGTCGGGCGACCAAGTGGCGTTCTTCTCCCGCGATCCCGAGGTTTTGGTCAGATTGATCGGCTCACCGTCCTCGACCGGGAGATTCAGAATCTCGCCCCTGGCTTCGAGTAGCATGCGCTTGCCGCTGGGCGACAGGCCGAAGGACCCGCGCTTGGGAGCGACCTTGACGAACTCCGGCCTCATCCGCACGCGATCGCTCGGAATCTGCACCGACACGATCCGCGTCTCGCACGTGTTGAGGTCCAACAGGTGCAGGGTCTCGCCGTACTGGTAGATGATGTGTTCCGGGCCGATTGACGGATACTTGACGTCGTAATCCTTGTAGTCGGTCAGGGGAGTCACCTTGCCGTCGCTCAGGTCCAGTTTGCAGAGGTTGAGCGTACCGAACTCGCGGTCGGAGGTGAAGTAGACGGCCTCGCCTCGCCACATGGGGAAGTTGTCCGTGCCAACCCAGTCGGTGATCCTGTGGAAGTCGCCTTTCTCCAGGCTGCCCATCCAGATGTCCTGCGCGGTGCCACCCTTGTGTCGCTTCCAGGTGCTGTGCTCGCGGGTGATACGGTTGTAGGCGATTCTCTTGCCGTCGGGGGAGACGGCCGTCAACCCCGCCCGGTCCACCGGCAGCCGCTGCGGCATGCCGCCCTCGAACCCGATGGTGTAGATCTCCTCGCCACGATGCGGCCAGGCACGGTTCGAGCGGAAGAGCACCCGCGTCCCGTCGGGCCACCAACCGAGCACGCGATCCCTCGCCGGATGGTAGGTCAACCGCTGGGGCACGCCGCCCCGAGCGTCCATGACGTACACGTCCGACCCACCATCGTACTGGGCGCTGAAGGCGATCTTCTTGCCGTCCGGCGAGAACTTTGCCCAGACCTCCGAACCGGGATCGTTTGTGATGCGGCGGGCATCACCCCCCTCGGCGGGCACCAGCCACAAATCACCTTCGTAGGTGAAGATGATTCGGTCGCCGTGGATGTCGGCGAAGCGCATGAGGTGGCTGACCTCGTTGGACACTGTCGTGGCGACTGTGGTTGCCGCGGCGGACAGCGCCGGCGCCGCAACGGGTGGGGACATCACATCAACCGGCGTCATGGCCACGCAACTCGTGACCGATAGGCTCAGCACCAGGAACACTACGGATGCGCAGGTGCGGCGTAGGGGCGTCAACATGCTTCTTGGTCCTTTCCGGGGTAGAGGGCGTCGGATGGCGTGTTCTGCGTCTTCATCGTCAAGCGGGCCATTCTAGCATCCGCCGCCCCACCGACACAACCCGTTTCTGGGCAAGCCCTGTAAGGATTTGTGCCCCGTCCATCCCGGCGCGCAAACGAGCCGAACCCCTGTCGCCGACGGTTAATCGGAGGCTGCACGCAGAGATTCAGTAAGAGAAGGCCAGCTGAAAAGCAGCGAAATCGCTCAGGTCCACGTCATTGTCGCTGTCGAAGTCGAACGCATCCAGGCACGTATCCACGCATTCGGGTCCCGTCGGCGCGGGCGCCGCCGCCGGACCGGCATGGCAATCGTACAGCGCCTGATAGTCGTCCAAATCCACGTCGCCGTCGGCGTCGAAATCGCCCGCGGCAATGGTCTCGCACTCATCGGGCACGCCCGTGCCGTTGCAGTCGGCGAGGGCTTCGCATTCGTCGGGGACGCCGTTCGTGTTGCAGTCGTCGAGCATCTCGCACTCGTCCGGCGTACCGTTACTGTTGCAGTCGTCCAGAACTTCGCATTCGTCAGGAACGCCGTTCGTGTTGCAGTCGTCGAGAGTCTCGCATTCGTCCGGCGTACCGTTGGTGTTGCAATCGTCGAGGGCCTCGCATTCGTCCGGCGTGCCGTTGGTGTTGCAGTCGTCGCTGGTACCGGCGGCGATTTCGCAGGTGTCCGGGATGTCGTCGAGATTGCAGTCGGAGAGGGTGACTTTCACATCATCCCAGTATTTGCTGCCGTATCCCATGCTCCAGACCCCGACGGTGCCGACAGACAGTCGCTCGGGGTTGGCGTCGTAGCAATCCACCTGCCAGGCGGTCGGCTCGGTGCTCTCGTCGGCCCATACTCGGGCGCGAATCTCGGTTCGTGACCCGGTGTCCTCCACCTCGATTCTGAACCGGTACCACACCCCTGCAGTAGCGGTAACGCCCGTGTCCGTGGTGCCGGCGGTGATGGTCGTCCCATGAGGAGAAACGTGAAACGAACGGGCGCCGGACCATCTCCGCAGCCGGTAGTAGACATCCGTATTTGGGTAGTCAGACAGAAAGGTCACGCCGATCCCGGTGCTCGAAGCGGTCACCATCATGCGCCCGGTGTAGGTGTAGTCGGACCAAACGTCGCTGCACCCCCCGATGTAATGGGAATGAATGTTGCTCAGTTCCGAGGTCGTACCGAAGGCGTTCGTCTCCGCCAGGCAAGCCACCGCAAACAGCTCGTCGTTCTGCGTCATCGCGCCGGCGTCCGTATCGAACCAGTCAACCGGGTCTTCTCCACAGGCGTAGCTCTCGAAATCGTCGAAGAGCGGCGCGACGCCTCCGGACGTGGTGAGCGTGAGATCAGCGGAACCGGCGGGATTCGTACCGGCGTCCTCCGAGTAGACCTGGAAGTGGTAGAGCGTCTCGGGCTCGAGCCCGGTGAGCGTGATCGAATGGGCGGTGGTGAAGGAGGGGTCCGAGACGGAGAGTCCGTAGCTCTCGGTCAAACCGCAGTGCACCACGCTGGTGGCCGGCTCATCGGTGGTCCAGGTGACCGTCGCGGACGCGTAGGTCGTGGCGAATCGAATGTCATCGATCACCGGCGGCTGTTCGTCGTCACTGGCGAAGAACATCAGGTCCGCAGACGCGGCGCCGTTCGAGTCCACGTCGACAGCCGCAACTTGGTAGTGATACCATTGCTCGGGCGTCAGGTCGGTCAACACGATCGTGTGCAGGAGAGCGAGCGACGGATCCTCCACCTCGCCGTCCTCGTACGCATCCGTCGGACCGTAGCGGACCGAACCGGTGCTCTTCTCGTTCGTCTTCCAGGTGACGGTTGCTTCAGTAGCAGACGCTGAGACGAGGATGTCGCTGATGACCGGCGGATTGGGGTCGGGAAGCGGTTCGATGGCCACGTCGCCCACGGTGAGGTCCACGTGGTGGGCGACGAGCAGACAGGAGCCGTGCGGCACATCGGTCACCCCTTCCATCCCGCTGAGTTCCCAATCCACCGGCTCGGACGTGCCCTGCTCCCACACCTTGGCGGAGTAGAGTGTTCCTTGCCCCGGCTTGGTTTCTACGCGGAACTTGAAGACGTATTCGACATCGTTCTCGAGCACACGGTCCAGCGGATCGAACTCCTCCAGACCGTCGTCGCCGTGCAGGTCCAAGAGCGTTTCTGAGGTGGTCTCTCCCGCGTCATACCACAGGGTGGCGCCGTCGGGCTCCCATCCCCAGGTCGGCTGTGCGGCGTCCCACGCGGTGTGCCCAGGCCAACGCAGCGCGATGCCGAAACCGGGACTGACACTAGGCCAAACGTACCCGCCCGGGTCGATGCCGTGCATCGTGATCGAGATGGTCACCTCATAGTCGTCCCAGGAGATGTCGCCGATGGCCACGGTCCGGTCATACCCGAGGATCGTGGGACGCAGACCGTTCGAGTCGACGGCCCAGAGCCCGTCGACGACCTGAGCCACGTCCTGAATGTCCGCCACCGTGCCCCAGTCGATCGAAAGCGACTCCGGCCAGACGGTGTCGGCGGCATACTCGAACGTCACGGTCTCAACGGCAGTCGCCAGGGATTGGTCCGTCGCCGTGATGACGACCTCGTTCAAGCCGTCCAGCAGGTCCGCCACAGCGATCTCGACGTTGAAATCGCCCGGCGAGAGTAACCGTCGCGTGTCCGGCCCGATCGAGAACTCCGTGGGCGAACCGCCGGGGTCATAGCGATCGTATAAGGGCCTCAACTCCCGCTCCGGACCGCCGTTGAGAGCGTAAACCAGCGATTGGATACCATCCGGGTCCGATACGGTCCCAAGGATATTTACCCAGCACTGGGAAATGCCCGGAACACCGAAGATCTGGTCCGTCCCATACCAGATGTCGACGAGCGGATCGCCGGCATCCGCCAGCACCGGAACCGCCCCGGCGGTCAACAGAATCGCCTGGAGAGCAAGCGCAAGCGTTGCGTGAACTCGCGTTCTGGGTCGGCCCGTCACTCTCACCCCTCCTCACCTCGGCGATCGCAATCACACCGCCGCTTCCAGCGGACCTGACCACCTGGAATGGCCCCACCTTCGCCCGGAGAGCAATCACCTTCGTATGCTTCATGCTAGGCGTGAAGTACCCGCGATTCAACCCCTTGACTTCGGCGGACGCTGCAGGTAGGATAGCCGGCCGATAAACATGGGCAAGCCGGGTATTGTGCGGTGTACCGTTTGCCTATGTCAGGCTCCGCCAACTAGGTTGATCATGCCCCGGGGTGGTCCTTACCCGTGGGAAGGTACTGCAGAGAAACAGCAGGTTTGCCGATATTACCACGGCAGCCCAAACGCCCCAGGTTGACTACACTGCCTAACGTATCGTACTGTTGCTCCAACGACCGGACGCACGGCTTTGGGCCATAGTACAGGGGAACTACAAACCTCGCGCAGCGCATCCTCGGGGGGGCCTGCGCAGGAGAGGAGAGTAGGTATGGAAGCCCGCGAAGGCGCGTCCGCCGTCCACCGTTTCTCAACCATCGTATTCTGTTCTCTGTTTCTCGGCTGTCTGCTCGCGCTGCCGTTCGGGTGTCAAGGACCTGGTGCGTTATCTCCGGACAAGGCTGCTGATGGAGACGACGACGTCTTCTCGACGATCACCGGCGACACCGATGGCTACGGGAAATACCGCATCGTGGCAGCGCCCACTGATGCCCCCGCACCGCGCAGTTGGACCTTCACGATCGCCTCGGACGACGAAGAGCCATTGCCGCCGGATTCGCCATTTCGGTTCATCTGGGATTTCGGCGGGGACGATGGCGAGGCTTACGAGGGGCTTGACCAGGTCTACAGCTTTCCCCGCGGCGGCACGTTTGTCATCACGGTGACGGCACTCGATGCCGGCGATCAGGTTGCCTTCATCCTGACTCTGGAGATCGAGATTCCCGAGTTTCCCAACGTTGCTCCGGTGGCCGATGCCGGCGACGATCACAGCGTCAACGAGGGTGATGAAGTCTGTCTCGACGGTTCGCAGAGCCTCGATCCCAACGACGACTCCATAGGTTTTCAATGGCAGCAGTTTGCCGGTGCGATGGTGTCGCTGACCGTCGATGCTGACGACTCCGCGGTGGTGTGCTTCACCGCCCCGGAGGTCGACGAGGACGTGCGGCTGATTTTCGGGCTACTGGTGAGTGACGGTGAGCTCACGACCGAGGACACCGTCTGGGTGGACGTGCTCGACGTGTCGGATACCGCGCCGTTCGTGGTCGCCGACGCCGGACCCGACATCGAGACCGCGTCCGAGCAGGCTGTGACCCTCGACGGGAGCGCAAGCTACGCATCCGACGAAGGGGAGCTGACGTGGTGGTGGACGCAGACGGCGGGAATCCCGGTGATGCTCAGCGACGCGACGCAAGCGGTAGCGACGTTTGCGGCACCGGAGGTGACCAGCACCGCCGAGGAACTCGTGTTCCAGTTGCTGGTGACCCAAGGCGACGTTTCCGCGTCCGATGAGGTTCGCGTGACGGTTCTGCCGGAGAGCGACTCCCACGCAACGCTCTACTTTGAAGATTTCGACGCCTATGCTTCCGGTGCGGATCCCGACGACTGGATGGACACGGATGCGGACAACAGCCTTGTCGAAAATGACGGCCTGTTCAAAGTGATGTCTATTAGCGGAGAGACCGCGCTGGGCACGACTTCGGAGCAGACCAACATTCACTCCCATTACGCGGGAGAGGACAGCACGGAGTGGTCCGACTACACCTACACCGGGCGCATGATGGGGACGGACGATCACAACGGATTCGGTGTTACGTTCCTATCGGACTATCCCAATACGGACAGTTACTACCGTCTGCGTAGAGGTGATTATCCCGGCGGCTACGCGTTTCATATCTCGCCGCACGGGACCAACATCACCGGCGGGACCACGGACACGGGTGTGGTGCCGAATGAGAACCAGTGGTACCGGTTCAAGATCGAAGTGGAGAACACCGGAACGCAGACCGCGATCCGAGCGAAGGTGTGGGCCGATGGAAGCGCCGAGCCGGCGGACTGGCAGGTGGACTGCTACGACGGGGGTACCGAGCGGTTGACCTCCGGCACCATCGGCGTCTGGAGCATGTGGTCCGGTGGCAAGTACTGGGACGATCTGCACGTTATCGGGGCGGGCTCCGGCGGTGGGCAGGGCGACTGTGATACGGATTCGGACGGGGACGGCGTAGTCGATTGTGAGGACGTCTGCCCGGGCCAGGACGACGGTGTTGACGCGGACGGCAACGGTACTCCGGACTGTCTGGAGTCACCGTCGTTGTGTGTTAGCCCTAGCGTGCTTAATTTCGGGTCGACGACGACGGGTATTCCGTTTGAGGTTTGGAATTGCGGAACTGGAGCGATAGACTATACCGTAAACGATGATGCCGGTTGGCTGACGGTGTCACCGTCCGGCGGTAGCAGCGCCGGCGAGCACGACACGGTTTCTGCAACCGTCAGTCGGGCCGGTTTGGATGACGGCACGTATCAAGCGGAGATCACCGTGGTACCGAGCGTCGGGTCTACACTATCGATAATGGTGTCCATGCTGGTGCAGGCCTCACCACCCGGCGACGGCCTGATACCCGTCGCACGTTGGGACGTCGTTCCGCATCAGCGCATCGACCAGGGTGAGACCTTCAAGTGTGGCGTGGTCGCGTTCTCCAAGCACGGCATACAGAAGATCAGGTTCTCGGTGAACGGCGGACTGCCGGCGTACGTCGTGTCCATGACCTATAACAGTCGCACCGGCGTTTACGAGTATTGGATTCCGATCTCCGCCAACGATTTCACGACGAGCGGTCTGATCACGGTCAATGCCACTGCCTACGGCACCGACGGGGGCACGCGCATGCTCGATCCGCTGTTCCTGTTCGTCGATCCCCACGGGACCGCGCCTCGGCCTGAAGCGTGGGTGGACGCTTCCAGCGGTAGTGATTCCACCGGCGCGGTGAGCAATCCGGCCCAGCCGTTCGCGACCATCGGCAAGGCGATCGACGGGATCCGCGCGTGGATGAGCGCCCACGGTTACGGCAATAAGGCCGACGGAGGCATTGTGCGGCTGAACGCGGGCAATCACGCGCTGGCGAACGGCGGCATCTGGGACGAGATTCCCACCGTCAGTGAATGGGTAACGATCACGCGGGCTGCCGGCGGCACCAAGAGCAACACGGTTATCAATTCGTACGCGGGCTACATCCACACGAAACTGTTGAAAGTCGAAGGCATCACCGTGCGGAGTTCCGGACAATGGGGCTATATCTTCAGGGCGTCATCAGATTACGACGGCATGAATGTATGGCTTGACGACTGCAACATTCTGGGGCCCGGGCGTCACATCAGTGGCTCTCATCCGGTGCAGTCCAGCACGATCGACTATCAGTGGTACACCGATTCCTACGTATCGGACACGGACTTCGCCGTTCAGGGCGGCAAGCTGGCGCGGGGCCTGACCATCGAGCACATCGGCAACGACGCGTTTCAGCACTGCCCGATGATCGTGCGTTGCACGGCCGACGACATCGACCCCGGGTCAACCGGGTGGCATGCGGATGCGTGGCAGTACTTCGGGTCCTTCAATTGGGACAACCTGATTGTCTACGACTTCCGTGCGACCGATCTGCACTATCAGGGCATCATGTGCAACATCGGCGATTCCGGATATGCGCCTCCGAAGAACATAGCCTTTGTCAACAACTACTTCGAACTTGCCGATCCCATTTCACACGACGGGCCCAGCGGAGGGGCCTTGATGCTCTGGAAGCGCGGGGCCGATCACCTGCTCATGTGGCATAACACGTTCGCCTACAGCGGCTCGGGTTCGTCCGGTCACCAGGCGTTCTACGATAACTCGCGCGAGCCGGACTGTGTGATCAGCAATTCCAGTTTTGCGGGCAACAAGTGGACGGACTTTCGCAACGATGCGAGTTCCACGTTTTCCCCGGGCGACTTCATGAGCAATCACTATGATGAAAACGTCGGGCATCATTACCACACGCAAACGCCCGGTTCGGATGTGACCACCGGAAATGCGCAGCTTGACTCTTTCGGACGCCCCGAAGGATCCTCTCCGCTACTCAGTCGGATCAGCCCGTTGCTGGTACCGGCGGATGCGAGTGGAATGGCCCGCGGGTCGGTGGGCGACGTCGGCGCCTACGAACACTAACACTTATAGCAGTCCATGTCGGCGATATACGCGCCGATCCGCGCGATCAGACCGGCACAGCAATCCCGGGCATGGAATGTGGGACTGCGTTCGAGCAGGCAATCCAACTTATCAGGCAGTTCGCCTTCGTCGTAAGCCACCTGTATCAGCCCCAGGCGATCGAGTTTGCGAGCCATGCTCACCTGGTGCTGGTTGATGCATTCGCCCAGTGACGCGCGGCGCGGAAGTACGAGAAGAGGTTTGTCCTCGTCCTGGCACTGCATGATCGTGCCCATACCGGCATGGCTGACAACAGCTTCGGACGCCCGAAGCCGCTCCGTGCAGGCGGCGCGGTCCATCCATTCAACCGCCGGGAAGTGCGTCGGCTGATAACCGGACGAGCCGATTTGCCCGAACACCTCGATCTGACGCCGCGAGGCACACCAATGGTCAACGGCGCGAACCAGTCGGTCGAATCCAAGCTGTGTGCCTACGGTAAGGAAGATCACAACACACTCCCGGCATACTGGGCTCGTCGGTATCGTTTCGTCAGGTCTTCCCACTGGACCAGGAGGAGATTCGCCACGCGTGCCACGATGCGCCCCGAGAGTGACATCCGCTCGACATTGGCCAGACTGTCGATCCAGATCACGCGTGCGCCGAACAGTTTTCCGATCAGACAACAAAGACAACCGGGCGCCGCTCCGGTGCTGATCACCACGTCGGGGCGCTCGGTGGCGACGATGCGCAGGACATCGCGCACGACACCGAGCAACTTGAAGGGATTGCTGCGGTTGGCTTCATGCACTACGTATACCTGGACACCATCGCCGAGTTGACCGCGGGCCATCGCGCTGGTGGTGACGAAGAAATGCGGGTGCCGGCGGTAGGCGTCCGCAAGTCGCAGCACCTGAGAGAGGTGGCCGCCGGCTGACGCCGCTACGCAGATCTTCGCCATTGAGCTTCCTCCGACATTACCGCCAAGGCTTCGAGGACTTCCGCCGCTTTGTTGTACCACGAGTGCCCGGCGACGGAACTGCGTCGCGCAGCCATGGCCTCGGACGCGGTATCTCCGAGAGCGGCCCGGATCGCGGAGGCGAAGCCGGCGGCATCGTCGGCAACACGCACCAGCCCGTCGTATCCAGCCAACTCGCCGAACGACGTCGTCACCACCGGCTTGCCAAGAGCGAGATACTCCTTGAGCTTGATCGGGTTGATCGCCTCGACCCAGCGGTTTCGATTGAACGGCATCACGCAAACATCGAAGCACTTGCCGTAGTGCGGGATTTCGTCGTAGTCCCGCTGGCCGAGCATCACCACATTCGAATGACGTTCCAGCGCGGTGCAATCGACGGATGGGGCGCCAACGAGGACGAAGGTAATATCGCTCATCCTCTCGGCGACGGCGTCCATGAGGGG
>Ga0190284_1000300_pt1 | contig 32308 bp, 28 predicted proteins | sample 48691812_MG_FD_161668 | JGI IMG/M metagenome (GOLD analysis project Ga0190284, IMG submission 161668) | Hydrothermal vent microbial mat bacterial communities from Southern Trench, Guaymas Basin, Mexico - 4869-18-1-2_MG | ecosystem: Environmental > Aquatic > Marine > Hydrothermal vents >...
TGCGCTCTTCCGTATGAGGCGAGAATAGAAACTGTTATGCTGGGAACTATAGCACGTAGTGGGTTATTTGTAAACCGAATTATAAGTATTTTATATTGCCAATATCGTTGACAGAACTTTTGAGACGCGATACTAGATTGTCTGGTTCTTCATGTAGAAGAACGATATCGTGTAAAGAAGCGACTTCTTTTAGATCCTCAGAATCCCTTAAAGTCTCAATAGTTACGTCAGGATATAGCCTCCAGATCTCAGCCGTAGTAACAATAATCGGAAGTATAACAAAAATCGGTTCCGGCTTGCCTAGCGCATCCTCTGCTTGATGTCGGAGCGCCGTCGCCGCCAAATTAGGAATCGCGTAGCGTAGTTGACTAATAGCATGATTGATACTTTGCGGATTTATATCTTTAGGCAAAATCTCAATGCCTTTCTCACATAGCGGATACATTCTCTTGAAGTATATAGAATCATTTCTCTTGAAACTACGTTCCACAACTGCTTCATCCAATGTCACGAACAAACTACTAAAATCCGGCCGCAATGACTCACCATATTCTGCTGGCATGAAAATCCACTTAGTTTTGTCGTTTCTGTACTTACATTCAACCAGTATTTCGATCCACAGATTTCTTTTTTCGTCTAAATAAGTTGTGTATACATCCACAGAAAATATCTTTCGCACACCAGTTTCTATATTTCTTTCGTACCTAAATTCTATAGGTCTAAAAATTCCGAGTTTCTCAAATATTCGTATGACAGAATGTTCCAACGGTATCCCAGATGAAAGAAGATAGTCTTTCCAATTTTTTTTGCTCATTAAAATCTCATTTCAGCACTTTATTTTATTTTCTTAATCTACAAACCGTGAATAATATAACAACTTGCTTAATTAATTGTTTACCTTAGATCGTAATCTTTGTAATTTTTTTTCCTTTTGGAGGTATCTTAAATGCAAAAGGTTTTTTTGTAATTCTTGCTAACTCTTTCATTTTTGGCCAGTTTCTTACTAACTGCTGAATAATTACACATCTTGTTTTTTGTTTACCCCCTAATAAAAAAGCGCCAACTTTGTAAGATCTTAGCGCGTTTTTTTCTGCCGGATTCTTCAAAATTCTGTTGTCTCGTGTCACCAGCTCTAAAGAATTTTTTCCTACATATTTTAGCCATTTTTTGTCGCAGGTGTCATCTTCAAACTTCTCTTTGAGATGTATACATGTTTCCCCAAATCCCTTCATTCCGTTTGCTAGCTTCTCACTAAGATTATTGTCGATGAAAGCTTTCATGCAACCAATCCTTCCTCAAAATGTACTGCCGCTTTAACCTCTTGTTTTGTCAAGCCAAGCCAATGGCAAGCTACATTTATCTGTCTATTCTCAGCTAAATAGAAGTCGTACACATTTGCAGTCTTAACACCTTTACCTACAATAGTTGGCCTACCAAAAGAAAATAGAGGATCCAATACGACTAATCCTTTAGGTCCCGATGGATACTATCTCCGTGCTAATTTTAATTTTTTATCGAAGTCAACTTGGTGAGATATAGACTTAATGACTTCTGGAATTACCCATTGTCCACCTGATAGTAATTCTAGTATTGCGTCCCCTTCCTCCTTAACTTCGATGTATATTTTTTTACCATCTATGAAAAATATTTGATGAGCGAAATGATCTGCCTTAAGTATTGTTTTCGCTTCGTCGAGAGCTTTACGTAGTTTTTGTAAGCTGATTCCATAATCTATGAATTGCTTAACGAACAAAAGATCTACTAGATCCAGAAAAGATGCCTACGTTGAACTAGCACTTACATCTTTCTTTATAAGGGATCGTTGTCGTACCTTTTTTGATTCGTATTTATATGTATAACCACTAAGCCAACGTCGAACCCTCTCGGCTCTCAATCCTATAAATCTTGCAATCTCAGCAGCCTGATACGCTGGCTGATTCAGACTATTCTCAGTAATCACTATTTCCATCTCGCACCTGATAAGTTCAACAACATCATAATACAACTAGCGCCCATATTAACCCGCGATTCCTTTCTCGACTCAATAATCTCACGGTTTAGCCACTTGCATCTGCTATCCACGCATATTCTTTAGATTTACCTTCGGCTTAGTCATTAAGATCATAAATAAGCCTACGATGAATAAAACAACTCCTGGAGTTGCATCATTGACCTCTGACTTTAAGCCCATTATACTTGCCGTCCACGAAGTTGAACCAACAACTCCATGCAAGCCTAGCACCACACCACCAATAATTACAAAAATGCCAAAGATTAAGCCTAGCTTGCCATAAGAGTACTCTTTTCGAACAGCCTGTAACAGCAATCGCTCTGAACTACTTCCTTTTCCCCAATGCTCGGAGATTTCGTCGCTCGGATCCGCGTTAACATGCACGAAATTGACATCCTCCACAATGAGGGTCTTCTTCTCCGGTAAGCAGCCTGGTTGCTCCCTCGATGACAAACCCATGCTTTTGTTCTCATAGTCCATGGATACTCTCCCCATATACAATTTTTCCAACTATATTTTTAGAATTCCTATCAAAAAATTCCTTAAGCTGTAATCGTTACGTAAAAGCCGGGTCGTATTAACCCAACATCAATCATGTAACCGCATTATAGAAAAGATTTGTAGCTGAGGAAGCCTTAAAAATCTATACCTTTATTTCGTGACCGCGTAAATATCAACCAATATCAAAAAATCGCTGTTAAATCTCTAGTTAAAACCTCTTTGATCCCGATCGCTGTTCGCTATGTATTGTTGACGGTTCTTTCGACATTCCTTAACATTAAATTTCTATATAGGGAGGGAGCCATCATGCTGCAGAAAGTCATCATCTCGCTACGCGTCTCTTCTGCCGGTCAGGTCGACAACACCTCCCTAGACACCCAAGAGCAAACCTGCCGGGACTACGCCGAGCGGCAAGACCTCGAGGTTGTCGAGGTCTACCGCTGGGAAGCCGACAGCGCTTGCTATGCAGGCTGAAAAGCATTCAGCGAGATGGTTAGCCCTCGCACGTAAGCACGGCGCCTCTGTCCTCGTATACAAACTCGATCGGTGGATGCGGACTCAATTCGACCACCACACCACCAGGGCCGATCTCTTTCCGCATGGCGCTCTAATCCTGTCGGCAACCGAGCCGATCATAGATGATCCTGTTGGCCAGTTTCTCGGCGGGACCCTCGCCGGCGTCGCCGAGCTAGACAACGCCATCAGAGCCGAACGCTGCAAAAACGGCATGACCGCGCGTGCCCGTGCCGGCTGGTGGGTCTGGAAAGCGCCGATCGGTTACTGAAGCGCTCGCAACACAATCAGAGAGGCGACGATGGAGCCTGATCCGTAGACCTCGCCCTTGATCCGCATGGCGTTTAAATTCGCAGCTGATGGGATACCGCAAGTTGACATACTCAATCGTTTGCACGCCGGCGGCATGCGCAACTCGAGGGCCGGCAGGCTGTCGCCGAAGACGCTCAACAAAATGCTTGCCAACCTCTTTTTCGTCGAGCTGCTCAAGTTCAAGCTCATCGAGCCTGATCCGATCAAGGGACGGTGGGAGCCGCTGGATTCAAGGGAGGTATGGGTTGCCGTGAACGGTGGCAACGAATAAGAGAAGGTCTTGAAGCACCAGGAGACAAAACCTGACTTCCCGTTGCGCGGCTGGGTTCTGTGCGACGGCTGCAAGAAACCAATGACTGGTATTGTGGACTCGGCTGGCACGGCGATCGCTACCGCTGTCACCGCTGCACCGGCCGATCAATTCGGGCAGAGCGTCTCGAGGAGATGATTGCCGAGCTTGTCAAATAGTCGCTGGTCGAACCCAGCGCCCTCGCAATCTGGAAGCATGCCCTCGAAGAGATCTGGGAAGACAGGGGAAAGCGGATGCACGATCGGCTCCGCGCGCGGCGGAAGGGGTTCGACCACTTATAGCGAGCCCGAACTCGCCTGCTGAGACTATTCGATTCAAATCGAATCGACGCGGTCGGCTGAATACCACGTCGGCCGGAGCAATACCCCCGGCTCTCAGGGGGGGAACATGGCGCGCTCTGCCGGTTCTATTTATGGCGTGCGATACTGTTTTGCGGCAGTGTTCCCGTCTTGTGTGAACAGCGGCGACAGAGTATGCAGATGCGTAGGCAACGTGCGTAGGTGACGAATCCCATGGCACTGGGGTTGGGACGGAATGAAAACGCAAAGGCCGCCCCCAAAAAAACCAAAGCCACCAGAGAAAAAACCTCTGATGGCCTTAGCAATTCGAATTTGGTAGCCCCAAGGGGATTCGAACCCCTGTTTGATGGCTGAGAACCACCCGTCCTAGACCAGGCTAGACTATGGGGCCATTTTTTCATCTACTTCGCCGGAAGCTCATCGTCAATACATCTTGCAGCTTCCGAATCTACAAGGGTCGAGATTCTAATCGACCACTGCCGCGGTTCAAGAAAAAACCGCGAAGAAATTGAATATTCCAGGAAACGACCAGTATATTGGAAGGAGCCGAACCCTCGATGAACTTTGGTCTTCGAGATGACCTGACGCCAAGAGATGCTGCGGCCGCTGGTACGAAACTGTCTGTAACATTCTGAAAAACAAAGCCTTTCTGACGGTTGATCATGAAAAAAGCCGAACTCTATGGATCCCTGGCTCTGGCGATCTTCTGCCTCGCCGTGGGCTGCTCGATCTACCTGATCCTGTTTCAGGACGGCAGCGCACGGGATCCTCTTTCCATGGAAGAGCCCTCCCGTACGCCACTCGACCAGCCCCCGGAGCTCGCCGAGATCATCGCCGACATCGAAGGCGACCGCGGCCAGGACTTCGAACCCGACCGTCCCCCGAATCCGATGGAATCGCTGGGGCAGGTCGAGGGCTACGTCTTCGACGACGAGAGCCAGCCGATCAGCGGCGCCCGCGTGGCCATCCTGCGCAACCGGGGGGTCAGTCGCTACGCTCTGCGCTACAAGATGAAACCGCTCTACCGAACGAAGAGCGGCGGCGATGGAGACTTTTCCGTTGGTCCCCTCTACCCCGGCACCGGGTACGTTGTCATCGTCGAGCATCCCGACTACGCCGAAAACATTCTCGACAACATCTCCGTGACTCCCGGTTCGACAACCACCCTCCCTCCCCTCATCCTGCAGCACGGCCGCGAAGCCCACGGCACCGTGACCGATGATCAGGATCGGGCGCTGGCGGGCGCGGAGATCACGATTTACGAGGGATTCCAGAGCAACTCCTTCGCCGATCCCGAGATGAAGCCTGCCCGCCAGGTACGCACCGACAACAAGGGCCGCTACCGCGTTTCCAACATCAAGACCGATGGCTTCTTCATTCGCGCGACGGCGCGCGGTCACGAGAGCCTGACAAAACGCAACGTGGCGGCGTTCTCGCAATCGACGTCATTCCAGATCGACTTCCGGCTGGCTGCCGAAGCGATGATCTCCGGGACCATCCTCAACGAGTGGGAAAACCCTGTCGAGGGCGCCGTGATCCGTGCGTTCCGATCGCGCATGAACGACCACGTCCCGCAGTACGCCATCAGCGAAGCCGACGGCCGGTTCCGGGTTGGTGGGCTGGGCGGCGAGCGCTGCCGCCTCGTCGTGTCCCACGATCTCTACTCCACGACGATCGAAAACGACACGGCGGTGGGGCGCAGCGACCTCACGATCCGGCTGGACCGGCGCTCGGGGATCTCGGGCCGGATCGCGGATCCCGAAGGCGGGCCGCTGGAGCGCTTCTGGATCAATCTCAAACGTGTCTCGACGCCGGGTGTTCCAGTGGACACCGGGCTCCACCGTAAGTTCGACCATGAAGGCGGCCGCTTCGTCTTCGATCGCCTCGAGCCGGGCACCTACGTCCTGGAGGTGGCCGCGCGCGGCTTGGCCGCCACCCTCTCACCGGCGATCGAGGTTCAGCGCGAGGTCTACGCCGATGCCGGCACGATCCGCGTCCAGGCCGGCGGTTCGCTCTTCGGACGGGTCGTGGACCCGGGTGGATCGGCGCTCTCGAGGGCAACCGTCACGCTATTGCCCAGCGGCTACAGTCCCAGCCGTTTCGACGACACCTTCGGCGTCTACAACGACGTCCGGTCCGGCCCGGTCCGAACCGCCGGTGCCGGCGTGTTCCAAATCACGGCGATCACCCCCGGTTCCTATCAGATCGAGGTGCGACACAACACCTACCCTCCCCTGCGCCTCGATAACGTGCGCATCGAGAACGGCCAAAGGCTCGATCTTGGTGTCCTAACAATGCCTCAAGGCGGGGTCGTGGAAGGGCTGGTCTTCAACGAGGGTGGAACCCGAGCGCCGGGGGCGCGCATCCGGGTCTCCAGGAAGGATGCCGGCTTCTTCGTCACCGTCACCGCCGACAGCCGGGGAGCGTTCCGCGTCGGCCCTATCCCCATCGGCACCTACTCCCTCCTGCCCGAGTTTCCCGCCTCCAACGACGCCAACATCTTTCAGCTCCCGCCGCCCTCCGACGAGGGCGCGGCCCATGACGTCTATGTGGGTGCCGGCGATCGCCGCACCATCAATCTGTGGCTGATACGCAAGAGGTAGGAGTTGCCGGACGTTAGGAGGTACAAGGAGAAGGGGACACTCCTCTGAAAGTGAAAGGAGTGTCCCCTATCGTGCTCTGTCATACCCAGCCGTACCGCCTCTACCGCACCTTGATCACCTGGTACTCGCCACCGGTCATGTCGGCCAGCTTCTTCAGAAAGTGAGTGTCCCCACCAGTGCCCTTGCCACCGCCCAGCGCAAACGTGTGGATCTTGATGTGGTGGATCCGGTTGCGTTCGTTCACGGCGCGCAGGATCATGTCCACATCGGTCACCGGGCCGGCCGTCGGATTGCCGTCGGACAGGAAGAACATGGTGTCCACCACCGACTCGTACTTGCGCTTGGCAAATCCCGCGTCCACCATGTCGAAGGCGTTCATCAGCGCGTCGTAGACGTTGGTAGCCGCCTTCTGGGGCGGAGTCAGGTTCCAGACGTACTTCTCGGCGTGCTTGCGCACGTCCCGCTTGGCCGCCACCACCTGCCTCTTCCAGATCTCCACCTCGTCGGCGAAGGTGACGATGTTGAACAGAATATTGGCGTCGAAGGTACGCAGCAGCCGCACCAACTCGGTCTGCGCCACGGCCATCTTGGTCTTCACCAGATCACCCTTGCCGTAGGTCTTGCCGGCCTGCTTCTCCACGGTGATCTTCTCTTTCATGCTGCTCGAGATGTCGAGCAGGAAAATGAACTTCTTGGAGCACGTGTCGACCTCGTGGTACTGGATGGCGTAGCGCTCGCGGGCGGCCTTCGATTTCGACGGCTTGCCGCCCATCTGAAACGCCCCGCCGTAGTTGTTCCACCACCACAGCCAGCGATCGAGACTGAGATTGAAGTCCTGCTGGGTCATCTTGACCAGCAGCTCGTGAATATCCTCGCGCAGCCGGCCGCCCTCGCGCCCGAGTTGGTCGATGAGCGCCGGAATCACGCGCTTGTCTCTCACGTTGTGCAGCGCCCTGATCGCGGCCAGCCTCACAGCCCACACCTTGTCGCGCAGCAGCGTCAGAAGACCGGTGAGTGCATCGTCGCGATTGTAGTTCCAGAGGGCCAAAGCGGTCTCCACGCGCACCTCGGGATCCTTGTCCTCGGCGCGCGCGGCCAGATCCTCGTAGACCTCTCGTGGGTGCAGCTCACCCAGCGCGCGCACCGCCCCGGCCCTCACCATCGCCTTGCGATCGCTCAGAAGGTTCCGCAGCAGAGGCACGGTAATCTCGGCCAGCCCCGGAAAGGTGCCCATGGCGATCGCGGCGTTGCGCCGCACGCTGGCCGAAGAGTGGGTCAGCCCCTTCTCCACCACCCATCGCACGGCCACCTCGTTCTCGAAAGCCTTGAACGCCTCCAGCGCCGAAGCACGCACCACCACCTCGCCCTCCTGGAAGGCCTGAATGATGCGCTGAGCCGCCTCCACATCGTCGCAGAACTTCAGGTAGTAGGCCGCCGAAGCCCGCGTCTCCAGGTCGGGATGGACCAAGGATCGGTCGAACTCGGCGACGAAACGCTCCTGGCGCGTCAGCTTCGCGTCCTCGTCCTCGGTCATCAGGAGGTGATTGCGCCACTTGTTCTCCAGGGTCAGCTCCGACCACCCGTAAGCGTCCATGAGTGCATCCCGCGGCGGCATGCGGCTGCGCAGGTTGTCGCAGTAGCGGAAAAACTTGTCGCGCGGCTGCGTCAGCAGAAAATCGAGATAAGCCCAGGACAAGACGTGCTCCCTGTAACCGAGGTCGGCAAAGTCCTTCTTGCTCAACAACGGAAAGGTCAGATTGCTGTACCCGGTGCTGCGCGCCATGGCCACCGCGCGCTTGTCCCAGCTCGACACGACCCACTCCTCGGCGAGCCCCTTGACCTCGATGTTCACGAGGTAGTAGCTGCACTGCTCCAGGATCTTCCACTCGAGCCAGTGCGGAAACCCCACCTTGAACCATCCCGGCGGTCCCTTGCCCATCTTGGCATAGAAAAACCGCTCCACCAGACAGCGCCCGGTAAGGTGGATCACACTGTCGTGGAAGTTCTTGTCGCTGCCCAGGTTCGGACCGTAGGACTTCTTGTGGCGCCCCCCCGAAGCCCCCGAATGCGGCGAGATGCAGAACTTGCCCCCCGCCCCCGATACGAGCGCCGCCCCGTTGTTGCGGGCCATCCAGGCCTTCTGTTCCTTAGCCGTGCCGGCGAGATAGACCTCGGTCAGGCGGCTGCGATAGGAGATCCGGCGGTCCTCCTCGACGGTCATGCCGTAGGCGTCGCAGTAAGTCGCATAGATATTCTCGAGGCGGTAGGCGTAGAGATGCGCCACAGCATGGGCCGAGAGATTCTGGAGGTTGCGGAACAGCCAAGGGAAGTCGGCCTTCAACACGCCGAGCTCGGCGGCCATGTCCTTCACCTCCCCCGGAGTCAGCCGCAGCGGCTCGAGGGTGCTCATCAGCAGGAAATGCTCGGTGCCGATGTAGATCGGTTCGGTCTTCATGTAGTCGACGAGCGACTGCCGCGAATCGATTGAACCCTGAAACAGCTCATAACCGGGGTTCTCGACCAGGTTCTCCCAGTCGCCGTCGACGCACGAGCAGGGTGTCCACCCCCGCCCGCGGCAGCAATCCAGCGCATCGATGCACTCGGAGCAGTAGAAAGAGTACTCCTCGCAAGCCTCACGCGCCGCCCCATGCTCTTCGCAAGGAACGAGCCCCGTGTCGCGACAAACATAGCAGTCGATCGGGGTCAACCGCGGACCCTGCCCCTTGGCGGCGGGCGCACAGGCCAGGAGCACCAGGATCAGACAGAGGAGATTAAAGCAATGTGCGCCGCCGCTCCAGGCGGTGGATCGGCGGCTGAAATAGCGATGAGCACTCATAAAACGGCTCTCCGAAGGTTGATCGAGTCCAAGTGGTACGCGACTTGTTATCAGGCGTCGGCTGACAGCCATTAAAGGCCGGATATCAGGCCGGTCAAGGCTATTCTGCCGCGGCAGCCGTCCACCAACCCATTCAAAAAAATCGATCGATTAACATAATTATCTCATAATACCTGCTGGAGCGTTCTTCGCGGTTTCTGTAGAATCGCGCTTTTGACCTTTGTGGAGTTTTTTTAAAGGTGCGGACCGCTTCCAGAGTTCTCTTCATCTATCCCAATCTGGACACGCAGGAGGGATTCAACCACGGTTTGGCCGCGCTCGCCGGCGCGCTCGAGGCCACCGGTGCTACCACAAAGCTCATCAACCTCAACAACGCCCTGGCTCCGGTCCTCACCGATGCCGAGATATTGACCGAGATCGAATCCTTCGATCCCGATCTGATCTGCTTCTCGGTGATGAGCCAGCAGTACCCTTTCGCCCTGGAGCTCGCCCGCAAGATCAAGGAACGCTTCGCCTTCCCCATCGCCGTAGGCGGGGTTCACGCCAGCATGGCCACCGAGGAGGTCGCCCGGGACGAGATCTTCGACTACATCGGCGTGGGCGAGTGCGACGAGGCCCTGCCGCGCCTGCTGGCGGCGATCAAGGAGGAGCACGACGTCACGTCGATCCCCAACATCTGGGCCTGGCGCGACGGTAAGGTACATCGCAACCCGCCCGGCCCGTTCCCGCGCCTCGATTTGCTGCCGCCCAAGCAGTTCGAGCTCTTCGACATCGACCTGATGCTGCGCAAGATGAACGGCTGGATGTCGCTGCTCACCTCGCGGGGCTGTCCCTACCGCTGCACCTACTGCTTCAACCACAAGATCGTGCGCTCCTACCAGGACGCGGGGGTCAAACCAGCCACCTACCTGCGGCGCTACCCCCTGGAGCGGGTGCTGCACGAGACGCAGAACCTGCATCAGCGGCATCCGGATATCAAGACCTTCATTTTCGACGACGACCTCTTCACGCTGGACGAGCAATGGGTGCTCGACTTCTGTGAAGGATACGAGAAGCTGGCTCTCGGCGTGCCCTTCGTGGTCAACGCCCACGTACAGAGCTTCACGCGCGCCATGGCCACAGCCCTCAAGCGGGCGGGCTGCCTGATCCTGAAATTCGGCCTCGAATCGGGCTCCGAGCGGATCCGCCGCAGCGTGCTCAACCGCCGCATGACCAACGATCAGATCGCCGCGGCCTTCGCCATCGCCCACGAGGAGGGGATGCACACCTCGGCGTTTGTCATGTTCGGCCTGCCCCTCGAGGAACGCGAGGATCTCGAGGCCACCATCGACCTCCTGGCCGCCATCCGGCCGGGGCGCTTCCGCTGGTCGCTCTTCCACCCCTTCCCGGGCACCGACATCTACGAACTCTGCCGGCGCCACAAACTGATCGACCCGAAGCGTGCGGCGCAGAGCGGCACGTTCTACGACTCCTCGTGCCTGCGCTTCGGCGCCGAGCACGAGCTGTGGATCAACAAGCTCCAGCGCGCCTTCCACTGGTACGTCAACGCGCGCGTGCCAGGTGCCGGACTGCAAGACCCTTACCTGCGGCTCATCGACGAGCTCGAAGGCCAGAGCGCCGCGGAATGGCAGGCCAGGAGCCGGGAGTTCCTCGACGAGGACCGCCGGCTCTCGACCGAACTGACCCGGCAAGGCAGAACCCACTACTCGATCCGCTACACCCAGGTCATGGCCGTCCGTTCCGATTTCGAGGAAGACAACGCCTGTTTCAACCAGCAGGCCAAGGAATGGTCCGGCAGAATCCGCGGCACGGAGACGCTCCGTCCCGCTGACCATCATCAAAACCCGAACCGTGCGGGCACCGCAGAAGGCGCACCATGAGGCTGTCACAGTTTTTCAACGAATCTCTCATCGATCTGCACTGCAGCATCGCTCTTGACGAAGAGGTCGAGGAACGCTATTCAGGAGACAAGCTGCTCGCTCTCTACCGCGAAATGGTTTTCAGCCGCATCGCCGACCTTCTCGATCAATCCGGCAAGATCGGCAACCGCAACAAGCTCTACAACGATCTCCTGAACCGCGAGAAGAAAGCCAGCACCGCCGTGGGGCACGGCCTGGCCATCCCGCATGTGCGCACCATTCAGGCCAAGAGCATGGTCATGGGGTTTCTGCGCACCGATGAAGAGCTGCCCTGGGACACACCCGACGGCCAACCCTTGCGGTTCTTCGTTCCCATCGTGGGGCCACCTTACGACGACAAGGTCTACCTTCGGATCTACAGCCAACTCGGTGAGCTGTTCGAATCCGACGAGGCGGTGACGCAGTTGGCCACGGTGGAGGAGCCGGGCGAGGTGATCAGGATCTGCGGCTCCATGAGCTGAGTGACGCGGTGAAGCGCCCGGCCCCCGCCCCGGCCCGTCGCTGCGGAAATGCATGTGCGGTTGCGAAGCGACCAAATCGCCGGGACCGACAACGACGAGTCACAAGAACGACGAGTCAAAAAATAGTCGAGAAATACGATGGAATGTCAAAAAGAGAAAAACCTGAAGACCTGCCGCTGCACCTACACGGCGTGTCCCAATCACGGGAACTGCTGCGCCTGTGTGCGCAGCCATCGCGACAAGGGTGAGATCCCCGGCTGCTTCTTCACCGAAGCGGGTGAAAAGACCTGGGATCGTTCTTGGCGCAATCTGACAAAATACCACCGTTGATCACTGGATGGAACGGGCCTGAAATCCACGATCGCAGTAACATCATCATCCCTGGAGATTCAGGAGAGAAATCGATGAACAAGGTGACACTTCTTTCGGGCAACGAAGCGGTTGCCCGCGGGGCTTTCGAGGCGGGCGTGGCCGTGGCCTCAGCCTACCCCGGCACCCCCAGCACTGAGATCCTGGAGAACATCGCTGGCTACGATGAGATCTACTCCGAGTGGTCGCCCAACGAGAAGGCCGCCCTCGAGGTGGCCCTCGGCGCCTCCTTCACGGGCAAGCGTGCGCTCTGCGCCATGAAGCACGTGGGGCTCAACGTGGCCGCCGACCCGCTTTTCAGCGCCGCACACATCGGAGCCACAGGCGGGCTGGTGATCATCACGTGCGACGATCCCGGGATGCACTCCTCGCAAAACGAGCAGGACAACCGCAACTATGGCAAGTTCGCCAAGATCCCGGTGATCGAGCCCACCGACTCGCAGGAAGCCAAGGACTTCCTGATCGAAGCCTTCGAGCTCTCCGAATCGCTCAAGACCCCGATACTCTTCCGCATGACCACCCGCATCTGCCACGCCCTCACGCCGGTGGCGCTCGGCGACCGCAAGGCGCCCGGCAACGATCGCCACTACGAAAAGGACTTCTCACAGCGTGTGCTCGTCCCGGCCAATGCCCGAGTGCGTCACGTAAAGCTCGAAGAGCGGCTGCTCGAGCTCAAGAAGGTGGCCGAAAGCAGCGCGCTGAACCGCGAGGAGATGGGCGATACCTCGATGGGGATCATCTCCTCGGGCATCGCCTATCAGTATGCCCGTGAGGCCTTCCCCAAGGCGTCCTTCCTCAAGCTGGGCATGTGCTTCCCGTTCCCTGCCGACAAAGTGCACGCCTTCGCCGCCAAGGTCGAGAAGGTCTACGTGATCGAGGAGAACGAACCCTTCATCGAGGAGGCTGCCAAGCTGGCGGGGGTGGCGGTTATCGGCAAGGAGAAGATCCCGCTGTGCGGTGAGCTCAACCAGCGCCTGGTGCGCGCATCGCTCACCGGCGAGGCGGTTCCCTTCGAGTCGGCCAGCGTGCCCGGCCGGCCGCCGGTGCTCTGCCCGGGATGCCCCCACCGCGCCGCTTTCATGGCGATCCGCAAGCTCAAGCTGAACGCCATGGGGGACATCGGCTGCTATACCCTCGGCGCGCTGCCGCCGCTCAATGCGATGGACGCCTGCGTCTGCATGGGCGCCAGCATTACCACAGCTCACGGCATGGACAAGGCCGCCGGGCCCGAAGAGGAGCGCAAGACTGTCGCCGTGATCGGCGACTCCACCTTCGTCCACACCGGCATCACCGGCCTGATCAACGTGGCCTACAACCGCGGCACCACTACTACGATCATCCTGGACAACTCGATCACTGCCATGACCGGCCATCAGGAGCACCCGGGAAGCGGCAAAACCCTCAGCGGCGCCGACACCGTTTCGATCGACTACGAGGCGCTGGCCAAGGCGGTGGGCATCAAGAACTACGCGCGCATCGATGCCTACGACGTGAAGAAGGTGCACGAGACCATCAAGGCCGAAACCGAGAAGGACGAGGCCTCCCTGATCGTGATCGAAGCGCCTTGCATTCTGCGCAACCGCGAGGCCGGCCGCAAGCCGCGCTACGTCGACGAGGAAATCTGCGTCAACTGCGGGCTCTGCCGCAAGACGGGGTGCCCCGGTATCACCAAGAACGCCGCCGGCGAGAAATCGATGATCAACAGCGCGCTCTGCGCTGGCGAGGTCTGCGATGTCTGTGGACAGGTCTGTCGCAAGGGCGCGATCAAGGCGATCGAGACATGAGCCGAGCCCTGGAGATGAAATCCGTTCTGGGCCGAACCGGGTCGATGGGATGTTATGCGAAGGCGATGCAATGAGAGGTGACATGAGATGACGAACAACATTGTCAACAGTGCCAATATAACCAACACGTTCATCTGCGGCGTCGGCGGCCAGGGGATTCTGCTCTCGAGCAAGATTCTCTCCAACCTCGCGCTGCAGGAGCACTTCGATGTCAAAAAGAGCGAGGTTCACGGCATGGCTCAGCGCGGCGGCTCGGTGGTCAGCCACATCCGCTTCGGCGAGAAGGTCTACTCGCCGCTGATCGAGGAAGGGTCCGCTCACTTCCTGTTGGCCTTCGAGAAGATGGAGGCGCTCCGCTGGCTGCACTACCTGCGGAGCGACGGCACGATGATCGTGAACACCCTGGAGCTCACCCCCTCGGGGACCGAGATCTATCCCACCGGTCTGGAGCAGCAGATCGAGCAGAAGGCGGGACGGGTGATCTTCATCGACGCCGACAAGCTGGCCGTCGAGGCCGGCAGCCCACGGGCGGTCAACATCGTGCTCCTGGGCGCCCTTTCCAAGCTGATGGACTTCCCCGTGGAGACCTGGCAGCAGGTGATCCGCGACTCGGTCAAGCCGAAGACCCTCGAGATCAATCTCAAGGCTTTCGACCTCGGCCAGGCTCAGATTTGACAAGGTTACGACCAGGTTTCAACCAGGTCTGGCCAAACTTGACAAGAACTGACGACTCTCCGGCGTGACCCTGCGTTCGATCAAGGCGGTGGAGTCACGCCGCAAACTCAGAAACTCGACGAGCATGCAGCGCGGAATCGAAGCGAACGGTTCGAGACCTGAGCACCGGGGGGCCACTACCGCCAACATGTTGGTAGTGGCCGCGGTGGCTGCCGGCGTGGTCGTCCTGCTGCTCATCTTCCTGCTGATCCCCGTCATTCGAAACTTGCGCCCCGATCCGCCGCAGCTCAACGTGATCTTGATTTCGATCGACACCTTGCGACCGGACCGCATGGGCGTCTACGGGCATCGTCCTAAAGGGCGCAGCACAACCCCCTTTCTCGACGGCCTCGCCGCCGAGGGCGCGCGCTTCACCCGCGCCTCGAGCACCTCGCCCTGGACCCTGCCTGGGCACTACAGCCTGCTGAGCGGCACGCCCGACCCGGTGCACGGCATGGTGCACGACCGGGCGTCTGCCCCCGAGCATCTCCCCTTGCTGGCCGAGTTTCTCGCAGGTGCTGGCTACCGCACGGCCGGTTTTTTCTCGGGCCCCTATCTACACGCGCTCTTCGGATTCGGACGCGGATTCGATGTCTACCAGCCCTGCATGGCCGAGGCGCAGGCGCGCAAACTCATGCGTAAGCGGCAGGCTGCGCAGGCCGGCGGCGCCGGTGCGCAGTGCGAGGCGCCGCAGACGAAGTTCCTCTCCAACGAGCTGATCACCAGCGGCGAGGTCACCGGCAGGGCGCTGCACTTCGTGCGCGAGCATATGGCGGCGCCGCTGAAAGCGCAGCGAGAAGGGGACATCAAACAGCGACAGCCCTTTTTCCTCTTCCTGCACTACTTCGACGTGCACAACGATTTCCTGCCGCCGTCGCCTTTCGACCAGCTCTTCGGCGCTCCCTACGACGGTTGGGTCAACGGCCGCGGAATTACCTCCGATACGCGCTACAACGCCTCCATGGACTCCCGCGACCTGTCCCGCCTGCTGGCGCTCTACGACGGCGAGGTGGCCTGGGTGGACCACAATCTCTCCCTGCTCTGGAAGGGCCTCGAGAAGATCGACCCCGAGCTGCTCGAAAACACGCTCGTGATCATCACCTCCGATCACGGCGAGGAGTTTTTCGATCACGGCAAGATCGGCCACCGCAAAAACCTCTACGAGAGTGTGATCCGGATTCCCTTGATCGTGTACTGCCCGGGACACATCGCGCGCGGTGTCACGATCGACGAGCCGGTGCGCATCTACGACGTGTTTCCCACCGTCAGCGACGTGCTCGGGTTTGAGACACCCGACGCTGTCCTGGGTGAATCTCTGCTCGCACTGATCGAAGGCGAGCGCGACACGCCGCGGCCGGCGCTCCTCAACCTGACACAGTTACCCAAGGAGAACCGCATCGAGCTGCAGAACGGACTCATCCTGGGTGAGTGGAAGCTGATCACCAAGCAGGCGCGTGCCTGGTCTTCGCAACAACCCTTCGACTTCACGGGGAAGGTGCTTCTCGAGGAGCACGAGCTGTTCCACATGGATCGCGATGCCGCCGAGACGCGCGATCTCGCCACCGAGCGCGCCGACATCACCGAAAAGATGCAAAAAGCCCTGGCCGATTACCTCGAGGAGCTCAACCGAAGCGCCGCAGCTATCGGCCGGAACGAGAAAGCGCCCGCATCGGAGCTCCCCGAGCACCTGCGCAAAAGCCTCAACGAGCTGGGGTATTGATACCGCCTCGGTTCATTGTTTTCTAGTCCGCCCAATCAGCCGATATCCAGCCCACCAGCTCGAATCCTCACTGTGGTACTATTTTTGAAGTAAAATTTTTCTTGCGCAGAGCCGCTGGGGCGCAGAGATTGGAGAAGATGAATGCACTATTGTTGTAGTGACGGTGGATGGATATAGAGATATAATGGCAATAGACAATTTCGAAAGTTTGGCTGATGAATGTGAATCAACGTCGAGAGCATGAGATCCGCATGGCTACTTTCGAGTGGCTGGCAGATCAGGTCGACATCTACGGTGATGTCTTGCCACGGCCCCTTTTGACGTTGGGTTTCGAGATTCGTGGCCAGAGAATATCGCTGATGAGTCAGCAGGGTATTTTCAAACCAAGAGCATTCAAAGAGATCCGCCTTTCCATTACAACTACACTCAAGGGTCCGTACGACGACAGCTTCGATTCAGATGGCCTACTTCTCTACCGATATAGAGGAACCGATCCCAATCATCGCGATAATACCGGGCTTCGTTCGGCGATGCAGCAGCAAGTTCCGCTGATCTACTTTCATGCTATCGTCAAAGGTAAGTACCTGGCAGTATGGCCGGTCTATATTGTCTGGGATGATCCGAGTTCCTTGACGTTTACCGTTGCAGTTGACGATGTGAAGTTTGTCAGCGAGAGCACTCAGACAGATTGGGATAATCTGCGTGTTGCAGATAGCTCCAAGGACGAGTCGCGTAGGGTGTACATCACGGCGGCTGTGCGGCAAAGGTTGCATCAGCGCTCTTTTCGCGAAAAGGTGCTCAGAGCGTATCGCGACCAGTGTGCGTTTTGCCAACTGAAGCACCTCGAGCTTCTCGACGCAGCTCACATAGTCCCGGATAGCGAACCTGGTGGCGATCCAATCGTGACTAATGGTTCGGCGCTCTGCAAACTCCATCACGCCGCATTTGACAAATACTTTCTCGGTGTCCGTCCCGACTACATGATCAAAGTCAGACATGACGTACTTGGTGAGAAAGATGGTCCGATGCTCCTTCACGGTCTACAAGGATTGCACCGTCGTAGGATTGTTATTCCGGCGCGCAAAGTACAGAGACCAGATCCAGAGCTCTTGCGCCGGCGGTATGAGCGTTTCCTATCTATAGGGTGAGGATCCGAATCGTTTAAGTAAGATTTTTTTCAAACGAATTGAGACAGGAGAGCAGTCGTCGCGCTGCTCTATCGTAGAACGATCGATATCTTCTTGAGGTTTCTTAGGCATGGAAATTCTTGATCAAAAAAAATTGGCACTGCTTGCAACATCCTTGACCGTCGTGATTGTTTTCTCGATGTCATCAGGATTCTCGACATTTACGGAACTCATCGTCGGATTAGTCCTTGCAACTTGTCTTTGGAAATTCCGAACCAAACCTCTCGACCCCCGAATGATCCGTCCCTTGTCTATGATCTGGGGGGTATGTATCCTCCTCGTGCTCGGAGTGTTCATCGATGCCATTTATTTAGCAATTGAAAAGGACACTTTGATCATGACTAACAAAGCCTTCAATTCACGAACAGAACCGCTTTTCTGGGCACGGCAGCCCCTTTGGCCGCGCGATATCTTCGATGTAGTACTCTGGATCATCGCCACCGCGATCGCCTATCGTTCTGTCCGCCGGCTGAAATCCTGATTCGAAATGGTGTATGAATTACCGAAGACACTGTCGACAACGAGAGCCGTCCATCTCAACGAGCCATTGGAACTGGAAGAGATGCTCGAACGATTATCGAATTCGTATCCGATCTCGACTGGTCTTACCTCGGAAAATAGGCGCCTATTCCTTCGTTTTTACGGCAAGGATTTCAATGATGAGCAAATAAGCAAGATTCTCGAGCATTTCCAGATCTTCTGATTCGTATTCCGGAGCAAGCCGATCGCTGTTTCCGAGCCATACCGATCAGTCATTCCGGTCTGGTACCTCACGCGCATAGAGAGTTTCAAGTGTCCAGTGATATGATGACCGCACCCACGATCTGGGAACATTTGTTGGCTGTCCTGCTCGGCCTCGTGGGGCCGGCCTTTCTCGCGCTGCAGCATCTCAGACGGCGCGCCTCATCGGAAGCCCCTTCCACCTTCGACACGGTACAGAAGATCGCGCTCTACGTGAGCAACAGTCTGTTCCTGTGGCTCTTCGCCGGTGCCGTTCTCGCGGCCTGGCTCTTCGCGGGCCGGTCGCTTCGCGGCCTGGGGCTCTGCTTGCCTCTCGAACGGCTCAGCCTGGGGCTGATCCTCGGCCTCGCTTTTATTGCCGCCTACGCGTTGGACACCTGGTGGCAGCTCTCCACGCCGCAGCGCCTCGCAACCACGCGCCTTCGCTGGCGCCGCGACACTCCGTTCATGCCAGCCACTGCGCAAGAAATCCGCTGGGCTCTCGTGCTGGTCACTAGCGCGGCTATGTGCGAGGAGATCGTCTACCGCGGATTTCTCGTCGGTTATCTCGCTTTTTATATGGGATCCTCTGCGGCGGGGCTCTCCGCGGCCGTGGCGCTTCCTGCGCTCGTCTTCGCGGCGTGCCATTTCTATCAAGGTCTGCACGCCGTCGTGAAAATCGCCCTTCTCTCCTGTATCTTCGGCGCGATCCTGATCGTGACCGGTTCGCTCTGGATCCCGATCGCGCTTCACTTCCTCGTCGACCTCACCGGCTCGCTGCTCGGCCCGACGCTGCTGAAATCCGACGGGGTGGTGCCGGAACGTAACGGCCCGCCGGCGGCGTCCTGATTCCAGGGTCCGCCTGAAATCGCTTCAATCCCCTTGCGCCTCGACGTGCTGCAGCAGCGCCTTGAAGTCGGCGCGCTGCATCTTGCGTTGTGCAACCTCAATCCCGTGATCGGCGCCGGCGCGATCCACCCGCCCCGCCTTACAATCCCAAGATAGAGATCGTCGTCGTCGAGCGCTTCGCCGTGCACCTCGAAAGCAAGATCAATTCCGTGGTTGTCTGCTTTGTCCTGAAAGAGAAGGGTGGTATGACGCGATTGACGCAGAACAAACGTCTCGTTCGGACTTACGTCGACGGTAAACTCATCGAGCAATGATCTTGTAGGCTCCCTTGAATCCTTATTCGAGTTGACCCCGATCTGTGACCACATCATATCGACTGAAGCTGAAATCCCCTGACACCCGGCACACGCCAACGTAAGGTGCGTAATACTCGCATTGTCGCCTCGCTTCGAGTCCGGGCTTTAGGTAGAATCCACCTGGAACCGAAACCGGAGTGCGACCTATGAGGCTCGATCCATTCAAACTCGAACGCTACTTCGCCAAGCATGAGTTCTCGGCTCCCTATCTGCTGTGCGCCTCCGATTGCGAGAGCTGGGAGGTTCGGGAACTACTGGCGCTCGAACCGGGCGCCCAAGAGCGGTTATGTAATCTGCGGCTTGGCTACACGGAATCCCTTGGCGCTCCCGAACTGCGCCGCGCCATCACGACGCTCTATACACAGGTCACGGCAAATCATGTGCTCGTGCATGCTGGAGCCGAAGAGGCGATCTTCAACTTCATGAACGTCGTTCTTCGCCCCGGCAATCACGTCGTCGTTCATGCACCCTACTACCAGTCGCTCGGCGAAGTGGCTCGGGGTATCGGCGCAGAGGTCTCCCAATGGCGTGGTGTTCCTGAGCGCGCGTGGGAGCTCGATCTCGAGGCCCTGAAGGATCTTCTCACCGCCCGCACCAAAGTGGTGGTGGTCAACTTTCCGCACAATCCGACCGGTTTTCTGCCGTCCCCGGCCTTTTTATCCGAGCTTTCGGCACTCTCCGACCGGCATGGCTTCGTCGTTTTTTCCGATGAGGTTTACCGCGGGCTGGAGCTCGATCGGTCCGATCGGTTGCCGGCCTTCGTCGATTTGAACGAACGTGCCGTGTCGCTGGGAGTGATGTCCAAGACCTACGGTCTTGCCGGTTTGCGGATCGGCTGGATCGCAACTCGCAACCATCGTCTCTTTCGTGAGCTTGCGGCCTTCAAGGACTACACGACCATCTGCAACAGTGCACCCAGTGAATTCCTGGCGACACTGGCTCTGCAACACGCAGAGGTGATCGTCGAGCGCAATCTGCAGATCATCGGCGACAACCTCGAACGGCTCGACGGATTCTTCAGGAGCCATGCAGACACGTTCGGCTGGTATCGCCCCAAAGCGGGATCGATCTCCTTCCCGATGCTGCTGCATGGCAACGTCGATGAGTTCTGTGCTGATCTCATGGCAACGGCCGGTGTTCTGCTGCTGCCTGGGACCCTCTATGGAAACGAGTATAACGCGTTCCGCATCGGTTTCGGCCGCAAAAACCTACCTGCGGCACTCGAACGGTTGGGGGAGTACATTCGGAAGCCTATAGATTGATCGCAATACATGGGATAGTCCATGAGGCGGAAGGCTTAGTGAAATCAGTGGAAGCAGGGCAGATTCTGTAAATTGCAGAAATACCCGACAAACGGGGGCGGTCGGATTCCGCTGACACTTGGGAAGTGGAGGGTCATCGTCGACATGAGCAATAGCGACCGGCCCTTGCCCGAGTGACAGCCCTGGCTCAGTACGGACAGCAACCCAATGTCGGGTCGTTCGGTCCCAAGACATGCCGAACTCTGGAAGGAGGATCGTCGAAGAACCCGATGGGCCGGCCACAACTTGCACTCGGAAAAATCTGGTAACACTTTCTGATGAATCGCGACAGAGATCCCAAGAGAGTTCTCCGGCTCGAGCTCCGCACTTCGACGAGATCAGAAGACTTAGAGAAAGTAAACCTGTCGTAAAATGTGTTCACACCGACGACACTTCAGGAAGATTCGTTTGGGTTTCGATGGTGGAAGCACGACTTTGCGGATTCCGTCATAGAGCGTAGAGATCATCTCACATATATTCTGGAGGGCGACACGACAGTTTGAGTTCAGGAACCCATAGTGCCGGATCTTCATGAATCCTGTGGGCAGTACATGCTGTAGAAAGCGCCGTATAAACTCCATTGCATCAAGACTCATCTCTCGCCATTTGTCGGTATCAGAATCCTTGTAACGGAACGTGACGATGTGGTTGTCGTAGCTGATGATCCTGTCTTTGGAAATAGCCACTCGAAATACATATCTTGCAAGATACCGGAATGTGGTTTGACCATTGCCGACAGCTTCACTATCAACAACCCACTCTGTCTTCCACACGGAAGGATCGATCTTTTCCACTAACCCGGCGGCCTTCATGGCATCATGGCACACGAAAACAGGGCTGCGTATGCTGACCGCTGATGACTTCTTACGACACACCGAAGCCCTTCCGGCATCGTCAACGTAATAAAGAAATAGTTACATGGCAGAAGCTTCTGTGTCTGTGTCTGGAGCCACTGCGCTGCCTTCTCATTCTGTTGCGTGGGACAATGCCGATTTCCGCATGAACATTGACGCAGGCCCTCTTCTGAGATATCTTCCAAGGGCTTGTTGTGGAAGCGCTGCAGTTTGAGCACTGCTTGTACATGGCTTGAGAACTCCTCTCGGCATAGCCTGCAAGTTGGAGGTATTGATTGAATCGCGTGATACTGTCGCTCATGGTACCTTCCTTTCATTTGGATTCCTTGTCGGGTGGAAGATACCGATCCGCACGATCAGTAAGGATTCCACGAGCGGCCGTTTGATTCTAACTGGCGCGAAGCGGCTTACTTGAACAACCCGCTGGAGGCGACGGCTGAAGACGCACCTCATGGCAGACGTTATGAAAGTATTTAGAATGAAAATAAAATGTCCGAAGTGTGATAACACTATGGAGGTCGGCTTCCTGCTCGAACATGGGCACTTAAATGCACGGAGCCGGACACAATGGGTTGCCGGATTCGCCACATCTGGCTCGTCGTCAGGCGCATAAACAGACGCCACTACTACGCCAGTCCGTACGTATCGCTGTGTTGAGTGCGGGTACCTCGAATCATACGCAAACTCGCCGAGGAGAAGAGGACGGATTTCATAACCATTCGCTCAAACCGACGCCGAAGAAGCCGGGTTCTTAACGGGCGGCGCAAGCGCCGCAGCCCCTCGCCTGCGGTGGATGATTTCGGCGCGGTTTTGCTCAATCGTTGGGCGGACAAGAATCGATGCGTAGCAAAAAGCACACTGCGTGGCGAAAGAACCGAAAGTTCGGTGATGTCCACGGGGGACGAACACACCCCAAGATCACAGACGGCATATTCAATCGTGCACACTCCCTCTCTCCACCGGGGCCCGATCAGCAGACTCCGATCCTGATCGAGGACAATCCCTCTCGGGACTACTTCTTTCCGCTTACCGGTGAAGAGTGCATTAAAGCTCTACCGAAGCGCGACCAAGTGGGGGTAACGCACCTGTGGCTCCGACGCCCAGGTGCGACAGACCGTCGCGAAGGTCTTCCGCTGGCTCAATTCATCTGCGGCAGCGGGGTCCGACTCATCGTAATGTTCCCTTGGCGCAAAGACATGCGACTGTGTCTTGGACGTCGACGACCGGCCGGCATACTCTCGAAGGAGTGTGCAGGCTTCGGAACTCCAGCATTTCGTGACCGTGAATGGTGGTACGTGGAGTTTTCCATGAGAGATCTTCGCAGGTATTGGATCTAGATCCTCTATCATGAGGTTGGCCACCATGTTGACTGGTATAGTCGTCATTGGTCGAAAGCCAACCGCCGGCAAGTGGAGGAGTTCGCGGATCAATATGCCGTAACCTTCACGAAGACGGGAACCTACGTGCTAAACCGGTTAAACAAGGGTGGAGATTCGTAACGCCGCCTGCCGCCGCTTTGCGGCGCCGCTGATCGCCAGGATGTTGAAGAGATTGGCCGGATCAATCATGATTGAAGTAAAGAGACATTTCACAGCACTTCTCATAGTAGTCGGTGCGCTGGCTATGGCATGTGACCAACAAGGAACACGGCACTCTGCGGAGCGCGCTCCCTACAAGGAAATAGAAATCACTTTTCGAAACCCCCATGACGGAATTCGGCTAGCGGGCACGCTGACTCTACCCGATCGTTCTGGACCTTCTCCGGCAGTAGTTCTCGTTGCAGGTTCTGGGCCGCACGACCGTGACCTTCGGATTGGCAAGCACCGCGTCTTTTCCACGATTGCAGACTACTTGGTCCGTCACGGGATAGCCGTCATTCGTTATGACAAACGTGGTTGCGGACAGTCGGGAGGAAAGTATGAGCCTCACGCCATAGACGCGTTTACTAAAGACGCGCTTGCGGCGGTCACGTTTCTCGCGTCACAGGACGCGGTAGATCCAGGCCGGATTGGAGCGATTGGTCTCAGCCAAGGCGGACTGATTGTGCCAGCAATGGCAACGCGTTCCTCCGACGTAGATTTCATCGTGTTGATGGCAGGACCCGGAGTCTGGGGCAAGGAGTTCGCCTGCCTCTCGAGCATCGCTATCGCACGTGCGTCCGGATTCAGTGAGCACGATTTCACACGTATCCGAGAGTTGTACGAAATGATGTGGCCACTCTATACGAAGCCGACGTTGTCCGCTTCAGAAACCGCGCTGGCAAAGAAGCTCCTGGCGGAGATCGCGAGTTTCATGGATGCAGAATCCAGGGTTCTCTTCCACCTGGACGATGTCGATGGATATTTCGCGTTCATGCGATCGCCGCATGTCCTCGAATCCATGGACGACGATCCGGCTGATGTTCTGAAACAGGTCAAGTGTCCCGTTCTCGCCATAAACGGCAGCAAAGATGTCCAAATCGCCGCGAGCGAGCACCTTGCAGCTATCAAATTTGCGCTGCGCGAGGGCGGGAATCGCACCTACACAGTGGCGGAAATCGACGGCATGAACCATGTATTCCAGCGATGCCGGACGGGACTTCCCGCCGAGTATTTGACCAGCAAGGAGGCCATGGCACCCGAGGTTCTGAAAATGATCACGGATTGGATTCTTGAAGTAACGAAATCAAACTGACGGATGAGCAGCAAGCAGGCAGTGCACTTCGGAACAATGCAGAAGATCGACAGTGTCGTTGGGAACGAATAAAAGGCCTGTCCAACGTTTGCGATAACCTGCCGACAGCTTCGTCGTCGCAGGTTATCGCAAACGTTGGGCAGGAATATAGTATTTCGGACGACGAGGGTGACCAAGGTGGCAAAGTTAATAATTGGTGCTTTCGGACTCGCCATTGAGTTATACCTTTCTAGTGGAGATAACAACATGGGGTGGTTTAATGATCGAAGAAAATGCCAGTAGAGGGAGGCCCCCCTGTGTCAGGATAGTTGACGCCTCGATCGCTAAATCATGAGTCAAACGGAGTAATAGTATGAATTGGGAGAACTGGATGGGTGTGGCTCTTGGCGTTCTCACTCTTTCGTCACTACTTTTGTAGGTAGTTAAGTTCGCTTGAGGTCGCCTCGATCTTACATACCTCATCGACTGGCTAATCCTCAGCGTTTTTCTTTTGGCGTTCTCTGTGGATTTGGCTCTACGGCCGAGTGAAGTCAGCCAAGTTGCCTTCGTCATTTCCTATATTTCACTAGCACTTTTCTTCGGTTGGCGGATATTCTTCATGAAGGTCTTCCACCAGAGCGAAAAGAAACGAGCGTTCTCCAGTGCGAAAGATGGCACAAGGGAAAACGAGAACGTTCTCTAAGGAGGCACTTCCGTCTGACCTTTTCGACGTGATTCCGAAGATTTCTGACGAGTGATCGTTGCCGAACACGCGCTTGAACCTGATAGACACGATTGTCGTCTACGTGTCACGCACCGGCCTTTAGATGCACACGATGTTGAAGGACAACATTGACGTTTATGCTGTGTCGAACGCGAGTCTCCGACTACGCGCGCTGGAAAACTGTCTTCGACTCCCATAAAAAAGCACAACGCGCAGCGGGGCTTGCGGCACGTCTTGCGGCTGATTTCACGGCGGTCGGCTTAATTTGTCGGAAACAGGTGCTTGCAGCAAGAACAGGGTTCTAGCTGATCAGCGAAATGTTTGTAGGCGTAACTCAACTTCTGCTTGGTAATCTTGTTTCCGTCCACGGCGCCGCTGCGCGCCGCATCCTGAAGGTGTTTGCACCGGGGACTATTGTGAAACAACTGCGTCTCACCCTCTTTGGGCCGGGCGAACCATATAGTCAGACTCCAAAGCCTCGCGGATTTCTTCTTCGGCCAGGCCCAGTTTTTTGGCGGTGGTGCGGGCTTGACAGAGCCGGTACCATTGCTGTCGATCGAGAACCGCGGGGAACCGTCCTTATCGTAGAAAACAATGATCGGTTCGTCGTTTTCATTCATACCAACATGAAGCCGCTCGTGCCCACCGAGATCCTCGACGATGAGTTTTGCTGCTAAAAGTACCTTTGGAGCCGGAGCGATCCCCCCCATCATTATGATAGCCGCAAGGGCCAACATCAAAACACCCGCGGTGCGTGTGATACGCCTGTTTTGCCGCTGAAGACGGCAATTCTGCGCCTCGAGTCGATCGAGTCTCTGTTCAATGGTTTCCATTCGACACTCCTTCTACCGACCTCGGGTGGATGTTTTATCCGAATCTGCGGGTTCTATGTTGATCGGCATGTGTGTGGAATTCATCGGCCCCATATCCACGCTGCCGTGGTGGATCCGTTGTTGGCCCTCGAAATCCGGCGAAAGGTGCAACGCAAACGCGCCGGACCTGTTTTCTGGTCAGACCTGTTGTCTATTGAACGACAAAGCCGTCGGCATCGGTATCCCAGATGGCAGGCAGCTCACCCACGTTGGCTTCGTACAGATAGCTTCCAACCGGCGCCTTGGCCGGAATGGGATGGGTCAAGATCCCTTCTCTGAAATCCAGCGGTGGTATCACGACCGAGTAGGGGCCGAAGAGCCAGTTTCCACCCGGGGGGTACCAGTTCCCGTTGGGAATCTGAACGCGGGTAAAGACGTCGACGTCGATGGAGTTGGCCTCGTTGTTGAAAACCGTCAGCTTCACCTGGAGTGGACCGGGATACTGTACGAAGGGGGTCAGCACATCTAGATTCAAGTTGACGTCGGGGATCAGATCGATCCGTGTTTTGTATAACTTTCCCGTGAAGCCGGTGCTTCCCCCGGTCGAACCGGCGCAGTAGACATCGTAGGAGTAGCCGCCCACTCGCACAGCCTCGATGGCGAACATTTCTGCGTTCGTGTCAACGTCGAGAGTCCATGTATCGCCGGCATCGGTGGTGCTGTAGATACCTCCGGCCTCACTATAGACGTTGCCACCAACGGCGATCCCCAGGGACTCGCTGAAAAACCTGATCGCCCGGATGGGATAGGGAAAAGTCGACAGCCGCGGACTCCACGTCCCCCCACCATCGGTGGTTCTGTGAACCCAGCCCTCGACGTTGGGTGAGATCATCCCGCCGCCCGTCCAGCCCAACAGGTTGTTGCTATCCAGAAAATCGACTCCCCCGTCAAAAACGGGATCTGCCGAGGGCGCGACGGTCCAGCTCGATCCGAAATCCGTGCTGTGCGCGAAATTGATCCCCGTCGTGTAGATATCGCCCGAATCCTGGGCGTCGATGTTGCCCGAAAACCAGGAGCTGTTCGGATCGATCTGGACGAAGGTCCACGATGCCGCGTCTTTGCCGCCGTTCGTCGTGTAGAAGGCGCTGCCAGACCATCTGGCCATGACGATGCCCCGGTTGTCGTCGAAGAAGTGGACGTTGTCCAACCATCCGATCACGTTGGGGTTGACGAGCACGATATCCTGGCTCCAGGTATCACCACCATCCAGGGACCAGCGTATCACCCCTTCGTTGATGTTCGCCTGGTTGTCGAATCCCACGATGACGACCGTATCCGGCGATACTGCTTCGACGCCATACCAGTAGTAAGGGAATCCGAGGTACATCTTCTGCTGCCAGTTGTCGCCGCCGTCCGTCGTTTTGAACACCCCACCCAGTTCGGTCGTGATGTACCCCACAAGATCGTTTGCAAAGGAGACATCCTTGAAAAGACGACTCGACGCTGAAAACTTGAGATCCCAGGTCAACTGACGCGATTGACTCCGAGGTCGATCTGTCACGGTCACCACCGGAGATCTGGCCATAAAACCGCACTCCATCGCGGGTGTGACGGAAAACACATTGCCCTGTCTCTCGAGCACCTCCCTCCGCGGGCCATCCCCGCGACGAAGAGGTCCCGGCAGGGTTCCAGCGTCCCCGGCGAAGGCAACGAGCGACGTGATGCCCGCAGCGAGAAAGAACACAATCGCCGTCAATCGCTTCATGATCTTCTCTCCCAAAGAAAGGCTTGCTCAACGGTTCAGAACTCTAGATGACCAACGATTTCGACTTCTACTCTGTGTCTATGTTGTACACGAAAAGAATCGCTCCAGGCAGTGGCGATTTAAAAATGAGTCCCTTCCCTGAGAGGAAAATAATCTCTACCACCTTCGTCGATCTCGCAGCGTGCCAAGCCCTCTCTTCTTGCTCGAACTGGGTGATGAAACCGGCCGGAATGAGGTGAGCTCTCAGACTGAATGGTTCCAACTCGGAAAAGGAAGCACTTCCGACCGGTCTGACCTCTCGTTCCGGGCAAAAGTGATGCAAAAGTTTTCAAAACCCTGAACTCGAAGCGTATGTCTTCCTCAACGCGCGTGACGGTCCCGTCGTTGACTTGGCGCTGCTCTTCGGATCTGGCTATCAGGCGGCGGGATATCCTTCCGGCGGCGCACGGTCGTTTTTCGCGAGGTGACTGAGAATTTCGATCCGGTCAGTACTCAGCATGGCGTTGAAGTTCGCTCTGTAGATGACCTTCTCGCAGAAGAGATCTTCTATGAGCTTGGCATCGAGATCCGGCAGTGGGCGAAGAGCTTGCCCCCCCCCGAGCCCCGCGGAATCGAGGATGTCGGTCGAGATGCCGTTCTATTCGCTCTCGAGAGGGGCGATCTCGTCGATCTCTTTCCTCGCGTTGACATCCTGCCCCATCAGGTCGGCTCCTTGCGCGGCGAGAAGGTCTAAATAGTCGCTCAGGTGCTGAACCGTGACGGGCCGCCGTTCGTTTCCGGCGTGCTCCGAGGAGATGGCGACAAGGCCCATGCCGATCAGGGCCGATGGGTGCTTCGCGCGGATCGCCTCGAGAGCGCTCGCGAGATCGTCGAGCGTCGTGTAGGTCGAAGCCTCGCTGGAGCTCATCACCGTCACCGTATAGGTCGGCCCCGCGCCCTCGCTGCCCAGCGACACCTCGTATCGTTCTGGACCAGCCGGATCAGTCGATGCCTCTTCCGGGACGACGCCCACGCTGGCGGGCAGGAAAAAGGGCAGGTAGCCCTCGGAGCCGGTCTCCGCATCTTGCGCCGCCAGGTAATAGCGGTCGATGGCGACCGTGTCCGTAGATCCGGCCATGAGCAGCGTGAAGATCGCGCGGATATCGCTCTGAAGGTCCGCGTAGATCACCACGTCAGCATCGGTCAGGTGCATAGAACCGGCATCCCGGTACCGTCCAAAAACCGTTGACGCCCACCGGAGCGCGCCGTAGATGCTGTCGAAGTCGCCGTACTTTCTGCCCGCCACCTTGTAGAAGCCATCGGGCAGAACCAGGACATCGACGCGCATTTCGTCCGACACAGGCTGAAAGGCCGACCCGTTGGCGCGGGGAAGTTCGGGTTTGGTATCCCAGAATGAGAGACGAAAGCCCTTGCGGAGCTTGGCGGCCAGATCGGTGACTGTCCCCTTCTTCGGCGGCGTGTAGCAGAGCTCGGGCTCCAGAAAGGGGTGGTTCATCGCGTACTGCGTGAACCGCAGCGAGTAGCTCGCTGTCTGCGTTTCGGCGTCGCCGAAGAAGTCGACCCGGACCGGGATGAAGTCGTGGGCCCGCACACTGAGACGGCAGCGGCCGAGCCTCTTGATGACAGCTTGCTCGTCTGCCGACAAGGTCCGATTGAGGTCTTCGACGAGGCTTTCGGGCTTGAGGTCACCCTCCAGGTCGAGGAGCAGAATCTTTCCCTCGGCTCTCTTGCTTCCGAATTCAAGATCGTAGTTGCGCACCACGATGTTGAAGATCAGCGACGGATGGAGCAGGATCGGCGTGGACGCCACCATTCCGATCAGTGTCTCGTGCTTGTAGTCGAAGTGGCCGCGAAAGTCCTTCACGATTTCCAGTACGGGCCGATCGCCGGGCACTCGCATCTCGGTCCACGCGTAGCACCGGTCCTTCACGACGAGCATGGTCCAACCGGTCTTGCTATCGACCACGCTCTGCCTGGTTCGCCCGCCCACAAATAGGCACTCGCCCGCGGCCACGGTGCGGCCCGTGGGCAGCTCGGTGACCACCTCCACCTCGCACCGGACGCTATCGAACTCCGCCCACATTGACGCGCATCTCTCCGCCATCTCGAACGCGGTGGAGCAGTCCTGGGTGAGTGCCGCTGGCGCCAGGAACAATGCTACCGAAACGAGACTGATTAGTGGGTGGCGCATGAGATCCTCCTTGTTCCACAGATTCCGGGGCGATAAAGATCTGGATTTTACGCAACGCGAATGCGCGGCCGCAAGCGAAAGCGCCTGGAGCGGCTCCTTCGGTCATTGGCGCGGCCCGCGGTGCCGTACGTCGCCTCGAGCTGCTTTCCGTCGAAGGATATGAATCTGTGGATCGATACCGTTCGGGACGGGCCGCAGACGATACAATATTGATACACCGCAGACCGACATCAGCTCGAATATCATTCACGCGACTCGATCTCCAATAAAAAAAGGACACTGCCCGAAGGCAGTGTCCCGATGGGGAAGAATGCATTGGTTATCGAGGCTACTCGAGCTGTCTCACAGCGAGACCGCCCAGGGTTCCGGCGTAGAGCCGATCGCCTTGCGAGGAGATCAGCAGGCAGAAGACCTCGAGCTCGCTCGACTCCAGGCCCTTGTCGTAGGTCTGGAAGGTCACGCCGTCGTTGAGGGAGCGGATGACACTATCGGGCTCGGTGCCCAGATAGATTTCGCCCGGCCTCAGCTCGGAGACCGCCACAGCGGAGATCCCGCTGGTAGCGCGGGTCAACTCGATCCAGCCCTGGCCGCCCAGGAGATCATCGAGACGGCAGCGAAAGAGTCCGCCTCACCGATAAGTCCGAGGAATCGCGTGACGTCGGCGGCGCGCTCGAACATCGCGCGTTTCGCCAGACCACGATAGTAGACGTGGTGACAGGCGCGTGCGTTGTCGACTCGTCGTCTCCAAAGCATGTTGTCCTCCTCATCGTCGTCACTAGAAGGACGGTCCTTGACGCTCTGAGGTTGCAGCAGTCCTTGAACGGAATGCTGCGGCACCGTATTCCTGTCATTCCGTTTAACAATTTGACAAAATGACACGCATTCCGTCTAATCATTTGTCGAAATGACTATTGACTTGTGGGTTTCGAACAGGGGCCACGAGAGTAAAATTCTCTTAACCAATTATTTTGAAATAGATTATGACAGACATCAATAAGATCCTCGAACTACACGCTCTGGCCCGTGCTGATGGCGAACGATTCAGCAGGAAGCGAGCTCGATTCGAGAGCCTCGCGGCGCACGAGGGGCGGCACTTCGTCGGTATCGTCGGTCCCCGGGGTGTGGGCAAGACCGTAATGCTCAGGCAACTCGCGGCCGAACACGATCACGCGATCTACCTTTCCCTCGATACTCTGGATGGACTCGATCTGTTCGACCTCGTCAGGAAATTACACGACCACATGCAGTTCGAGCTCTTCCTTCTCGACGAAGTTCATTTCGTCGAGGATTTCGCCGGGACGTTGAAAAAGATCCGCGATTTCCTGAACGTGCGGATCATCTTCACCAGTTCGGTGGCCCTCGCCATGTTTCAATCCGCTCATGATCTATCGCGCCGCGTGCGGTTGCGCTCTCTCTTTCCCTTCTCGTTTCGAGAGTACCTTGGATTCAAGACCGGCGAAGAACTTGCCACAGTCTCGATGCAGGACATCATCGACGGTCAGTGGCCCGCAGAGAGTTTCCGCCACTCCTACCTGTTCGAGGACTACCTGAAGGGCGGCATTTTGCCCTTTGCGCTGGAAGAGCTCGAGCCCCTGCCGATCCTCGAAAACATCGTCACCAAGATTCTCCAGAGCGACATCCCGCGCGTCGCCAGAGTGCGTGTCGACGAGATCGATCTCATTCGCAAGATGCTCGCCTTCATCGGTCGCTCCGACGTGGACGGTATCAATTACTCTTCGGTTTCGCGAAACCTGGGAATCACGAAATACAAGGCCGAGAGCTACATCAGGCTGATGGAAAAGGCTTTCGTTCTCCACCAGGTGTTTCCCAAGGGAACGAATGTGCTCAAGGAACCCAAGGTGCTCATGACCGTGCCCTACCGGCTCCTTTTCAGGCCGTATAAAGAGGCGCTCGGCGCCCTACGCGAGGATTTTTTAGCCACCATGCTGACCGCATCGGGACTCGCCTTCCACTACTTGAAGTCGACGCGCGGCAGCAAGACGCCCGACTATCTGATCCCGCACTCTGGGGGAGAAATAGTCGTCGAGGTCGGCGGTAAGGGAAAAGGGCGCGAACAGTTCAAGGGGATCCAGGCCGAGAAGAAGGTGATCTTCTCCCATACCGACGATCTGGACATGCAAGGTATCCGACGACCGCTGTTTCTCCTGGGAATGTTGACTTGATACGGGTGAGGACAAACGAGAGAATGCGGCAGTAGACGGAGGCCTTAATCAAGACCACCTGCAATACAGGTGGTATTAGGAAGCCCCTAAAAGGGGCCTGAAGAGTAAATTGTAAGATTCGCTCGCTCAGTTCCTGAGAGGATATGAATCTGTGGATCGATACTGTTCGGGACGGGCCGCAGACGATCCAATATTGATACACCGCAGACCGACATCAGCTCGAATATCATTCACGCGACTCGATCTCCAATAAAAAAGGGACACTGCCCGAAGGCAATGTCCCGATGGGGAAGGATGCATTGGTTATCGAGGCTACTCGAGCTGTCTCACGGCGAGACCGCCCAGGGTTCCGGCGTAGAGCC